>Ga0157370_10001275_pt1 | contig 31520 bp, 29 predicted proteins | sample C35metaG_FD_113463 | JGI IMG/M metagenome (GOLD analysis project Ga0157370, IMG submission 113463) | Corn rhizosphere microbial communities from Kellogg Biological Station, Michigan, USA - C3-5 metaG | ecosystem: Host-associated > Plants > Roots > Rhizosphere > Soil | place: USA: Michigan...
ATGATCCCGGCGATGCCCGCGGTCAGGTTGTTGATGATCATCGCCGCGGCGATGACGCTGCCGAGCAGCGGATTCTGGAACAGCAGCGCGGTGCCGATGCCGATGAGGATGGCAAGCGAGATACCGTTGGCGAGCGCGATGCGGAACTCGCGCCAGATCATGCGCAACGTGTTGGAGCTGGTGAGCTGGTTGGTCGCCAATGCGCGCACCACCACCGCCAGCGTCTGGGTGCCGGCGTTGCCGCCCATCCCGGAGACAATGGGCATCAAGACCGCGAGGATGGCGAGCTGGGCGATGGCTCCCTGGAACAGGCCGACGACCGAGGAAGCGAGGATCGCCGTGCCGAGGTTGATCACCAGCCACGACAGGCGGGCGCGCACCGTGAGCACGATCGGCTCGTTGATATCGCCTTCGCCGGCACCGGACAGGCGCAGGATGTCCTCGCCGGCTTCCTCGGAGATGATGTGGACGATGTCGTCGACCGTCAGCTGGCCGACCAGGCGGCCGCTCTCGTCGACCACCGCGGCGGAGATCAGCGCGTATTTCTGGAAGCGGAGCGCAACCTCCTCCTGGTCCATCGTCACCGGGATCAGCGTCTGGTCGCGCTTCATCACGTCGGCGAGCGCGACGGTCCGTGGCGTGCGCAGCACCCAGCTCAATGCGCAGGTCCCTACCGGCTTGTGCAGCGCGTCGACCACGAAGACTTCCCAGAACTCGGTCGGGAGCTCGTCGTGCTCGCGCAGGTAATCGATGAGGTCGCCGACGGTCATGTGCTCGGGCACCGCGACGAACTCGCGCTGCATCAGGCGGCCCGCGGTCTCCTCCGGGTAGGCCAGCGCGCTCTCGATCGCCGCGCGGTCCTCCGGCTCCATCTCGGCGAGGATCGCGCGCTGGTCCTCGGGCTCGAGGTCCTCGAGCAGCTGGACGGCATCATCGGTGTCGAGCTGCTCGGCGATGTCGGCGACCGCGGCGTGCGGCAGGGCCTCGATCATGTCCTCGCGGACATAATCGTTGAGCTCGGCGATGACGTCCGGGGTCAAAAGGTCGGTAATCGCCTTGGCGAGGCCCGTGCGCTCGTCATGGTCGAGCAGCTCGAGCAGGTCGGCGATGTCGGCCGGGTGGAGCGGTTCGACGAGCTCGTAGGCGCGGCTTTCGTCATGCGCTTCGAGCGCCTCCATGACGGCGCGGACGAATTCGGGCTTGAGCCGGTTCTCCTCGTCGAGCTCGTCGCCCTCCTCGGGCGGGGCGGCGTCGGGCGCCAGCTCGTCGATCTCGGTCTCGGCCATCGCGGGCTTCCTATGCCGGTGGCGGGCAAAAGCAAGCGAAGGGTGACAATGCCCGAACGAGGGCTATATCGACCCCTCCCCACTCAGGAGACTTGCGATGGCCAACGACACTCTCACCCTAACGCTCGACGCCGGCAACGGGCAGGGCGGCGACGTGGTCATCAAGCTGCGTCCCGACCTGGCTCCCGGCCATGTCCAGCGCATCACGGACCTTGCGACGGAAGGCTTTTACGACGGTGTCGTTTTCCACCGGGTCATCCCCGGCTTCATGGCCCAGGGCGGCGATCCGACCGGCACCGGCATGAGCGGCAGCGACAAGCCCGACCTCAAGGCCGAGTTCAACAACGAGCCGCACGTTCGCGGCACCTGCTCGATGGCGCGCACCCAGGTGCCCGACAGCGCCAACAGCCAGTTCTTCATCTGCTTCGACGACGCCCGCTTCCTCGACCGCCAGTACACGGTGTGGGGCCAGGTGGTGAGCGGGATGGAGCATGTCGACGCGCTGCCCAAGGGCGAGCCCCCGCGCGAGCCGGGCAAGATCGTCAAGGCGACGGTGAGCTGACGCCTGCCGCGAACCGTTCGCCCGGTCAGGAGGCGTAGTACACGCCCAGCGTGAAGCCGATCACGCGGCCGCAGAACGGGATCGCCATCCACAGCAGCAGCGACAGCGTGGCCGAGAGCTTGGCTCCGAGGGGAATGGCCCCGCCGGGCTGGCCCCAGAGGTCGATGTCCTTGCTGAAGTGGAAGTGGAACACGAGCATATTCACGCCCGCGAGCAGCATCAACGCATCCTTGGTCAGGAAGTAGGGGTTGACCATGTAGCTCGTCGCCTTGCTGACGAACAGAAGCCCGCCGCTGACGAGCGCGACGGCGAAGGCGATCCAGGTCAGTGGCAGGGTGTCCCGCTCCATCGCCTGCACCGACTTGCCGCGCGAGGTAATGCCCAGGAGCCTGAGATCCATCGCCGCGACGCAGCCGATCACGGTGACGATCGCGATGACGTGGATCGTCTCGAGTGTCGGGAACATCCACTCCGAACCGGCAATGGTCGTGCCGAGAGTGGAGTTCTCCAGCGACCGCCACAGGGGGCCTTCAACGATAACCATCCCGAACTCTCCTCAGATGGGGGCGTAGGCGATCCAGCGACCGCCGGCGATGACGAGCATCCACAGCACGATGAGCGCGGTCGCTCCGCTGCGCAGGGTGGCATGGCCCGAAGAAGAGACCTCCCACGACGCCATCCGCTCTCTGATGCCCGATTGAAGCAGGAGCGTCCCCAGTGCGCCGACCACCAGCAGGATCATCTTGGTCCAGAAGACGGGGTTGGTCAGGTTGCGGACCGGTTCGGCGACGACCAGGATCACGCCGCTGAGCACGATGACCGCCAGCGACGACCAGATCCACGGCCGATAGCGGCGGTACGCCGCCTCGAGGTTCTGGTCCCTTCCGCTCAACCCGAGCACGCGCAGGCCGAGCAGCAGGCTCGAGCTGAACAACGCGGCGATCCCGAGGATGTGCAGCGTCTGAAAGAGCGGAATCGCGTAGAAGTGGCTCTGCAGCCACAACGAGAACGAGGAATCCGCAAGGCCCAGCGAGAACTCGGCGAGCCGCGTCGATCGCAGCAATTCGGCGCCGTTGAAGATCAGGTCACCAATCGACATCGTCCATCCCCTGTCACCGGCGGCGGCGCCTGGTGGCGATGCCTCGACCGGGTTCAGGCGATGAAGATGACTTTGTCCGAAATTGCCGGCATTGACGCAAATCAATCGAGGCGATCGGCTACAGACCGGCCTCGATCAGCCAGTCGTGGAAGATGCGGACCTGCCGGTTCTCCAGGTCCATCGGGCGGCAGACGAACCAGTAGCTGTAGGGGCTCTGCACCTTTATATCGAACAGCTGGGCCAGGCGTGGATCGTTGGCGCGCTTGAGGTGATCGTCGTGCATCATGGCGATGCCGAGGCCTTGCGCGGCGGCCTCAAGGATCAGCGGGCCGGAATCGAAATGATCGATCGCCGCCGGCTGCAAGCGCGGCATCCCGATCGCCGCCTTCCACGCATCGAAGCTCTGCGGCAGGTCGCTGTGGATGAGAAAGGTCTGCTTCTCGAGCGTCTCGATCCGCGGATTGGGCCCCAGCTCCTCGGCGAGAGCGCGGCTGCAGATCGCGTGCACCATGTTGTGATCGAGTTGCACCGCATGCAATCCCGGCTCCGGCCGGGTTGTCAGGAGAATAGCGGCGTCGAGCGTATCGCCGACCCGATCGATGAGGTGCGGCGCGGTGTCGATGTCGATGTGCAGGCGCGGGTGCAGGCGCCGCAATTCGGGCAGGCGAGGGAACAGCCGCTGGGTGCTGAACAGCGGCGGCACGCCGAGCCGCAGCCGCAGCAGCTGGATGTTCTCGGACTGGTTTTCGACGGCGGCGGCGAGCGCGTCCATATGCGGATGCACCGCGTCGTAGAAGAAGCGGCCTTCGTCGGTCAGCTTCATCGTCTGGCCGGAGCGCGAGAACAGCTTCTTGCCGGTGAAATCCTCAAGATTGCCGATTCGCCGCGACAGCGCCGACGGACTGAGGCCGAGCTCGGCTGCCGCTGCCCGCGCCGAGCCGAGGCGAACGGTGCGCATGAACGCTTCCAGCGCGCGCAAGGGAGGAAGACGGCGAGTGGCCATGCGCGATCCTGTTCAGGATTTTGCAACACCTGTCGAGGGGCAGGGGAGATTATTTGCCGCCCGCATGCTCGCGCCGTTTCGGCTGATGGAGGCGCAGGCGCGTCACGTGGGTCTCGTCGCCGGCCGTCACCTCGATCCGCCAGCCGCTCGGATGGGCGAGGATCGTGCCGGGCCGGGGCACTTCGCCGGCGAGCACGAAGGCGAGGCCGCCCAGCGTATCGACCGCCTCCTCGACCTCGGTCAGGCGCGGGTCGCCGACGATCTGCGCCACGTCGTCGAGCTCAGCCCTGGCGTCGGCGTCCCACATGCCCTCGCCGATGGCCGAGATGAGGGCGACCGGGGCCTCGTCGTGCTCGTCCTCGATGTCGCCGACAATCTCCTCGACGAGGTCCTCGATGGTGATGATCCCGTCGGTTCCCGAGAACTCGTCGACGACGATGGCGAGGTGCGTGCGATGCGTGCGCATGTCGGCCAGCACGTCGAGAGCGCCGCGTGCCTGCGGCACGTAAAGCGGCTGGCGCATCAGCGTGGTCCAGTCCTCGGGCGGAGTGAGGCCGGTCGCAATGATCGCGAAAACGTCGCGCAGGTGCATCATGCCAATCACTTCGTCGAGCGTGTCGCGAAAGACCGGCATGCGTGAGTGGCCGTGCTCGGCGAATTGCGCGACGAGCTCGTCCCACGTGGCGTCGGCGGAAATGGCTACGATGGCGCTGCGCGGAATAGCCACGTCGTCGGCGTCGTGCTCGCTGAAGTGGAGCAGGTTGCGAAGCATGGTGACCTCGAGCGGCGAAAGGTCGCCCTCGGTCGCTGCCTCGTCACCGGTGGCCTGCTCGTCCTCGTGCTCGTCGATCGCTTCCTCGAGCTGGGCGCGCAGCGAGGTGTCGGCGTCGCCGTTTTCGAAAAGCTTGCGGATCGCCTTCAGCAGGCCGCCGCTACTGTCCGCGTCTCCGTGCTGGGAGTCGCCGGATCTGGAATGGTCGGGCATCGCCCTTTCTCTACCCCTGTCCTTGGTCGCGCCCCTCATATGGGTCCGGCACCCCGATCAGCGCAAGCGCCTTCACTTCCAGCGCCTCCATCGCCTCGGCCTCTTCGGTTCCGAGCTCGTGATCGTGGCCGGCGAGGTGGAGCAGCCCGTGAACCACGAGGTGCGCCGCGTGCTGCTCGACGGAAATCCCCTTGTCGGCGGCCTCGCGGGCGCAAGTCTCAAAGGCGAGGGCGACGTCGCCGAGGAGGACCGGCGGCCCCTCCGGCGACAGCCCGAGCAGTTCGGCGCGCTGCAGCATGGGAAACGAGAGCACGTTGGTCGGCTTGTCGCGGTCTCGCCATTGGCTGTTGAGCGCGCGCAGCTCGTCGTCACAGGTGAAGAGGATGCTCGCGGCAAGCCTTGGACTGGCCAGCTCCGGCGTGACAGCGATCAGCGAGGCGGCGCACCGAATGGCAATGGCCTCCCACTGTCCGGCCGGCCAGGGCTCCTCGATAGCGACCTCGAGTTCCACTGCGGCTCAGGCGTCCTTGCCCTCGTACGCCTCGACGATCCGGCCGACGACGGGGTGACGAACCACGTCGGCAGCGGAGAAACGGGTCACGGCGATACCCTCCAGGCCTGAAACCCTGCCTACCGCATCGGCAAGCCCGCTGCGCTCGTGGCCGCCGGGAATGTCGACCTGCTTCGGGTCGCCGCAAACGACCATCCGGCTGCCCTGGCCGAAGCGGGTGAGGAACATCTTCATCTGCTCGGGCGTGGTGTTTTGCGCCTCGTCGAGAATCACGAACGCATCGCTGAGGGTGCGCCCGCGCATGAAGGCGATCGGGGCGATCTCGATTTCACCCGAGGCGATCCGGCGGTCGACCTGCTCGGGCGGCATGCAGTCGTACAGCGCGTCATAGAGGGGACGCAGGTAAGGATCGACCTTGTCCTTCATGTCACCTGGCAGGAACCCGAGCCGTTCGCCGGCCTCGACCGCCGGGCGGCTGAGGATGAGCCGCTGCACGCTGCCGGTGATCAGCTGGCTGACCGCCTGGGCGACGGCAAGGTAGGTCTTGCCGGTGCCGGCCGGACCCAGGGCGAAGATGATGTCCTTGCTGGCCAGCTGGCGCATGTATTCCGCCTGCATCGCGCTTCGCGGAACGATCGTCTTGCGGCGCGTGCGGATCATGATCGGCGGCTGCTTCGTCTCGCCGGTGATGATGCCCTCGAGGGTGGGCTCGCCCGACATCGCGATGAGCGATTCGATGGTGCCCGAATCCAGTTCCTGCCCGGTCAGCAGGCGTTCGTGCATGGCCTTGAGCACGTCGCGCGCGCGGGCGACATCGTCTTCCGGCCCCTCGATGACGATCTTGTTGCCGCGCGCGCCGATGTACACCCCGAGGCGGTTTTCGAGCTGGACGAGGTTGGCGTCGAATTCGCCGAACAACGTTCCGAGCACCGCCTGTTCCTCGAACGCGATTTCGGCCCGGGCGCGGCGAGCGGAATCGCGGCGATCCTCGGGATGGCTTAGCGCCGCCTGGCTGTCGGCGCGATCGGGTTTACGAGCCATGCGCTCCTTTCATCGGCGCGGCCCGGTGGCCGGCTGCGAGGAAGATAGGCTCATGGAACATGCGCGCAACCTGCCGGGCGGCCAGCGGAGCGCTGCCCGCGCCACTTTCCACAGCTGCTGCGGCATAAACGCCGCATGAATAACCTCCATTCGTCTCGTTCGGTTAACCCGTTGCCGTGAGGTTCAGGATACCCGTCCGAAATCCCGCATTGGGAGGCGAGCGAAAGGAGCATTGACATGCGAAAGCTGATTTTTGCCGCCGTTGCGGCGGCTGCCCTGGTCCCGAGCGGAGCCTCGGCACAAAGCGCGCGTGAAGTCCGCCACGACCAGCGAGAGGTCAACCGTGACCTCGCGCGGGGCCATTACCGGGAAGCGCGCGAGGACCGGAAAGAACTGCGCGAGGACTGGCGAGACTATCGCCGCCGTCACCGGCAGGTGTTCAACCGCCCGGCTTACAGGTGGCCGCGTGGCTATCGCTATACCACCGTGACGGTGGGCACGACGCTCAACGGCGTGTTTTGGGGACCGCGCTACCGGATTGCCAATTACCATACCTATCGCTTGCCCTACCCTGGCCGCCATCGGGCGTGGGTGCGCTACGGCAACGACGTCCTTTTGATCAACACGCGCACCGGCCGCGTGATCACTGTCTACAGGGATTTCTTCTACTAGGAGGTTCCCCAATCACCGGCGGTCGCTCAGGCGGCCGCCGGTACGCGCAAGCACGGCGGCGAGCGAATTGGGACCGGCTGCCGCCAGCTCGACCTCGACCAGGTCGCCGATGGCAGCCTCCCCCTCGAAGAACACCGACTGCAGCCACGGCGATTTGCCGAGCCACTGTCCTGGCTTCTTGCCGGTGCGTTCGACGAGCACGGCGCAGCTCTGGCCGACGGACCGCCGGTTGAAGGCCAGCTGGTCGCGGTTGAGCGCGGCCTGGAGGCGCTGAAGGCGCTCGTCCATGACCTCGCGCGGCACTTTCGCGTCCATCGCCGCGGCTGGCGTGCCGGGCCGGGCGGAGTACTTGAAGCTGAACGCCTGCGCGTAGCCGACCCGGTCGACAAGTTGCAGCGTCGCCGCGAAATCGGCCTCCGTCTCGCCCGGGAAGCCGACGATGAAGTCGCCGCTGATGGCGATGTCTGCGCGGGCGGCGCGGAAACGATCGATGAGCCCGAGGTAGCCTCGCGCCGTGTGGCTGCGGTTCATGGCCGTGAGCACCCGGTCGGAACCGCTTTGCACCGGCAAGTGCAGGTAAGGCATGAGCTTGGCGACCTCGCCGTGCGCGGCGATGAGGCCATCGGTCACGTCATTCGGATGGCTGGTTGTGTATCGAATTCTCTGTAAATCGGGCAGCTTATCAAGCTCCCTTATCAATCCATCGAGGCCAATCGCGGCGCCTTTCGCATCCTCGCCGCGCCATGCGTTGACGTTCTGGCCGAGCAGGGTGATCTCGCGCGCTCCGGCCTCGAGGAGTCTTTGCGATTCCGCCAGCAAATCCTTGAACGGCCGAGAGATTTCCGCGCCGCGCGTGTAGGGCACCACGCAATAGGTGCAGAACTTGTCGCAGCCTTCCTGGACCGTGAGAAAGGCGCTCGGGCCCGACCGCCGCCGGACGCCCAGGGCGGCAAACTTGGCGTTCGCCGGCATGTCCGTGTCGGTCGCCCGCTCGCCGCGCACCGCCTGCTTGATCATTTCCGGCAGCCGATGATAGGCCTGCGGGCCGACCACCACGCTTACGGCCGGCGCGCGGGTCATGATCTCCTCGCCCTCGGCCTGGGCGACGCAGCCGGCCACGGCGATAAGCGGGGCGCGCTCGCCGCAGGCCTTCGCCAGCCGGCCGATGTCGGAATAGACCTTCTCCGCCGCCTTCTCGCGAATGTGGCAGGTATTGAGGACGACGAGATCCGCGTCTTCGCCCTCTGCCGCGGGAGCCATGCCGTTCTCGGCCAGCAGTTCGCCCATGCGCTCGCCATCGTAGACGTTCATCTGGCAACCGAAGCTTTTGACCCTGAAGGTCTTTGGATTGTCGCGTGCTTGCATGGGTGGGGGCATCTAGGCGATTCGAGTGAGGCTTTCAAACACGCGGCACGGTCGCGCACCGATCACGCTTGTCCAGGCCCCGCCTGCGGCATCGAGCCACTTGAAGAAAGGTCGGTCGAGGAACCGATTTCGCTCGGACCGTCGGCGGCCGGTGTCTGCGGGGCGCAAGATGGCGATGCAGGGCTGAGGCCGCGACCTTGCCGGTCATCGGCCATGAAGGAAACGGCTATTTCCGCAGCGCCAGCCTGATCGCCTCCCTTGCCGCCGCAGCCATCGACTTGCGGTCGGCGAGGGCCGATCCCTTGAGCGGCGCAAGGAAGTGCACCGTGACATGCACCCGATGGGTCCGCGCGAGGATCCTGAAGGCGTTCGTCAAACCGGGTTCGGCACCGACCCAGGCGATGTCCTCGGCCTCCTCGTAGGCGAGCGCCACAGGCTGGACGAGAATGCCGGGCGAAAGAAGCTCGACGGCGGACAGGAGCGAGCTCTTGAACGGCAGCAGCTCGCGTCCGTCACCCGTCGTCGCCTCGGGGAAGATCGCCAGGCGACGATGCCCGAGCGCCTCGCGCACTTGGTCCACCTGACCGGCCACCGTGTGCCGACGGTCGCGAGTGATGAACAGGGTGCCGTTCTGCTCGCCCATCCACCTGATCACGGGGTGGCCCGCGAGGCCGCTGTGGGCAACGAAGGCGGTGCGCGAAGCAGCGGCGAGCGCCATTACGTCGAGCCAACTGAGGTGATTGGCCAGCAGGAGCGCGTGCCTGCGGGGCTTGCCCTCCACGCTCACATGCAGCCCGGCAAGCCAGCCGATGCCCGTCAGATAGGTCGGGGGCACAAGCCAACGCTGGCCTGCGAGGCGGACGGCGACGTGGATCGGGACCACGACGGCAGTCCAGGCGAGCATCGCCGCCACGCGGGCCGCCACGAGCAACCAGCGCCAGCCGAGCCTGGTGGCCTCAGTCCTCGCGATCGAGGCGGACGCCGTAAAGCTCCATGCGATGATCGACGAGCCGGAAGCCTAGCTTTTCGGCGATCTGCCGCTGCAGCGCCTCGAGCTCGGGGTCGACGAATTCGACGACGCGGCCGGTTTCGACATCGATCAGGTGGTCGTGGTGTGCTTCCGGGGTGGCCTCGTATCGCGACCGTCCGTCCCCGAAGTCGTGACGGTCGAGAATGCCGGCGTCCTCGAACAGGCGCACCGTGCGATAGACGGTCGCGATCGAGATCTTCGGGTCGATGGCCGAGGCGCGGCGGTGGAGCTGCTCGACGTCCGGATGATCCTCGCTCTCCGACAGCACGCGGGCGATGACTCGCCGCTGCTCGGTGATCCTGAGACCGCGCTCCGTGCAGAGCGCTTCGAGATCGATCGTCTGGTGCAACAGGGACCCTACCCAAAAACAAAGCGCCCCGGCACTATGGGCGGGACGCTTTGTTTTTTCAACTCGGCAGGCCGGCGCCCGAAATCAGGTCGAGGCCTTCTTGCGCCGACCACGGCGCTGGCCGGGCTTGCGGCCGAGGCCGATCTTCTTCGCAAGGTCGCGGCGCTTGTCGGCATAATCGGGCGCCACCATCGGGTAGTCCGACGCAAGGCCCCAGCGCGCGCGGTACTCGTCGGGCGTCAGGCCGTGGTCGGTCATCAGGTGCCGCTTGAGCATCTTCATCTTCTTGCCGTCTTCAAGGCAGACGATGTAGTCCTTCTTGACCGACGAGCGGACAGACACGGCCGGCTCGGGGCGTTCCTCCGCCGCGGACCCCTGCTGTCCAAGGCCGGACAAAGTCACGAAGACGCTTTGAATCAACGACGAGACTTCGTTGGCGCCCAGCGAGTTGTTGGCCACGTAGGACACGACAATGTCCGTTGTGTGGGTGATAAGCGTTTCCTGCCGCTCGGCAGCTGTTTCGTCCATTCGGCGAGCCTTTCTTTTATAACGGACGTTACTTTTTTCGCCTGTTCCTTATGCGGAAACGTTTTGCGGCGAAGGAGCCGTGATACGGTCCGATTCGAGCATTACAAGCGGAATAAGCGAACTAGCCCAATGCCGGATGAATACTCAAGAATTGCCACTTAAAATCAGCCGCGTGCATAGGTAATTGCGTCTAGCGGACCCTTGGCGGCGTTGCGATAATAATTGCGCCGCCGCCCGACCGGCTCGAAACCGGCGCGGCGATAGAGCGACTCGGCCGGATTTCCGTCGCGCATTTCAAGAAACAGGCGCGCCGCGCCGCGTTCTTCGGCAGCCGCGATGAACCGCTGCAGCAGCGTGGTGCCCACGCCGCGGCCGCGATGGTCGGGAATGACGGCGATCAGCAGCAATTCCTCCTCGTCGGCCGCGCCGCGCGACATGACGAAACCCGCCGCCGGCTGTTCGTCCCGTGGCCGCAGGCCGTCACTGCCCGCCAACAGGTAATGGGTGTTCGGAAGCGCCAGGGCATCGCTGACCTGCCGGCGGTTCCACGCCTCGCCGTAAGCGGGATCGAACGCGGCCTGCATGACCGCCATGATCCGGTCGATATCCTCGAGCTGTTCGCCGATCACTTGCGGGCCCCCGGCAGCCTGGCATCCGGTCCACGACCGTAAATCGGCGCCAGGTCGCTGTCGAGAAGGGTGGAGGCGAGCAGCGGGAACTTGCGTGCGTCCGGCAGGATGTCGAGCGCGACGTTCCCGGGCCCGGCGCACTGGAGAAGCTCTTTGGCTCTTGTGCCGGCCGCGACACGATGGTGGAAGCCTTCCCGGGCCCTTTCAGGGGTTTGTGACCTGAGTTCGTGTTCCGGCAGGCCGTCGGCGCCGAAGTCCTGGACGAACCACTCGCCGTGCCCGCCGCTCATGCACACGGTCACCGGCCCGGGATTGGGCTCGCGCGCCATGGCGGCGACCAGTGCCAGCGTCGGGTAGCCAAGCACCTGCACGTGCCAGGCGAGGCCGAGCGCGCGCGCCGCGGCGAGGCCGATGCGCACGCCGGTGAAGCTGCCGGGCCCAAGCGAAACGGCGATGCGCTGCGCCCGGCCTTTGCCCGGCAGCTCGGAAATCATCGGCACCAGTCGCTCGGCATGCCCGCGGCCGATCACTTCGTAGCGGCCGTCGAGCAGCGCGTCGCCTTCGAACAGCGCGACCGAGCAGGCCTCGGTCGCGGAATCGATGACCAGGACGCGCATCCGCCCCGATCAGAGGATGCGGTTGAACGTGTCGAAGTCCGGCCGGGGACTGCGCCCGAAGATGCTCGCCGGATCGCCATAACCGATCGAGCAGATGAAATTGCTTCGCCAGTTGGGTTCCCCTGCGAAGAACTCGGCATCGACCGCGGCGTTGTCGAAGCCCGACATGGGCCCGCAGTCGAGACCGAGCGCGCGCGCCGCGAGCATCAGGTACGCGCCCTGGAGGGTGGAGTTGCGGAAGGCCTGCTGTTCGCGCATCGCCTGCTTGTCGTCGCCCGCGAACCAGCTGCGCGCGTCGGTGTGCGGGAACAGCCACGGCAGCTGCTCGTGGAACTCGAGGTCCATGGCGACGATCGCGCAGACCGGGGCGGTCAGGATCTTGTGCCGGTTCTTCTCGCCTGCATGCTGCGCAAGGCGCTGCTTGGCCTTCCCGGACTTGCACCACACGATCCTGGCCGGCTGCTGGTTGGCCGAGGTCGGCCCCATCTTCATCAGTTCGTAGATCGCGCGGATCTGCTCGTCCGAGACGTCGCGGTCGAGCCAGCCGTTATAGCTGCGCGCGGTGCGGAACACCTGGTCGAGCGCGGAGTCGGACAGGGCTTCGGCCATGCTTGGAGTTCCTTCGGGATCTAGGCGGCGCGGACTTCGGTGACCTCGGGCACGTAGTGCTTCAACAATCCCTCGATCCCGTGCTTGAGCGTTGCGGTCGAGCTGGGACAACCCGAGCAGGAGCCCTGCATCTGGAGGTACACGACGCCATCGCGGAAGCCGCGGTACTCGATGTTGCCGCCGTCCCCGGCGACGGCCGGCTGGACGCGGGTCTCGATGAGCTCCCTGATCTGCGCGACGATGTCCGCGTCGGCCGGATCGTCCGCGATCTCGGGCTCCTGGGGGACCGCGATGGCGCTGGCGTCGCCGCCGGCGAACAGCGGCGCCTGGCTGACGAAGTGATCGAGCAGGATCGCCACCACTTGCGGCTTGAGCACCGCCCAGTCGACGCCGGGCGCGACGGTGACCGATATGAAGTCGCGGCCGAAGAAGACGTTCGTCACTTCGCCGGTGTCGAAGATCGCCTGCGCGAGCGGCGAGGCCGCGGCATCTTCGTCGGATGTGAACTCGCGCGTGCCGGCGGACATGACCTGCCGGCCCGGCAGGAACTTGAGCGATGCCGGGTTCGGCGTGGTTTCGGTCTCGATGAACATGGCGGCGATGTAAGGTCGCTGCCGCTCGCGGGCAAGCATTCGCGCCTATTTCCGCGCAAAGCGCGCCTATTCACTGTCCCTTCATCCCATTGCCGTCTATGCGGGCGGCATGAAATCCCCGATGCGCGTCCTTCGCGCTCTCGTCCCCCTCCTCCTGTTCGCCCCACTGCCGACCTCCGCGCAGCAGGTTGCGCCGGTGCTGGCGCCTGCTCCCGCCGCCGACGACGCGCTGCCGCCGCCGCGCTACGCCAGGCCGAACGATCCGTGGCTTTTCCGCGGCACCGACATACCGGTCGACAAGGATTGGCTGTTCGGCGAGATGCCCAACGGAGTGCGTTACGCCGTGCGCCACAACGGCGTCCCCCCGGGGCAGGTCTCGATCCGCATCCGCATCGACGCGGGCTCGCTCTACGAGAAGCCGAGCGAGCAGGGCTTCGCCCACCTGATCGAGCACCTCACCTTCAGGGAGTCGAAGTACCTCGGCAATGCCCAGGCGATCCCGACCTGGCAGCGCCTTGGCGCGAGCTTCGGGACCGATACCAACGCCCAGACGACGCCGACCCAGACGGTCTACCAGCTGGACCTGCCGGCCGTCACGAAGGCGAACCTCAACGAGAGCATGAAGCTCCTCACGGGCATGATCGAGGCGCCGGCGCTGTCCTATGCAAACCTGCGCACCGAGGTGCCCATCGTGCTCGCCGAGCGGCGCGAGCGCCTCGGCGCCGACGAGCGCGTCGAGGCGGCGACGCGCGAGACGATGTTCGCCGGCCAGTTGCTGGCCGAGCGGCCGCCGATCGGCACCGTGAAGACACTCGAGGAAGCGACGCCGCAGGCGGTTCGCGCGTTCCACGATCGCTGGTACCGGCCGGAGAACACGGTCGTGGTGGTCGTCGGCGACTACGACCCGCAATATCTCGCCTCGCTGGTTGAGAAGTGGTGGGGCGACTGGGCGATGCCCGGCAAGCCGACGCCCGCGCCCGACTTCGGGGCGCCGCAGCCTCCTCAGGGAGCGGATCCGGCAAATCCGGTGGGCGAAACGCGCGTCGTCGTCGAACCAAGCCAGCCGCGCGGCTTCAACTATGCCTACCTGCGGCCCTATCACCAGGTGGTCGACAATCTCGAATACAACCGCGGCAACCTCATCGATTCGATCGCGCTGGCCGTGATCAACCGGCGCCTGGAAGCGCGCGCGCGGCACGGCGGGGCGTATTTGTTCGCCAATGTCAACAACCAGAACATCAGCCGCTCGGCGGCAGGGACATTCGTGTCGTTCGCCCCGCTCTCGTCCGACTGGCACGCGGCGCTCCGCGACGTTCGCGGGGTCATCGCCGATGCTCTCGCCAAGCCGCCCACGCAGGCGGAAATCGATCGCGAAGTGGCCGAGCTCGACGTGGTCTTCGCCAACCAGGTGCAGCAGACGACGATCCAAGCCGGCTCGCAGCTGGCCGACGACCTCGTCAACGCGGTGGACATCGGCGAGGCGATCGGCTCGCCGGAGCTGTTCCTGCAAGTTTTCCGCAGCATGAAGAGCCGCTTCAATCCGAAGGAAGTGTTCGCGCACACCAGGAAGCTGTTCCAGGGAACCGTCATCCGGGCGGTATACCTGACGCCGCAGGCCGGGGAGGCCGACGCCGGCACCATTGCTGCCGCGCTGCGCGAGAAGCCGAAATCGGATGCCAGCGGACGCGCCACCGGCAAGCCCGTCAATTTCGCCAGCCTGCCGCCGATCGGCACTCCGCACGAGCCGGTTTCACGCAAGCCCCTCGGGCTCAGCGTGGATGTCAATCCGATCGAGGAAATCGCCTATGCCAACGGCGTCAAGGCGCAAGTCTGGAACAGCGGCAACGAGCCCGGCCGGGTGACCGTGCGTGTCCGCTTCGGCAGCGGCTCGCGCGGCTTCGCGGGCACGGATGCGGTCTATGCCCGCCTCGGGCAAATGGCGCTCGTCAGCGCCGGTGAGGACGGCCTCGATCAGGATGCGCTCGACCGCATCTCGACGGGGCGGAAGATGGGGTTCGATTTCAACATCAAGGATGCGGTTTTCACCTTCGAAGCGCAGACCCGGCAGGAGGACCTCGCCGACCAGCTGTACCTGTTCGCCGCCAAGCTCGCGATCCCGCGCTGGGATGCCGGGCCGATTCTGCGCGCCAAGGCGACCGCCAAGCTGGCCTACAACAGCTACGGGTCCACGCCGGCCACGGTGCTGCAGCGCGACATGGAGTGGCTGCTGAACGATCGCGATCCTCGCTTTGCGACGCCGACTCCGGCGCAGCTCGACAAGGCGACCGTCGAGGGCTTCCGCCGGGTCTGGGCGCCGTTGCTCAAGCAGGGGCCGATCGAGGTCGACGTGTTCGGCGATCTCGACCCCGACAAGGCGATCGCCGCCCTCAACAGGACCTTCGGCGCCTTGCCGCCGCGCGAGCCGATCCCGCCGGAAGTCCTCGCCCGGCAAGTCAAGTTCCCGGCGCCGAACGCGCAGCCGCTCGTCCTGCTTCATTCGGGGGAACCGGATCAGGCGGCCGCGGTCATCGCCTGGCCGACCGGCGGCGGCTCGGCGGTGCTGCCGGAGAGCCGCAAGCTCGAAGTCCTGGCAGATGTGTTCAGCAACCGCCTGCTCGACGCGATGCGCGAGAAGGCCGGCGCGAGCTATTCGCCGCAGGTGAGCTCCGATCGACCGACCGACATGGCCACCGGCGGCCGCTTCGTCGCCATGGCGCAGCTTCCGCCCGATCTGGTGCCGGATTTCTTCACCGCCGCCGACAAGATCGCCTCCGACCTCGCGGCGACAGGGCCCTCCGCGGACGAGCTTGGCCGGGCGACCGAGCCGCTTCGCCAGCTGCTCCTGCGCCTCGAGACGGGTCACACGTTCTGGCTCAACCAGCTGGAGGGCGCGACGACGGACCCGAACAAGGTGAGAATGCTGCCGTCGCTGATGCGCGACTACACCCAGGTGACCCCGGACGAGATGCGCGCGCTCGCAGCCAAGTACCTCCAGCCGGGCCAGGCGTACCGCATCGAAGTGCTGCCGGAGAAGAAGGCGGGCGGCACAGCGCACTAGCGCCAATTCGATACCAGATGTAACCTTTGCAATGGTGCGGGGCAGGGCCTACATGCGCGCCTCCCCGTAGGCTTGGACTTTTGGACGTGGCACAGACCTGGACCAAGGACAGCTGGACGAAGTGCGAAGCCAAGCACTTGCCCCAGTACAAGGACGGCGCGGCGCTCGCCGCGACCGAGGCCGTGCTCGCCAACTTGCCGCCGCTGGTGTTCGCCGGCGAGGCGCGCGAGCTGAAGGACCAGCTGGCCGACGTCGCGGCGGGCCACGGATTCCTGCTCCAGGGCGGCGACTGTGCCGAAAGCTTCGCCGAATTCCACGCCAACAACATCCGCGACACCTTCCGCGTGCTGCTGCAGATGGCGGTGGTGCTGACGTTCGCCAGCAAGCGACCGGTGGTGAAGCTGGGGCGCATGGCCGGGCAGTTCGCCAAACCGCGCAGCGCGCCGACCGAAACCCAGGGTGACAGCACGCTTCCGAGCTATCTCGGCGACATCGTCAACGGCATCGAGTTCGATGAGGCCGCACGGGTCAACGATCCGCAACGGATGATCCGCGCCTATTCGCAGAGCGCTGCGACGCTCAACTTGCTGCGCGCCTTCGCCAACGGCGGCTATGCCAACCTGCGCCAGGTCCACAAGTGGACGCTCGACTTCATGGGCCGCAGCTCATGGGCGGACAAATTCAAGGGCGTCGCCGACCGCATCGGCGAGGCGCTGGACTTCATGCAGGCCTGCGGGATCGACCCTGAAACCGTGCCGCAATTGAAGTCGACCAGCTTCTACACCAGCCACGAGGCGCTGTTGCTGCCCTACGAGCAGGCGCTGACGCGGCAGGATTCGCTCACCGGCAAATGGTACGATACGAGCGCCCATTTCCTGTGGGTCGGCGACCGCACCCGGTTCGAGGGCAGCGCGCATGTCGAGTTCCTGCGCGGCGTGGGCAACCCTATCGGCATGAAGTGCGGGCCCAGCCTTGAACCTGCCGTGCTCCTGCGCCTGCTCGACACGCTCAATCCGGCGCGCGAGCCGGGCCGGATGACGCTCATCACGCGCTTCGGCCATGACAAGGTCGAGGCTGGGCTCCCGAAGCTCCTTCGCGCGGTGAAGGCGGAAGGGCATCCGGTGGTGTGGAGCTGCGACCCGATGCACGGCAACGTCATCAAGTCGGAGAGCGGTTACAAGACGAGGCCGTTCGAGCGGATTCTGGCCGAGGTGCGCGGGTTCTTCGCCGTGCACAGGGCCGAAGGCACGCACGCCGGCGGAATTCATGTCGAGATGACCGGCCAGGACGTGACCGAATGCACAGGCGGCGCGGTGGCGATCACCGACGCCGGGCTGGCCGATCGCTATCACACCCATTGCGATCCGCGCCTCAACGCTGCGCAATCGCTCGAGCTTGCCTTCCTGCTCGCCGAAATGCTCAACCTCGAGGCCGGCGAGCGGCAAAGGCACGCGGCCTAAAATAAACCGAATATTTACGCTGCGCGCAAAGGTTTGGCTTAACCAGCGTCTCTATGATTCCCCTGACCCGGGGGAATGGAAGACGTGGGACGTGTTAAGCAGTTGCGCGGGTCGCTGTTGGCGGCTCTGCTCTGGATCGCGCTGGCGTTCGCTTCGACGACGTTGCGCGACCGGGGCGGCGCCATTCTGCTCTTGTGGCTGCCGGCCGGCGTTCACGTCGCCAGCCTCTATGCCACTCCGCGCAAGCGATGGTCGTGGCTTCTCGGCATCCTCTTCGTCACGCAAGTCATGTATTCGATCGGGCGCGGCCTGCCTCTTGCTCCTGCGGCCGGTATCGCCCTCGCCAATCTGGTCGAGGCTGTCCTTTGCGCCTACCTCGGCATTTGCGTGCTGGGTGGCCGCGCCAAGAATCCGCAGACGTTCGGTCACGTTGCCGGCCTGTTCGGCGCCGCGCTGCTGGGATGTGCGGTCGGCACCCTGATGAGCGCGGCCTTCATTCCCGTCCGGAACATGGCGGAGCCGTTCCACTGGTTCCTTGCCAGCGTCCTCGCCGTGCTCACCGCGACGCCGGTGCTGCTCTATCTCCGCCGTTGGCTGGGGTTCGGCGACCAGGACGTGCGTTTCTGGGATGCGGCTCGCCACCGGGGCTTCCTGCTCACCGTCGGCGCAATGCTGGTGCTTGCGCCGGTGGTGTTCGCCAGCCCGGTCCAAGGCCTCACCCCGATCCTGTTCGTGGCGATCATGTTCGCCGTGTCCCGCTACGGGCAGCTTGCCGCCGCGTGCGGCGTGATCGCGTATGCGGTTGTTGGTACCCTCGCGAGCCTTCATGGCCACAGCCCGGTGCCATACCTCGACCCCGACCCCTTCACCGCCGCGCTCATTCTACAGGGCCAGCTGCTGCTGATGCTGGTGACGGCGCTTCCGCTGGCGGCGATGCTGTTGACGCGCGACCAGCTCGAAGCAGGCTTGCGCGGCAAGAACGACGAACTTCGCGCCAACCTCACCATCCTCAACCTCACCAAGACGCTCGCCGGAATTGGCCGCTGGCAGTGCGATTTCGAAACCGGCGAGCAGAAGTGGTCGGAGCAGATGCTGGCGCTCAACGGGCTTTCACCCGAGCTCGCGCCCGATCCGGGCGACATCCGCGAGCTCCTGCCGGATAGCGGCCGCGAGCTGTTCGCCAAGCTCGACGCGCATGGCGAGACGCGCATTCCCTACACCTTCGAGTATCGGGTCCGCCATCCTGACGACAGCGAGCACGTCCTCAAGATGAACGCGTTCAACGAGTTCGACCGTGACGGCAGGCGGGTCGCCCTGTTCGCGGTTGCCATGGACACGACCGAGCAGGTCCGCCGCGAGGAAACGCTCAAGCTGGCCCGGGAAAAGGCGATCGAGCAGGCGGCCGAGGCGCAAAGGCTCGCCAAGACCGATCCCCTGACAGGCCTCGCCAATCGCCGCGCGACGCTCGACTGGCTCGAGAGCCTCATGGCCCCTTCGCTTGAGATCGGCGAGCCGCTGGCGGTGCTGATATTCGACATCGACCACTTCAAGCGGATCAACGACACCTTCGGTCACCAGGCCGGCGACGAAGTGATCCGCAAGGTCGCGTCGATCGCCCGCGCGCATATCAGGGCGGAGGACCTCGTCGGACGCATCGGCGGCGAGGAGTTTGTCTGCATCTTGTCGGGCATCGAGGGGCGCGAGGCCCGTGCCCTCGCCAACAGGCTGTGCCGCTCGATCGCCCAAGTGACCGGCAGGGACGGCCCGGCAGTAACCATCAGTATCGGCCTCGCGATGCTGCGCCAGGACGACACGGCCGAGACGCTGATGTGCCGGGCCGACGCGGCGCTCTACGAAGCCAAGGAAAACGGCCGCAACCAGGTGCGCCGCGCGGCGTAGGTCGCACAGGGAACACAAATCGAGGCCAAAGCCTTTCCTTCCCCACGGCATTCGGCCATCATGGCCATGGACTGCCCGGGGGTGAGGAGAACGCCGTGCCCGAAGCCTATGTCCAGGCGCCCGCACCGGGCACATCGGACCTTGCAGGACGCTATCGCGCGACGCGCGGGCTGAGCGAGGCGCTGTGCGCGCCGTTGAGCGAAGCGGACGCCTGTATCCAGTCGATGGACGACGCCTCACCGGCCAAGTGGCACCTCGCGCACACCACCTGGTTTTTTGAGACATTCCTGTTGCGCGACCGGCGGCCGGGCTATCGCCTGTTCGACGACCGCTGGCCGCGGCTGTTCAACTCCTATTACGAGGCCGAGGGCGAGCGCATTACCCGCGCCAGGCGCGGCATGCTTTCGCGGCCGAGCGTTGCGGAAATCTGCCGCTGGCGGGCGCATGTCGACGAAGCGATGGCATCGCTGCTCGGCGATCCTGCCGTCGCTGGCCTGATCGAGCTCGGCATCGCTCACGAGCAGCAGCATCAGGAATTGCTGCTGACCGACATCAAGCACGCGCTGTTCCAGAACCCGCTCGGACCGGCGGTTTGGCCGGCCGCGACCGACGATCGCCTGCCCGAGCGGGGCGAGACGGGCTGGCACCAGCATCCCGGCGGCATCGCGCTGGCCGGGCACGAGGGCGACGGCTTCGCCTTCGACAACGAGGGGCCGCGCCATCGATTGCTGCTCGAACCGTTCGCCTTGGCCGACCGGCTCGTGAGCAACCGTGAATGGGACGAATTCATCGCCGATGGCGGCTACTCGACGGCCTCGCTGTGGCTGTCGGACGGTTGGGCCTGGGTGCAGCGCGAAGCGATAACCGCTCCGCTCTACTGGCGGGGCGATGAGCACTTCACCCACTGCGGCTGGCAGCCGCGCGATGCCAACGCTCCCGTGACGCATATCTCGTACTACGAGGCCGATGCGTTCGCCGTCTGGGTCGGCGCGCGGTTGCCGACCGAGTTCGAATGGGAAGCAATCGCACGAGGGGCGGACCCGACGGCCGGCAACCAGCTCGACGGGGCAGCGCCGCCCCGGCCGCGGCGCGGCGGCGAACTGTTCGGCGATTGCTGGCAATGGACGAGGTCCGCTTATCTGCCTTACCCACGCTTTGCGCCCGCCGCCGGGGCGGTCGGCGAGTACAACGGCAAGTTCATGTCCGGCCAGTTCGTCCTCAAGGGCGCCAGCTGCGCCACGGTGCGCGGGCACTCGCGGGCGAGTTACCGCAACTTCTTCTACCCGCACCAGCGCTGGCAGTTCACCGGCCTGCGCCTGGCGAAGGACCTGTAGCCGTGGCGGCGGGCGAGGGACTGGCGCTGGTTCAGCTCGACGACGACGGCGTCGCGACCGCCTTCCGCGCCGACGCGCTCGCCGGGCTGGCGCAGCCGCAGAAGGCGGTCCCGGCGCGCTGGCTCTACGACGACGCCGGGTCGGCACTGTTCGAACAGATCACCGGCCTGCCCGAATACTACCTGACCAGAGCCGAGACGGAGATTCTCGGCGACAGGTGCGAAGAGTTCCGCGATCTGATCGGACCGGGCAGGGCGGTGATCGAATTCGGCTCCGGCAGCTCGGTCAAGACACCGCTGCTGCTCGGCTGCATCGAGCCCGCCGCTTATGTTCCGCTCGACATCTCGGGTGATTTCCTGCGCGCCGCGGCCGATGACCTGGCCGGGAAATTCCCGCACTTGCCGGTAATTCCGGTCGAGGCCGACTTCATGCGCGAAGTCGCACTGCCCGAGCGGGTGCGGGACCTGCCGAAACTCGGCTTTTTTCCCGGCTCGACAATCGGCAACATGGTCGCCCGCACTGCGGTCGACCTGTTGCGCTCGATGCGGGCGACCCTCGGCGAGGGCTCGCAGCTGCTGATCGGGATGGACCTGGTCAAGCCCATCGCCGTACTCGAGGCCGCTTACGACGATGCGCGAGGCATTACCGCCGAATTCAATCTCAACCTCGCCCGCCGCATCAATCGCGAACTCGGGGGAACGCTTCCGCTTGACAAGCTGCGCCACGTCGCGCTCTGGAACGACACCTACGCACGGATCGAGATGCATCTCGAAGCGGTCGAGGCGATCGAGTTCGAGGTTTCCGGCCGCCGCTTTGCGCTCGCAAAAGGCGAGACGATCCACACCGAGAACAGCCACAAGTTCGACCTCAGGAGCCAGAACACGCTGCTGCTCGCCGGCGGGTGGACTCCGCGCCGGCGCTGGCTCGATTCCGAGGGCAGGTTCTCGCTGATCCTGGCCGACTGGACCATCCCGCGCGGCGCCCCGTGAACGGCCGATCGAGCGAATGGCCGCGTCTTGATTACTCCGCCGATCGGGGCACGATCGAGACGCTCCATCTTCTGCTGCAGCTGATCGGCAAGCTGCCCCTGCGGTTGCATCCCTGGATCAATCACGGCTGGCATGTTGCGCTGCGGCTCACGCCCCACGGGGCCGTCACGCGGTCGCTTTCGGCGGGGCAGCGCCATTTTACCGCCGAACTCGATTTCCTTGACGGCGCCCTTGTCGTGGCCTGCGAGAACGGCTCGCGCGAGGTCCTGCCCGTCGCCGGCAAGACCATCGCCGGGGTGCATCGCGAACTGACGGGCTTGCTCGGCCAGCTTGGCTTGCCGGCACCGCTTCACGGGGCACCCAACGAACTGCCCGATCCCGTACCTTTTGCGGACGACGACCGGCCCCGCGCGTGGGATCGCGATGCGGCGCGGAGATTGCATGGCGCCTTTCTTTGCGCCGACCGCAACTTCAACGTCTTCCGTTCGCTCTATCGCGGCAAGACTTCGCCCAGCCACCTGTTCTGGGGCAGCTTCGATCTTGCCGTCACGCGCTTTTCAGGACGCAAGGCGCCGGTTCATCCGGGCGGCGTGCCTCATCTGCCCGACAGGGTGACTCGCGAAGCCTACAGCCACGAGGTGATAAGCGGCGGATTCTGGCCCGGCGGCGGAGGTTTCGACGAGCCGGCTTTCTATGCCTATGCCTATCCGACGCCGAGCGGTCTTGCTGACCGGGCGATCCGACCCGTAACGGCGTTCTGGAAAGGCGAGCTCGGCGAATTCCTGTTGCCCTATGCAGCGGTCCGAGAGGCGCCCGATCCCGACTCCGCCGTCCAGAGGTTCCTCCATTCCACGTTCGACGCAGCCGCAGCGTTGCTCGATTGGCCGCAGGGGCTGGTGATCGGTGATGTCCCTTCATTCGGGACACCGCCAAACGCGTAATCCGCTCATCGCAATGCAAGGCGGCAAATCCTATATAGCGACCATGTCCTTCTCACCCGTCTGGAGCCAGATTGCGCACAGGATCGAGGCCTTGCCGCAATCGAGCCTGCTCATGGCTGCCATCGCGGTGATGGCCGTTGGCGTGTTCGGTTCGCTGGTTTTTCGATTGAGCCCGGGGCTGGGACGTTTCCTGAGGAGCGCCAGCACGCTCGGCCTGCTCGGAATCCTGGTCCTGGTGGTGCTGCAGGTTTCTCGCCTCGATCCCCGCTTCGAGATGGCAGTGCCCGAGCTTGGCCTGCCCCAGCAAGTAGTCGAAGGACGCGAAACGCGGGTGCCGATGGCGCGCGACGGACATTTCTGGCTGCGCGCGCAGGTCAACGGCGTCCCGGCCCGGTTCCTCGTCGATACCGGGGCGACTTTGACCGCCGTTTCCGCCGAAACCGCCGAGCGCGCCGGCCTGGCGCCGCGCAGGGCGGGCATTCCCATTCGCATGCAGACGGCGAACGGCATGGTCGACGCCCAGCTTACCGAGATCGACGACCTTCGCTTCGGCAACGTCGCCGCGCACGGTATCGATGCGATCATCGCACCTGGCCTCGGGCCGACCAACGTCATCGGCATGAACCTACTCTCGCGCCTCGCCTCCTGGCGCGTGGAAGACAACGTGATGATCATCGTTCCGCACCATCCGCAGCCTGGGGTGCAAGCCGTCGATTGACGGCGGCCCGGCTGGTCGCCACTCTCCCGATTGACCAAGTCCCCGGGGAGAGAACTGGATGGCCACCCTTGCCGAAGACCGCCGCTTCGACGTGGCCGCGTTCATCGACGCACGCCCGATCGGCGGGCGCGAAATCGCCATGCTGGTGATTTCCTCGGTGATCCTGTTCATCGACGGCTTCGATATGTACTTCCTCGGCAAGATCGCCCCCGCCGTCGCGCGCGGGCTGGGCGGCAAGCCGGCGGACATGACCGCGGTGTTCACCTGGCAACAGATCGGGCTCGCGGCCGGCGCGTTCCTGATGCCGCCTTTGGCCGACAAGTTCGGCCGCCGGCCGACGCTGGCGATCTGCCTCACCGGCTTCGGCTCGCTGTCGCTGGCTTGCGCCTTCGTCGCCAACCTGACGCAGCTGACGGTCCTGCGCGGCATTTCCGGCCTGTTTCTCGCCGGGGCGTTCCCCATCGGGCTCGCGCTGCTTTCCGAGATGACCCCGCAACGGATGCGCTCGCCGTTCATGGCGGTCTCGCTGGTGTTCCTGTCGGGCGGAAACATCGCCAGCGGCGGCGTCGCGGCATGGCTGCTCGATCTCTACGGCTGGCAAGTCGGCTTCTACCTCGCCGGCATGCTGCCGCTTTTGGCCTTGCCGCTGCTGCTGGGGGTTCCGGAATCGCTCGCCTTCCGCGTCGCGCGCAATCCGAACGATCCGCGCGTGGGCCGCCTGATCCGGCGCATGGACCCCGCGGTTCTCCTCACCGGCAGCGAGCGCTTCCATCTCGGCGGCAGGGAAGAGGCCGCCGACGCGGGCCCCCGCGCCATCCTCAGCCGACGCTATCTGCTGCAGACGTTGGTGCTGTGGGGGGCTTGCTTCCTGTCGCTCGGCAATATCGCGCTCCTGTCGAACTGGTTGCCAACCTATTTCCAGGAGCTCGGCGGCGTGCCGATCCAGCAGTTCGCCAAATACCTGATGATCGGCTTCATCGGGGGCGCCGTCGGCACGCTGACGATGGGCTGGTTCATGGCGCGGGTGAACCAGTTTTGGCTCATCTGCGGCTTTTACGTCCTTTACGCGGTGGCCGTTGCAGCGCTCGGCTGGCTGCCCTTCGGCACCGGCGTGTTCGTCGTCGCGCTGCTGGCGTGGAACTTCGCCCAGGTGGGCGGCCAGACGGGGCTCAACACGCTGGCGACGCTCGGCTATCCGCCCGAGATGCGCAGCAGCGGCATGGGCTGGGCGAGCGGCATCGGCCGGCTGGGCGGGATCATGTTCGCCTTCGCCGGGGGCAAGGCGCTCGGCGCGTCGCTGCCGTTGCAGACCATGATGTTGACGGTCGCGGTTCCATGCCTGGTGGTGACGGCGCTGATCGCCATCCTCGGCCTCTCCACAAAGCGCCAGGCGGCGGCGGAAGCGAGCCCCGCCACCGCCTGACCCCCCTGTCTACCCCGAGCCGGGCATCATCGATGCCCGGCGCGGGATGGCTTGAGGCGTCACGTCACAGCTTGAACTTCGCGCCGATCGTGAATCGACGACCGAGCACGTCGAACAGGCCGGGATTGTACTGCGTGGTGTATCCGCCGAAGCTGCCATACGTCGGCGTGATCGGCGGGTCCTTGTCGAACAGATTGGTGACCGACGCGTAGAGATCGACCGAGGAGCGGCCGATGTCGAAGGTGTAGTCGAAGCGCATGTCGACGTAGACGACCGCCGGCACATGGTTGTCTTCGATGTTGACCCCTTCGACCGCCGGCTCGACACCGTCGGTGAAGCCCGAGAGCGTATAAGCATTCTTGCCCGCGCCGATCAGGCGGACCTGGGTGAACCAGGTGAACGGCCCGTTGTTGTACGTGAGGTTTCCGGTGGCCTTGAACGTCGGGAACAGGCCCTGGGCACCGGTCGAGGGGTTTATGCCCGTCAGGCCATCGATGCAGGTCGGCGTCGGGTTGGGATTGGCGCTCGTCGCCGCGCCTACGTCGCAGCGACTGATCAGGTAGCTGGCGAAAACGCGCGCCGAGAGCGTTTCCGGGCCGCCGAGAATCTTCACCGGGGTGCGATAGTCGAGCTCGGCGTCGATGCCCTCGACATTCGACTGGGCGACGTTCACGAATTGGTTGCCGACGACGATGATCTTGTCGTTCTGGCTGGGATCGGTGGTGACGAGCGCGCAGAACGTCGGGTCCTGATCGACGAGACAACGCTTGGCGACTTCGTTGACCCCGACGGTCGAGATCGCGCCCTTTATCTTCACCTGGTACCAGTCGACTGACAGCGACAGGCCGGGCGCGAATCCAGGCTCGAGCACCACGCCCGCGGTGAACGTATCCGCCTTCTCCGGCTTGATGTTCGGGTTCCCGCCCGAGAACACAGTGACCTGATAGGTCGACCCGCCGTTCGGGTTGTCAGCCAGCGAGCGAGGGTCGGTCACGTTGCCGATGCCGCCGGTCTTGTCGAACCGTTCGGACAGGTTTCCCGCCCGCACGTCGCGCGAGTAAGTGCCGCGCAGGCGGATGAAACGGGTGAATCCGACGTCGAGACCCGCCTTGTAGGCCCAGATATCGCCGGCGCCGGAATAGTTCGCCCAGCGTGCGGCGACGTCGAGGGCGGCATGCTTGATCCACCACATGTCGTCGGCCAGCGGTACGAGCGTTTCGGCGAACGCTTCCTTTACCGTCGTCGATCCCTTGATGTTCGAGACCTTCGAGAACTGGAAACCGACCGAGTTGGCACAGTCGGGCGGGCTCAGGCCGCGCAAGCCGAGGGAGGCTGCCGTGGCCAGGCTGCAGGGGTGGTAGGCCCCGTCGAAGTTCGAGGACTGGTTGGTCGTGTCCTGAACGACCTGGTAGATCGATTCCTCGCGATAGGAGGCCCCGATCGCGAGCGTGATCGGCCCGGCCCAACCTTCGAACAGGTCTCCGTCGGCAGACACTTCGGCAAAGTGCTGCGTGAAGGTGGTTATGTTCCGCTTGGGCTCGATCGCGTCGTAGGACAGTGACTTGCCGATATATCCCAGGTTGGCGAAATAGAGCGGCGCATCGACATGTTGACCGACATCGTTTCCGATGACGTAGTCGATGGCTTCGGGCGAGGCATTGCCGCGGCCGAACAGGTCGAGCGGCTGGCATCCCGGAAACGCCGCCGCGCCGGCCGGATTGAGTGAAACGTTGCAGACGATGTTGCCGTTTCCATCCCTTACCGCATCGACGGCGGCGAAGATCCGGTCGATGCGCAGCGCGAACTGGTCCCAGACACGCCGGCTGCGGCCGTACTGGTAGAAGCCGTGGAGCTGCCATCCACCCAAAAAGCCGTCCTTGTTGATGTCGGCGTCGAAACCGACGGTGCCGACGTTCTGGGTGGTCGCGTCGTTCAGCCTCATCTGGCCGATGTCGAGGATGCTGCCGGCGCGGCGCAGGCTGAACGAGGCGATGTTGTTGTCGATCATGGTCTGCCGCAGGCTGTCGGGCAGAAACGCGTTGTTCTGGAAGATCGTGATGGATGTCGGCGATCCGAACAGGGAGCCGCGGGGCGTGTTGTACTGGAACTGCTTGTTGTAGCCGCGGACGAATTGCCCGAAGAACGTCAGGCCCGGCGTGACCTCGTAATCGGCATAGGCGAAGACCGAGTAGCGGTCGGTTTTCGGCCAGATGGTGAACGGTTCCCCGGCCTCGCCGCCGAGGTCGTCGCCGCTCCCGCCCGAGGAGGCCGCCGAACCGGTGCCGAGCGTCGTCGGGACATAGGCGCGCTGCCCATTCACGGTCCCGGGAACGTAGTTGATCACCGAGCCGCGCTGGAACGGCGAGTAGGTCCCGTCAGGGTGAAATTGCAGGCCGTTGATGACCGTGCCGGGCGCGAAGATCACGCCATCGAATGAACCCACGTTCGAGACGACGTTGGGATAGTTTCGCCACATGCCGTTCTGGTCGAGCAGCGCGCCCCAGGACTGGTACCAGTCGCGACCCTTGTAGGTGTGGACCCCGCCCTGGTGAGCGATCGTTCCGGCGAGAAGGAAATGTCCGTGATCGCCGAGCCGAATGCCCGCGGCCGCGTTGACCTGATAGCTTTGCGCGTCGCCGCGATCGGTTTCCCCGACCTGGCCGTCGACCATCAGCCCTTCGTACTTCGTGTTGAGCTTGAAGTTGACTACGCCGGCGACCGCGTCGGTGCCGTAGGCGGCCGAAGCGCCCCCGGTGACGGTTTCGACCGAGCTCACCATCGCCTCGGGGAACAGGTTGATGTCGACCCCGCCGAACGCGCTCGACGAGGGGAAGCGGCGCCCGTTGAGCAGCGTCAGCGTGCGGTTTGCGCCCAGGCCCCGCATGTTGAGATTGCCGGTGCCGCCGCGGACGAAGAACGCGCTATTGTTGGGTGTCGTGTTGCCATAAAACTGAGGCAGTTGGCTCACCGAAGCGATCAGCGATGAAGGGTCCATCGCGTCGAGTTGGTCGGCTGCGACGGCGGTGACCGGCTGCGGCGTATCCATCGTGGTGGTGAGCAGGCGCGAGCCGGTGACGACGATGGCGTTGTCGGTCGTCGTGGCGGCGCTGGGTGACGTGGCCCCCCGGCTTGCGGCGGGATTTGCCGGCGCATCGGCGGGCTGGCTGCCGGGCTGATCGTCCGCGGCCCAGGCCGGCGTGCCCGACATCGCAATTGCGGCTGCACCGACGCTGCAGGCAAGCAGGCGACGCACTCCGGACATCCCGGAGCCATGGGCGACGAACCTCATAAATTTCCCTCCCCGAATTTTCCCTCTCCGACGGTGCTTTCCGGGAGAATCGGGCTGCGAAGCAACAAACCGCAAAGTGATGACAGGACATCACGTGGAGGTTATGACCTCGCTCGGGAGGGATAATGGCGAGCTTACCGTTCACCTTGCGCCAGCTCGAGTTGTTCGCCAGCTTGTGCGCCACGCGCAGCTTTCGCCGGAGCGCCGAAAGCCTGGGCATCTCGCAGGCTTCGGTGAGCAACCAGATCAAGGCGCTCGAGCAGCAGCTGGGTATAGCGCTGTTCACTCGCCGGCCCGGCCAGCGGCCGACCGTGACGAGCGAAGGCATGGCGTTCCTCGAGGACTTAACCGCGTTTCAGGCGGCCGGCGAAGCCCTGGCGGCTCACCGGCGCAAGGGAGCAGCAGGAGCGAGCGAGCCCGCGCATTTCCGCGTGCTCATCGGCCAGGGAATGCTCGACAGCTACATTCGGCCCAAGCTCGACCGGTTTTTTGCGGCACACCCGGGGATCGAGCTCGCGTTCGACCCGCAAGTGCCGAGCGGCGACCTTGCACGCGACCTCGAAGACGGACGCTATGATTTTGCCCTGATTCACCGCCGCGCCGACCGTTCGGTCGAACCCTATTTCCGGCAAATGGCGCTTGTCCGCGGAGGGATTTACGGTCATCGCAAGTTCGCCGAAGGCCGGCAGCTTCCGCTCGCGCCCGAACTGATCAACACGCTGCCGTTCATCATGCCGCTCTCCGCCAGCGTTCGCGAGCAGGAGATGCTCGGCTTCTTCGATCGCTACGGTATCCGGCCGCGGCGGGTGATCGGCCACACCCAGTATTTCGACGTGATGGCGGCGATGCTCGAACGCGGTGTGGGCATTTCCTCGTTCGCCGACGCGATCCTGCCGCCGGAGATGCGCGACACCGTCATCATGCTCTACCCGCTCGAGAACTGGCGCCTTCTCTGGTACCGCAAGGACCACGGCAGCGACCCGCGATGCGAGGAGGCGGCCAGCTTCCTGTTGTCGAGCGTGTTGCAGGATCCGAATTACCGGACCATTTCCGTGTTCGCCGATCTAGCCGGGTAGCTGCACCAGCTCGATCTCATGACCCTCGGGGCTGTACAGCACGGCGACCTTGATGCCTGCGCCCACGGTCATGATGCCGGTTCCCTCTTTCGCGCCTTCATTTAGCGCCCGTTGGAGGCTCGCGGCGATGTCCTCGCACTGCAGGCCGACCGCGCCGTGCCCGTGGCCGACAGTGACGTCTCGTCCATCCTTGTAGGCGAGGAGCATCAGGTTCGGTCCGCCACCTTGCCCCGGCAGCGCGAGAATCTTCTCGAGGAATTCGGCCTCATCGAAGGTTTGCACGACCTCGAAGCCGAAGGCGTTCTGCCAGAACGCCAGCGCCGGCACGATCTCGGGAACATTGAGCTTGAAGAAGGCGAGGCGCAGAGATGGCGTGGTCATGAGGCCGAGCTATCGCCCGGAACCGCCGGAGAGCAAGCGGCATTCCATCGCCATGGCGTCGGCTTTCTCCGGTCTGGCAATCGCGCCCGGCACCCCTCCGATGGAAGCGAAGCTCGCAAGCGAGATCCCGTTCGGGGCTGGCTGGCAGTTCGAGCCCAAGTGGGACGGCTTCCGCTGCCTCGCGTTTCGCGACGGCGATGCGATTGAATTGATGAGCAAGTCAGGCAAGCCGCTGGCGCGCTATTTCCCGGAAGTGGCAGAGGCAATCAGGGCCTTGGCCAAGAACCGCCTCGTGCTCGATGGAGAGCTCGTGCTCCCGGTCGGCGATGCGCTCTCGTTCGGCGCGCTGCAGCTGCGCCTTCATCCTGCCGCCTCGCGCATCGAGAAGCTTTCGCGCGAGACGCCGGCGCAGCTCATGCTGTTCGATGCCCTGCAGCTCGGTGGCGATGTGCTGGTGCAGCGTCCGCTCGCCGAGCGGCGCACTTGCCTCGAGCAATTCATGCGCCGCGCGGCGGGTCCGCGACTCCATCTCTCCCCGGCGACCCGCGACCCGCGCGTCGCCCTCGAATGGTTCGCGTGCAGCGGCAACGCGCTCGACGGCATCGTCGTGAAGCGGGTCGACGCGGCGTACGAGCCCGGCGAACGCGCGATGATCAAGGTCAAGCAGCAACGCACCGCCGATTGCGTCGTCGGAGGATATCGCAAGGGCAAGAGCGGGGTTGGCTCGCTGTTGCTCGGGCTTTTCGACCATGTCGGCAAGCTCGACTACGTGGGATTCACCAGCTCTTTCTCGGACGAGGACCGGACGGCGCTCGCCACTAAGCTGGCGAAGGACAAGGGCCTGTCTCCGTTCACCGGAAGCTCGCCTGGCGGGGTGAGCCGGTGGAGCCGCGGACGCGACAGCGCCGAGTGGGTGCCCCTCAAGGGCGATCTCGTCGCCGAGGTCGCTTACGACCAGGTCACCGGCGGCCGGTTCCGGCACGGGACGACGTTCCTGCGCTGGCGGGAAGACAAGCGGCCCGATCAGTGCACGAAAGACCAGCTCGAGCATGAGCTCAGTCCCGAGGCGCTCGAACAGGTGCTGGAGAAAGCCGCCACGTGAGAATCGCCAGCTACAACGTCAATGGCGTCAATGGCCGCTTGCCGGTGCTGCTGCGTTGGCTGGAGCTGAGCCGGCCGGATATTGCCTGCCTCCAGGAGATCAAGGCGCCCGATGAGAAGTTCCCGCACGAGGCCATTCGCGAAGCCGGTTACGAAGCGGTGTGGCACGGGCAGAAGAGCTACAACGGCGTCGCGATCCTCAGCCGGATCGGTGCAATCCACGAGACGCGGCGGGGCCTGCCCGCCGATCCGGACGACAGCCATAGCCGCTATCTGGAAGCAGCGGTGAACGGCATCGTCGTCGCCTCGATCTACCTCCCCAACGGCAACCCGCTCCCCGGGCCCAAATTCGACTACAAGCTCCGCTGGTTCGAGCGCCTCACGGCCCATGCGGCCGAGTTGTTTGCCAGCGGCGCGCCGGTAGTTCTGGCGGGCGACTTCAACGTCATGCCCACGGAGCAGGACGTCCATGCGCCCGAACGCTGGCTCGATGATGCGCTGTTCGCGCCCGAGGTTCGTGCGGCCTGGTTTCGCCTTGTCGAGCAGGGCTGGACGGACGCCGTCCGCGCGCTCCATCCCGACGAGACGATTTACACCTTCTGGAAGTTCTTCCGCAACGCCTTCGCACGAGACGCGGGCCTCAGGATCGATCACTTCCTGCTGACGCCCGACTTGGCGCAGCGCTTGGAGCGCGCCGAAGTGGAGCGCGAGGTTCGCGGCTGGGACAAGACCAGCGATCACGCGCCGGTGTGGATCGAGCTTCGCTAGCCGGCAATTGGCTGGGGCGGCAGGAGCCTTGGTCAGCTTCCGCGCCCCGGCAATTCCACCGATTCCGGCCTCGAACGGCGCCGCTCGAAGTTCTTCTGTGTAGCCGGCAGTCCTTCCCGAAGGGCACCGACCCGGCTGTTCACACCCAGGACCGGTCGAACGAGGTCGCCGGACAACTCAACCAGCGTGCGCGAAAGGCGCCGG
>Ga0157370_10001277_pt1 | contig 31514 bp, 29 predicted proteins | sample C35metaG_FD_113463 | JGI IMG/M metagenome (GOLD analysis project Ga0157370, IMG submission 113463) | Corn rhizosphere microbial communities from Kellogg Biological Station, Michigan, USA - C3-5 metaG | ecosystem: Host-associated > Plants > Roots > Rhizosphere > Soil | place: USA: Michigan...
AACCACTATAATAGCTATTATCATAAATATTCTTTTAAGTCTTTTTTTCATTATTTTTTAGTTACTCATTTTTAGACTGACTAATCACTCTAATTTATTTAAAAAAAATCAGGCTAACATGGTCAATAACATATTAAAGCCATCATCAATAATTTTTTGCTGTTCTATAGCACTAAGTTTTGCCTTGGTTAAATATTGGCTGATGCCAAATACATGGCTGCTCATTAGGCTAAGTATAAGATCTGTATCCCTTTTTTTGAAGATCTTGTTTTTTATGGCCTCTTCAATTTCATCGCAACTTTTGCTTAACTGTTCTTTTATTACATTGGGCGAAAGCAATGCGGCGAACGGTGAGCTATGAAATTGTTGGACAAAGTAAAACTCATCCTTATTATCCATAGACCATAAAATAATTTCTGTAAACTGTATCCTGAACCTTTCGTGGGCATCTTTAGCAACAGATGCTTTAGACTCTATATATTCACCCATGCGTCTTTTTACATCTATATAAAGACTTATAATAAGATCTTCTTTAGTAGCGTAATAATGAAACAACGTTCCGTTTGCTACTCCGGCTTCTTTAGCGATCTTACTTGTAGGGGTACCATGAAAGCCATACTGCACAAACAACCTTAAGGCTGCTGTGAGCAAATCTTTACGCTTATCATTTACAGATTGACTAATCACTCTACAAAGGTATACAAATTTTTATTCGTCCGACATTAAACTGTAAAAAAATAAAACCCTTCTGTTTAGAGAAGGGTTAGTATACTATAATGTGTTTCATATTTATAGATTCTTAAGGTCTTTTATTACCTTAAAGGCAAGATCTACCTCCTGCTCGCTTACAAGTATGGTAAACTCATATGATGTTGAGATAACCTCGCTTATAATTATACCTTCCCATGCCAAACGCTGGAAGATATAATAGTAAACCCCTGGTGTAGAAATGTTATCTTTAGGAAGTTTTACTGTAATAGACGCCAGGTTTTCGGTACGCTCAATTTGTTTCTCATCTGCAAAAAGACGGTCAACAACAGCATTCATAGAAGAACTTACTACAATGTTTGTTTCGTTTACACCTCTTGATGATGTATAAAATACTTCAGGGCTCGAATTGATACTTGAGATCAGTTCACCCTGTTTATTAAGGATGGTATCAGATACTGCAAAAGTGTAATCAGTTAGTGAAGAACGAACTGTTATCTCACCAATACCCTTTAATACTTTTACTATTTTATGGTTTACACGGAAATCAAGATCTTCCGAAAGTCTCTTAAGCGACATAACAACCGCACCCTGCTTTACGTCTTTACCCAGTTCCTGCTCCAGTTCGGGCATCATGTTACGGGCAAGCGAAGTAAGGTTGATTATACCCTGCGACAGCGCGCTCAATAGGAACGGTTTCGTTTTAATGTAGTGTTCTACTACCGATGAAATTGTCTTCATAGCCTAATCGATTGAGTTGTAGTTAGTTTGTCGGCAAATATAGAAAAAAAACATTTTGTTACAAATATAACAATGCAGAAAACAGAAATAAAACAAATTCTATGTAGCCATTGTATAAAAACAGTTAATAGGCTTAAAAATGCTTATTATGTGCTAAAATATAAATTATTTTAACATATCAATATTTTTTCCTCGACTTTTAACATGATGCAAAGCCCATAGAATTGGTAGATTAAAAATGGAAAAATGCATCTTCAATATGCTCAATTTCAAAATCTTTACCGTTTTTAAAGACCGAAATAATATCAAACCGTATATCGGCATCAATATCATTTTGTATAACATATTCATTAACCGCTTTCACCAGCAATTGTATTTTTTTGGGCTTTACAAAATCCTGCGGAAGCCCAAAATCTATTGACGATCGTGTTTTAACCTCAACTATTGCAAGTATATTTCCTTTTTGTGCAATTATGTCAATTTCTGCTTTTTGAAATACAAAATTGGTTTGGAGGATCGTATATCCGTTTTTTTGTAAATGGTCAACGGCGAGTTCTTCACCTAATTTACCTAAATCGTTATGCTCTGCCATTAATCAAAAATGATTTTAGTGCCGGAAGCAGTAACATCCAGCGTAATCTGTTTTCCAAACACCAATGCACGATTATCTTTAATGTGCCCGGCAGGAAAATTGAAACATATCGGTATGTTATATTCCTTCGTGATGTCCTGTATAATTTGCAAGGCATCATGACCCCACGGAATGTCGTTATCGCGCATCTTGGTCATTCCTCCTATAATAATACCTTTTACATCTTTAAAATAACCGTTACGCTCAAGGTTCATCATCATGCGGTCTATGTGGTAAAGGTATTCGTCAAGGTCTTCAATAAAAATGATCTTCCCTTTATAATCTGCTTCCGATGGCGACCCTATTATACTATACACTACCGATAAGTTACCACCAATGAGTTCGCCATGCGCCTTACCTGTTTTATTATATTCATGCGCCGGAATGTTGTATTCTATCTTTCCTCCAAACAATCCTTTCTTTAAGCCTTCAATTGCTTCCGGGGTCGCACCCGCAACACTTATACATGCAATAGAATGTAGCGTGGCAATATCAAAATTATTTACGTGGCTGTGCATCACGGTAAAATCACTAAAACCCACAAGCCATTTTGGATGCTGTTTAAACTTGGTAAAGTTAAGCCTGTCAATCATTCGCACAGTACCATAGCCTCCTTTAGCTGTCCATATTGCTTTGATGGACGGATTGTCCAGCATCTGCTGAAAATCCTGTGCCCTTTGCCAATCCTGCCCCGCCAGTTGGTTGTTATCAAGGCCAATTGTTTTACCTATCACTACATTTAGCCCCCAGCTTTTAAGCAGTTTTACGGCAGGCTCAAGTGGGGCCATATCAACTTTTCTGGCTGTAGCCAATATACCCACAGTATCACCTTTTTTAAGATAAGGCGGAATTTTTACAGGGTTTTGAGCTTGTAGTGTTAGGGATAAAAATAAGAGTAGTGATAAAAAAATTCTTTGCATTGTTTTAGGCTATACCACAAAGATACACAAACAAGCCACAAAGAAAACACCAGGCTTAGTGTCCTTTGTGCAAAATGCTTTGTGTTCTTTGTGGTTAAATTAAGTCCCATCTACAGCGAAAATTTCTTGGCGAAAATTTCGTACTTTTGCATTTCTAATTTACAATACACGATGTTACAAGATCCAAAAAGATATACTGTTACTGCGGCATTGCCTTATACTAACGGCCCTATACATATAGGCCACCTTGCTGGTGTTTATGTTCCCGGAGATATTTACTCACGTTTCCTGAGACTTCAGGGTAAAGATGTGGCTTTTATCTGCGGAAGCGATGAGCACGGGGTTGCCATATCTATGAAGGCCAAGAAAGAAGGCATAACACCACAGGAAGTGATAGACAAATACCACGCTATCATCAAGCAGTCTTTTGAAGATTTCGGAATCTCTTTTGACAATTATTCGCGTACTTCTGCAAAGATTCACCACGATACGGCTTCAGAATTTTTCAAAAAACTGTACCGCGAAGGTAAATTTATTGAAGAGGTAACAGAGCAATTATATGACGAACAGGCAGAGCAATTTCTTGCCGACCGTTTTGTAATTGGCACCTGCCCTAAGTGTGGTAACGAAGAGGCTTATGGTGACCAATGTGAAAGATGCGGCTCGTCGCTTAATGCAACCGACCTTATCAATCCAAAATCGACAATTACAGGTTCTAAACCGGTATTGAAATCAACTAAACACTGGTTCCTGCCATTAGACCGTTATGATGCTTTTCTTCGCGAATGGATTCTTGAAGGTCATAAAAATGACTGGAAACCCAATGTATTTGGTCAGGTAAAATCATGGCTGGATGACGGACTTAAACCACGTGCTGTAACCCGAGATCTTGACTGGGGTATTCCTGTGCCTGTAGAAGGTGCCGAAGGCAAAGTGCTTTATGTTTGGTTTGATGCGCCTATCGGGTATATCTCTTCTACTAAAGAATGGGCACAGCGCGAAGGTAAAGACTGGGAACCGTACTGGAAAAGTGAAGACACTAAACTGGTACACTTTATTGGTAAAGACAATATCGTTTTCCATTGCATAATATTCCCTGCTATGCTTAAAGCAGAGGGTTCGTACATAATGCCCGATAACGTTCCGGCAAATGAATTCCTGAACCTTGAAGGCAACAAACTGTCTACTTCTAAAAACTGGGCGGTATGGCTTCATGAGTATCTTCAGGATTTCCCGGGCAAGCAGGATGTATTGCGTTATGCGCTTACTTCTAACGCTCCGGAGACAAAAGACAACGACTTTACCTGGAAAGATTTTCAGGCAAGAAACAATAACGAACTGGTAGCTATCTTCGGTAACTTTATTAACCGTGTGGTTGTACTTACCAATAAATATTATGAAGGTGTAGTGCCTGCTCCTAACACTTACAGCGATGTGGACGAAGCTACACTTACCGAAATGCGTGCGTATCCTGCTGTAATAGCGTCTTCCGTAGAGCGCTACCGCTTTAGAGAGGCACTTTCTGAACTTATGAACCTGGCACGTCTTGGTAACAAATACCTTGCTGACGAAGAGCCGTGGAAAGTAATTAAAGAAGATGCGGCACGTGTACAGACACAAATGTATGTAGCGCTTCAAATCGCTGCGGCACTTGCGGTACTTTCAGAACCGTTCTTACCTTTTACTGCTGCAAAACTTAAAGGCATGCTATCACTAAGCGAAGGTTCACTTTCGTGGAATGACATTACCCTTAAAGAAGACCTTCTTACAGCAGGAAGCCAGATAGGACAGGCCGAGTTGCTTTTTGCTAAAATAGAAGATGAAGAAATAGACCGACAGGTAGAACGCCTTGAAGCTACTAAAACAGCTAACAAAGCCGAAAACAAAGAAATAGAACCTCAAAAAGAACTTATCAGTTACGAGGACTTTTCAAAAATGGATATCCGTACAGGAACTATTATTGAAGCCGAAAAAATGCATAAAGCTAATAAGCTTTTAGTTCTTAAGGTTGACACAGGTATCGATGTTCGTACTATAGTTTCGGGTATTGCAGAAAGCTTTACGCCCGAAGAAGTAGTAGGCAAACGTGTTACTGTATTAACTAATCTTGCCCCGCGTAGCCTGCGTGGTGTAGATAGCAACGGTATGATACTTATGACTCAAAATGCCGAAGGCAAACTGGTATTTGTTAACCCTGATACTGATGGTGTAGGAAATGGTGAAGTGATTAGTTAATATACTTTTCAATATATTTAAAAGGCTCCAATAGGAGCCTTTTTGTTTTTATGCATTATTTCCCTAATTTTATAAGAAGCTAACCTCAAATCAAAGTCACATGGGACAGAATACAAAAGGGTTCTTAATTTTTATTGCTGTGCTTGCATTGCTGTTAGTTCTTGGCGATATATTTTTATGGATCAATATAACCAATCAGTATTATGACCCTGATGCACTAAGAAAAGAATATCTTAATGCATACCCATCACAGGTTAGAAACTTAGAAGGGTTAATTGTACTCCCACTGATTCTTTTAGTATTCGCATCACTTATATTTATCCGATCAGCAAAAACAAACCTTATAAAAGTTGCAGCTGCCACAATTGCAACAGTACTTGCTTTGGCCATTATCTGGAAGATGTATTACCTAATGTAAACGCTAATTATTATCTTAGCTGTCATGAAATCAGCTGACTTCCTTTTTTATCTGGCACTTATATTTGTAGTGATCGTACTTGCCGATCTGTTTCTGTGGTTTGCTGTAACTGCTAAAACCATAGATATTGAAGTTGGTCGCCAAAATTACCTGTCCTATTATCCATCGGCACTTCAAAATGGAAGGGTTCTTACGGTAATCTCTTTATTGATGCTATCTTTTTCTGGTTATATTTTCCTGAACGCATCAAAAGACAATAGGAACAGGAATGCTGCCATTATTTTGGGGTTGGTATCTGCCCTGCTTTTGATCTTAAAAATATATTCGTTTACTAAACACTTCTAATGCTCCCAATCGCTTACCACTCCATTTACAAACACCCGCTTCCGGAAAGCCATCGTTTCCCAATGATAAAATACGAACTGTTGCCACAGCAGTTACTGCATGAAGGCACCGCTATTCCGTCCGACTTTTATGAACCCGCCCTGCCGGATATGGCTAATATATTAGCGGTTCATGACAAAACCTATATAGAGGAACTCCTTAACCTCAGTCTCGATCCAAGGGCAGTGCGAAAGATAGGCTTCCCGCTTTCGGCAGAATTGGTTGAGCGTGAACTACGCATTGCGCAAGGTACGATTTGGGGAGTACAACAGGCATTACAGCACGGCATTGCCTTTAATATAGCTGGCGGAACTCATCATGCCTACAGTAATCGTGGCGAAGCATTTTGCCTTCTTAACGATCAGGCTATTGCAGCACAACACCTCATCAACAATAAACTGGCAAAAAAGGTTTTGATAGTTGACCTTGATGTGCATCAGGGTAATGGAACAGCCGAAATATTTACCGGAAACAACGATGTATTTACCTTCTCTATGCATGGTAAGACCAATTACCCGTTTAAAAAAGAAATTTCCGATCTTGATATTGCACTGCCTGATAATACATCAGATGAAGAGTATCTTTCCATATTGCGTGATGTGCTTCCAAAGCTGATCGATGAGCAAAAGCCTGACTTTATCTTTTACCTCAGCGGCGTAGATATATTGGCATCTGATAAGCTGGGTAAATTGGGCTGTTCTTTGAACGGTTGTAAACAGCGTGATGAGTTTGTGTTATCACTTTGCCATAAGCTGGAAATTCCTGTTCAATGCAGTATGGGTGGTGGATATAGCCCGGATATTAAGGTTATCATTGAAGCCCATGCAAATACCTATAGGATTGCGAGAGCATTGTATTAGTTACAATTTCTTTTATTGTTTAATTAACCACTAAGCTCACAAAGATAGCACTAAGAATCACAAAGCTTTGTGTTCCGATATCTATCGGAATTGTGAAAAACCTTGTGCTCTTTGTGGTAAAATTTCACCTCTGCAAACAAAACTAAAAAAGCCCCTTTCGCTGGGGACAGACGAAAAGGGCCAAAACCTCCTTACACCGGTTTTACTTACCTAAAAGCAGCACGTCACTAACAACAACTTCTGTAATGTAGCGCTTGTCTCCATTTTTGTCGTCGTAGCTGCGATGCGTCAGCTTGCCCTCTATGGCGAGCTCTTTACCTTTGGTTACATATTTTTCGATAATTTCGGCAGTCTTTCCCCAGGCAGTCACAGTATGCCACTGGGTATCGGTTATGCGTTCACCCTTGTCGTTTGTATAGCTTTCATTTGTTGCTATAACTAAACGGGCCAGTTTTTTGCCTGCTTCAAAAATCTTGATCTCAGGGTCGGCTCCTGCGTTTCCTATCAGCTGTACTTTGTTTTTTAATGCGTTCATGGCGTGTAAATTTAAATGTTGTTATCGTATATAAGTTTTAAGCCGCTGCCGAATTGTATCGAAAAATTCAACGAGGCAAAATTGCGCCAACAGCAATAATTTATTCGGTTACTAACTACTTATGGTCGGTTGTAGTTGCTTGTAAACGTTTGCAAACGGAAATTACATTTGATAACCAGGCTCTAAGCCGATTCTTTATATGAATCTCAAGAACTAAAAAAATTCTATTATTCACATCACTTTTCAATCTTAACAACACCTTAACCCGTTGCAAACGTTTACAAACGGAATTGATTTTGTATATTTATAAAAAAAGACCATTCGATTTATGCAGACCGAAATAAACAAAGTAGAACTACGAAATTTAAGGATTGAAGACTATAAACAGTTGCGCATTTCTATGCAGCATGCTTATAAAGACGTTGATCTTGAAATGGATGAACCCTATTGGGCCGAAAAAGATATTAAAAAGCTTTTAAATATATTTCCCGAAGGACAGCTGGTAGTACTGGTAGATGATAAAGTAGTAGGCTCTGCCCTGTCGCTTATTGTAGATCATAAAAAAGCAACTTCTAATCATACCTACGAGAAAATTATTGGTAATTATACATTTGATACCCATGATTATGAGGGTGAGGTGCTATATGGCATAGATGTTTTTATAGATCCTGAATACCGTGGCCTGCGCCTTGGCCGCCGTTTGTACGAAGCCCGTAAAGAACTGTGTGAACAGCTTAACCTTCGCTCCATAATTTTTGCAGGAAGGATGCCAGGATATGATGAGCACTCTGACGAAGTTACACCTAAAGAATATATAGAAAAGGTTCGCCTTAAAGAGATACACGACCCTGTACTGGCTTTTCAGCTAAGTAATGATTTCCACGTTATAAAAGTAATGCGCAATTATCTCGAAGGTGATAAGAACTCTCAGGATTATGCTGTGCTTATGGAGTGGAACAATATTTACTACGACAAAAGCCCCGTGCTTATTAATACCCGAAAAAGTATTATCCGCCTTGGTTTGGTACAGTGGCAAATGCGTCCGCTTGCCAATGTGGAGGCACTTTTTGAACAGGCCGAATTTTTTATTGATGCCGTTTCAGGTTATGGTAGTGACTTCGCTCTTTTTCCTGAATTGTTTATCGCTCCACTCATGGCCGACTTTAACCACCTGAACGAAGCCGATGCTATTAGGGAAATTGCCCGTTACAGTGAGCCTATCCGTAAGCGTTTCCAGGAAATGGCTATATCCTACAACATTAATATCATTACCGGAAGTATGCCAATGGTAGACGACGGTAACCTGTACAACGTTGGCTTTTTGTGCAAACGTGACGGTACATCTGAAATGTATACTAAAATACACATTACCCCAAACGAGGTTAACTATTGGGGTATGGTAGGTGGTAATGAAATTCGTACATTTGACACTGATTGCGGAAAAATAGGCATCATGATATGCTATGATGTTGAGTTTCCGGAGTTATCGCGCCTTATGGCCGATGAAGGTATGGAGATATTGTTTGTGCCTTTTCTAACCGATACGCAAAACGGTTATACCCGTGTAAGGCATTGTGCACAGGCACGTGCTATAGAAAACGAGTGTTATGTTGCCATTGCGGGGTGTATAGGTAACCTGCCGGGTGTTAATAATATGGATATTCAGTATGCGCAAACCGCCGTGTTTACGCCATCTGATTTCTCTTTCCCGTCAAACGGAATTAAAGCAGAGGCTACACCGAATACTGAAATGACAATTATTGTTGACGTAGACCTTGACCTTTTAAAGGAGCTGCATGAATTTGGTAGTGTGCGTATCTTAAAAGACCGCCGCCTTGATTTATATAAGTTAAGAGCTACTGCAAAATCTGAAACCCCGATTGATCCTAAAACAGAAAAGACAGAGGAAGTTATCACGATTCCGGCAAAAGCGCCCAGGACTACCTTAAAAGCAAATGCTGCAAGGCCTCCAAAAGTATCGGGAGCACGCCCGGCGGCTAAACCGGCAGAGCCAAAACCTGCCGCAAGGCCAAGTACAAGAACGACAAAAAAGAACTAATAAGTTATGACGCGTAACTGCCCAGAATGCGGAGATAAAATTGTAGGCCGCGAAGACAAGAAATTTTGCAGCGATGCCTGCCGTAACTCCTGGAACAACAAAATAAACAAAGACAGTAATAATTACATGCGCAACATTAACAATCGCTTGCGCAAAAATAACCGTATACTTAGCGAGATTAATGTGGAGGGTAAAACCAAAACCACAAAATCTAAACTAATAAGTAAAGGTTTCGACTTTGAATATTTCACGAGCCTACTCCTTACAAAAAATGGCAATACCTATTATTTTGTGTATGAACAGGGCTATATGCCATTAGAAAACGATTATTATATATTGGTGAGAAAAGATATATCATAATGCTAAAAATCTCAATTTTAGGCTGCGGATGGCTTGGCTTGCCACTTGCAGAATCACTTATTCAGAAAGGATTTTCTGTAAACGGATCTACTACCACTGCTGACAAAGTAGAAATTCTCAAATCAAAAGGGATTATTCCGTTTCTTATCAATCTTACCCCTGAAGCTATTGACGGAGACATTAAATCTTTTCTCCGCGAAAGCAACATACTTATAATTGACATCCCGCCGAAATTAAGAGGTGAAAACAGCGAATCTTTTACAGACAAGATAAAAACGCTGCTACCTCATATTGAAACATCGGATATTAAAAAAGTGCTGTTTGTAAGTTCTACTTCTGTTTATGCCGACGATAATTTGGTTGTAACTGAAGAAAGCCTCCCTGCTCCCGAAACCGAAAGTGGTAGACAAATTGTAATTTGCGAAAAGCTACTACAATCTAATACTCATTTTAAAACTACCATACTGCGCTTTGGAGGTTTGGTGAGCGATGACCGCCAGCCCGTAAAATTTTTAGCAGGAAAAGAAAATCTTGAAAATCCTGATGGGCCTGTAAACATAATTCATCGTGAAGATTGTATAGGTATTATACATGTAATCATTGAACAGGATGCCTGGGGAGAGATATTTAACGGTGTTACTCCTTACTACCCAACACGCGAAGATCATTATACAAAACTGGCTATTGCAATGGGACTTCCTGCGCCAAAATTTAGTCGTGCAAAACCATCCCAGGGAAAAACGGTAAGCTCGCAAAAAGTGATCAGGATACTGGGATATGATTTTAAACAATGATGATTGAACTCCTTAAAAAAGGTATGGGGCGGGATTTTTTAGTAATCCGCGCCCTTCCACCCACACACGTGAAGACGTTAAAAATAACCATTTCCATGCCTGTATAAATTTAGCTTAAACACCGGCAACAGTATAGTTATTGCGAAAGTTAAAGAATAGGTTTAGGTTACTCTTTAAACGATCTGTATGATTATCTATGGTAAGTTTTGGGAGCTTTTATAGATTGCCATTAACTGAGACAAAGAAATAGAATTCTATACTTGGCGGGTTGCGGGTTTTCCGCAGTTAACAAAATATTAACGATTTTTTAGAGCATAAAAAAACCCACCTAAATGGGTTTTAAATTTTACAAATATCCCTGCTTACGGGCTTCGGCTATAAGGGCTTCATCATCACCCGATACATCCAGTATTTTTTTAACCTTATACTTTCGTTTTTCAATAGCGCTGTCTGAAAGCGGAATGTATTTGCTCAGGTTTTTATTTTTGATGCCTTTAGAAAGCAACACAATAATTTTAGTATCTATATCATCCAGCAATATGCCTTTTTCAAGCCTTTTTATATAGCTTGTAATCGTTTTGGAATGATATGTAGTATCATCAAGAACGCTTTTAAAACATTCGGCTATTTCTTCTGTATTGCAGTCGCTTTTATTAATAAAACCTTCGGGGTTAACATTGGTAAGTATATCGCTGATGATTTCCATTTCCTTATGCATGGTCATCATAACGATTTTACACTGCGGCATAACCTTACGTATATATACAGCGATATCATGCCCGGAATTAAGTTTTAATTCGGGAGAATCAGGTATGCTGTAGTCTATAACAGCTATGTCAAAAGGATTGTCTTTATGGCTATCTATTACTTTATGACCCGATTTGCAGTCAAACGCTTTAGTAAACATAAGCTTAGTAAAGCTGCTGCCTTCAAGTGTTTTAAAAATAGAATGATAGCCTTCCAGCACTACCATATGGTCATCAATCGCCAGTACATGTAAACTTGTTCTCAAACACCTAAAAATTTGACGATAAAAATATGCCAAAATTTCTAAATACGGTTACGGGAAACCTCATTTACAGCAATTTAATACTAAAATAAAAAACCTGCAATTGTTATTGCAGGTTTTTTAATACATTCTTATTGATAGTCAGCACAATTACCAAATCTTCACTCTTTTGTCCGGAGCTACATACATTCCGTCATCCGGTTTAATATTAAATGCATCATAAAATGCATCAACATTTTGAAGCGGTACATAAGCACGATACATTCCCGGAGAGTGTGGGTCTGTTTTTACCTGGTTCTTAATCGCCTCATCCCTTGCCTTGGTTCTCCATATGGTAGCCCATGAAATAAAGAAACGCTGCTCGGGTGTATAGCCATCTATAAGACCCGGATTACCGTTTTGCTTAAGGTATAACTGAAGCCCATCATAAGCAGCATTAACACCACCAAGGTCGCCAATGTTTTCGCCAAGCGTAAACTTACCATCTACATAGGTTCCCGGTAGTGGCTGAAGCGCACTGTACTGGTCTGAAAGGCTTCCGCCAAGACCTGTAAATTTAGTAAGGTCTTCATCGCTCCACCAGTTTACAAGGTTACCATCGGCATTATAACGTGATCCTGAATCGTCAAATCCGTGTGATATCTCGTGGCCTATTACAGCTCCTATACCACCGTAGTTAACTGCTTCGTCTGCTTTATAATCATAAAACGGCGGCTGAAGTATAGCCGCAGGAAACACGATCTCATTATAAGATGGGTTAAAGTAAGCATTTACCGTTTGCGGAGACATTCCCCACTCTGTTTTGTCAACCGGTTTGCCCAGTTTTTCAATATCTTCTTTAAATGCCCATTTAGAAGCATTATTCATGTTGCTAAAAAAAGTGCCACCTTCCGCAGGACTCTGTATGGTAAGTGCAGAATAGTCTTTCCATTTATCAGGATAACCAATTTTTACAGTAAGCTTACGCAATTTGTCAACCGCATTTTCCCTTGTAGATTTTGCCATCCATGGCAGGCGGTTAATACGGTTCTCAAAAGCAAGCATTACGTTTTTAATCATGGCCTCGGCTTTAGCCTTAGCTTCAGCAGGGAATTTTTTCTCAACATAAAGTTTACCCAGTGCTTCGCCTACGGTTCCGTTAACCGTTTGCAGTGCGTTCTTATCGCGGGTTTCTTCCTTAAGAGCCCCTTTAAGCGTTTTGCTGTAAAACTCCCAGTCGGCTGTTTCAATATCTGTAGAAAGCAGGCTTGATGAATGGTTTAAAAATGTCCATTTCATATATGCTTTCCAGTCTTCAACCTTATTAGCTTTAAATATTTCCTGTAGCGCCGTCATATACTTAGGCTGCGATACATTTACCACATCGGTACTTTTTAGCTTAACACCTAAACCGTTAAAATAAGCAGACCAGTCTATAGAAGGGGTAAGCTTTTGCAATTCTGCAACAGTCATTGGGTTGTAAGTCTTTCTGCTGTCGCGGCGTTCTACCCTGTCAAGCCTTGGTTGTGCCATAGCTGTTTCAAGGGCAAGAATATTAGTCGCATTTTTAAGTGCATCAGCGTCTTTATAACCAAGATATTTAAGCATTCTTGCAACGTGCTTAACATATAGCTCACGCTTTTCTTTTGAGTCGGCATCGTCAGATACATAATAATCCCTGTCCGGTAAACCCAGGCTTCCCGGACCAAGGTATACAACATTTTTATTACTGTCTTTAGCATCGGCTCCTACACCAATACCAAAAAAGCCAAGACCACCTTGTGGCTCCATTTCTATAAGAAGCTTCTCAAGATCTTTTACATTTTTTACCTTGTCTATTTTTGCCAGGTATGGCTTAAGCGGAGTTATACCCTGCTTGTTACGGGCTACCGTATCCATAATGGTTTTATAAAGGTTAGCCGCCTTACCCTGATCTGAAGTAGATTTCAGGCCTTTGTTGGCTGCTGCATCTTTAAGTATAGCAAGCGCATCGTTGTTTGTGTTTTCGCGAAGCTCATCAAAACTTCCCCAGCGTGTTTTGTCTGACGGGATTTGAGTATTGTCTACCCATGTACCGTTTACATACCTGAAGAAATCGTCGTTTGGCTTTACTTTCTTATCCATGTAAGAAACGTTTATGCCGGGCTTTTGCTGAGCATTAGCCAGTTGTACATTGCAAACTGTTCCCGTTAGCACAAGTGCTGCAGCGGTATATTTTGCTTTGAAGGTTAATTTCATATAGTTCGTGTTTTAATCCTTAAGGCTACAAAAATAAAAAGATAGCGCAAACAGAAGGCCCTAAAGTTGTTAAATATGCAAAAAAGCACGTTTTGTAATCATTTCAGATGCTATTACTTAAGTTTTATAAGCTGTTGTTTCTTAATTTTGCAAAAATTATTTGCAATGCTTCAGTTCTTTAAAAAATATAAAGCCTTTTTGATTGTACTCTTAGTACTCTCTGCGGGTATTCTTTTCCTTTTTAATGGTGCCCTTACACCTAAAAAATATCTAAAAGTATACAGTCCTGCCGATGTTAGTCCGGAACTGGTAGACAGTACCGTACAATATGTTGCCAAAAACCATACCATAGCCGACTTTTCGTTTACCAATCAAAACGGAAAAACTATAACGCAAAACGACTACAAAGGCAAGATCTATGTAGCCGATTTCTTTTTTACCACCTGCCCGTCTATATGCCCTATCATGGCTACTAATATGGAATGGCTACAGAAACAGATAAAAAATGACCCTAAAGTAATGCTGTTATCACACTCGGTAACACCCGATACCGATACACCTGCTGTACTTAAAGAATATGCCAAGAAAAAAGGTGTTATAGACAGTAAATGGAATCTTGTAACGGGTAAAAAAGAAGACATCTATTACATTGCCAGAAAATCGTATTTAGCTGTTAAGACTTCAAGCTCTAAAGAGTTGTATGACATGGTGCACACCGAAAATTTTATATTGGTAGACACTAAAGGCCGCATACGTGGTTTTTATAACGGTACCAACCTTGATAAAGAGGTAAAAGGAGAAAAGAATGTAAAACAGCTTTTAGAGGACATTAAATGGTTATCGGCTAACGAAAACTAAAGCTGTTTGGATATTAATTCATACTTTTACAATCTGAATTCATTCTAAATAAACATTGAAAACCACACTTGCATCGCTAAAAAAAGGCCAAAAAGCCATAATAACCGATCTTAATATTGATGCGGTTCCATTAAAGCTTCTTGAAATGGGATGCCTGCCCGGCAATACTGTGGAACTTTTACAGATAGCCCCTTTGGGCGACCCTATCTACATTAACGTTAACGAAAGCCATGTTGCCATTCGCCTGGAAACAGCTTTAGAGATTGATGTAGAATTTATACCCGATTCACTCTGATGGCAGCTCATAATATCCTGAACATAAAAATTGCACTGATAGGTAACCCAAATACCGGAAAGACATCAGTCTTTAACCACCTTACAGGTCTTAACCAACAGGTGGGTAACTATCCCGGTATTACCGTAGAACGCAAAACAGGAACCTGCAAACTACCTAATGGTACTAAAGGCACCGTGATGGACTTACCCGGAACATACAGCCTTAATGCCAGCTCGATGGATGAGAATGTAGTTATAGAGCTGCTTCTTAATAAAAATGACAAAGATTATCCCGATGTTGCTGTGGTAGTAACAGATGTAGAAAACCTAAAGCGTAACCTGCTTCTTTTTACACAAATTAAAGACCTTGAACTACCTACCATACTTGTTATCAACATGAGCGACAGGATGGAGCGCAAGGGAATTTCGCTGGATATACCGTATCTCGAAAATCTTCTTAAAACCCGAATTGCACTTGTTAGTTCGCGCAAAGGCACCGGCATAGATACTATAAAAGAACTTATAGTAAATTATGGAAGCCTGCCTACTGAGCCCTGCCTTAATGCATCCGGTATAGACCCTGACTACTTTAACGGGCTTCGCAATGCCTTTCCGCATCAGCTGTTATACAAGCTTTGGCTTGTTATTACGCAAGATGTAAACTTTGGGCAACTGGAACGTAAGGAAATAGAAAGCAATAGTTCGTTTGCTAAAACAAAAGCTGAGCTAAAACGCATGCAGCAAAAGGAAACCATTAAACGCTACCAGTTTATTAACGACGTGCTTAAATCGGGACAAACCATAGACAATTCTAAGGCAAAAGACCTGCGTGCAAAACTCGACCGGGTGCTTACTCATAAAGTTTTTGGCTATGTTATTTTCCTTGGAATACTGATGCTTATATTTCAGTCGATATTCTCATGGTCAAGCATACCAATGGATTTTATTGACGAAAGCTTTGCATCTCTGGCATCGTATACCGAAACACATTTGCCTCCGGGTAAATTGACCGATCTCATCTCTCAGGGCATCATTCCGGGCATTGGGGGTGTGGTTATATTTATTCCCCAAATTGCATTTCTCTTCCTGTTCATATCCATACTTGAAGAAAGCGGTTACATGAGCCGTGTAGTATTCCTTATGGACAAAATCATGAAACGTTTTGGCCTAAGCGGAAAAAGCGTTGTGCCGCTTATATCAGGTACAGCATGCGCTATTCCGGCTATTATGTCGGCGCGAAATATTGAGAACTGGCGCGAAAGGCTTATCACTATATTAGTAACCCCATTTACTACCTGTTCGGCAAGACTACCTGTATATACCATATTAATATCACTCATCATTCCGGAGAAAATGGTACTGGGTATTTTTAACCTGCAGGGATTAACGCTTATGCTGTTATACCTTCTTGGTTTTGGCGGGGCATTGCTTTCGGCATGGATATTAAACAAAATACTAAAACTAAAACATAAAAGCTTTTTTGTGGCAGAAATGCCAAATTACAAATTACCTCTTTTTAAAAATGTAGCCCTGAATGTGCTTGAAAAAACCAAAGCATTTGTATATGGCGCAGGTAAAATAATATTAGCGCTTTCTATTATTATCTGGTTTTTAGGCTCTCACGGGCCGGGTGAGGCCTTTAGCAATGCTCAGGAAATTGTTTCGCATCAACCGGAAAACAAAACACTGCCTCAAGATGAACTGGGCGACAAGATTGCTGCTTACCAGTTAGAGAACTCCTACATTGGTATTATGGGTAAAAGTATTGAACCTGTAATTCGACCGTTAGGTTATGACTGGAAAATAGGTGTAGCTATTGTATCATCGTTTGCAGCACGTGAAGTATTTGTAGGTACACTTGCTACGATTTACAACATAGGCAGCAGTGGCGAAGACGAAGCAACCATAAAACAACGCATGGATGCAGAAATTGATCCTCTTACAGGAAAAAAAGTATTCAATTTTGCAACAGGGGTATCATTATTGCTATTCTATGCTTTTGCAATGCAATGTATAAGCACACTTGCTATTACAAAAAAAGAGACCAATTCGTGGAAATGGCCTCTTATACAATTAATTGGAATGAGCGGTTTTGCTTATGTAGTATCATTAATAACGTACCAGCTTTTAAAGTAAGGTCATGAACATACAAAACATAATAGTATATATAATCGTAGCAGCTGCCGTGGCTTTTTTGGTAAAGAAATACTTTTTTAAAAAGAAAAAATCAGGCGATTGCGGCCCAGATTGCGGATGCCATTAAATTTTATTGCTCTTCATTTACTATTAGTATTAACCACAAAGGATACTATGAATTACACAAGGAACACAAAGCTTTGTGAACTTAGTGGTTAATTATTAATACTATCAAACCTGAGACGGCGCCATTCCATATTGCTTTTTAAAGGCAAATGAAAAATGCGAAAGGTCTTCAAAACCAAGGTCAAGATACACATCGCTCACGGCACGTTTGTGTTCTTTAAGCATAGTATACGCCTCTTTTAATCTTCTTTGAAGCAGCCATCTTCCCGGCGAAACATTAAACACTTTTTCAAAATCGCGCTTAAAGCCCGACAGGCTTCTTCCTGTCAAGTAAGCAAAACGATTAATATCTACATTAAAATGATAGTTTTGCTGCATAAAAGCCTCAAGATCTATCTTTCCCGGTTCAGAAAAATCAAACAATACATCCGCCAGTTCAGGATAGGTTTTCAGCAATAGTAAAATAGCTTCTTCCTGTTTTATTTTATATAAAGGCGAATCGGGCTGTTGGTTAAACAACTCTTCATATTCCCTGAGCGAATTCATATAATTAGCTAATACCGATTTTCCATCGAGTTGTATATAGGCAGGAATAACCATTTTTTTGTAAGATGAATAACCATATTTAATACTGAATTCACGCAGCAAATTCTGTGTAAAGAACATAGATACCGAACGGAACTCACCTCCTTCAGGCGGATTCTTTACATATTTTACCAGTTGGTTCCTTCGGCAAAAATACAGATCGCCCGGACCAAAAGTTTGCGGATTTACTCCATCATCTAAAGTATTGGTGCCTGAAACAACAAAACTTATGGCATGTTCTGCAACAAAATTTTCGCCAACCCTGCTTCGGGAGAAATAACATGAAAATTGTATGGGTGCCCTTTGAATTGTTTCCATAACAGTAAAGATAAATAAATTTGCAATGAGCTTTAAAAGAGTAAACCTACAAGGTTTTAGAAACCTTGCAGGTTATGTAAATATAATCCGGATAGTTTACACCAAAAGCGTTTTAGGCTCTACATAGGCTTCAAGCCCAAATACACCGAACTCACGCCCTATACCTGATTGCTTAAATCCGCCGAATGGCGCCTGCGGATCATGACTAAGCGCATTGATCATAACACGGCCTGCAATGATTCTTGATGCCACCCTTTTCGCCCTTGCATCATCTGAAGAACTTACATAAGCCTGTAATCCATAATCGGTATCATTAGCGATAGCAATGGCATCTTCTTCATCTTTGTAAGTGATGATAGAAAGCACTGGACCAAAGATCTCTTCCCTTGCAATACGCATGCTGTTCTTTACATTAGTAAATACAGTTGGCCTAACAAAGTTACCTGCTTCCAATCCTTCCGGTTTGCCCTCGCCGCCTATAAGCAGTTCGGCACCTTCTTCAAGGCCAAGCTTAATGTAACCTTGTACACGCTCATATTGCTTTTTGCTCACCATAGGCCCTACAAAAGTATCTGCATCGGCAGGGTTGCCCACTTTCACTTTTTCTACAGCAGCTTTAACCATTTGGTTTACCTCATCCAGTCTATCTTCGGGAACAAGAAGTCGTGTCCCGGCAATACATGCCTGCCCGCTATTCATGTAAGCAGCAGTCACAGCCATAGGTATTGCCGTTTCAAGGTTAGCATCGTCAAGGATTATATTAGGCGATTTTCCGCCCAGTTCCAGCGTTATACGTTTAAGGGTATCTATAGCACCACGGGCAATACTTTTGCCTACAACTGTAGAACCGGTAAACGATATCTTAGCAATATCAGGGTGGTTTGTAATGGCATTTCCTACTACAGTACCAAGCCCGTTTACAACATTAAACACACCTTTAGGGAGTCCTGCTTCGTGAAAACATTCTATAATAAGCTGTGTTTGCATAGCGCTCATCTCACTTGGTTTTATAACCGCAGTACTACCTGCCGATATTGCTGTTGCAAGTTTATTGCAAATAAATCCGTTGCTTGAGTTCCATGGTGTAATAATACCCACTACGCCTAACGATTGCATTAACACTTTAGAGTGGCCTACAGTCCTTTCAAATTCAAAAGCCTTAAGTGTTTCTATACCCGTTGTAAAAGCACTCAGCATATAGCTTACACTGTTTTTACAAAATTGGTAGGTTCCTCCATATTCCTGCACCATTACGGCAACAAGCTCATCCTGTCTTTTTGCAACAGCATCGTGCATTTTTTGCAGGTAAGCAATACGTTCTTCTTTTGTAGTTTGAGAAAATGTTTTATACGCTTCTTTAGCCGCTGCAACGGCGAGGTTTACATCCTGTTCATCACCAAGTACCACCTGCCCGATAAGCTGGTTATTTGCAGGGTTTATAAGGTCAAAAAGTTCTTTGCCGTGAGGTGTTACAAATTCACCGTTTACATACATCTTATCTATTGTCTTCATTTTTCTACTATTTTAGATTAACAAGACAAAGGTCGGATGAATATGCGCCTTTCATTTTGTTGAAAAGCCCAGAGTTACTTTGTTGAAAAGCTCAGAATTTAATCCTTAATGATAAGAACCGGAATAGAAACCTTATGCCTTACAGCATCTACGGTGGTACCAAAAATAAGATCTTTGATCCAGTTGTGCCCGTGTGCGCCAAGAATAAGAATATCAAAATTGCCGGCTTCGTTCACAATTTTAGGTATCTGCTTTTTAGGGCTGCCAAAACTCAGTTGGGTATTTACCTTATATCCCTTTTCTTCCAGGGCAAGTTTGTATTTATCAAGATAATCTTTGTCAGATGCGGTTTCAAAATCACTTGCCTGATCGCCGTGTAGCATAGCGCCTACGGTTTCTACAACATGTATAAGGGTGTAGGTTGCATTTTTACCACCAAGCTGCATGGCACTGCCCACGCTTTTTACATCGGTCTTAGAGAAATCTAATGCAATGGCAATAGTATTATACACAATAGTACCCGATTGTTCATGCACAATAACTTCATTAATATGTGGTACGTGAGGCGCCGATGCCCTGCTTTTCCTCACAAATGGGTTAACAATTATATATAACAGCACTGCCGAGGCAAGTATAGCAAGAGGTACTACAAACAACCAAATGTAAATAGGATTTTCAGCTTCGGTGATCCAGCCTTTAATTTCGTCATATACCAGTTTAGCATTAAGTGAAACGATGACAAGTGCAATAACCCATGAAGCTATTTTAGTAATTGTGCCAATAGCAAACTCGTTCATCTTCGATTTATCGCTTACAAAATGGATAAGCGGAATAATTGCAAAACCTAACTGAAGGCTTAATACCACCTGGCTAAATACAAGCAGTTTTCCTGTCGACTCTTCACCAAAATAAAGAATGGTAAAAAAAGCAGGAGCAATAGCTATAAGGCGTGTAATTATTCTACGCACCCACGGTTGTATCCGCAGGTTAAGGTAACCTTCCATAACAATTTGCCCTGCAAGTGTACCTGTAATGGTAGAGCTTTGACCGGCAGCAATAAGCGCTAAGGCAAATAGTGTTGCTGCCCAGCCTGATCCTAACATAGGAGCCAGTAACTGGTGTGCATCCTGAATATCTGCTACGTCATGTCTTCCGGCGGTGTAGAATGTAGCAGCCGCCAATATTAATATCGCGGCATTTACAAAAAATGCCATGTTAAGCGCAATGATAGAATCGATAAAATTATAGCGGATAGCCTGTTTTATACCTTTAAAAGTACGGTCAAATTTTCGGGTTTGCACTAACGATGAATGCAGGTAAAGGTTGTGCGGCATTACCGTTGCCCCTATTATACCAATGGCAATATACAATGCCGTATCGCTTGGAATAGAAGGTATAAGTCCTTTAACTACCAAACCTAAATCAGGCTTTGCAAAAAACATCTCGGCCAAAAAGGAAAGACCTATTATAGCAATAAGCCCAATGATAAAAGCCTCCATTTTCTTTATGCCTTTGTTCATTAAAAACAGCAGCAGGAATGTATCAAACATGGTAATGCTTACCCCCCAAAGCAGCGGAAGATCGAACAATAATTTTAATCCGATAGCCATACCTAACACTTCGGCAAGGTCGCAGGCGGCAATGGCAATTTCGGCAAGGCCGTATAAAAAGTAATTGATTCCTTTAGAATAAGTTTCGCGCGATGCTTGTGCTAAGTCCCTACGGCTTACAATACCCAGCCTTGCACTAAGGCTTTGTAATAACAATGCCATAATGTTGCTCATTAGCAATACCCATAGCAGGGTATAGCCAAACTGGCTTCCTCCGGCAATATCGGTAGCCCAGTTACCCGGATCCATATAGCCTACACTAATCATATAAGCCGGCCCAAAAAAGGCAAGTACCTTTTTCCATACCGATGTGTTTTGCCCTACGGCAACCGACTCGTGTACTTCTTCCAGCGAATGTCCGTTACTCTTATGCTTTTCCATACGTTTATACAGGTTTTACAAAAAGGTTGGCAGCAATCTTGTTAGAAACTGTAACCTGTTTGTCTCCCAGTTTTAGGGTTAAGGACATATCAAAATCTTCTTTGCTAATAACTTCTATGGCAGAGCCAAGCGCTATCTGCTGTTTGTCTAAGTACTGTAAAAATGCCGACGAGCTGTCTTTAACACCCACACATATTACTTTTTTACCCATAGCCATTTCCGAAAGCAATTTTTTATCTACCTGTGCTATTTTTCCGTTACGGTCCGGTATTGGGTCGCCGTGAGGATCTTCAGTAGGAAAATCAAGAAATTCTTCCAGCTTATCGGTCAGCTTCTCACTTTTTATGTGTTCCAGCTGTTCGGCAACATCATGCACCTCGTCCCATGAAAAATCAAGCTTTTCAAGCAGGAAAACTTCCCAAAGGCGGTGTTTTCTAACTATCATAAGCGCAGTAAACATTCCCTCATCAGTAAGCGAAACGCCTTGGTATTTTTTATAGATAACCAATCCTTTGTCGGCAAGCTTCTGCACCATATCGGTAACCGAAGACGGCTTGCTCTCCATTTCATTGGCAATAGAATTAGTCGTTATACCCTTATTTTGGTTAAGGGATAAATGGTATATAACTTTAAGGTAGTTTTCTTCAGAATAGGTCATTACAAAATTTAATTACAACAAATATAAAGATAAAAGTTTGTTTTATGTAAAAACATTTTTAGTTTTGTCTAAAAATGTAATTAAACAAATGAAAAAAATAATTTTTATTAATTTAAATTTTGTTGTTCGGTGTGTCAAAACATTTAATAGTACAAAATCGGCGTGGCTTATAATCTTGCCTATTAGCATCATGGCTGTTTCCTGTTCTAATTTTGAGCCCGATGCCCAGGCAGACGATCAATTGCTGGATGGCCCGATAGATGGGCTAACTAATGAACAGAACAGGCGTTTTTTAGCCGGAGATGTAGCTTTTAATGATGAAGTGTTTACGTCGGCAACAGGGCTGGGTCCTGTATTTGTAGCTACAAGCTGTGTGAGCTGCCATGCCGGCGATGGTAAAGGAACCCCTTTTACAACACTGATCCGTTTCGGACAGATTGATGAAACCGGAAACGGATTTCTCGATGTTGGCGGCCCCCAATTACAAAACAGAGCATTACCTGGCCATACGCCGGAACAGATACCGGCCGGGGCTACATTTTCTAAGTTTACACCCCCGGCAAATACAGGACTCGGCTTTATAGAACTGGTATCTGACACCGATATACTTGCAATGGCCGATCCTGATGATCTTGACGGAGACGGTATCTCAGGAGTTCCTAACTGGAATCATATTCCGGGTTATATCACTATTCCGTCCGGCGCAGTAGTTCAAAGTGATAAATATATATGCCGTTTTGGCCGCAAAGGCGCCACTTTTGACCTCTTACACCAAACTGCCAATGCTTATAATCAGGATATTGGAATAACTTCTTCTTTTGAACCGAAAGATGCCTATACCGGCTTTGATATTGACCCTGAAATAGCCGATGCCACCGTTCGCAATGTTGTGTTTTATCTGCAAACGCTCAAAGCGCCAATACAACGTAATCAAAACGATGCTGAGGTAATGACGGGCAAAGTATTGTTTTCTCAAATTCAGTGCGCAGCCTGCCATAAGCCTGAACTAAAAACCGGCTACTCGCCTGTGGCTGCACTATCTTATAAAACATTTTCACCCTATACTGACCTACTGCTTCACGACATGGGCCCGGCACTTGATGACGGCTACACAGAAGGATCTGCAAAAACATACGAATGGAGAACACCTCCATTATGGGGATTGGGACTATCACCTAACTCACAGGGTGGTAACTTTTTCCTTATGCACGATGGCAGGGCAAGGTCTATAAACGATGCTATACAACTGCATGACGGCGAAGCTGCAAACAGCCGTAAAAACTTTAACCAGTTAAATGAAAGCGATAAAAAAGCAGTACTTAAATTTTTAAACTCTTTGTAAACAACTATGAACAGGAAACAATTTTTAAAAACCTGCGGACTTGCCTGCATTGGCGGTATGGCTGCCACATCATTGCTTGAAAGCTGTTCTGCAGCAAAATCGGTAAGCAGTACAATTGAAGGTGATAACCTCGTGGTGCCTATACCCGATTTTGGCAATGAAACCGATGGCTTCAGGAAATTTGTTGTGGTAAACAACGATTTGCTAAAATTTCCAATATGCGTTTTCAGGCATTCAGCCGAAGAATATTCTGCCCTTTGGATGGAATGCACACACATGGGTGCAGAGCTGCAGGTTTTTGGCGATACCCTGCAATGTCCTGCGCATGGCAGTGAATTTAACAATAAAGGAATAGTGCGCAATGGCCCTGCCGACAGCGCATTAAGAAGCTTCCCTATTGTTCTGGAAAATAATCTTGTAAAAATATCCCTCAAAAAATGAAGCAAATAATTACACTATTATTTTTATGCATCGCTACACCGCTCCTTGCGCAAATAGATCCAGTATTGCTTAAGAGAATACCACAGGACACAGTAAAAAAAGTAATGAATATGGATGCGGTATATAACCGCCCATTCTTAGGGTTAGGTAAATTACCGGTTTCTATTGGCGGTTATGCCGAGGTAAACTGGCAGCATCTGGGTACAGACGGCGTATCTGAAGGGCACCAGTTCCAGTTCAGGAGAATGACATTGTTTGTGTCGTCTACCATTTCTAAACGCATTAAATTTTTAAGCGAAATAGAATTTGAAGAAGGCGGTAATGAAGTTGCGATAGAGTTTGCCGCCATAGATGTAGAATTATACCCTATTCTTAACCTGAGGGCTGGTATTATACTGAATCCGATAGGGGCCTTTAACCAAAACCATGATGGCCCAAAATGGGAATTTACAGACAGGCCAATATCTGCCACAGAAATGCTGCCTGCAACATGGAGCAATGCGGGTTTTGGACTTTATGGTAAAGAATATGACAAAGACTGGATGTATGGCTATGAATTATATTTTTCAGGCAATTTTGATGACAGGATCATAGACAATAACCTCAACAGGACATCACTTCCTGCATCAAAAGCAAACCCTGAGCGTTTTGAAGAAATTAATAGCGGCGAACCTCTTTTTACCGGAAAAGCGTCTGTACGCAACAGCAAGTATGGCGAGTTAGGCTTGTCATACATGGGTGGTATATTTAATAAATTTCAGGATGACGGGCTGGTACTTGACAAAAAAAGGCGTGTAGACGTGTACGCTATAGATTATAATACTACGCTTCCGGCACTCAACACTTTTATAACGGCCGAATGGGCATGGGTACATGTAGATGTTCCCGATACCTTTAGCCAACAATATGGCAGCAAACAGCACGGCGGTTTTATAGATATTGTTCAGCCTGTACTTAAACGAAAAGTGCTTGACTGGAAAAATGCTGTTTTTAATATTTCCTGCCGCTTTGAGTATGTAGACTTTAATGTGGGCCATTTTAACGAGACCGGCCACAGCATAGGAGATGATGTATGGAGCATTATGCCCGCCATAAGTTTCAGGCCGTCTGCACAAACTGTTTTAAGGCTTAATTACCGTATTCTCGAAGCAACTGATCTGCATAATAATCCGCCGAGCCTTACAAGAGGCTTCAGCTTTGGATTAAGCACCTATTTTTAATATTGCTTAACAATTGCGTATATTTAGACCTATAGGTAAAATTTTATCTTTAGCTATCTTTGTTTGTAACATGAAACACTATAACTACATTTTTGCAGGAGCAGGGCTTGCATCATTAATGACAGTATATCGCATGGCGATAAGCGGATTGTTTAATGATAAGTCTATTCTACTGCTGGATATTGATGCCAAAAAGACGAACGACCGCACATGGTGCTTTTGGCATCAGGATAGTTGTACATGGGATTCGATAGTGTTTAAAAAATGGAACACCGCAGTTTTTGCAAGCGCAGCTAAAAGAACAGATCTCGATTTTAGTGATTACCGCTACAACATGATAAGGGGTGCCGATTTTTACGAGTTTGTTTTTAGTGAATTGAAAAAGCACCCCAACATAGAATTTGCACAACAAAGGGTATTTGACTTTATAGACTCCGGTTTTAATGTGTTAGTAAAAACAGAAAACGAAAGCTATACCTGCAATAAACTCTTTAATAGTATCTATAATCCTGCATTGGCTGCTTCGCAAATAAAGTATCCTGTGTTACAACAGCATTTTATAGGCTGGCATGTAAAGACAACTGAGGCTGTATTTGATGCAAAAAAGCCGGTGTTTATGGATTTTAGTATTCCGCAGAGAGGAAATACACGCTTTATGTATGTATTGCCTTTTTCTGAAACCGAAGCCATAGTAGAATACACCTTATTCTCTGAAAAGCTTTTACCCGAAGCCGAATATGAGCAGGCTATTGAAGATTACCTGAACAACCTCGGGGTAAGCAGTTATGAGATCATCGCAGAAGAAAAAGGAAATATCCCGATGACATCTTATCCATTCTGGAAACACAACACTAAAAACATACTCAATATAGGGACAGCCGGAGGATGGACAAAAGCCAGCACAGGCTACACTTTTAAGAATGCCGATAAATATTCGGCACAGTTAATCTCCTTTTTAAAGACACAAGATGACTTTACTACTTTCCATAAAAAGAACCATTTCTGGTTTTACGACCTGCTTTTGTTAGATATACTGGCAAAGAAAAACCACAAGGGAAGCAGTATCTTTTCTGCCATGTTTAAAAGCGGAAAGGCAGCTCCCATCTTTAAATTCCTGGATGAGGAAACCTCTATTACAGAAGACCTTGGCGTTATATTTAAATGCCCAAAGAGCTTATTTCTCGAGGCATTATTAAAACGCAATGTTAATCTGTAACAAAAAAGTTTGCGGTTTTAAGTTTGGCATAAAAAATGCTTATCTTTGTAGCAGATAATTAACTTATTAAAGAATACCATATTATGTATCCAGAAGAATTAGTAAAGCCAATGCGCGCAGAGCTTTCTGACGCAGGCTTTGAGGAACTACATACTGCAGACCAGGTTAAAGATGCAATTTCTAAAGAAGGAACTACACTTGTAGTAGTAAATTCTGTATGTGGTTGTGCTGCAAGAAACGCAAGACCGGGTGCAAAAATGAGTTTAGATAACGGTAAAACACCAGATAATCTTATCACGGTATTTGCCGGTGTAGATAAAGAAGCTGTAGATGAGGCAAGAGCAAATATGTTCCCTTTCCCTCCATCATCGCCAAGTATGGCTTTATTTAAAAACGGCGAGCTTGTACACATGCTTGAGCGTCACCACATTGAAGGCCGACCTGCTGATATGATCGCAGAAAACCTTAGAGATGCTTACGACGAGTTTTGCTAAGCCGTAAACAACAAAACACTACAAGCCACGCCCAAAAGCGTGGCTTTGTTTTTAAAACAACTATGCAGGCATACTAAAACTTTTTAGAATTAACTAAAAAGGTACTACTTTTACGCGAATTTTTAGAAACATACATGGAAAAGATAATATCCTATCCCATATCCATAATTTATTACCTGGTCTTCTTTCTGCTGCTTATCATCTTTCATCCGGTGCAGTGGATTTGCTTTAATGTATTTGGCTACCAGGCCCATAAAAAAAGCGTAGACATACTAAACTTTGGTTTGGTAAGAGCAACCCTTATACTGGGCACTACCTATAAAGTAGAAGGCCGTGAAAAAGTGCCGGCAGGTGTACCGCTCATTATAGTGGCAAACCACCAGAGCATGAACGACATACCGCCTATCATTTGGTTTATGCGTAAATTTCACCCTAAATTTATAAGTAAAAAGGAGTTAGGTAAAGGAATACCAAGTGTTTCATACAATTTAAGGCACGGTGGTTCCGTTTTAATAGACAGAAAAGATCCTAAACAGGCATTGCCAACAATTAAAGGCATGGCTGAATATATACAGAAATACAATCGTTCTGCTGTTATCTTCCCCGAAGGTACCAGAAGCAAGACAGGAGAGCCTAAAAAATTTAGTGAAAACGGACTTAAAATACTTTGTAAATTTGCCCCTTCGGCGTACATTGTACCTATAAGTATAAACAATTCATGGAAACTTGACCGTTACGGCAAATTTCCACTGGGATTGGGCAATCGTTTAACTTTTACAATACAGGAACCTTTTGCCATCAAAAATATTCCTTTTGAAGAAGTGATGGAGAGAACTGAGAATGCAGTAATACAAGGAATAAAAAATTAGAAACTATGTCTATAAAAAACGTTCGCCTGGAAGTAATGCAGCTCCTGGAAAAGGATATCGATTCTTTTGTAGAGAACTACCTTATACCGGTCGAAAACATCTGGCAGCCGAGCGACCTGCTGCCTGACTCACAACACGAAAATTTTTTCGAAGAAGTTAAAGAACTTCGCGAGATAGCTAAAGACCTGCCTTACGATTTTTGGGTGGTGCTTATTGGCGATACTATTACAGAAGAGGCCCTGCCTACTTATGAATCATGGCTAATGGACGTGGAAGGTGTAAACCAGATAGATAACGGCGGAAACGGCTGGTCTAAATGGGTTCGCAACTGGACAGGCGAAGAAAACCGCCACGGTGACCTGCTAAACAAATACCTGTATCTTTCCGGGCGTATTAACATGCGCGAAGTAGAGATAACAACACAACACTTAATTAATGATGGTTTTGATATAGGCACCGACCGTGACCCGTATAAAAACTTTGTATACACAAGCTTCCAGGAGCTTGCTACTTATGTATCGCACAATCGTGTTTCGCAAATTGCAAAACAGTATGGCGACAAAAAACTGTCTAAAATGTGTAAGCTTATTGCGGGCGACGAAATGCGCCACCACCATGCTTATAGCGAATTTGTAAACCGTATCTTCCAGGTAGATCCGAGCGAAATGATGCTGGCTTTCCAGTACATGATGAAGCAAAAGATCGTTATGCCTGCGCACTTTCTTAGGGAGTCAGGACAAAAGATAGGTGAAGCATTCGAACAGTTCTCAGATTCTGCACAACGTATAGGTGTTTACACTGCACACGATTATGTAGACATTTTGAGAAAGCTTATTGATAAATGGCAGATTGACAAAATAAACGGTCTTACATCTGAAGCCGAAAAAGCCCGTGATTTCCTTATGAAGCTTCCGGACAGAATGGCAAGGATTTCTGAAAGGCTTGTTATCCCTGAAGAATCACATATATTTAAATGGGTTACACCTGCCCTTATAAAATAATAAAAGCCGCTTAAAGCGGCTTTTTTGTTGGATTGGTTTTGTTGCTATTGAACAAAGCTTGTTATACTGAAATTTTAACCAGCCCACCCTACGGGCACCCCTCCAATGGAGGGGAGGCTTTGCACTCCTTAAAAATATAATCTTTGTGAATTCTGAGCTTTCTTCGCGTATCTGCGGAATAGCTTCTATATCGCTTCACGTAAATTTAATTAGTGTAATTCATAGCTAAATCATAATTTTGATACTATGAACAATCTCATCGAAATTACCAAAGCATTTGTAAAGGCGCAGCTAGCCCATGCCGAAGGCGGCCATGACTGGTTTCATATAGAAAGGGTGTACAATAATGCCCTGCTTATTGCAAAAGGTGAAGAGTGTAACAATGATGTGGTACAGTTGGGAGCGCTACTGCATGACATTGCCGACAGCAAATTTCATAATGGCGATGAAACTATTGGCCCGTCTATGGCGTGGCAGTTTCTGGCGGCACAAAATGTGTCGGAAGATGTTATTATCCATGTTGTAAATATCATTGAGAACATTTCATTTAAAGGTGGTAACCACGATATGAAATTTCATTCTATAGAACTTGACATCGTTCAGGATGCTGACAGGCTAGACGCTCTTGGCGCTATAGGCATTGCACGCACTTTTAATTATGGCGGATTTAAGAACAGGACACTGTATGATCCTGCTATTGCCCCAAACCTAAACATGAGCAAGGAGGAATACAAAGTCAGCACTACTCCTACCCTTAATCATTTTTACGAAAAATTGTTATTGCTAAAAGACCGCATGAATACTGCCACAGGAAAAACCATAGCCGAAGGCCGCCATCAATACATGGTAAATTTTCTTTCGCAATTTTATGCCGAATGGGATGGTGAAAAATAACTTTCTAAAACAGAAAGTGTAGTATCATAAATAGTTTTACGTCTTACCCTTGCCAGCAGCCAAGCTAAAAAACTCATTACAAAAATATCTTTAGGGCCGCTTTGTGCAGCTGCTATAAACTGCTCTACGGTATCTTTAAACTTAGGAGTCGCAGCAATTTCGGGCTTTAGCACATAGCGTTCTATAAGCGCGAGATAGTGCAGTACCCGTTCTTCGTTTACACTCATCAGGTATTTTTTGTAGCGCCTTTTAAAACTTTTTACCCTTGATACTGCCAGTTCAATATTTTCCTGCTGGGTATGCAGCAATATCTCTACAAGGCATTTTTTAATCGTCCAGTCCATACCCATTTTCTTTTCGTACCAACTGTCAGAATGATTCAGTTTTATCATTTCTTTGGCTGCATCGCGTCCGCTGTCCTGCTGCATATAGAATACAATAAGCGCGATACGAAGGTCATTTACATCATTAGGATCAGCCTTTTTATTTTGTGCCAATGCTTTTTCTGCTGTATCTATCGCCTTACCCGGATTACCCGAATAATTTTCGTTTAGCGCTTTCAGCAAAAAATAACGCAGGCAAAAGCGGTTGTAATATTTACCTCCCTGTTTTTGAAGCTGCAATTGCATGTTATCAAGATATTCCATCGACTCATTAAAGCTCCCGTTCCTGAAATGGAAGTTAGCCATGAAATACAGAATATAAATATGATAATACAAGTGTCTTCCTGCCAATTCTGTCCTGCCGGTAATGAACTTGTAGCTTTTAACCACAAAAGGCTGTATAAGCGCATAATTACTATTAATAGAGGCATATTCGTTAGCAATGAACAATATCTGGTACAGCGACTTGAATGTAAGCGCCTGCTTTAACGAAATACCATGAGCTTCGATAGTATTTTTTATCACTGCCTGAAAATCTACAATCCTGCCTTCATGATAAATAGCCGCAAGTTCACGACGAAGCAATGCATACCCGAGGTTAAGCTGTTCTTCGTGTTGTAGCTTTTGTTTGTTTGCAGTAAATTTTTGCATTACATCATCAAATGGCAACGCAAGATTAAGATGTGCAAACTGAATCTGAATAAGGTAAATCTCGTTAAGCAGGCTAAAATGTTCCAGCCCGGCAGCTATACCTTCGGCTTTTGCCAGGCATTTAAAAGCAACTTTGGTTAGTTTGTGTTCAAAGAAAAGGCGGCTTACTACAATCAATCGTAAAACGCTATGTTCATCTGACGTATCATTTTCAAAACTACGGTTAGCCATAAACTCCACCATACTGTCATAAAGCCTTTTTCGCAATGCATGATGGGCATCAGCACTTTTTTTATCTTTAAAAATAATTTTTTCGCTTTTTATATCGTCAGTTTTCAAAGAATGTAGTAAATCTATGTTACCAACATCTTTCCGTTTGTTTTTTTTAGATAAATAAGCATTAAATGCTTTTATATCGTCAGTATTCATTATTTCCGATATTTCCTGAAGTGCATTCATATGTGCAGTTTTAGCGATGATAAATATATAAAATTACCATTTTATATCGTCAGTTTTTTGATAAAATTAATTTTTACTGCTGCTGTTTCATGCCGAGATTTGTCTCATAATTATAAAACATAAAATTATGGAACCGCTAAAACCAAATGACGTTAACAACAATTCAGAATCAAAAAGTGCACGATTAACAAATGCACAAAACCCATTAAAACC
>Ga0157370_10001278_pt1 | contig 31485 bp, 15 predicted proteins | sample C35metaG_FD_113463 | JGI IMG/M metagenome (GOLD analysis project Ga0157370, IMG submission 113463) | Corn rhizosphere microbial communities from Kellogg Biological Station, Michigan, USA - C3-5 metaG | ecosystem: Host-associated > Plants > Roots > Rhizosphere > Soil | place: USA: Michigan...
AAAAATTGATCACTTGGTAGAAAGAGAAAGCTCCGGCAAATAAAGTTTACCCATTAAGTTCCATTGACTTGGCACAGCAATATTCATCCAATTGTAAATTAGTACAGGAATATCTACGCCATTAGGAACTGCTAAGAAAGCTGTAGGAGAAATTTCTGGAGAGATATTTGGAGAAATATCCGTGAAAGATGTAATCTGAACACGGTTATCATAATTAAAGGAATTCCCATTTCCAGACAAATCTCCCATTAGGCTACCTGATGATTCGTTTCCAGACCAATATGCTAGCAAACTGCCATACAATGGATCCGAAGGTTGCAGTTGCTTTCTCATTTTTGTAATGATATCTGCATCCGACATAGAAACATTAAATAAGGCGATGTCCCTTATCAGGAAATTTGTCATGCCCCCTACATCTGCCCCTATTTTTAAAGGAAAATTATTATCGGCATTTTTACCTGTAATGGTTATCGAACCTTCTTTTACACCATCAATAAATAAATCCATTTTACGAACTGCTGCCTGGTTAAAAATGGTAAATGCTATGCTATGCCATTTACCATCCCTAAGATCTTTTGTCAAAGTGATTTTAGTTGCTGAATAATCAAATTGAATATTATTTGACCCAACAAACAGCGCCCAGTATCCTCCTGTTGTGCCATTTTTTTTGCTTAAAATATTCGGGAAACCACTAGACGCGCTGCGATCATCTCTATATTTGAACATAAGGGTGAAGCCACCTGATAAACCAAAATTACCCACCGAAGTATTGCTTAGGCTAGCTGTTGCTGTAAAAGTCGCGGTAGCATTAAATTTGGGTGCAAATCCTGAAAAAGGTAAGCTATTTAAATTCGGCATATTATATGCCACTGTTTTAAATTTGGGGTTATAAAATGTGACAAATGTATTTCTGGACGCATCATCATAAATATTAGAACCTGGGGCACCACCAGATAATCCACCACCTTTATTGGAAGCTACTACCACCAACCAATTTTCGCCACTGAAAGTTTTTCTAGCCCTTAAGGCGGTTAAGATTTCACCTACATAACCATCCAGTGTAGTAATAGCACTGGTATATGCTGCTGTTGATGTGGTGTATCCATTGGCCGAGCCTGCGGTTTCTGCACTGTGAAATTGCGCAACAAGTATGGATGGGTCATTTGTACTCAACTCGTTAACTACCGCCGTTTTTACTGCGGCGTCGTCATTTGGAAAGCTCTGTTTAACTGTTGCATCTTTAGCTAAGTTGTCATTAAAAGCCGCACTAGCTCCAAAGGATACCATTCTAACATTATCAATATTAGCCTTAATTCTACTAAAAATTGTAGGTGCCACCTCTAAGTTTATATTCGTAAAATTCTCGTCTGTTACTTTGTGCTGGGTATTATCTACCCCCGTAAGCATTGTAGTCCAAGCCGAAGCATTGGTAATAGGATTACGTTGATAATCAGCAAGCCCATCGTAACTGTAAATTGCATTTTTTGTAATTTGAGTTAGGTTAAAAGGCGCCAATGCATTCACTACAGAACCTTTAACACCATCCAACACAATGTACAATACTTTTTTTCTGTTGTTACCTAATCCAACTGTGTCATTTTTAGCAGATTTTGGTAATGTATTTTCAAAATCTTTATTGCAACCCAGATTCAGTCCCATGAAGCCAATAATTACAATTGCAACCAGGTGTTTAAAATTCAAATTAATATTCTTTTTCATTTTTTTATTTAATGGTGTATATTTTTAAAAAACTTAGTTTGGCCCACGCCGGAATTTATAGTACGGCCAATTCTAAGGCTTTAAATTTTGCTTTTTGGACACCCTCTTCCGAATCAATCGCCATCCAAATTCTAACTAATCTGTGGATTAACTTACTTATCAAGATCTACTGTTTGGTAATAATTGTTGGTTGTAAAAGGCAACTGTTTCTTTGCAGCATATCCTTATATAAATTCCTTGTCGCCACAACTGCTCCATGGTTATCAGAGCAAGGATAAGTCACAGTCGGATCATGCGAAAAGTCGACCATATGATCAACTTCTACCCTAGCAATAAAACAGATATCAGCACTCAGATAGTCTCTTAACACATGGTTAGCAAGCTCAAACAAACCTATTAGCATATTTCTAAAATTCGGCAATCAGTTTCTCACCCTTATTAAGATAAACCTCATAAATACCATCAGTTTTGTTTACATTTTTAGTACTCCACTTTGGCTTTTTACCCAAAAAATTATCCTTGATACGAAACTTCCCACTTCTACCAGCAACGATACTAAACATGGTAGTGCTATTGTTTTTTCTAGTGGCCGAAACCATATAACCACCTTCGGCCCTTAGATTTGAATAGGAAACATCAGCCCATTTCTGAGGCACAGCAGGAAAGATTCTGATCAGGCCGGTATGCGGCTCACCAGGTGTAGCACTCCAGCTTTGCAGCAACATTTCATGTACAGCCTGCGACGCCAGGAAATTTCCTTCCAAGGTAAATGGGCGATAAGTGAAACCCGAATAACCGCTTTTGGTTTGATCGCCGTTTGCATGAAAGCCATTCCGCAGCACGAAAGCTTTAACAAAAATATCGAGGTTTTTAACAGCCGCTTCCGCGTCTCCCACTCTTGCCCTCAGGCAGCTCATCCATGAGAAACTATAGCCTACCCAGGCACGGGTGCCTAGCTTATCCCAACTTTTTATAGTTGGCTCGATAACCTGTTGGTCTTTTTTACCACTTTCGGTATTGATCAGATTGAAAGGATAGATACCGATAATATTGGATAAATGCCTGTGACTCGTGCTGAGTTCATAGTTGGTATCCAGCATTAAGGTACCATCGGCTTTAGTGTGAAAATCGCCCAAAGCTAAAGCTGCATCTGCCCATTTCTTACTTTCGGGGGCTTTACCGCATTCCAATGCCATTTCTTTTAACGAAAGAAAGAGCATTTTTAAACTCATCAAGTCGTAATTGCTATTGGGTGCTAACCAGGCTTTTGGACTATTATCGAAAATTTCAGGAGAGGATGAAAGTGGTAATTTTAACAAGCCAGTACTGTCCTTTTTCAATAAGCCTAACATACATTCTCCAACTTCAGCACTCCACGGATAAGCCTTTTCTTTCAGAAACTGGTTATCGGCAGTATAAAGCCAGTGCAAATAGAATAAATGGGCACTCCAGGCACTCATTGATGGCGACATACTGTATTGACCCCATCCTCCTAAAGGCTGTCCGGAATAAGACATCACCCCAGGGCAAGCCAAACCACCCGTACCGTAAAAATCTTTGGCAAAGGCTCTAAAAAAATCGCGTCTATCCCAAAGGAAATTTAAATAAGAAGAGCCTTCATCATATCGTCCCGATTCCTGATAAGCCATATAGGTCATCTGCGTATTCAGATCGTTATGGTAATCGCCTTTCCAAGGTGGTAAAGCACCATTATCGGCTGTCCAAACACCCTGCAGGGGCATAGGCGGCGCATTTAAACGCGAAGCTGCACCATAAAAATATTGTACCAGATTGTATTGTTTCTGAATAGCCGTATCAGGAATAGTCACACTTGATTTCTCCCAAAATGCAGTCCACCATTTTACATGGGGTTTGCGCATGGCTTGATAACCTTTATTCAATGCCTTGTTACAACGTTCTCGTGCCAGGGCTAAAAGGTCCTTTGTATCTTGTGTGGAGGTAATGGTTAGGGCAAGTAAAATCTCTTTACCATTTTTTTTGGTTTCCACATATACACAATACCGAAGCCCTTCTGATGCATCCTGAATATACCATTGCGCATTAGCATTCTTTCCGTGTATTGCCTCCGGGTAACCAAGCTTATTTACAGAACCACCACTACTTGGTCCAGCCTGTCCTTTATTGTTGTTATTATACACATCCATGGGGCTCAAAAGATCAATAGCCTCCGGGATGGCCCCTTTGATGGAAAGAATAGCAACAGGATCGGTTGCACTATAAATTGCATTTATTGCTGCACCCGAATTAAAACGGGTTATCCCTTCTGCCGCTGCCTCCATTAATTCAAATTCTTTAACCTCCTCCTGATCAGGAAATTTAAGTTCTATTCTGCCAGCTGGCAGTTTGGTCGGACTTACGCCGCGATACGCACCGTCCCACCAGGATGTAATTGCACTAAAATTCTTTTGGGCAATCATTTCTGCCCCTTTTTTATAATTATACTTTTTCCACCATTCCAGCTCTCCATGCGTGCGTTCGTCCCACAAATCGCCTCTGTCTAATGATAGTTTGATCGTGTTTTTCTCGCCCCATAATAAACCGCCCATTAAACCATTTCCTAAGGGAAGTGCTTCATCCCAGGTAGATACTGGTGCCTTTAACAACAGATTATAGCCTGCATCGGGTAGAATTGTTTTTTGGGCACCTGCAGACAAGCTTACCAAGAGACTTAAAAAAAGTAAATTGGTTTTAGAGAATTTTATCATTTTATTTTATCAAGATTTATCAAGATCTGCAACAGTCTGGTTATGGTTAATTTATTATTTAAGGCAAGCCCAGGATAATTTATATCCAGGGCATACCGAAAACCACTTGTATCTAAAGCCGATGACCATTAAACGATTTTATTGAATAAGGTTATCGGTATTTTTTGCTTCTTGTCTGTTATTAAATAATCGGGATTAGCCTCCATTTTTGTGACCCTCCACCCGATATACTATTGATGATAAGTGGTGTTCGATCTGCGGCCGATCCCCCGGTAAGATCCACCGCTTTTTCTGATGAATTTCCAGGCCTTAAAATATAATAGCCATCTGTTGTGGGGCTTATGGTCCATTTCTGTTGAGAAACATTGGCATTCGCCCTAATTACAACCGTAGTACCGTCAGCTGTTCCTCCAGCATTTGCTTCCATTGACGAAGCAAATGCTGGAACGTTAAGCGGATGCAATCTAAAAACCCCTGCTCCAAGGCTTTCAAAATTCCATCTTTGCGAATTTGTTGTTCCTGGATGAAGCTCAACTGGCGTTCCATCAGCGGTATATCCATAACGTACATTGAGTACATTGGAAGTATTAAGCGCAGTAGCAATTTGGTAGTTCCCAGTGTTGATAAAATTAAAAGTAGTAGGCAATACCGGAAGTTCATTAACGAAGGAATATGCGGCAGCGGTTATTGTCTTCCTATTGCCATTCGTTAAGGCGAGCTGAACTAAAAGATGAAAATTTCCTTGACGGAAATCCGGGCTTGCAGTGATATCCAAATCGCTTACTGCCATTTTCACTGAAAAATTATTCTGTGTAGGTTTAACAGACCACGCTACAGCGTAGTAGGTATCTGATCGTGCATCATCATCTTGTATTACATTTACTGCAGATACCGGCAAGGTAGAACTAAATGTACCACTTACATAAAGCGTGTCATTTTCGAGCTTCCCTGAAAGGCTCTGTAGCGTTGCAGTATACGAATTGTAATAAGTCCCTCCGGTGGTATTAGCAAATACTGGACAATTATCCAGTATTACGCAACCGGCAAGATTAATAAATGTTGGTGTAAGGCTCAAGGTGGTATTTCCTGTCCCCATTAAATTTGTACCAAGTAAAGCATGTTCAGATGCTGTTTCATGGGTATGTGGCAAATTTAAACCATGACCAAGTTCGTGCATCAATCCACCATAATATTTGGCAAATTTCACGCCACCAGCTCCTGCTTCTCCTGCATGGGCAACATCGAAATCCAAATAATCAACTGCAAAACACTTTGGCGCAAGACCATAAAATGCCCGTTTGTCCGTATCCAGATATTTTGGCATGATAATCAAGGTATGTGTAGTTGAGGGAGAGCTGGAAGGATGGTTTATGTAATATTGATTAACATCAGCCTGAACCAAATCTGGATCAGCATTATATTCGGCATTGGTTTTGGCTCCCGTAACCGTTATAATCTGAACCAGACTAGCATCAGTTTTTGAGGTCCATAAACCAAAAGTTTTATCTATAAAGCCATTTCGAGTCATCTCGCTTCTATAAAACTCCTGACCTTTTAACAGGATCGCACTTAATCTTTGTTGATAACCCTGTAGGGTATCTTTATCGCTCGGTACAATATAGAGTACCTCGAGATTATAAGGGCGTGATGATTGGTAGTCTCCCTGGGTATAAGCCAGCGTTGGGGGGATAACGCCCCTTGTGTGGGAAGTTGCCAGGTTTTCGCTTGCTGTAGATGTCACCTTCTTACACGATAGGATTGAAAATCCGGATAAAATGATCCATAGGAAGAGAAATGTTTGTTTCATGTTTAGGTTAAGTTAAGTTGTTTGATATGATTAGTTCAAGTGGTTCAACAACAAAAACATCAATGTTCTTCCCCACGGCCTGTTGCTCGTGTTGAAAAATCTCAAGATGCTCAAAATGTCTACATTTTGTAAAAAACAGGTTCATTGGTTTATTTGGTTAGCGGATTACCTGAACCAATTGCTGGGTCTGGTTAAGCTGTAAAATTCTTCAATTGAATGATTATTGAATAAGGAAAATTTTAAATGAATAGAGTGAAAATCTTAAATATCAAGGCTTTTCAGATACTTTATTGGTAGTTTATAACTGTAAAAACCAAATATCTCATAACTTTGTTACAATGATCATCCCCCTCCATCTAAATAAAAAATGCTTGCTCCTTGCCTCTGGCTGGATAAGTCTGGTATGCTTAATATTGGTAGGCCCTTTACAGGTAAATGCTCAATTCTCAGTGTCTACACATTTCAGTACAGAAGATGGGCTTGTGCAGAACAGTGTACTTTCTATTGCTCAAGACCAAAAGGGGTTTATGTGGTTTGGCACGGAAAACGGCTTGAGCAGATTTGATGGTTTAAGATGGCGCAGTTTTAAGAATATCCTTAGTTCAACAGAAAAACCTACCTCTGCTGCTTTAATCAGGTCCTTGCTGTGGGATAAGCAAAACAAGCTGTGGATGGGTACTGTATTTGGATTGATTATTTTTGATCCCCTAACCGAAAAGTTCAGGCAGATTCCACTCCCCTATCAAAAACAACCCGAGGTTAAACAGATCATAACCGATCGTGCGGGAAATATCTGGGCAGCCACCTCATCGGGTATTGTACTCATTACCCCAAAAAATAAGGTACTTGCTTCTTCAATGACCTTTGATAGTGGAGAATATATATATTCCTCTACTATCTGCCAGGCACCCGATGGAAGAATCTGGTGCGGCACGCGGCAGGGGCTTTTTGAGGTAAAGACCACAGATCATCGAATTAACCTTACCAGGGTAAAGACGGCACTTCCGATCTTCTTACAAGCGCAAGCCATTACCTCTATTAAATGTGACAATAGTGGAAGGTTTTGGTTCGGATCCTATTCCTCAGGTTTGTTCTTATGCGAGTATCAGCAAGGGAAATTCACCAAATCAAAAAAGCAACCCATTTTGCCCGGTGGCGCTACCCACAAAATACGCTCAATCATCGGTTTACTTGACCAAAGGATAGGCGTTGCGACAGCCGATGGTTTATTTTTCTTCGATATCAATACGCTGGACATGCTTGAGTTGAATAGCAAACAGGGAGATGAACAGACCCTACACAACAGTTCTGTCCACAGCCTGTTTCAACAGCGTTCTGGAACCATTTGGATCGGCACCTATTACAGCGGTTTAGACCTGATCAAGCCCCCCCTTACTCCCTTTAACCATTTAGGTATCGGTCCAACGTCCTTAAATCTTAACCATCGGGTGGTAAGTAGCATATGTAGCCGCAACCCCACAGAACTTTGGATCGGCACAGAAGGGGGTGGAATAAATATTTTAAACCTGATAACCAAACGGGTATCCTATTTAAAAAACGAGCAGGGTAATGCCAATTCCATCAGTTCAAATTTCATCAAAACCCTGTTTAAAGATAAAGATGGAAACTTATGGATCGGAACTTTTTCGGGCACTTTGGATGTACTAAATGCCAGCACTGGTGTTATCGAGCACCGTTTAACCGGAATTGAGGAGGTTACCGAGGTCAATTCGATTTTAGAGGATGGACGAAACCGGCTCTGGATGACCTCGAGTGGTGGTTTAAAGGTATATAAACGCACAGGTACCCAGTTAAAAGCTGATAAATTAATGGCGCAAAATACCTTAAAATCTTTTAAAGCTGGCACAGCTTTTCGGGATGCTAAAAAAAGGTTGTGGTTTGCAACCGAAAACAAGGTGATGAAAGTTGAAGGCAATATGATCGTCGTCTATCATTTTAAGTCTCCTGTAAACACCATTTCTGAGCACCAAGGCGCCATTTATTTAGGATTGGATGGTAAGGGTTTAGCTCAATTTGAGGAAACACGCAATCAGTTTATCTCATATAAAATCAATGGTCAGGTTGATAAACGTTCGATATACAGCCTAGCTTTCGATAAGCAAAATCGCATCTGGCTCGCCAGTGACAGCGGATTGCTTAAGGTTACGCCGAAACAAAAAATCGTTACCCAATACACCAGGGCAGACGGGCTGATCAGCACCAACTTCAATGCTAACGCCAAATATGCGTTGGATAATACTTTATTTTTTGGGACACTCGATGGACTGGTTTATTTTAATCCTAATCAGATCATGAACAACCCTACAAAGTCAAATATGGTGATTACCGATATGCGGATTTTCGATGTACCGGTAGAGATTGATAGCTCAGTATTGTACAAATCCATTACCTATACCAAAAGGGTTGAACTTAGTCACCACCAGAACTCGTTGACCTTCGAGTTTGCCTTGCTGGATTTTATTAAACCTACAAAAAATACATTCCGGTATACCCTTCAGGGATTAAGCAAGGGGTGGACAACAACTAATTTAGCAGAAGCAACATTTAATAACCTGACTCCTGGTACTTATACCTTAATGGTAAGCGGCAACAACGGCGGCCCCAATTGGACGAGGCCTATTCATTTAAACATTAAAATTTTACCACCGTTTTGGGCAACCTGGTGGGCCTATACCCTGTACAGTTTTATCTTAATCAGCATTATTTTCTTCATTAGTCGCTATTTTGTACTGCGCACCCTGTTAAAAAGAGAAGACGAACTTCACCAGTATAAGATCAACTTTTTCACGAATGTATCTCATGAGATCAGAACACACTTAAGCCTAATTTCTCCCCCTATCGAGCAACTCGTTTCGGATGAACAATTAGGTCCAAAACAAAAGGACAAAATACTTGGCGTTGCCGGCAACGCCAGACGGCTACTGACGCTTGTTAACGAACTGCTGGATTTTAGAAAAACAGAGGACAATCATTTAACATTGTCCGAAAATGTTCAGGATTTGCTGCCAATACTGGAAGACTGCCTACAGATGTTTTCGGAAACAGCTGAACGAAAACAGATTACAACCATATTTAAAAAAGAGCATTTAAAATCGGTCTTTCTGTTATGTGATGCTTTTCAGTTGAAAAAGGCCATTATCAACTTATTGGCTAATGCCTATAAGTTTACCCAGAATGGAGGTGTTGTAGAACTTAAGGTCGGCCAAACGAACGATCAAGTTGCTATCACCATACAAGATAACGGAAGAGGTATCTCGCATTCGCATTTAGATAGGTTATTTGAAAATTATTACCAGGTTGCAGACCATGGATTTCAAAATACAGGTTACGGTATAGGCCTTGCGTTATCAAAGGCTATCGTTGAGCTTCACAAGGGTAGCATTACCGTAACAAGCCAATTGGAAACCATGAACGAACCTGGATATACTTCATTCACAATTTACTTGCCCAAAAGACAACATGAGGATTTTGACGCACAGGAGTACTACCAAGAGAGCATCTTATCCAATCATGAAGCTAGCCCAGATCAGTTACCCTCAATACAGGCTGATGAAAGCCAGAAGCCAACCATCCTGCTGGCCGAAGACAACCTGGAGCTAGCTACCCTGTTGGATGACATTTTAAATCCGTACTATCAGGTTACGATAAGCCGAAACGGAAAGCTGGCATGGGAACAGGCACAACGGCATATGCCCGATCTGATCATCAGTGATGTAACGATGCCTGAAATGTCAGGCTTTGACTTTTGTAACATGATCAAATCTAACATTGCCACGAACCATATTCCGTTTATTCTACTAACGGCAAAAACACAAACTGAAGATGTAATAAGGGGATTGTCTCACGGTGCTGATGTTTACCTCACAAAACCATTTACCCCACAGGCTCTGCTGCTGCAGGTAAACAACCTCATTGTAGCCATACAGAATGTGCATGCACATGTTAACCAGCTATTAAATAAAAACTCAGAGCCAATTGACATTTTTAATCAATTAATCCAAACCAAGCTTGGCACCGAAAATCAAAAATTTCTTAACCAACTAATTGACAATATTTCTAACTCCCTTGAAAATATTGATTTTGGTGTTAATGAATTGGCGAAACTAATGAATATGAGTACGCCGATCCTTTATAAAAAAGTAAAATCAGTCACTGGTTTATCGGTCAATGACTTTATTAAAGGGATCCGTCTAAAAAAGGCAGCAGAGCTTTTAGAGACCAAGCTTTACACTATCTACCAAGTGTCATATATTGTGGGTTTTTCAGATAGTAGATACTTTAGTAAGGAATTCAAGAAGTTTTTCGGGAAGTTACCCTCTGAATGGACAGGTAACCTTTAGGAATGGTTCGAGGAAGCTTCAGTATAGCAATTTATTACCCTAAAGTAGCCTCATTTTCGCAAATGAAGCTTTGATAGTTATAGGCATTATTATTTTTTTTATAATCGCACATGAACTGCATAATGGTTTCTAAATATGTGTATTTATATAACGTGTAATTGATTCGCCATAAGTGACTAAAATTTAAGACCGAAAAAGAAATAAATTATAATCGGATCTACCTGGCTTTGCCTTGATAGACCTATAGAAGGCAAGCATTTAACAACTGCTGTTTTGTGATATTAATTGTAGAAAACTAGGTATCCATAAGGACGTGGCATAGATAATAAAACACTAAACTACAACTGGTTATCCATACGGCATATTGTTCATACTTTGTACCTCCGTTTAACAATCTATTTAATTTTGTTAGGATACTTTTGTAAAAACTATTTAATATATAATAACCTAAAACCGATAATGACCAAAAAATATTTCCCCCTGTTTGCGCTATTTATGGCTACATGTTTAATGAGTTATGCTCAAAAAACGATAGAAATTGCAACCAGAAATAATGTTCTGATTTTAGAGACCGATCAGGACCAGGCATTACTATCGACCTACCTGGGTAAAAAACTGGGTAATAGCAGCGAATATCCCGCTATACAAAGGTTAGATAAATATAAGCCCGGATCGGATGATCTTTTGAATAAGCGCGAGGCTTATATTGCTTCAGGCTCGCTCAACCTCCTCGAGCCTGCCCTAAGCGTAACCCATGCCGATGGCAATAAATCGACCGTACTCGCATTTAACGATGTCAAAACAGAACAGCTGGATCAAAACCGGAGTCTGACCACCGTAGTATTGAAAGACCCGAAATACAACTTCAGGGTTACTTTAAAATATCTGGCTTACTATAACGAAAATGTAATTGAGCAATGGGCCGAAATTACCCATCAGGAAAAAGGCAGTGTGGTTTTAAACAAATACGCTTCGGCCAACCTAACGCTGAGTGGAAAAAAATTCTTCCTAAAAAGCCACTATAGCGGTGCTACCCGCGAAATGCGATCAGAAGAACAACAACTTTTGCACGGCATTAAAACCATAGATTCGAAATTGGGTACCCGTACCAACCTGCTGCATTCTTCTTCATTTATGCTTTCAATCGATCAGCCGGCTACCGAAGATCAGGGCGAAGTAGTTGCTGGATCTCTGGAGTGGACAGGAAATTTTAAACTCGAGTACGAAACATTCGATGAGTATTATGTTCGCGTTACCGCAGGGATCAACAACTTCTCGTCGAATTATACACTTAAAGCAGGTGAAAATTTTATTACCCCACGCTTTGTATATACTTACTCTTCGAATGGAAAAGGTGAGGCTAGCAGAAACCTTCAGAATTGGGCCCGAAATTATCAATTAGCGGATGGTAAAGGCGAGCGATCAACCATTTTAAACAACTGGGAAACCACCTATTTCGATTTCAACGATGAGAAATTAAATGAACTGACCAAAGACACCAAAAAACTGGGCGTCGATGTTTTCTTACTGGACGATGGGTGGTTTGGCAATAAATATCCGCGTAACGGGTCAACATCGGGACTAGGCGACTGGCAGTTTAACAAACAAAAACTAAAAAACGGGATCAGTGCCCTGGGCAAGGAAGCTACCGCCAATGGAGTAAAATTTGGTATCTGGATTGAGCCCGAAATGGTTAACCCTAAAAGTGAATTGTACGAAAAGCATCCCGATTGGGTTATCAGACAACCCGAACGGAAGGAATATTATATGCGCAATCAGCTGGTGCTCGATTTGAGCAACCCAAAAGTTCAGGATTTTGTGTATCAAACCGTAGAAGACCTTTTTAAAGAAGTACCAGAGCTAGCGTTTATTAAATGGGATTGCAATTCGCTCATCTACAATGCCAACTCGCCTACCTTAAAAAACCAGGATCACTTTTACGTGGAGTACATGCGCGGACTAAACAGCGTATTGGAAAGGATCAGAAAGAAATATCCAAAAACACCGATGATGCTTTGTGCCGGAGGCGGATCGCGGGTTGATTATGCAGCCCTGAAATACTTTACTGAATTTTGGCCCAGCGATAATACCAATGCTTACGACCGTATTTTTATCCAATGGGAATATTCGTATTATTTCCCTTCTGTTGCGGTAGATAACCACATTACTGATATGGGCAAACAGCCCATAAAATTTAAAACCGATGTGGCCATGATGGGCAAAATGGGATACGATGTACGTGTAAACGAACTGAGCAAAAATGATCTCCTTTTTAGTCAGAATGCTGTTCAAACATACAATGGTTTTAAAGATATTGTCTGGCACGGACAACAATACCGCCTGCAAGATCCTTACGAAAATAAGATTGCATCCATTGCCTATGTTGACGATGATAAAAACCAGGCTGTAATTTTTAATTATTATGTAGCTACCCTGTTTACTAATGGCGTTATTTTGCCAATTAAATTAAAGGGGTTAGACCCCGCCAAAAAGTATAAAATTGAAGAGATTAACCTCTATCCCAACACCAAATCACCTATCGATAAGGAGAAGATTTATTCAGGTGATTTTTTAATGACGATTGGTTTTAACCCAGAGGTAAACGGTTACAGGACAAGCGTAGTTTTAAAGGTTACTGCTTTAAGATAGCAAGAACCTTCACCATGAAACCATCATGATTTTTCATCACGCACAATGATATGAAAACCTGATAGCTTCATCACAATTGAAAATAGATAATATATAAGTGAAAATTAAGTTACCTTTTATCACAAAAATATCGGGCATTATATCTTGATGAGAATATTACCAGATAGTAAATGCGAATACCAGTCAAACTGTTCTCTGGAAGGGTAAATGATAAGAAATGGATTGAGTAATGCAATGAAGTAAAGTAAGCGTTCGTTTTTCATGAGAGCGATAGGTTTAGTTAAAAATAAGTAATAGACATCTATTTTTAAAGAAATTATCCCATTTTTTCAGCGAAGTGACAGTTAGCTAATAAAACTAATGTAAATCATGTACATATTTCTCTCCGGAAAGACAAATAATTCCCTGTATCAATTTAAAAACAATAAAAAATCTATAATTAAAATGCATGGCCAAAACCTGTTTCCGGCCATGCAGCTTCTGTTCTGTTATTTAGTTATTTCAATAACCGGTTGGCTGTTGGTAACCAGCTTTGGTAGACCTGGGTCACAATTTTAACTTCATCTCCAATTGGCTTATCATTAAATTTAGGGCTATGCAGTTCGGTCCAGTCGGACTCCCATTTGGCCATAGCTTTATAAAAATCATTTGCGGTATTACTGGGCCGGTTAAACCTGTGATTAATTTTTTCTTCTTTGTAACGTTCCTTTTCTCCTTTTTCGAGTTCAGCGTTTAAGAAATCGATATACTTTTTCCAGCGAGCCTGATAAAAATCCTTCACCATGCCATTCCATTGCCTTGCCGAATAATCGTATTGAATGGCATTCTCGTTATATGGCCCCCAGATGGTAATTAAGGCCCTGGCATTTTTTTCATAAAGATCACTTTCGGCTTTTGTTTTTCCTATTGCCCGTGCATCCGCAATCCATTTACCTAAAAGAAATTCTTTTCGTGTTCCCAACAGCTGGTCAAAATCGTCCATTAAGGTCAGGTATTGTTTAGCACTTTGACCAAATGCAGTTTTATCGCCATTGCGGTAGGCATCGGCCATTTCTTTTTGCATGGGTATAGCTAAATCTGCCATGCATTGGCGGGCCAGGTCGACCAGGTCATAGCGGTAAGTATCTTTGGCCTGCATATTGGCCGGTGCTTGCATCAACAATGCCAATGCTTCCCAAAGGCTTTTAAAGCGATATTTCTTTTCAGAATTTAATGCCCCGTTTGGCGATGCACCATTTACTTTTAAGGCTGGCCGCGCGCAAATACTGCTTTCCATAAAGGTTACTATGCCGCTCTTACCGTAGTTGGTATGCAATAAAGTATCCCAGGCTAAACTTACCTTTTCATTACGGCTTCCATAACGGGCCAGCAGATAGTCTTCCATCCATTTTTTGGTATCGGGTTTTTCTTTTCTCCAGGCCATTTCTGCCGCAGCCTCGTAAATAATGGGGTTATGTTCAATAGCTTCGGGGAACATGCCTATGCCCTTAAACTGTTTTGATTTATCTGGTTGGTTTAAAATAGCCGGATAAGCGCCCAGTACAGCATCCAAATCGCCACCCATAGCGGTATTTCCACCAAAGTTGTGAATAATCCCCCCTACCCATGGCCTTCCCCAGAAAGCTTCAGTTCCTTTCCATTTCGAGGCATTTAAATCGAGCATTAATATCCGCTCGGGCGGAATAGATTGTACGATTGCTTTTTGCATACTCCAGGTTTGCATGGCAATTACCGCTTTCGGATCTACACTGGCGGTGGTAGAATAGATCGCCTTTCCTACCTGCGCTAAATATTCATCTCCATCTACAGGCGCTTTCCCTTCATGAAAAGGATCGGCAGCATAAATGTGGTTGGTACCAAAAAGCCTGGTTTGCTCTTCAATAAAAGTTTTACTCATCCGGGCATACAGGGGATCTAAAGGATTGAGCTGCGCCGTGCCGGGGCCGACATAAAACCATACTGCTTTTTTGCGGATATCTGCCTGGGGTTGTTTTTCCATCAACTTAATCGGTACATATCCGGTAAAGCCCTGAAGAATCGGGGTCATTCCCAGCTGCCGCTGACGGGCCAGAATTTTCTGTCCTAAAACAATGCTTCGGTCAATCCAGTTTTGTGGCAGAGGCCCGTTAATGCTTTCAATATTGGTCATCCATTGCCAGGCAAAATAGGCCGGACCTACTAAAAACGAACGGATTTCCTCATCGTCCATTCCATATTTACGCAAAGTATTTTGCCAAACGGCCTCCTGTCCGGTTATGGCTAGGGGCATATTTATCCCTTGCATGGCCATCCAGTCTATTTCTCTTTCCCAGCGTTCCCAATCCCACCAACTCATCGAATAATTGAAGGTACAATAGTTTAAGTACACCCGGTCTTTGTATGGCGAAGTGATCCGGACTTTACTTGCAGGAACAGGAAGTTTTCCAGGCAAATCCATATTATCGCCGCACCAGGAGCGCTGTGCGTGGCAATAATATTTGAGGTACCAGTTTAGGGCCGAGGCCACCTCTACAGGCGTATTTCCCCGCAATACAATTTTATTTCCTTTCCCTTCTATCTCAAATATATCTTTGTTGTTATCGGCAGCAATTTGCGCTACCTCGAAAAAAGAAGCATGCTTAGGCAATACCCGTTTAATCAGGCCCATTGTGCCCGTTTCAAAATCGGAAGCCAGGGCATTTGCCGCGGGGACAAACAGCAGCAGGTATAGTATTATTTTATGAATGATTTTCATGGTTTCTTTTTAGTGTGTTTTGTTGATTAATGCTATGGTTTGCCTGCGGCTGTTATTGGTGATGGGCCAGAGCTTATCATTTCCTGCTGTTACTTTATTTCCATTAACCGCCTGTTCTATCAGTAAAAAGCTCTTAAATGCTCCTGTGCCTTTGTAGCTGATCTTGATTTTCTTACCGAGATAAGGTTTTAAATCAAAGCTGGCCATATTCCAGGGTTTGGCTACGGTACTTGGCATACCCGCCACAGCATAATCTGCAAAATTGTTAATCTTCGATTTACTTGTTCTTAGCGGCACCACAGTGTTACCGTCAATCCGCAACTCCGGAAGATCAGGGAAGCCTGTTACCAGCAAATCGCAGCGATCGTTAAGGGTTAGCGGAAGCGTAATCTCATTGGCCGGGCCATCTGCATCTTCGCTTGTTTTCACTACCGGTAAGGCCGGAAGCGCAACTGCATTTGCTGGTTTACCTTTTTCGAACTCAAAAGCCATTGTAGCATAACCTGGCAAAACAATTTCAATTTCCTGCCCTGCTATAAAATGCTGAGGATAGGCATCTGCATACGGAAATACCACATTGGCATGAAAAACTGTTCCGTTCTGCCCGCCAAAATGAATGCTTTGATTAAAAGGAATCCGGAGTTTCTGCTCTTTTGCATCCGGGTTACGGGCTACCAATACACCTTTATCGCCATCCCAGCCGATATAGCCATAGGCATGCCCTTCATCTGGCCTGCCACCTACAAAAAAGGTATTGTTTAATGCTCTCTGATGTGCTTTTGCCCAATTGTGTACGGTGCATAAAGCCTTCCACTCATCGGGCTGCATTGCTGATGGAGAGATGTACCACTCTTTTAAAAGCGTACCTCTTCCATAATGCATCAGCACGTATTCCTGCCAGTCCTGAAGGTTATCACTTTTGCTTTCCATTCTGCCATCACTTGTTTTGATGATGCCATGGGTCATCAATCTCGAAATGGGTACTAAAGGCCTGTCGCCAGGGTTTCCCCACATGCGCCACAAATAGATATCGCGATCGGTTGAGGCCATTGCACGCGTAGAAATTTCGGGCCAGTTGCCATTTGTTCCATCATCTCCGGCCAGCATCCACAGTGCATCGGCATATTTAAGCCACCAGGGTGAAAACCACACCCAGTTGGTCATATTCTGATAGATTTCCGGATTCATTTTACGGGTAGCCACCAATACTTCCAGGCAGGCATCGAGATTTGCTTCGTGTCCATGGCGATCGGTTGCCGGGTGGTTGTTGCCCTCGGCCAAATCGCTTAGCTGGTTAAAATCGTGCTTAAAATAAATGGTACCGGTTTCTTTTGCTAATAGCGGGATTTTCTTCAGCACAGTGTCTTTGTATTGGGTTGAAGACAGACTATAATACCTGCCGAACTTTGCGAAATAAGCGTTAGGTTTTGCTTCTCTGTATCCTTCGGCCAGTCCCCAATCTATTTTATTAACATAACCGTTAATAGATAACCAAAGGCCAAAACCTGTACCCTCGGCCCGTAAGCGGTCGCTTAATTTCTTAACATCTTTAATGCCATTGGGGAAAAATTTTGGAAGCGGATCCCAGATCGATCTGGTATTCTGCCAGCCATTATCGGGCACTACAGCATCTAAATTAATACCATAAGGCGCGGTTGCCGCTTTAAACTCCCTGTAAATATTAATCAGCCCATCGCCGCTTAAATCTTTTGCTTTGGGTTCGAACCAGTTGTTATAATGCAGAAAAGACTTTGGCTTTTTCCATAATCCTTCCAGATAGGCCATGAAAGCCATTTCTACCGATTGGTTTGGTCTTACAAAACCATTTACTGCAGTTTTACTGATAATTTCAAAATGATTATTTGCTCTTTTTACGGCATATCCCGGAAAATGCATCAGACGAATCATTCCTTTAGTTCCTTTAGGCTCCATATCCCTCCCTTCGAGATTGATATCGCTGTAATTGCCTACTTTTTCGTAATGCCTGCCATAATCTTTAGGGGTATTGCCATCGGTTCTCCTGGCGTAGCCACCGGGATATTCCAAACCCATAAACAATTGATTTCCAACAAAAACTGGCTCTCCTTTGCCCCCGCCTTTTTGCTCTTGCGCAATGGTTAAACGTTCTACTTCCAAGCGGTCAATCGTTGCAGCTTCACGATAAACTAACTGTAAGCTTTTTCGCATAAATGTCTCGCCTTTTTTTAAGCTATACTGAACTTTAATCGATTGAGGTGCAACCGGATCTTTAGCGATTTGCGAAAGTGGTTTATAGGTAAAGGTTAAAAATGAAGTATCGGCGCGGGTGTATTTTTCGGGAGAACTGGCAGCGGTAAAATCTGATATCGTTAGTCCCTGTTCCTTATTCATGGCTAAAAGCAGAAACTCATCGCTTTTAACCGCAATTACCTGACCTGTGGTTTGATTACGGAATGATGCCGTTCTCCATACTTTTCCATCAAAAGTAAAATTCCGCGCTACCAGGCCATTGCCAATTTGGATTTGCTGTGCCTTTGCCTCCAGAAAAAACAAAAGCAGGAAAGCTATTTTTAATAATTTCATGTGTGTGTGATGTAATAAGGCTACATCAGAAAATATTGATGTAGCCCTTTAAATGATATTTATTGTACCGGATCAAAAGTTCCGTTCTCCCAGCCAATATTTTGCAGAATTTTAGGGTTATTCTGAATAATGCTTCGTGGAATGGGGTAAAAAAGACTATTACCCTGAATTACGATTGGTTGAAGATCGATTGGATCTAAACTCTCTGTAAATACTGTTGCGCTGGTTGGCGGTACTGCAGGAGTTGGGTTAATCAATTTTAAGGCTTTCCGGGTTTTACCGTTCAGCGTGCTGGAAAGGGTGTTCCAACGCAAAAGATCGAAGAAACGGATCTGCTCAAAAGCAAGCTCAACCTGACGTTCTTTCTGAATCCGGTTTCTTAAATCAGTCTGACTCATCCCTGCGGTTAAACCGTACAAATTATTAACGCCTGGTAAGATTTTGGCCCTTGCACGGATTTTAGTCAAAGCATCGTAAGCTACACTGGCATTTCCGGTTTCATTGGCTGCTTCGGCTGTAAGCAATAAAATATCGGCATACCTGATGGCAATAAAATCAGTGCCCGATGTGCCGGCCTGTGCGGCTGTTAACGTAGTATCGACCGCTTTTTTACAATAATATCCGGTATAGGTACCGTTCACATCGCGATAGCCATCTATGCCTGAGTTAACATAGGTCCACTGTTTACGGCCAAAATACGTAGCGCCATTGTAAACGATGGTTGCATAAAACCGGTCGTCGCGGCCACTGAAACGCTGCTGATAACTCAACGCACCATTCACATCCGAACCGTCTTTCATCGGATAGGCATCTGCCATCTCCTGTGAGGGCTGGTTTCCGCCTGTCGAATTTACCGATACGGAAATGGGCCTAACTGTAGCATCGCGCCCTTGTGTACGGCCGGGGTTAGCAAATCGGATGGCAAAAATTACTTCCTTATTCATTTCAGTAAGGAATAAGCCTCCGTACGAATCGAAAAGGCCATAACCACTGGCATTTAATTTTGTTAAGGCTTCGTTGCAGGCCGCATAAGCAGCTTGCCAGCGCGTAGCTTCATTATTAGGGTTGTACCGCGGTGAAGCCCAATCGACCAGGATGCGTGCTTTTAAGGCAAGCGCTGCTTCTTTACTGGCCCGGCCAACGTTTGAACCAGGCGCAACCGAAGGCAATAAGGCTATGGCCTCATCTAAATCCTTTACCATAAAACTGATACACTCGGAAGTTTTGTTGCGGCTTACAAAAATATCGTCGGTAAGCTCCTGCGGAACCGTAATAATCGGAACGCCTCCGTGCCTTCTTACCATTTGAAAATATTGATAGGCCCTTAAAAACTTAGCCTCTCCGGTAAACCTGTTCTTCAAACCGGCACTTCCGACCGAAGTGGGCAGCTGCTTAATCATTAAATTAATTTTGCGGATTGCGGTGTATGGCCAGTAAGAAATACTGGCGTCGGGTGTAACCGTACCGTTAATTACCGGATTACCATTTCTCGATTCATCGGTATATCCGGTTAAGCCGAGGTCCCACGATGGTACATCGAGATAAAGGTTATTAGCAAAAGCCGTTATCAAAACGGTATCCTGCCACACCAAAGCATCCTGTATATTATTGATATCGTTCTTTTCTGTTACTTTTTTGCAGCTCCAGGCCATTAAAAGCACGGTAGCTAAACAGCATATTTTAAAGCATATTTTTTTCATGTTCTGATCTTTTTAATTGGCTCACATTGTTTAAAAAGAGATACTTGCACCTGCAGAAATGGTTCTGAGCATGGGGTATTGGAATGCGCCATAACCGGTTTCGTTTGTTGGTAATTCCGGATCGTACATCTTAATATCATCGCTAATAATGAAGAGGTTAGTTCCGGTTAAGAACAAGCGGCATTTCTCCAAACCAATGCTTTTTGTAGCCCTTGCAGGTAAGGTATAACCAAGCTCCAGGCTTTTTAACCTCAGGTAATTACCACTACGCAGCCAGAATGATGAAGCCGGCCCTTCGGTTCCGTTTAAACCGCCAATTTTTGGGTAAGCTGCATTTGGATTCTCTGCCGACCAGAAATCCGACCAAAAGGCAAGTACATTTTGTTCCTGCCACTGGCTCCTGTCGCTCAGCATTACTTTACGTGCACCTACGCCCTGCAGCAATACGCCAAGATCGAAGCCTTTCCACGAAGCGCCCAGCGGGATACCATAGGTAATGCGTGGATCGTACGACAAGTTAGATAAAACTACATTATCATTGGCGTTGACTATACCATCTGGTGCGCCATTGCTGGGACCAAAAAGATCGGCAAAACCAATGTCGCCAAGTTCGAATGCCCTGGTACCGTATTTGATTTTCAGGTAATTGGCCAGCTGTTCCGGATTCCGGATTATACCGTTAGCCTGATAGCCTGTGATAAAATTAACCGGTCTGCCTGTTCTACGCTGATAATCGGGAATGTTGGCCTGCTCTGGAAATTTGATTACCTTATTGGTGGTATAGGCAAAGTTAAAACCAACATAATATTTAACTTGTCCGATCTGATTATCATGCCTCAAGGTTAATTCAAATCCTTTGGCATTAACCTGTCCGTAATTAACCTGAGCCAGTGAAATGCCAAATGTAGATGGAACAACGGTTTGATTGGCCACTAATAAATCGGATGTTTTCTTGTAAAATAAATCAAGGCTACCGCTTATTAATCCTTTATAAAAGCTCGCATCTACCCCGATGTTAGTGGTGGCTATTTTTTGCCATTTGATATCCGGATTGGCGTAACGTTGTGGTGCAATGGTATTTACAGGCGTTGCAAAAACGGCACTGCTTTGTAATGAAAAATAAGAATACCACTGAGAGAGATCAATATTATCATAGCCCAGCAAACCATAACCTGCCCTGATTTTCAGATTATCAACATTAGGCAGCATGTTTTTAATAAAAGGTTCTTCTGATAAGATCCATCCACCAGATAGTGAAGGAAAATATCCCCACTTATTTTTAGGGGCAAAAGCTGACGACGCATCGGCACGCACAATAGCATCTAAAAGGTATTTGCCTTTAAATTTGTAGTTCAAACGGCCAAAAACCGACGATCTTCCAAACTCACTTCCGGTACCGTTTAAAGAACGGCGGGCAGGATCGCTGTTGGCTACGAATAACTGATCGATAGTGCTCGAGAGCAGGTTTTCGCCTTTAGCCGAAAAATTATCTCCATTAGATTCGGACTGCTCGTAAAACACCTGCAGGCTCAGGTCGTGCTGGCCAAAAGTACGGTCGTAATGGGCAGAAGCATTAAACACATAGGTTTTGTTCTGGATATATTGCTCCTGAAAAAAATCGTAAGGTTGTTGAGCTGCTGCCTTGGTACCGATTATCTGGTCGCCAATCAGGTGGTTGTTACCTCCAAAGCGGTTAAAGAGATAAAGGGTGTAAGGCTGGTACCTGGTTTTATAAAGATCTGCCTGTTTATTGTAATTGTAGCTGATATCAGCACCAAATCCTTTGATATAGTTTGGATTATAGCTCAATTTTAAGAAACCATTCAAATTGGTACGATCGCCTTTAATGTAACCGTTTTTAATTACTTCAGGTACCAAAAAGTGGTATAAACTTCCATCGGGCAGGCCATTTACATAAGCAGGGCTTAGCGGTGTAAAATTCATGGCTGCACGGGTAAGATCGCTTAAAGTAGTGGTATTTACGCCATCATACCACCATGGCGTAGTATTGGGTCTTACAGTTGCCTGCAGGTTTACTTTGGCCGAAAACCCATTGCCAAACTTGAAATCGAGGTTACTGAGTACATTGAAACGTTTTGATTCGAGCTTATCAAACAAACCGGTTTCACTAAAATAACCGGTAGAAACATAGTACCGTGCATTTGGCGAGCCACCTGTTACACTTAAATTGGCATCGGTAGTGCGCGGCGTTTTGCTGATCATTTCAAAAAGATCAGTATTAATGGTTCCGGCTTTATAAAATTCCAGCTCATCGGGCGTATAATACCGCGGATCGTTAGCTGCAACTCCTTGATTTAAATAGTAATTATTGCGGTAAAGTGCATCCTGATAGGAGTTTAACCTTTTAGGCATGCGGGTTGGGTCTGATTGCCCATGACTGATATTGAAGCTAAACTTAGCAGGCCCTTCGGTACCTTGTTTGGTGGTAACCAGTACTACCCCGCTACCGCCCCTAACCCCATAAATGGCGGCTGCACCATCTTTTAATACGGATATACTCTCAATATCATTGGGCGAAAGCAAATCGAACTCCTGCTTGCTGCGTGGAATATCATCGATTACATAAAGCGGATCCTGACCAGAATATGAGGTAGTTCCCCTTACCCGTACCGAAGAACTTACCCCCGGCAGACCGCTGGGCGACATGACCACCAAACCAGCCAACCTGCCGGCAAGGGCATTGGAAACATTGGAAACCGGAATATTGCTCACCGTACTCCCCGAAATGGAAACTACAGAGCCGGTTAAAAATTTCTTCTCCTGTTTGCCATAGCCCACAACCACCACTTCATTAAGTTCTGCTGCATCTTCTTTCAGCATTACCGTCATAAAGCTATTGCTGGCGCTCAGCTCCTGGGTAACATAACCCACAAACTTAAAAATCAAAATTGCCGAAGCATCGGTAACATTGATATTAAATTCGCCGTTCTCGTTGGTAACAGCACCGTTTTTGGTTCCTTTTTCTAACACGCTTACCCCCGGAATACCGGCGTTTTTGGCATCGGTAACCTTTCCCCTAACCACAATCCGGTTATGATCGCCAAGCGTTAAAACCACCAGATTTTCTTCTACAATACGGTAATGAATGCCTGTGTTGGCCAATACTGTGGTCAGCACTTCTCTCCACGATTGGTTGGCAAAACTTGCGCTAAAGAGTTTTCCCGCAGGCAAAATCTCGTCATTGTACACAAAATGTATTTTGGTTTGATTTTCAATGGATTTGAATATCTGTTTCAGGTCTACCTGCTGCATAGAAATAGAAACTTTTTCTTGTGCAGCGCTCCGGGTGGCAAACGTTTGTAGCGTACCTAATAAAATAAAAAGTACAACAATTTTCATCATAAGCAAAAGCTTGAGCATAGAACGATACGGCCGTTGCAGAACGGCCTGTGGTTCATTTTTTTTCATATATTTGTTTTTTGGTTTTGTTAATTAAATGGCTATTACGTGTTCAGCGAGGGCCATTTCGACAATTCACAATTAAAGGGGAATGCGTCAACATTCTCCTTTTTTAGTTTTTAAAGTTTAGGTTTCTTTCATATCAGTTGGTTTAGTTTTTGGTTGAGGTTATTGATTGGATATAAACCAGATTTTTTTCTATCCGGTAGTTAAATTTGCCTGCCAGCTGCAGGGAGAGCAATACCTGTTCAAGGGTATAATTTTCATAGGTGCCTGATAAATTAACCTGTTTAAGGTCTTCATCATTAATGATAATTTCTTTATTGTACCATCGGCCAAGCTTAACAGCAATGCTTTGAAAGGGCTCACTATCAAACACCAGTTTGTTTTCGGTCCAAAGGCTTTCTTTAGCTTTATTATCTTCAATCTCGACATTCGATTTACTTAACAGAATGGTTGGCTGTGCTTTATTTACAGTTTCTTTTAGAAGTTCTTTGTGATCGTTGTGCACTTTCAGCTTTTCTCCGGGCTTAAGGCTAATGCGGTTTAAAGGCTGGTCGTCCATACTTACTTCTACCAAACCATGAATCAGCGTTGTTTCGATATTCTCATCATCGGGATAAGCTTTCAGGTTAAAAGCTGTTCCCAAAACCTTTACCTTTATTCCATTGGCCGAAATAATAAAGGGATGTTTTTTATCGTGCGCTACTTCAAAATAAGCTTCTCCGCTTAGTGTAACTGCCCTGGTAGCTCCCGTAAATACTTTGGAATAAGACAGTTTACTATCGGCATTCAGCCAAACTTTGGTACCATCAGCCAGTACAACTTTATTTTTTTCTCCTTTTTTTGTTACCAATACCAGCTCCGGGTTGCTTTGTTTTTTTAGCATCAGCAAGTAAACGGGGATTGCCAGCAACAGCACTACTGCTGCAGCCTGAAATATCCGTTTAGGCAATGTAAATATCTTTTTCCTTTCAGGTAATTGATTTTGTGTTAATGATGTGGCTGCTGTTTTCTGCTCAAAATGGCCCGACAACTGCATTTTAGCATAATGTGCCATATATGCTTCCATGGCCTCTGCTTCTTCGGCTGGACTTTGCGCTGCTGCTTTGGCCGTTAGCATGGCATAAACAGGCCGCAAACCCGGATCCTGCTCCATGAGTTCATGCAATTCTTTAAGTTCTTCGTCTAAAATATTACCGGCATTAACCTGGTTTATAAGCCAGTAAAAGCGTGCGTCGTCCATCAATAAAAAAGGTTATTAATGTGTAAGACAACAGAAAAGGGAAAAGTCCCCAATAAAATTTTTAATTATTTTTTAGTGCTGCAAATAGGTGCTTAAAGCAGCGCCTAATTTCTGTTGGGCGAGCTGCAGATGCCGGTCAACAGTATTTAAAGAAATTTCCATAATCTCAGCTACCTCGCGATAAGAAAGGCCATCCTGCCTGTTTAGCATAAAAGCCATCCGGCATTTAGGCGAAAGGGCTTTTACGCACTTTTCAATTTTTTCTTTTAATTCGGCATCCAGCATTCTTTCCATGGGTGTAGAAAGTTCTACCAAACTTGATGGCGCAACCTGATCAATATCCCAGGTGGTATATTTTCTGTTCTTAACCAAAAAGTTGATTGAGCTGTTTTTCGTAGCACAGTAGAGGTATACTTTAGCATTTGAAACCTCGAGCAGTGCCTTTTCCATTGTCCATACTTTCAGCAAAACATCTGATACAATTTCTTCGGCAATTTCTTTCTGCTTTACATAGGTAATACTAAAACGCAAAAGACCTGAATAAAAATGGAGAAATAGCTTTTTGTAAGCTGTTTCATCTCTCATTAATGCAATCCTGTGTTGTAATGCAATAATATCCATCTTAATTAGGCAGGGAATAGTTCTATACTTGGTTCAGGCCTCTTTACAAATGTTTAAAGGCGATGATAAAGCTATATACTTTAAAGCATTGCAACAAATAGCAAAAACATATCCCTGCACCGTAGTGTTATCGTTTTGAGGCCGCCAGCAACACTAAATCCACACAAAAAAATAGCTTTGTTGCTAATAGAACAGCTTATACGTAAAATAAATGCGACAGCCCGGGCTATTTTAAAGCGTACTCATAAAAGGCAAAATCCCTTAATAAAATGCTGATTAGCATTAACAAATTAATGGTTAGGGTGAGATAACGGTATGTTTCCAGAGGCCAATACCGGCTTATTTACTGTGGTTTATCCGATTTACTGGCGCTTTTTCTGCGAGAAATTCAGCCAAATTGCATCATTTTGGATCTTATGCTTTATAATTCCTAAAAATGCACAAACAGTACTCATATTGGCACGGATAAGGTTCTTTCTCCCGCAAGCAAGCGATTCCCAAAAAACACAATTGTACATACATATATAATTGTTTTTTCTAAACATACTCATGCCCATTTGCAAAAAATAGTACTATTTTTAATTTTACCACCAAGAAAACCAAATTCTAACTATCTTTATTCTTTAATATGTACATACAAACTAATGATTGCTGTTTTAACTAAAATCATAAAGATTATCATATGATCAACTGAGCAATACGGCAAATCAAAAATGTAAACACGAATGAATAAGAGAAAATTGTACCTAAACAAACTGCTGACCTTCTTATTGTTGTGCCTTGCCGGTACGGCAAGCGCACAAACCACCTTATGGCAAATTGGAAAAGCAGATAACAAATCGGCTGAATTGGCACTGGCTCCGTCGGGCTATAAACATTTTCTGGAAAAAGATTTTGGCTGGGAAGATAAATTTTACCTGATTGGTGTTTCCAGGCCTGAGCAAGATTGGGCATACATATTGCCTGGCCCTAAGGATGCCTGGGGAGGCACAGGCGGAACCTCTGGTTTGAGAACACACAATGCCAATATTTTATTTGGCCTGCAGCAGCCGCCTACCGGAACGGGCTGGAAATTTGTAGTGGACCTGATTGGTTACCAAGGCACATTGCCACCCCTGTTTAAAGTTACCATCAATGGTGTTTCGTATGTAAAACAATTGCCTAAACAAGCAGCCGACAAATCTTTTGAAGGTGATTTAACCGCTGCGCATGAATATAAAGTAGAAATTCCGCTTGAAGCAAAACAATTGCGTAAAGGCGGTAACGAGATTTTGATGACTACCCTGGAGGGATCGTGGCTGGTTTTCGATCAGGTAAGACTAGAAGGTCCGGTTTCGGCCAGGTTAATCAGCAATAAAAATGTGTTCTTGCGCAGTGTAAAACCTGCCGATTATCAACTCAACCAACAGGGAAAAAACATCCAGCCTTTATTGGTCGATGCGCACCTGGTTTACGGCAAACCTGTGCTAACGGTAAAGCTGGATGGCAGTGAGATATTCCGTGATCGGCTGGATAGTGCAAGATACCAGTTCGAGGCACCTATGCCTGCTGTTACAGTAGCAAAACAAAGTAAGTATGAGGTTTATAGTGATGGAATATTGCTGGAAAGCGGTGTAGTAAAACGATCGGCACAACGCCTGTTTACCCCCGCAGATTATGTAGATACGCGCATAGGTACTGCTCATTCACGCTGGATGATTGCACCTGGCCCGTGGATGCCCTTTAGCATGGTAAAACTCAGCCCCGACAACCAGAATAACGGCTGGCAGGCTGGTTATGAACCAAGTTTTGAGAGTGTGGGTGTATTTAGCCACATTCACGAATGGACCATGGCAGGCTTAGGCATGCTGCCGGTAAACGGCCCTTTGAAAATCAAAACAGGTGATGAGCGGAGTACCGGCGAAGGCTACCGCTCGCAGATTGATAAGGCAACAGAAGAAGCCCCTTTGGGTTATTATAAAGTAATGTTGAGCGATTACAAGGTTAAAGCAGAACTAACGGCCACTACCCGCTGTGGTTTCCAGCGTTATACTTACCCGAAAGCTACCGATTCGAGAGTGATGATCGATTTACAGATCCCATCCGAATATGCTTATACACTTAAAAATGTAAGCTTGAAAAAGGTAAGCGACAGGCGGATTGAAGGGGTATCGAGACAGTTTACGCCCGGCGCCTGGTCGGGCGATGTAAACCAGGATTACCAGCTTCATTTCGTAATTGAATTTGATCAGCCCATTAAAAAATTCGGAACCTGGCAGAACGATAGCGTGGGTAATAAAGATCTGGTAAATACCGGGGAAGTAAAAGATGCCGGCGCTTATGTAGAGTTCGATACCAGAGCAAACCAGGTGGTGCAGGTGCGCACAGGTATTTCGATGGTGAGCATTGAAAATGCTTCAGATAACCTGAAACAGGAAATAACAGTACCCTATGGATGGAGTTTTGATAAGGTAAGAAACGGACAACGTGACACCTGGAATAAGCTGATTGGCCGGGTGGCTGTTCAATCTAACGACCGGAGAGAGAAAATCCGTTTTTATACCAATATGTACAGGGCGCTGGCCAGCCGGAATACCTGGAGTGACCTGGATGGCAGCTGGGTAGATGCCTTTCAAAAAGTGCAGAAACTTAAAGATCCTAATTCGCTGGCCCTGGGTTGCGATGCTTTCTGGAATACCTTCTGGAATCTAAACCAGTTCTGGAACCTGGTTACCCCTGAGTGGTCTTCCAAATGGGTAAAATCGCAGCTGGCCATGTACGATACCAATGGCTGGCTGGCTAAAGGACCTGCGGGTATGAATTATGTACCGGTAATGGTTGCCGAACATGAAATTCCGTTAATGGTGAGTGCTTACCAAATGGGCATACGCGATTTTGATGCCAACAAAGCATTTGAAGCAATGAAAAAAATGCAAACTACCCCATCGCAAAAGGTGGGGCTCGGTTATGCAGGTAACCGTGATCTGATCCCTTACCTAAAGTACCATTTTGTTCCTTATGACCTTGGGAGGTTTTCAAATACTTTGGAATATGCTTACGACGACTGGACGGTTTCGCAATTTGCGCGGGCCCTGGGTAAAAAAGAAGATGAAAAAGAATTTGCCCTGAGGGGAAACTATTGGCGTAACGCTATTGACAAAGAAACTGGTTATGCCCGGATGCGTAAATCGGACGGTACCTGGGCACCGGATTTCGATCCCTTTAAATCGGGAGCCAACCACCATTATGTAGAAGGTAATGCCTGGCAGCTCACTTATTTTGTACCACAGGATGTACCAGGATTGGCGAAAGAGATTGGAGCAGATAAATTTGTAGAGCGCCTGTCGTGGGGTTTTACAGAAAGTAACAAGCTGCGTTTCAATGCACCGGGCGACCAGTACTGGGATTATCCGGTAATTCAGGGGAACCAGCAGTCGATGCATTTTGCCTTTTTATTTAACTGGGTGCAAAAACCCTGGCTTACGCAGCATTGGAGCAGGGCAATTATCGACAGGTATTATGGCAGCGATTTAGCAAATGCTTATCTGGGCGACGAGGATCAGGGCCAAATGAGTGCCTGGTTTGTAATGGCGGCTTTGGGTTTATTCCAAACAGACGGAGGCTGCAGTACCGAACCGGTTTATGAAATTGCCAGTCCTATTTTCCCATCGGTAACCATTGATCTTGGTGAGCAGTATGGCCGTGGAAAATCATTTACAATTGAGGCTTCTGATGTATCGCGCGACAATAAATATGTGCAAAAAGCTACCTTAAACGGAAAGCCCTTGCAGTCTTTTAAATTTCCGGCAAGCGAATTATTGAAGGGTGGGAAACTGATCTTGCAAATGGGGCCAAAGCCAAACAAAAACTGGGGAATATAAAACCTGGGTATCGGTATCCGAAGTAAAGATAAAGCCTGAAATCTTGCGGTTTCAGGCTTTATTTTTAGCACTGTATTACTTCGTTAATCTCTTTTAGTATGAGATTCCGTGTTTTAATTTTTAGACCTGAAATCGAACCATAGCTTACCACTGATCTTTTCGCCCTTGGCATGGTTTAGTTCGCTTTGCGGGCCCATAACTTTTGCCGATTGGAACTTGGTTCCGATTGGACTAATGGCATTTAAAAAGCCAATGTTCCCTTCGGGAAAAGCCGGTTCGACATTATTATTAGTCAGTGCAGCAGCTTCACGTGCTGGTTTAAACATTTGCAGGTATGTATTTTTATTTGCTGTGTAAACAGTAAAAGGTGATTCGCTATTTTCGATTGTTACCCAGTTTACTTCGGCATGATAGCCTTTAAATTCGGGATATTTCCAGCTTTCGCCGGTTATGGTATTGTTGTAATCTTTATGCCAAACACCAAACTGCTGGCCTTTTAACCTGTTTTTCCAAACGCGGTACGGCCCTCGTCCCAACCATTTCATTCCGGTAACTTTTTCTTCAGGGTAATTGAAAGTAATGCCCATAAAGCTCGCATCGCCTTGCTGGCTATACTCATATTCCAGTTTAACAGGCTGGCCGGAAGTAAAAGTCCATTTTACATGCAAAGCAGCATCGCCAGTGTAATCGGCTTCAACAATATACTGGCCTTTAACCGCCTGGTGCGTAAACTGCTTGAGTTGGGTATTTACCCCAGCCAAAACGGGCCCGCCCGACAAAGAAACAGTGCCTGTTGGTTTAACCACTTTTTGGATATAGCCTGTTGTTTTATCAAAATCGTAACGGATCCCATCGCAACTAATACTCAATGTGGCGTCGGTTTGTGTTAATTTGATATTTGATTTAACTGCAGCGCTGCTAGTTTTAGGCGCAAAAGCTGCCGGAGTGGAAATGGCCCAGCTCCAGGTAAAGAGTTCTTTTTTATCGGGACCATAAGCGCTAAGGTATAAGGCATCGTTTTTGGCCCAGGTTGCGGGTAAAGGCAAACTTAATACACCCTTTTCAGCTGGCTTAAGGTTTACGGGCTTTAATGTGCCTGCTGCACTTACCAGAGCTGCTGTAGTTTTAGCCGTTGCTGGGGGAAACTTAACCAGTTTCCATTTAAATGTACATTGACTGAGGTTAGTGAAAGCATAGCGATTTTCGACTGGTATTTTACCATCGAAATCTGCTTTAAGGGCTTCTGGATTGATGTACACCGGAGACCAGATTTCTTTAATGGTGTAATAGCTACCCTCTTTTTCACGGTGCGGCCCTACAATACCATCGGGTGCGTGATTACCGTCACCATCATAGGTATTATTTTTATCCGTACGAATACTCGATTCATCTAAAAATGCCCAGATAAAACCACCGCCTCCATGCGGGTGTTTTAACATTTGTGTCCAGAAATCATCGAGCGCTGCTCCTGCTCCGCCATCGTACAAAGCATGCATAAACTCGGTTGGAAAAAAGACTTCTTCGCCAGTGGCAGTTCTGCTTTCCATTCCCTTATAATCAGGATAATGCTTGGTATCGGTACCATTAAATTTTTCCCAGGGATGGATAACAGTTCGGTTTTGCGGATCGTATAATGCATATTGATTATCCAGATCGCGGTTAAAGCCTCCTTCGTTGCCATTGGCCCAAAACAGAATAGAAGGATGGTTTACATCATGTACAACCAGCTCTTTAACCAGTTTTTTGCCTATTTCGGTATCGTAATTGGCCTGCCAGCCGGTAAGTTCGTCTATCACGTACAAACCCAGCGAATCGCAAACCTCGAGGAAATCCCGGTCAGGAGGGTAGTGCGACATGCGCACCGCATTCATATTCATATCTTTCATCAACTGCACATCCAGTACATGAACCCCGTGACTGAGTGTACGACCGGTTTCGGGCCAAAAACTATGGCGGTTACTGCCTTTCATCAAAACCCGCGCTCCATTAACATACAAGCCATCTTTTGCTCGCAGCTCTACCGTGCGAAAACCAAATTTTTGATTGATCTGGTGAACGATGCCCTTTTCATTTTTGATGC
>Ga0157370_10001279_pt1 | contig 31485 bp, 23 predicted proteins | sample C35metaG_FD_113463 | JGI IMG/M metagenome (GOLD analysis project Ga0157370, IMG submission 113463) | Corn rhizosphere microbial communities from Kellogg Biological Station, Michigan, USA - C3-5 metaG | ecosystem: Host-associated > Plants > Roots > Rhizosphere > Soil | place: USA: Michigan...
AGAGTGAAGGGCACGGCGCGCGAGGCCGCCGCCTTGGCCGCCTGCACTTCGCCCCTGCGCGCATACATGCCGGTCAGGCCGACGGGCCCCAGGATGATCGGCAGGCGCAGGGTCTCGTCGAACAGCTTCGTCTCAAGGCTGAGACTGGTCATGTCCTGTAGCACGCGCTGGCGAAGGGCGATGGACTGCCAGTCCTCGACATTGCGACGCAGGGTCTGCTCGGCATAGGCGCCGCCGTCGATGTAGTGAAACAGGAAGGGCGGCAGCTTGCGCCGCGCGGCTTCCCTATAATCGCTCGGCGACGAAATGATCACGGCCTTGCCCTACTGAAAGTTGGCGAAGGCGCCGCCATCGACCAGCAGCGCCGCGCCGGACATATAGCCCGCCATGTCCGAGGCCAAGAAGGCGACGACCGAGGCGATGTCCTCCGGCCGGCCCAAACGCCCCAGCGGGATGCGGCCTTCGACGCTGTCCCGGGAATTCAGGATCAGAAGGGCTAAGTGATGCGACGAACGGGTGGATTGCCTAGATCAGGCAGGTTTGCAACGTCGCCCCGTCGCGACTTCAGCGAACGCCGCAAGCTAAGAGACCACTCGGTGAAAGTGCGTGGCGGACAGAGAGTCTGGAATTTCAAGTTCTTATCGATTTACGTGAGCTACCCGTCATTACCTTTTGTCTTTGGAAAACTTAGCCTTAGCTCGAAGGGACGTTGCCGGAGATTTCTGGCCATTTCGGGAAACTCCCCATCAAGCGCAAAACTTTTGATGGGTGTGGTGGTGGGTGCACGAGCGGCCGACCAAATCGTCCTCCTGACTTGGGGACAACCAGCCGTAGTGTCTCAACCTCATGGTGGGTGAGATGGAGGGCCTCCTTTTCCATGAAAAAACTACCGCCATATTCACCGCATTTTATGCGGTGAATAGCGTCGATATTCGCCGCAGGAGCTTTGCTGGGACCATAACGATTACCGGGTCCGTTCACATGAACGTCCAATCGCGCATTGGTGAACAACCTGAAGACCATTTCGGATTCTCGCGTGAATGGTTTTGTGAGATTCTGTGCTCGTGATCGTGTTGGCGTAGATGGAGGGAAGCGTGCCCAAACTACCGGAGCTCATGGGGCCTCTGGCAGTATCGCGGCTGAGGAAGCCAGGACTTCATGCCGTCGGTGGTGTGCCGGGGCTGGCATTGCAGGTTTTGAAGTCGGGCGGGCGCACTTGGATTCTCCGCGTCATGATTGGTACTCGACGGCGGGAGATGGGGCTCGGGGGTTATCCTGGCGTCACGCTGGCCATGGCGAGAGAAGCTGCGCGCGAGGCGAGAGAACTGATCCGAAAAGGCATTGATCCCATTGAGGCTGCGAAAGAGGCCCGCTCAGCACTCTTGGTGACCCCTACAGTGGGTTACACGTTCCGCGCCGCTGCGGAGGCCTATATCGCGGCCCACGAAGCGAGCTGGAAAAACCCTAAGCACCGCGATCAATGGACCGCGACGCTCAAGAATTACGCCTACCCGGTGATGGGCAAGCTCGATGTCGCAGCAATTGAGTTGCCGCATGTCATGCGGGTTCTGGAGCCGATTTGGACCAAAAAGACCGAGACCGCCAAACGCCTACGTGGTCGCATGGAAATGGTCCTCGACTGGGCCGGTGCGCGGGGATTTCGCTCGGGCCCTAACCCAGCGCGCTGGCGCGGACATCTCGACAAGCTTCTGGCCAAACCTTCAAAGGTCCATCGGATCACGCACCACCGCGCCTTGCCCATCGATGAGATGGCCCCGTTTATGACGCAGCTTCGGGCTGCGGAGGGGACGGGCGCACGAGCGCTAGAGTTCGCGATTCTTACGGCCGCGCGATCCGGCGAAGTGCGGGGGGCCACCTGGAAGGAGATTGACCTGGACGCCCGTGTCTGGACCATAAGCGCCGAGCGCATGAAAGCCGCCCGAGAACATCGTGCGCCCTTGTCCAAGGCTGCGGTACACGTCCTGAGAGCCATGCCTTCGGGGCGGCCGGACTCCTATGTGTTCAAGGCTGCGCACGGTGGCCGGATCTCCGACATGACGATCTCCGCCGTGCTGCGACGGCTGGAGATAGACGCCGTCCCTCATGGCTTTCGCTCCACCTTCCGCGACTGGGCGGCAGAGCGCACTACCTATCCCAACGAGGTCGCCGAGATGGCTCTAGCACACGCGGTCGGGAACAAGGTCGAGGCCGCCTATCGGCGGGGCGACCTGTTCGAGAAGCGTCTCGCCATGATGGATGACTGGGCCGAGTTCTGTTTCCGCCACTCCCGCCCCGGCTTCAACCCGAGACATGACGTTCGAAGAACAGACCCGCACGCGGCCGCAGAGAATGTGTGAGCTTGGTGGAGAGCAGCCTTAGCTCGCAGCCCCATCAATGTCGCACACATTCGCCAATAGCGTAAAGCGCCAGCCTGCGCGCTTCCGATCCAACTGGACTTCGGATAACGAACGGCGCTGCTCAGCTTAATGGCCGCCCAAACCGGCGCCCCCGCGGTCGCCCTCAGCAGCGCATCAACCCGACGGACCGCCACCGTCTTTTGGCCGTCGCCCTTTTGGTCATTGCAGGACTTCTGGTTCCTATCCGTGACAGCTCACCTAGCGCCTAGGGCGACAATGCGACGCTCCAAGATGACGCGTTCCTCTAGGCGTAGAGACGAGGGAATAGGACGTCGAGGGTATCAGCTGGGAAGCGCAGTGAAACAGGCCCTTTGGGTGTATCAGACGCTAGCAAGCCTCGTTCAGTCAGATCCTTGAGAACGCGCCGCGCACTGCGTTCGGATGTGCGCGTGACACGCTCAGCTTCACCGCGGTCCAACTCGCCCCGCACTAAGGCTTCTTGGAGCAGAGCGTGGGCCTCCGCAGACAGGTCGGACACGAGCGCATATTTCGTGAGCCGATCTGATAGGCCTTTCAGCTCAAACAGTTCGCTCATGTAGCGAACTTGATCCAGGCAGACCTTTAGGAACCATGTTGTGAAGGACTCAAGTTGAGCCAAGGACAGATGGCCTCTGCCATCGCGGTCGCCACGGCGAACTTGGTCAGCGCGCGCCATATGGAATTTGTACTCGCCACGGCCCTCTGGCCCCGGATCCAAGCCTCGTGCGAGCCCCCTTGAGATCGACCACAGTCCATGAGCACCGATCCCGGCTTCGTGCGCCATGGCATGGCTCATCAATCGTCCGACGCGGCCATTGCCGTCCGGGAACGGATGAATCCAGGCGAACCTGTGATGAGCGGTGGCCATGGCCACGATCCGGCTCGATCGGCCTGCCCCCACGCCGACCATGGCCTCTCCCGGCGCGGGATAAAAGGCAAATCGGCGATGGAAATGATCCATAAAAGCCGGCACTTGTGCCGAGGCTGGCGGAAGATGATCACCCACCTCGACATCCTGTTCCTCGCCCTGACGCCACTCTCCCGGCGTCATGACGAAGGCGTGGTTAGCCCCCTTGATTGTCAGCATGGCTTCGGTCGCGCCTGCGTAAAAGTCGCGATGAAGACGCTTCAGAAACTCCGGATCCGCTGGGTCGGGAAGCGCGCCTTCGACAGCGAGCCGGTCGATCTCTTGTTGTACCCGATAATGGGCGACGGCTTCTATCCGGAGATCGCGGTTTTCAACGCCATCGACTCCTGCCAACGCCCGTTCGATATCTCGGGGACGAGTGTTATTTCCCTCAATCAGGTTGCTGTAATAGGTGTTCATAATCCGAACGAGGTCAGCCAGATGACGCGCAGTCTTTGGATGAAGTCCCACGCCGAGTTCCGCTGATCGAGCAGCAAGTTCCGCAACGAGATCGGCGATTCCGGCCGGAAGATTTTCCAACCGCGCAGGTTCGATACGGGTTGGCGCCTCAGGCATTTGCAGCATTTATGGCCGATCTTTCTGCGCGTAAAAATATGACGTCCATATCAAAAATACCCCCAAACAGTAAGATATTTCGGGAGATCGAGACCTGAGCTAGGCGTTTTGGCCGATCTTTTGGCCGATCTTTTGGCCGATCTTTTGGCCGATCTGCTTGGGGACGTAAGGCGAGGCGTCCGCCCTACCAACGCTGACTACGGCGGCCTCAAGCGTAAATTTCAGTCCAGTCTAAACCTTATGTCCTTAGGACATAAGGTTTAGACTGGATCATGTCAAACGGCCCATGAAACCAGTTGTCGTGTACCTCCGATTGCCCTATGTCCTTAGGACATAGGGCAATCGGAGGTGTAATGATTTCGTTTGCGGACGCCATCGAGCAGGCTCTTCTTGAACAGGACGCCTCGCTCGTGACGGACTATGAGCTATTCCTTACCGCCTGGCGCCTGTTTGAGAGCGGATCGTTCAACGATACGAAGATTCGACGTCTGCCAGCAGATTGGGACGTCGTCCGCACCCGGGGGATGATCCGCAAACTAGCCAATCGGGCTAGCCTTCTTCCAGAGAAGGACTTCAAATCCAGCGTCTGGCGCCTCGTGAAGTCCTCGCGGAAGATTGACATCGCAGAGACCGCCTGCATCGCTGACCCCTTTTGCTATGTCTCGCATATGTCCGCGATGCAGCGATACGGTCTGACAGATCAAATACCGCAGGCGCTCCACCTCTCGCGTCCAGCGCGGACATCGTGGAATAGATTGCGTGACGCCAAGGTGGCTCAGGAGGGCCCTCCCCGGCTTGTCGATGAGCTTGCGGCCCTACTCGTTCACCTCAACCTTGCCGACGCTCTGGGCCGTAAGCCAGTGGAGGTGCACGAAACCAAGTACCCGGCCAAGATGGCACCAGTCCAAGGCGAGAGGACGAGGCTGTCCGACCTCGGCGCGACCTTCATAGACATGCTTGAAGCGCCCCATCTGTGCGGTGGGATGGCTCATGTTCTTAATGTCTGGGAGACGCGCGCCCGCGAGTGGATCAACCCAATCATCGAAGCCGCCGACGTCGCGCCCGCCGGTATCGTCAAGGTTCGAGCTGGCTACGTTCTCAGCGAGCGGATGGGGATTTCAGATCCGCGCATTGAGGCTTGGCGAGCCTTCGCCCAACGTGGGGGGTCACGCAAACTCGACCCTAGTGCAGAATATCGCTCCATCTTTTCCGAAGCCTGGATGATTTCGTTAAACGCCTGACCGCTCAAAACTCCAAGCGGCGTTCGAGAAGCGGATACAGACGCAAAGGGTCAAAAATGACGGATACCGCCACCCTCGGGATTCCTGAGCCTACTCCGCTTTCCGAATGGGAAGCGGAGTTCTTCTGCTATCCAAGGCGGATGGGAATTCGCGCCAGTTTGCAAGGTATCGCGTCCCATTGAAAGTGACGCTGGGTCTATTTGAAGCGATGGATAGCGGGTCTATCGACGGTTTCGCCAGCTGTTGCGGTGGCACGACTACAAGGTTTTTGCTCGGGGATTGGCGGAGCGACGCGGGAAACGGCTAGTTTAAAAAGTCCATATGAGAGCTCGAAGTCGATTGGCCGCATGGTGCCAATGTAGAGAGCAGGATCGCTGTCAGCTAAAATGAGCTGGAGATCAGCCGATTCTGACTCTAAGCGGCGGTTCGGAACGTCCCTTTAGGCTACTGTTCCCCGTTGCGCCAGACGCGCGCCCCGCGCGCGGAACAAAACCTCCACTCAACACCCCCAGTTCAATTGCGGCGTAAGCGGGGCCCGCATCGAGGCGATGGTGAAACCGTTTGGTCTCACCCAGCACGACACCCCGGAAGCGAGCTTCAGTTTGCCGAATGCACGTGGCCAAGGCGGTTTACCCTCCGCCGCCCGCCACCGCAGTTAAGGCACGGGAAGCAGTCCAAGCTGAGCGAGAAAGCCGTTGTGTCTCTTCAAAGGGCTCTCGATGCCAGCTTCTATCTCGACGAGCTCGTCGTGCACCGCCATGAGGTCGATCTGCGATTCTTGCTCGGCGGTGCTCACGTACCGGGAAATGTTGAGATTGAAATCGTTCGCCGCGATCTCACTGAGATCGACCCGTCGCGCGTACCGATCTACGTGATCGGGACGCATTTGATAGGTCTCAATGATTTTCTTGAAGTGATCGTCCGATAGATAGTTCTGTCGCTTACCGCGTTCGAAATGATCCGTCGCGTTGATGAATAGGACGTCGTCGGGTTTCTTGCACTTCTTCAGGACGAGGATGCAGACGGGGATGCCGGTCGAGTAAAATAGGTTAGCGGGCAGACCGATGATCGTATCGATGTGTCCGTCCTCAAGGAGCTTGCGTCGGATCCTCGCTTCTGCACCGCCTCTGAAAAGCACGCCGTGCGGGAGGATGATGGCCATCACCCCATCGTCCTTCAGGTAGTGAAAGCCGTGCAGAAGGAATGCGAAATCCGCCGCGGATTTCGGCGCGAGATCGTAGTTCTTGAACCGTTGATCTTCGCCGAGCGCCTCTGTCGGGGTCCAACGGTAGCTAAACGGGGGATTGGCGACGACGGCGTCGAAACAAGGTTTGCGCGCGGGATTGTTCTCGCGGAGCATGTCCCAATCGTTGGTCAGCGTATCGCCGTGGTAGATTTCGAACTCGGTGTCCTTCACTCCATGGAGCAGCATGTTCATGCGCGCCAGATTGTAGGTTGTGATGTTCTTTTCCTGGCCATAGATCCGGCCGATACCGTCCCGGCCCATCTTTTTTCGTACGTTTAGGAGCAACGAGCCTGATCCGCACGCGAAATCCATCACGCTTCTGAGGTGCCGCCGCTTGCCCGTTTTCGGTTCCTGACTGTCGAGCGTCACGATCGTGGAGAGAATGTCCGAGATGCGTTGAGGCGTATAGAACTCGCCGGCCTTCTTGCCTGAGCCCGCGGCAAACTCCCCGATCAGATATTCGTAGGCGTCACCGAGTGCATCGCTGTCTGTGCTGAACTCTGCAAGGCCCTCGGCGATCTTCGTGATGATGGTGCAGAGTTTGGCGTTTCGTTCCGAGTAGGATTTGCCAAGCTTTTCGGAACTGAGGTTGATCTCGGAAAACAGGCTCGAGAACGTGCTCTGGAAGGACTCGTTCTCAATGTATTTGAAGCCCGCCTGCAGCGTGTTCAGCAGATCGTGGTCCTGCGTACGCGCCATATGGGCGATACTCGTCCAGATGTGATCCGGATGGATGACGTAATGCGCCTTTAGGCGCATCTGTTTCTCGAAGGCAGTCACGTCTTGGGGGTTCTGCTCGTACCAGATCGACAGCGGGGACCGCCCAGTGGTGCCGATGGTCAACGCGTCGGGATAGTCGCGCCCCAACTCCTTCTTGGCCGCTTCCTGATAGTTGTCAGACAGGTACCGGAGGAACAGGAAGGCGAGCATGTAGTCGCGAAAATCGTCTGCGTTCATCGCTCCGCGCAGCTGGTCAGCGATGATCCATAGCGTTTTGCCCAGTTGCTTTTGCGTGTTCTGGGTCATGACGTCTCTGTGCTGTCGGCCGGCTCGGGCACGAGCTCGCGATTGAAAGGGTGGCGGCCTACGAAATCTCGCAGGATGGTCAGGAAGTAAGCATTAGTTTCGTCACCCATCTCGGTGGGCTCGTACATCGAGTATTTACCGTGGCTCAGCAGGTCGACGAACCGCTGGTGCAGAATGCCGTCGGCGTCGTCGGGACCTGTTTTGATGCACTCAGAGAAGTGGCGATGGCCCATGAAAAGCGCGGTCTTTTCAAGAATAGTGCGCAAGACGTTGAAGTGGAATGTCTTGGCCTGTCCGCTTTGTGCGATCGACCAAAGCTCCTCGAGGGCTGTGACGTGATAGAACTGCGGCGTATCTCCGACCTGCTCGGAGAGCAAATACCCTGAGCCGACCCGGTCCCGCTTCAGAACGCACTGGACGGCACCAGGAATGTGGTTTTTGAGCTCATAGTGCAGCACATTGAAAAACAACGCGTGGTGGGTGGACACGACAGTTCGAATGGGCCGCTGCGCCTCTCGGTACAGCTGCACGAGATGGTTGCCGACGACGATGGCGTTGTGCTCATCCAGTGATGAGACGGGATCGTCGATGTAGACGTGTTCGACCCAGTTATAGGCGTCAGCCCCATCCAGCGTCAGCTGAAGGATGGCAAGGAAAAAGCACCAGATGAAGATGCTTTCCTCTCCGCGGGAGACCTTGATCCCTTCCCGGCGCACAGTGCGGGCGTCTGGGCCTTCGCCGATCAGCTCGTCGCGAAAGAAAATGACCTCGGCGCTTTTGATCGAACCGTCGCGGTCGTCGAACGTGAAGTTGAGGGCGAAGTCGAAGTTGGCGTAGCGCTCTAGCAGCTTGCGGATGCGCGTCTCGATCTCCAGCTCTCGCAGGCCAACGAAAAAATTGGAAGTCGGGTTCAGCTTCAGGGTGCGAAACTCGTCGTTCTCCAAATCATTGTCCCAGGAGAAGAGATCCTCGGTAAAGGCGTTGAAATACAGGGTGTCGCGGCTTTGGACCTCGCCTTCCGCGTTCACCGGCTTGCCGATGTCCTTGAAGGCGGTCGAGAGTCGGGTCTTGCCCGTGCCATTGAAGGCGTAGATGACGACGAAGTGGCTTCGGTCCGGCTTGCGCTCTTTTCTGTTCGCTAGGACGGCGCGAAGATGGGCGGCCAGCTCGGGCAGATCGGAATATTGCGTTACGGCCATCAGAGTTCGTCCGCCGCGTCGGGAAAGAGTCTCTGCAGGAGGCCGTCGCGGTGCGCTTCCAATGCGGAAATACGTGACATCTGGGCGCTGAGCAGAAGGTCGAGTTCGGACAGGCAATCGACGATGAGTTGCTGTTCGGCCAAGTCGGCAGGGTAGCACACCGGAACAGCCTCAAGGGTCGATTTGGTCACCGCCGGTACGACTCCGCCAGCGTGTTTCATGAGCTCGACATTAGACCAGAGGTAGAAGAGAAACGCGTCGAGAACCACACCGTCGAGCGCCTTGACGCCGGCCGTATTGTTGTCGATCACCGCCGGCCGGGTTGTTACAACGCGGCGGTTGGAGCGAATGGCTTCCCCGATCTTGGCGAAGATGATCGTGCCGGGTGGCGCGAGCTTCGCGCGGATCGCCTTGAGAACGTCGTCGCCGATGTAGTTCCTGGCTTCGGAGATGAACCGCGACCCTGTGCTGATCGCGCGGGATATGTCGCTCACCTTGTAGAAGGGATACTCGCCGGCCTGCGAACCCTGATGCTTGTCCGGAAAACCGTAACCAGAGATGATCTGTGCGATATCGCGGCATTGGCCGGTCACCCAGCCAGGCCCGGCCTCGAACGCTGGAAAGCGCAGGGCGGGAAACGCCTCGTCGGGGCGGGCGAAGAGTCCGTCCATCAAGCCTGACTTATGACGCTGAAGCGCCTTCAGCCGGGTGCGTTCTGCGGTGAGCAAATCTTCAAGAGAGCTGAGACAGTCAGCGACCCTCTGCTGCTCCTCGACCCCGGGGGACGGGATCCGCAGCCGAGAAAACTGCGCGAAGCTTATCATCTTGCCGTCGCGCACGCCCTCGATGTTGCGCGTCAGCTGACGAATGAAGCGCTCGGACTTGAAAAGGTGGCGGAAGAAGTCGTCGCAGCCCGCCGTTTTGCGCCGCAGGATGATATATGCCGGGCTGCAGATCCCGTGATAGCGCGAGAATTCGATTCCCCCTTGAAACGAGCGAAGACTGATTATGAAGTCGCCTTCCCGGACTTCCTTATAAGTCGCGACGCTCTCGGCGGTGACCGAGACATGATAGTCGATCAGGTGGCGTGGAATGGCACCATGTTCCTGGGTGATCGCGAGCACTGGCAATCCTGGGTCCGACTTCCGTTCATTGATCGGCTCAAACAGCACATTGCCTGGAAGAAGGGGCCATGCCGGCTCGTCCTCAAACTCTGGAAAACGAAGGCCGGGCGTACGAAGCGTGTTGGTCGATATAGTCATCGTGCGTCGGCGTATTCATAGCCGGTTAGTCCTGAGATTTCTCTTCCATGGTTTCGCTTGTTCAGGAGAGGGACGAGATCCGCCATAAGCGCGAGCTCACGTTCGTGCCGTTCCCGCCAGCCCAGGTTGAGCGGTTCCATTAGGTCGGTTAGACGCTCGCCGTCGAAGATCGATCGTTCAAGTATAGCGTCGACGAAGGTGCCGAGAGCCTCGCCAGAAAGTCCGTGACGCCGAGCCATGCCCTCGAGCTCCGCGCCGTCCTTCTCCGCCTTGAACGCCTCATACCCAGACCTGATTGCCGCTTCGTCTAGACCCCCGCCTTCGCTCAAAGAGCGGACGTATTCCGTGATGTCGTTGCGTTCATCCAAGAATTTGGCGTCGGACTGGATCATGCCGATCAGCTGATCGCGGCTAATCTTGAGCGCCTTGGGATCCTGTGCGGAGAACTTCGCGATCAAGCTCATGATGTAGTCGTAGTCAATGACCGCCGAGGCGAAGAGCACAAACTCGAAATCGAGCTGATCGATCTCCTCCTCCGCTTCTCCGCCTCCTGACGGACCGCCCTGCTGGTCCCGTAGCCGTTGGGCCGTATCCAGGTAGGCACCACGGAACGCACGAAGTTCATCCTTTGGCAGGATCGCGGCGAGGTCTGACCGCTGATCGGCCGTCAGATCGGTGTATTGATCGAGCTGAGTCTGAAGACGCTGAACTTCCTTGAACTTCCGAATGAACTGAGCGCGAGCCTCATCGCCGCGCAAATTGTGAACCTGATGGGGCTCCGGGCCGACGCCCTGCGACTTCATGAAGGCGCCGAGTTCGGCCACCGCCTGCCGGAAGTCGTCGATGACCACGGGGGCCTTGTCGACCAGCCAGATCTCTCTGGCTCGGCTCGACTGTGCGCCCGAGAAGAGCGCAATAGCCGCATCGACATTGTCATGCTGGTCCCGGAAATCGACGACATTGCCATAAGGCTTGGTCGCGTTGAGAACCCGATTTGTGCGCGAGAAGGCCTGGATCAGGCCGTGATGCCTGAGGTTCTTGTCGACGTAGAGGGTGTTGAGGAATTTGGCGTCGAAACCGGTGAGCAGCATGTCGACGACGATGACGATATCGAGCTTTTCGGCACCTTTCCGCGGCAGGTCGCGATTTGGAAACTGCTGGTCTTTGATCCGTTGCTGGACGTCCTGATAGTAAAGGTCGAAGCTGTTAATGTCGTAGCTGGTACCGTAGCTGCGGTTATAGTCCGTAATAATGGCACCCAAAGCCGCCTTCTTGCCCTCCGGATCATGGCGATTGTCTTCCTTTTCCTGCGGAAGGTCTTCCTGGATCTGAACTATGTCACGATTGCCTTCGGCCGGCGGAGAGAAGACCGCGCCTACCTTCAGAGGCTTGAATTCGGAACTGGCAAGTCCTCGCTCGGTCTGAACCGTCTTGAAGACCTCATAATATTCAATGGCGTCCTGGATTGAGGCCGTCGCCAGTATGGCGTTGAAGCGTCGCTCGCCAGTGGCCGCGTCGTGCTTGTCGAGTACAGCCTGCACGACCGCGCGTTTGGGCAGGCCTTGGCCCACGCGTGCCGCTATTGCACTCGGCTTGTAGTAGTCCACATGGAAACGGAGGACGTTGCGGTCCTCGATCGCATTGGTGATCGTGTAGGCGTGAAGCTCTTTCTCGAAGAGGTCCTCCGTCGTCCTGAAGGAGCCTAGGTCGCCATCCACCTGTCTAACCGTCGCATTCTCCTCGAAAATCGGCGTGCCGGTGAAGCCGAACAGCTGGGAGTTCGGAAAGAATTCTCGAATGGCTCGATGGTTCTCGCCGAACTGCGAGCGATGACACTCGTCGAAGATGAAAACGATCCGTTTGTCGCGAAGATCTCGGAGCCGCTGCTTGTAGGTTTCTCGACCTTGCGATGCGCTCTGCCGATTGTGGGGGCTCGTCTCGTCCAGTGCCAGGCCCAGCTTCTGGATCGTTGTGACGATGACCTTGTCGGCGTAATCGTCGGACTGGAGGCGACGAACGAGGGTCTCGGTATTGGTGTTCTCCTCGACGCAGTTTTCCTGGAAGCGGTTGAACTCTTCGCGGGTCTGACGATCCAAGTCCTTGCGGTCGACAACGAACAGGCACTTGTGGATGCTCTCATTGGTCTTGAGCAAGGTCGCCGCCTTGAAGGAGGTCAGGGTCTTGCCCGAGCCCGTCGTGTGCCAGACGTAGCCGTTCCCGCAGTTCTGATCGATGCAATCCACGATCGCCTTGACGGCATAGATTTGGTACGGCCGCATCATCAGCAGCTTTTGCTCGCTGGCGATCAGAACCATATACTTGCTGATCATCTGCCCAAGCGTGCACTTGGCTAAGAACCGATCTGCGAAGTCATCCAGATGGGTGATCTTGGAATTGTCTTCGGCAGCGAACTGATAGACCGGCAGAAAGCGCTCTTCCGCATCGAACGCGAAGTGCCGCTCGTTGTTGTTTGCGAAGTACCACGTGTCGGTGCGATTGCTTACCACGAACAGCTGGAGGAAACAGAGCAGCGTTCTAGAGTAACCATTGCCCGGGTCGTTCTTGTAATCGACGATCTGTTCCATCGCACGGCGAGGGCTGATGCCCAGCGTTTTCAGCTCGACCTGTACAACAGGCACGCCATTTATAAGCAGAATAACATCATACCGATGGTGACTGTTTTCTGTATTAATCCGCAGCTGGTTGACAATCTCGAAGGAATTTTTGCACCAATCCTTGATATTGACCAGCGTATAGTTCAGCGGCGTTCCATCGTCTCTGATCAAGGTTTCGCGGGCGCGCAGCGACTTCGCGGCGGCATAGACGTCCGGCGTGATGATCTGGTCCAGTAGCTTCTGAAACTCCCCCTCCGTAAGTTTTACACGGTTCAGAGTCTCGAATCGCAACCTAAAGTTAGCTCTCAAGCCATCCCAGTCCCGGATGTCGGGTCGGTATTCGTATTTGAGGTCTTGAAGCTTGGACACCAGCGTGTCCTCTATTCGTCGCTCAGCCGTCATCGGTGTCGTCATCTTAGGATCGATCTGTCTCGGGGCTGTAGCCGTAATCGGGCATGCGCTATCCGCTCGAGCTAGCTTACCGGCTTAGTTTAGCCAAGCCTATGCCATGGCTGCGCGATCACTGGGAGAAAAACGCTGATTGGAGCCGCCGACAGCGTCAGCCGCGAACGCTTTGAGCCTTGCACGGTCGTTGACCTTTCAGACGCGAAATTTTAGACGCCCCCGTGCCGCAGCTTTACGTGTGGCCTACTCCCGCTTCGCTTGGCCCAGGACGATCCAGTTGAAGGTCCGCAGCTCTCTCAAGTCGCTCAAGACCCGTCACAGAGACTGCAAGGTCATGCGCCGCTAGGGCGTCGTTTACGTGATCAACAAGACGGATCCCCGTTTCAAGGCCAATCAGGGCTTAGGCCTCACAGCCCGAGCGGTGATCAGCGGAGCTGCCCCCTCCCTTACTCTAAACAGTTTGATGTCGCTCATCTCTTGGGCCTCGACTGGTCTGCCTCTGTCGTCACGTTCTGCTAAGCTAAGGTCAAGTCATCTCGCGAGTCGGGGCGGGAGGCTGGCAATGCGGCGCGATCGGTCGCTCGACGGATCAGCTAAGCGTCTTGGTGTGCGCAGGCTCGGAGGGGGCGGTCGATGACCTTGGTGTCGTGTTGGGTTCGTCAGTCGGGCAATGCGCTCGAGGCGGTCGTGGCGTCGGATAGTCGGCTGTCGGGCGGCTTTGCGCTGGACGGGGCGCAGAAGATTCTGCCTGTTTGCGGGGGTAGGTTTGCGCTGGCATTCTCAGGGGATGCGAATGTCTCGTATCCGCTGTTCATTCACGCGCTGACGTTCTCCGAAAGCTACGGCAGAGCACAGAGTGGCGCACTCGATGTCACTGACTTCGCCGACAAGCTCCAATCCATCTTCCAAGGTTATGCTGATCAGCTGAAAGATGCGGTCGAGACCCCGGCGGAATTCTTCAGCCGAACAAACTTCGTGCTGGTCGGGTGGTCTTGGAAGTTCTCGAGCTTCAGGATGTATCACTACCGGTTTACATGTGGGGCTTGGGAGAAGGGGCGGGTAATGCCGACGCCTTGGCAGACGGCGTCGGGAACCTTCTCTGGCGTCATCAAGATGATCGGGACGAACGCGAAGAAGGTGGTTGGTGAGATGCGAGCGAATTTCGCGACCCGAACGCTATCGACCTTGAATCTGGAGCCATTGGAATTCCTTTGGGACCGCTTGGAGAATATCCGAGCTAACCGAGCGGGCGGTTCCGTCGGCGGACCGATCCAGATCGTGAAATGCTATCCCTATCTCCGTGCTCTGCCGTTCGCTGTGTCTTGGCCAGATGAAGGTCAGACCTACCTTGCCGGCCGGAAGCTAGAGACTTACGAGAAGGTGCAGTACCCGATCATCAGTCGCTCAAGCACCGGTTTCGACACAGCGTACCCCCAGGTCACGCACGGTAAGTCAGCGCGCGATGCCCGCCTGCATGCCGCCGAGCGCACGACCATCAGCTAGACGCGCGCGCCGACGCGGCCACAATCGTGACCTTCGTCGAAGCTGCTTGAATGTCCTCAAGGGTCGGAAGCCGACCTCTGGCCAAGATCAGATTGAACGTCCGCTCCTCGGCCGCAGGCCAGAGTCCGCTTTTGGCGCATCTCGGACCCTCGTGATCTTGCCGCCCTCGCGCATTTGGTTCTCGGGAACACATGAGCAATCACGGGAATCAAGGCGCTCAGCGACAGGGTAGCAGGGCAAGATAAAATCCGGCCTGCGATCCTTGGACATCGCCGGCCGGGTACATCGGTGAAGGCGAAGGGTTTCGAGGGCGCGGGAGCCTTATATGACCGAGCCGAGAGAACCTGAAGACTACGGCTTCAAGCCGCCGATGACAGCGCGGCGGGAGACGCCGCCGACCTGTAAGATCGGGCGCCTCGTCAGCCGCGCGACGCCGTCAATGCCGCCGCGTGCGAGAGCACGGCATTTCAATGCGAAGGGCTCAGTCCAGCGCGTTCGGCCGGTCCGTTCGGCCGCGGGCGGGATGCGCCGGGTGATGGTCAAGGTGCGGGTCGTGCCGACGACGCCGGGCGCGAAGAAGGCTCTGATGACCCATGTCCGCTATGTGGCCCGCGAGGGGGCCGGAGCGGAGGGCGACCACGGTCAGTTCTTCGATGCGCGGGAAGACGCGGTGGACGCGTCCGGCTTCGCGCGGCGCTGTGACGGGGATCGGCATCACTTCCGGATCATCGTCAATCCGGAGGACGGGCGCGACCTGCCCGACCTCAAGGCCTTCACGCGTCGGTTCATGGATCAGGTCTCGACCGACATGGGCACGCCGCTCGAATGGGTGGCGGGGGAGCACTACGACACCGGCCGACCGCATCTGCATATCCTGCTGCGCGGGAAGCGCGACGACGGCCGGGATTTGGTCATCCCCCGCGACTACGTCAGCCACGGGCTGCGTCAGCGGTCGCAGGAACTGGCGACCGAGATCCTCGGTCCGAGGCAAGAGCGTGGGGTTTCAGAGAATGACGTCACGGCGGATCGGTTCACCCGCCTAGATCAGGTTCTGCTCGGCGAGGTCCGCAACAGGCGGCTGAGTTTGGAGCGCTTGCCGGAAGCGCAAAGGACAGACGCTTTACGACGGCTGGTCCATCTGGAAACGCGGGGCTGGGTCGAGCGCGAGGGGGCGGGGATGTGGAAAGTGCCCGCCGATCTCCGCGACACCCTGCGGCGGGTCGGGGAGCGCGAGGCGAGAGAGGCGGCCGCGACCAAGGCGATCTGGGGCGGTCGGTGGGGTGGAGAGATGGAGCGGCTGCAGCCGCTGGAGATCAAGGCGGACGAGAGCGTCGTCGGGGCCTATGCCGGGGTCCAGCCTATCGGTCCCTATGGGAACGGGCCCCAAGCCCTGGTGATGGAGACGATGGACGGACGATTGGGTCATGTGCGCCTCCCCTCTCTGGACAGTGCCTTGATCCTGGACCGCGTGCCCGAGCGGGCGATTGTCGAAGTTCGCGGCACAGCGCGACCGGAACGGGCCTCGGACCGGACCATCGCGGAGCTCGCGCGCGAGCGCGGCGGGGTCTATTCGGCGAAGGGCCACCAGGTCGCGCGACCGGCGGACAGTCCGGCCTTCATCGAGCGGCATGTGCGACGGCTGGAGGCGATGAGCCGCGAGGGGGCGTGCCGGAGTTTGGGCGACGGCCGGTTCGCCATTCCGGACGATTATCTGGCCAAGGCTTCGGCGGCGGACCAGGCGCGTCATGGCTCCGTCGATCTGGAAGTGCGGGTGTTGGACGTCCGGCCGCTGGAGCTGCAGCCGCAGGCCAGAGGCGTGACCTGGCTCGACAAGGTCGCCGGCGGATTCGCGAAGGGACCCGAGGCAGGAGCGCTGGCCGACGAGGCGAAGGCGCTCGGGCTTCAACGGGCTGAGGTGCTGAAAAGCTGGGGCATCGGCTCAGGGGCGCCGATGGGGCTCGGCGAGGGGGAAAGACAGCAGCTCTGGACCCTGGAGCTGGAGAGCCAGATGGAACGACTCGGTCAGACCGGCAAGCCGTTGGTCAGGGCCCAGGAGGGTCAGAGGTTCTCCGGCGTCTATCTGGACCGGGCCCATATGGGTGGTCGGACCTATGCGGTGATCGAGAGCAAGGCCGCCGTGACCCTGGCGCCGTGGCGGCCGGCGCTGGAGGCCTGTCGCGGGCAGGCCCTCACCGGCGTGCTGCTGGGCGGTCAGGTGGACTTCCGCTTCGGCCAGTCGCAGCGCGGCAAGGGGCTCGGGCTGGAGCTCTAGAGCGGCGGCGACGGATCCACCTCTAGGGCCCAGCCGCCTTGCCGGCGCGGCTGGCTCGACGAGGAGCGCAGGCCTGTCAGCTGGCTCCTGGCCCATTCGTGCAGCTTACTCTTTGGATAATAGGGCGTGCGGCCGAGATGGGTGCAGGGCGGGCCGTCGGATCGGGTGCAGAAGATCTTGGCGAGAGTGGACGGGGCGCGGCGGATGCCGAGGGTCGCAAGCTCGCGCGAGGCCTCCTTGCGGTTCAGCAGAACGTCTTCGGTCTCTTCGGGGAAATGACGGGTCATTGAGGGTGCTCCTTGGTGAAGGTCCTCAAGCGACGCACTTATCCCCAGGGCGTCAATCCCACCGAAACGGCCGGTCACGGAAGGGTTGTTTCAGGGCTTTTCACGGCGTTTCATTTTCACATTCCGTCAAGCGAATGTGATCGGCCGCTGTCGAGGAAACCCACAGGTCAGACGGTCTCAGCCTTGATCTTCAGCTCATTGATGCGGGCCTGGCAGAGGTCGGCGACAAGATCCCGCAAATGGCGGGCGCGGATCATCAGCCAGTCCAGATCCTCGGCCGAGGCGTCGTACTGGTCGCTGTATCGGGCTTCGACATAGGCGCGCTTCAGCAGTTCGAATCGGCGGCGGTCGAAGCGGTGCTCTCGGGGCCAAGCCTCGACCAAGCCGGTGTTCACGTCCTCGGCCAGAGACCGGAGGAATTTGATGTTGTGAGAGCGCGGGAAATAGAAGGTGTGGACGAGGAGGAAGCAGGCGTAGGCGCGCTCCACTGCTTGATGGAGATTGAACGCTGCGTCCCTCCGCCAGCCGAGTTCAGCATTCTTCGCCAGTTGCTCGGAAGCCGTTTCTAGAGATCGGGCGACACTGATTGACCATTGCTCAAAATGACGTTCCGCCATCTCTGCCGCCGCTTGGGCCGTCATCGGTTGTGGCGTGGCGAACGGGTGTCCGGGAATTTCGTAAAGGGCGATGCCGTCGCGGACGATGTCGGTCCAGAAGTACTCACCGCGCCGCAGGGCGGCGTTCACGTCCTGCAGATCGTGCACGATCAGATTTACGGTCCGGCCGATGGCGGGATCGCGGAGGATCTGATCCTCGGAGTTCCACCAGTAGTCGGCGATGTTGGTCAGCTTCTCGTGGTTGACCACGATCAGCAGGTCGAAGTCCGAGAGGTAGCCGTTCTCGGGTTCATCGACCCAGTCGGTTCGAGCGTAAGAGCCGAACAGGATGATCTTGTAAATCTGGCCGCCCCGCCGCCAGGTCTGAGTGCCTCCGCCGCCGCCGTTCTTGGCAGCTTCGAAGCCGGCAAGCAGGAGGTCGCGAACCCGTTCGAGTTCGCGTTGCTGGCGATCGGGAAGATGGTCGAGGTCGGACCGCATCAGGCGAGTCTAGACGAAAATGTTCAAGGTGCATCAGCGAACGATGGCGCTGGGCCTTGATAATTTTTTGAAGCGTCCACTATGCAGCGATTCCGCGGGATGGCTCTATGACTGCGGGTATCTTGAGCGCATCGCAGAACACCATGACTTCGCTTCCCTCAGTCCGGGGACCTGCACTGTATTTAATGCCGAAAGTGGTCTGCCGCAGGCCGTGGTAAAGCTCCCTGATCGGAGTTACGTTGTCGTAGGATACAATCCACGACTGCTCTATGAATTCTCGCACCAGTCCTGCGATCTCTGCATGATCATCGTGCTTGTAGTGGTTTTCATAGAGGCCTTTGCCCTTCACGTAATAGGGAGGGTCGAGATAGATCAGCGTAGACTGCGGCAATTCTGGCAGGACCTTCTTGATCAGATCCGTGGCGTCAAGATTGTAAAGGCTGATCCTCGACGAGTAGCTGGCGATCTTTTCAATTCGCCGAGCGAGGTCTTTCGCGTTCAGGCGTGCGTCCAATTTCCAATCGCCTGCCTGTTCCTTGCCACCAATGACCCCGCCTTTGATAATGCCCGAACGATTGGTGCGGTTGAGGAAAAACGTCGAAAATCCGAGGGCAAGAGGACTGGCGTCTCCGTCGGCTTGAACAGCCTTCTGCCGGCGCCACTCGTCCATCGTAGGGACGGTCTCGCGAACAAGTCGGCACATCTCGTCGGGCTCGTTCAAGACCGAGTACCAGAACGCGTGAACAGACCGGTTAAGGTCATTCAAGTGAATATGGGAGGCGTACTCTAGGTAGAGAAGCGTAATCGCAATCCCCGCGCCGCCAGCGTAGGGCTCGACGTAATGACATCCCGTCATGCCGTTCACCTCGATCAGGTCAGCCACGAACTGCGTCAGCCGCCCTTTGCCGCCGGGGTACCGCAAAGGCGTATTGAACTGTTCCATCAGGAGTTATTGCACGGAGGAAGGGTCTTGGCCAGCGCGAGCATCATGGCCTCTGGAGCGCCAGATAAAGTTCACGTAGATAGGCTTCCCAGCCATCCCAGCTAGCTTTAATTGTCGCCTCATCCGGCAGGACATGGCGGTTGTGGAAATAGCTATGCAACGTGTTTATTGAGAACGACCCAACTGCTGCGGGTAGGATAGCTTCGCGCGCCTGGACGAACACTGGAGCCTTTCTCGTAGAGTCAATGTGAAGGGCGACCGCAGTGATTTTGTCGGAAAGCTTTACTTTGTAATCCTCCCAGTCCTTCACATGTTTGTCCCTCAAGCTGCGCGGCAGAGGAACGCTCTTTTCCTGAAGGTAGTTCTCGCTACTTAGCTCGATGAACACTCGAACTAAGAATGCGGCAGCATTCTCGTTCCCTTTTACCTTGAGCTTCCGGCACTCGTTGTAGAGAGGCGTGAGGCGAATGCCTTGCACAGGTAAAAGTCTGGGGCCGTCGGGCGGCGCCAGGGTTTTCCGGTTCGCGTCTGTCGCATCACGGCGGCTTGCAGTGCTTTGTGGCGCTGCGGTAGCCGCAGTGTCGGTGAGATTTTCAGGCTTTGCATTAGAGGACGATGCGTCTTGGGCGGGGCTCACCTCGATCGCCGTTTCCGTCTCTACAATCGACTCGCCTAGAGGACCGACAGGCTTCTGGCCATTAAGGGTCTCGCTAGGTGTCGCCTTTGCTTTGACGCTGAATGAGGCAAATTTGTCGATAAACGCCTTCCGGTCGTCCTTGTCTTCAATGTCCGCGAATTCAAAATCGGGTGCGGCCATTGCACCGAGCAGGCGCTTCAAGAGGTCCGCGCCAGCTTTGACGTCGCCGTTATCGAAAGAAACGACGCTAGTTTTTGGGTCGATGACGATCCCCAAAGTTTCCTTGAAAGGCCCTGCGTTCAAAACGCGATCAACTGTTGTCCAACGACCATCCAAAGCTTCAAGAATTTCGGCCCAAGCATCGCTTTTGTCATCAGCAAAAAACTCGACGACCGCCAATGAACGAGGCGCGTCTAGCCCGAGGTCTCGATTGGCTCGGCCCTTGGCCAACGTCTTCCAGGCTGCCAAGCCAACACCGGATCCCGCCGTCATATGCCGCCTTCTCTTCCAAGGAAGAACGTCCTGTCGCGTTGCGAATAAACGCGCATCCAATTCACGGATGGGATGCTCAGCATAAGTTTTGGCTAATTTCCGAAACTGTTTTGACACACTCGTGCCGTCGGCCAAGGCGGGGGTCTCAAGCAGCTTCAACGATGTAACCCGCCGATTGCCTTCTTCCACGATGTACTGACCGCGCACCCCTGCCGGGACGATCCAGATTGGTTCCCCTGGGCTAACCCCCTCCATCGACAAAATGTCCTTGGCCAAGCGGACAAGCTTGCTGCCTTGATCTTCGATCATGGCGCGGATTGCGTCTCTTTGGGTGGCTTGTGGTCCAAGCCGATAATTCACCTGATCGAGGCGAAGCTGATGCAGCTTGACCGTGACCCACTTTCCCCTATCCATTCAGCCCCACCGCCGGTTGTCTTCGAGGCTAACTAACCGGCTTGAAGTCGATCTGCAATCGATCTGCCTGGAGGCGGCCTTTTGTCGTCTTAGGGCTGATGAGTCACCTCTAGTCTCAATGCGGCAAACGCGACCTTCACAAACCCTTCGAGCCGAGTTCGGAGTGGGCGGCTCCTAGCAGCCGGAACTTATAGTCACAGAGGCCTGTGACGTCTCTCCCAGTCGGACGTGCCTGAAGAGCCCCTTCCTCAAGCTCGCAGCAGGAAGGCTAAGACAGGCTGCGGCTCCCTCATCACGATCCTCTTAGACAGTCGAAATTCCACAAACGGGAAATCGAAGCTTGGATCCAAAAAAGGCGCGCGCCGTAAATCTTCGGACTGCGCCGAGCGGGCGGATTGCCAGCCGCACATTGTTATTTCGCACGTGCTTTCGATCGGTGGCTAAGGAAGATGTGAGTGACAACTGTACAGGCGACAGCTTCCTCGTCCGCAGCCTCATCATCGTCGGTCGTTTCAGCGAGCGAGGTACCGCCGTCTAAAAGGACAAGCGCCATGTAGCGCCGACGCCGACCGAGGAAGGCTCGGGCGATGTTCACCAGCGGGAGGGGATCGACCTCTTCCGGAGGGGCTATCGTAGGCTCCTTAGACACTGGGTCATGGGCCCAGATGGTTCCGGATGTAGTCAGGCGGGGCTCAATCGCGCAGGGATACGTAGGCGTGCTCTGGTCTCCGAGAGACGAGATCCAGTGCGTCAGCAACGGTTGGTGCAGAGTCTTCGGATAGTCGACACTACTGCACTCCGACCAGATCGCGCGCGAAGCGGTCGCCGGAATCATCCGTGTCGGAGAGGCCACAGGATTCTCGATGCGGAAACTGCAGTAGTGCATCCCGTCAAGGGCCTTCAGAGCCGCCTCTAGAAGACGCTGCTGGTGCCGCATCCAGTCAAGCCGATCTTGCAGGTCGATCAGCGTCAGGGTGAACATGTCCGGCTGATGCGACGGGAAGGACGTCGATGCGGTCTCGGTGTTCGCCAAGGATTTGAAGCGAGGATCTGTCACGCCTGGTCTCCGTCCATATTGGGATCGCAGAAGAGCGTAAGGGTCGAGGCGCGGGTCACAATCAGCATCAACTGATGGAGACTGGCCGTCGGGTGGAGTTCGTACCGCTTGGCCTGGACCGGGATCACCTCGATCAGACCGAAGCATCTCGCGGCGCGAACCAGTTTCTGAAGGCGCTTTTCGGTCGCCGCGAAGGTCGCCGAGCCGGGAGACAGGATCAATGCCAGTCCGTGACAGGACGGGGCGCAACCGGCGAATAACCTCTCCAGTCCGAGCGCTTCCAACTCCGCCTCGCCGACGAAAGAGCTGTCCTTCCAGAGCAGTTGCAATACGCCGATCGAGTGAGGCGCATTCAGGGTTTTCCGGAAGGATATCTCGTCCTTCACGTCGCTGCCGTCGATTGCGACAAGCGAGGCGACGGCGTCGGACCAAGCTTCTGTCAGGGCGTGATACTGCAGCAGCACATTGAGGGCGCTAAGGACCGGGAGGTCCAAAGCGCGGGGCGGTGCGGGCGACGGCGGGGCAGGACGCCGGGACGGCGTGACATCAACCATTCTCGGTATCCAGTGCAAACACACGAACCATAACGGGGATCGATGAACGGGGCCATTGGACGTTTTTTCCGACCGACCTGTCCGGATGAAAGGATTGGACGTCATGATAGACGCGAATAGATCGACGAACGGGCGGGCTGTTTCGTCCGTCCGTATCGTCAAATTGCGGCGGTCCTCACATCGCGCCAGAAAGCGGATGTGGAGAGGAGGGCCATCGCCGTGAACATCCGGAAGGTCAAAATTGAAGTGCCGCTGCCTTGGAGCGAGCAGCCGCTGCGCGTCGACATTGAGGGGCTCGGCGCGATCGCCCTCGTTGGTGCGGCGGCACTGCTCGGTTTCCTGATCTGGCGTCTGGCGCCGTTGGCTCCGGCGTAGCACGTGGCCCGCCGCGATTGTCGGAACGCGGCGCTGTCGGTCGTCATCATCCTGTGCAAGCCGAACGGCCCGGACCCCGGACGTCTTACGGACGCCGCGTGGAAGCGGCCCGTGACGCTTCCGCTTTTATTGGGAGTGTGGAAACCGAACGGCTTATCCTCGCTCTTAGTGGGCCTAACTTGAGGACCCGAAAGCGGGCCCCGTTCTCGGAAGGTCTGGCTCCGCGCGCGGTGCTGATGGCCACTCCTGGTGCCGAGCCGCCCCGCTCAGACGACTTTCCTGGCCCACTCTGGTAAGCTCCTAGATAGGCTGGAAAGCGCTCGCGATTTCCCCCGCCGTGGTGACCGTAGGGTGACCACGGGTTCTTCCGCTCCATCTCGTTGCGGATTCCATCAAAACGCTCAATGGCTTACTGCAACGGATTAGACGGTTTCAGCTTCCTCTATTGGGAAGTCGGTTTAATCGCCACCAAGCCCTCGCGCACCATCCGGCATGCTGCGTTCGAACAAGCCTGAAACGCGCTGAACACTCTTCATGAGCTAAACCCAAGCGCAAACTCGTTGGCGGGCCAGTTGGTGGGTGAGAACCCGAGAAGACCGAAAAACCGTTTAAAAACAAAACGTGTGGCGGACAGAGAGGGATTCGAACCCTCGGTAGGCTTTCACCTACACACGCTTTCCAAGCGTGCGCGATCGACCACTCCGCCACCTGTCCGTTTCACGCTGCGTCTTGCGCGCCGCCGGAGGTCGATCCGGCGGGAGGCGGGCCTGATAGAACACCCTCGCCCCCTCGGCAAGCGCCTCTCGCATCCCCATATGGACTTCAACGCCATTTTCCGATGAGAGAGCCGCAAATGCTGTTCAAGAAGACTGCCGAAATGCCCACGCCCGAGACCGCCCTGCCCGGCCGCGCCGAGCCGCTGGACACCGATGTGAACCACTATGTCAGCGGCCATCCGCTGAAGGGGCCCTATCCCGACGGTTTTCAGACCGCCATCTTCGGCATGGGCTGTTTCTGGGGCGTGGAGCGCATCTTCTGGCAGTTGCCGGGCGTCTGGGTGACCTCGGCCGGCTATTCCGGCGGGATTACGCCCAACCCGACCTATGAAGAGACCTGCACCGGCCGGACGGGTCATACCGAGGTGGTCAAGGTCGTGTTCGACCCGAGCGCCATCACCTACGCCGAACTGCTCAAGGCCTTCTGGGAGAACCACGACCCGACCCAAGGCATGCGCCAAGGCAACGACATCGGCACCACCTATCGCTCGGCCATCTACACGCTGAACGCCGAGCAGCAGGCCGAGGCGGAAGCCTCGCGCGACGCCTATCAGGCCGCCCTGACCCAGGCCGGGCGCGGGACGATCACCACCGAGATCGAGCCGGCGGGCGACTATTTCTACGCCGAGGGTTATCACCAGGGCTATCTGGCCAAGAACCCGGCCGGATACTGCGGCATCGGCGGGACCGGCGTGGTCTGCCCGATCGGGGTCGGCGTCGACGCTTGACCCATGCGACGGCCGCCGGGTTTCAACCGGCGGCCAGTCGGCCTATGGATCGGCGAAAAATGGGAGCGCTCATGTCCGCCTTCGTCCATCCTGACGAGATCCGCAGCCGGTTTTCGGCCGCCCTGTCCGCCATGTACCGGGCCGAGGTGCCGCAATACGGCGACCTGCTGACGCTGGTGGCGGACATCAATGCGCAGACCTTGAAGGCGGATGCCGGCGGTGCGGACCGACTGGCGGCGTCCGGCGAACTGGCGCGTTTGTCGGAAGAGCGCCACGGCGCCATCCGCGTCGGCACGGCCGACGAACTGGCCACGATCGCGCGCGCCTTTGCGGTCATGGGGATGGAGCCGGTCAGCTATTATAACCTGGCCCCCGCCGGGGTGCCGGTCCATTCGACCGCCTTCCGCCCCGTCGATCCGGCGGCGCTCTCGCGCAATCCGTTCCGGGTCTTCACCTCGCTGCTGCGGCTGGAGTTGATCGAGGACGAAGCCTTGCGTGCAGAGGCGGCCGAGACCTTGGCCCGCCGCGACATCTTCACCCCCGGCGCGCGTGAGCTGATCGAGACGGCGCAGGCCGCCGGCGGCCTGGACGAGGCTCAGGCCGATCGCTTTGTGTCCGAACTGCTGGAGACCTTCCGCTGGCACGCCCAGGCGACCGTCAGCGCCGAAACCTACGAACGGCTGGTCGCCGCCCATCGATTGATCGCCGATGTGGTCAGCTTCAAGGGGCCGCACATCAACCACTTGACGCCGCGCACGCTGGATATCGATGCGGCCCAGGCCGCCATGCCCGCACGCGGCATCAGCCCGAAGGAAACCATCGAGGGTCCGCCCGCCCGCGCCTGTCCGATCCTGCTGCGCCAGACCAGTTTCAAGGCGTTGCAGGAGGCGATCACCTACCCCGGCGCCGACGGCCCCACGGCCGGCGCCCACACCGCCCGCTTCGGCGAGATCGAACAACGCGGCTGCGCCCTGACCCCCGCCGGTCGCGCCCTGTATGACGAGGCGCTGGCGAAGACGGACTTCTCCGCCCTGCCCGACGACTGGGACGCCCTGCGCCGCTCAGAGCTCGCTTGGTTCCGCTACCGTGCGACGCCTAAGGGTCTGGCCGCCCGCGCCGAGACCGCGGACCTGGACGCCCTGATCGCCGCGGGCCACGTGGTCGCCGAACCCATCACCTACGAAGACTTCCTGCCTGTCAGCGCCGCCGGCATCTTCCAGTCCAACCTGGGCTCGGAGGCCCGCGAAACCGCCTATGCCGTCGATCCCGCCAAGGCCGATTTCGAACAGGCGCTGGGCCGCCCCGTCCAGGACGAGATGGCCCTGTACCGCGCCGAACAGGACGCCTCGATCGCAGCGACGCTGAAGGCCCTGGGCCTGACAGAGATGGTCTAGTCTCTTCAACCGAATGCGGGGATGGCGGCGCCCCGCGTCTATCCGGCGTCTTGCCTGATGCGCAGACGCGGATCATAGACGCGGCCGTGAACCCGTCCGCTTCCCCGACCCAGCGCCGTTACGATCTCGACTGGATCCGGGTCGGCGCCTTCGGTCTGCTGATTCTGTATCATGTGGGCCTGGTCTACGGGGTCTATGACTGGCACATCCACAGCGCCCACACCTTCGAATGGATGCGCGAGGCGATCCTGGTCACCAATCCCTGGCGGCTGACCCTGCTGTTTCTGGTGTCCGGCGCCGCCCTGCGGTTCATGACCTTCCGGCGCACCCCGCGCGAGGTCACTCGCGCCCGGTTCGAGCGGCTGGTCCCGCCCCTGATCTTCGGTGCCCTGGTTCTGGTGCCGATCCAGTCCTGGATCGAGTCGATGGACAAGGGCGGCTGGCCCGGCGGCGTCGCCGGCTTCGTCGCCTGGCTGGGCCATGAGTTCGGCTGGAGCGGCCTCGCCGACGGCGTGCCGGTCAACCATCTGTGGTTCATCGTCTATATCGCCGTCTACAGCCTGGTCGCCGTGGTGCTGTGGCGCCAGCCCGGCCTGATCGACCGACTGGGGAACGGGTTGGAAAAGGCGCTGACCGGCCCACGCCTGCTGGTCCTGCCGATCCTCTATCTGTTCGCCATCCGGTGGCTGCTTTTTCCCTGGTTCGGCCTGACCAACACCCTGCACAACGACTGGTACAACCACGCCCTGTCGCTGGTCGCCTTCCTGTTCGGCTTCAGCATCGTGGGGCGCGAGAGGCTGTGGCGCACGATGGAGCGGTATCGCTGGATCGCCCTGGCCCTGGCGGCCGTCGCCCTGCCGATCATGATGGTGCAGGTCTGGCATCCCGGCGCGCGGGCCTTCTGGGGCGTGCCCAAGGCCGCCGTCTACGGCATCGACCAATGGGCGGTGATCGTCGCCATCCTGGGCTTCGGCTATCGCCATCTGCGCGACCGGGGCGGACCTGCGCTCAACTATCTGACCCAGGCGACCTTCCCCCTCTATCTGGCGCACCAGACGGTGCTGGTCGCGGCCGTCTGGATCATCCGCCCGGCCAACCTGCCGGCGCCGGTCGAACTGCTGTCCCTGATCGCCGTCACCTTCGTCGGCAGTCTGGCGATCTATGAGGTCGTGCGTCGCATCCCGGCCATTCGCCCCCTGTGGGGCCTGAAGCCGCTGGACGGCCGGCCCTGGCCGCTGGACCTTCAGGCCCTGCTGAAGCCGCAGCTTCGCTATCACCGCCGTCGGCGCCTGCTGGGCGTGGGCGTCGCAGCGCCGCTTCTGGCCCTGACGGTGGTCGCCGTGGCCATCCTGGCCTACCCCGGCTTCAACAATGCGACCCAGTATCTGAGCGAACTGGGCGGGGCGACGGCCAAGGCGCCGATCATCTTCAACGGCGGGGTCTTCGTCGCCGGCGTCATGGCCGGGCTGGCGGGGATCGGCTTCGGCCTGGCCATCTACGCCCTGACCGGCGCGCGGATCGCGGCCTGGGTCATCGCCATCGTCTTCATCCTGGCCGGCGGCGGCATGTCGGCCTCGACCCTGTGGCCCTGGCCCGATCCGCGCCACATGGTCATCAACCTGGCCTTGGGCATTCAGTTGGCGCCGATGCTGCTGCTGTGGGGCCTGGCCAAACGCCGCGACCTGCCGCGCCTGAAGCTCTTCCTCGTCGTCACCTTCGTCGTCATGGCGATCCTGACGGTCCTGACCAAGCACCTCGTCTTCCCCGGCACGGTCAATGACGCCAACGTCGGCTGGTGGGAGCGCCTGTATGCCATCGTCCTGGTCTGCTGGGTGGGGGTTGCAGCCTGGGTCCTGGACCGTAAACTGCTGTCGGTCGCCACGGAGTCGCCGCACGGTCGCCCGGCTGCCGCCTCGTTCGACGTTCCCGCCTGACTTCACCCCCACATTTTTTGGTTTCATCAACATTGCGTGATTGAAAATCGCGCGAATGTGATCGATTATGCAGGTCGTGTTGCAGTGCAGCACTCCGCGTCGTCCCCAGCCCTCGGGACGACATCCGGTTCACTCGGGGGCGTCCAGAGCGGCATGAACAAGCTGGCGATCCGGCCTGTCGAACAGGCTGAAATCGAGACGACGATCCACGGCGCGCAAACGCCTAGCTGGTCGTGGCTGCCCGACGAGGCGCCGCTGGCCATGCCGGTCCAGTCCCTGTCCGCGCCCGACGCCGTCGCCGACGTGACGCCCGCGACCTCGCCGCGCACGGTCGCGACGCGCCGCCTGACCCTGCTGGCCGGCACCATCGTCCTGACCGGCCTGTCGGCCATCACGCCCTTCTACCTCTATGCCCGCAAGGGTTGGGACGGCACCGAGATCCTGGCCTTCGGCCTGTTCATGGTCCTGATCACCGCCATCTCCTGCTGGTTCGTCAGCGGCCTGATGGGCCTGTTCGTCATGCTGCGCGGCAAGGATCAGGCTGACCTCGCCTTCTCGCCGCATCCGCCGATGCCGCGCACCCGCACCGCCCTGCTGATGCCGCTTTACAACGAGGACGCCCGCTCGTCCTTCGCGCGCCTGTCCCAGATTGATTCCTGCCTGGCGCGTCTGGGCGCCTCGTCGGCCTTCGACATCTTCGTGCTGAGCGACTCGACCAAGGAAGACGCCGCCGCCGCCGAGCGTTCGGTCTTCCAGTCGTTCCGCATGGCCGCCAACTCCAAGGCCTTCTACCGTCGCCGCACCGACAACGCCGAACGCAAGGCCGGCAATCTGGCCGAATGGGTCCGTCGTTTCGGCGGCGCCTATGAGAACATGATCGTCCTGGACGCCGACAGCACCATGGCCGGCGAGACCCTGCTGCGCATGGTCGACGCCATGGAGCGCAATCCGGGCGTCGGCCTGATCCAGACCGCCCCGGTCATCATCAAGGCCCGCACCATCTTCGCGCGCGTGTCGCAGTATTCGGTGCGCCTGTACGGCCGCGTCGCCGCTGCCGGACTGGCCTACTGGACCGGTTCGGAATCCAGCTACTGGGGCCACAACGCCATCATCCGCACGCGCGCCTTCGCCGCCTGCTGCGGCCTGCCGCACCTGAAGGGCAGGAAGCCCTTCGGCGGCCACATCATGAGCCACGACGTGGTCGAGGCCGCCCTGATGCGCCGCGCCGGCTGGGCCGTCCACGTCACCGCCTCGCTGGACGGATCGTGGGAAGAGACCCCGCCGTCGATCACCGACTTCATCCGCCGCGACCACCGCTGGTTCCAGGGCAACTTGCAACACCTGGGCCTGATCACGGCCAAGGGCCTGTCGCCGATGAGCCGCCTGCAGCTGCTGATGGGCTGCATGGCCTATCTGTCGTCGCCCCTGTGGCTGGCGTCGCTGATGGTCGGCCTGTTCATCCAGATGTTCTATCCGGTCGACTGGACCAGCTTCTTCTACATCCTGAACCCCCAATTCACGCCCTTCATGCTGGCCTCCTTCCTGTCCGGCGTGCTGCTGATCGGGCCCAAGTTCATGGGCGCCGCCCTGGTCCTCAGCCGTCCGGCCGAGTTGCGCGCCTTCGGCGGTCGTCGCGCCATCGCCAAGGGCATGGCGGCCGAGATCGCCCTGTCGGCCATCCTGGCCCCCATCCTGATGGTCGCCAACACCAAGGCCTTCATCCAGATCGTCTCGGGCCACGACACCGGCTGGTCCACCCAGCAGCGCGAGGCCGACGGGCTGGCCTGGTCGGACGCTTTCCGCGCCATGCGCTGGCAGATGATCGCCGGCGTCGGCTTCCTCGTCCCGCTCGCCGTCCGTCCCGACCTGGCCACCTGGTTCGCCCCGATCGTCCTGCCGCTTCTTCTGGCCGCCCCGATCACCGTCTGGACTTCGCGTGTCCGCTCGGGCGACAAGCTGGCCGCCAAGGGCTATCTGGTCACCCCGGTTCAGGACGGTGTCAGCGTCTCGCCGGCCGTCCTGCACACGCCGCGCTCGCCGCTGCGTGCGGTCGCCGGCGGCGTCCTGGCCCCCGTCGCTGCGCCTGCGATGGTTCCGGCACGGGCACCCGAGCGATAATCGACCGATGCGTGGCGGCCACAGTGTCGCCACAACCGTTACAGCAACGCTCGACGTCAATCTCGATCGGCCTCACCCTAGGCTCCTGTCGTTTGCAGGAGACGTGATTCCATGGCCAAATCCACTGGTTCCGACGCCAAGCCTGACCTGCGGCTCGTCGCGGCCGAGGCCGAAATTTACGACCTGATGAAAGCGCCTGAAACCACCGCCGATCGCGTCAAACGCCTTCAACTCGAAGCCCACGCCCTGGCTCTGGAAGAGATCGAAGGTCTGGAAAAGCTGTTGCTGGAAGCCGCCGCCAAGGCCAAGGCCATCGCGGACGGCGGCGACGCCTATCCCGTGGGCGCCCGCGAGATCGCCTCGCGTCTCGCCGCCGATCTGCCGACCAAGGCCGAGACCATCAAGACCATCGTCCACCGCGTCGGCTGAAAACCGAAGCGGGGCTGTCGGAACGACCCGCCCGCCCGTCCGCTTTCCTGAAGACCCTATCTTCAGGAGACGACATCCATGGACGACCGGACCCACGCGCGCGCCGAAGACATCGCCGATCAGGAACGCGCCATCCAGCGCGACATCGACGCCAAGGACAAGGCGTCCGGCGCTAACAAACCGTCCGGCGCGATGCAGGCCGGCGCCCGCCCCTACCCCGAACCGCCCTTCCCCAAACAGCATCAGACCAAGCCGGGCGACGAGGCGGCGCTGGATCCCGCGCCCCTCTATGATGCGCCCTTCTGGAAGGGGTCGGGTAAGCTGGACGGGTTCGCCGCCCTGATCACCGGCGCCGATTCCGGCATCGGCCGTTCAGTCGCCGTCCTGTTCGCGCGCGAGGGCTGCGACGTCGTCATCTGCCATCTGGATGAGGACGCTGACGCCGAAACCACCAAGGCCGCCGTCGAGGCCGAGGGTCGCCGCGCCGTGGTGTTGAAGGGCGATGTCTCCGATCCCGCCTTCGCCGAGATGGCGGTCAAGGCGACGCTGGACGCCTTCGGCCGCCTGGACGTCCTCGTCCCCAACGCCGCCTTCCAGGAACACGTCCCCGCCTTCGAGGACCTGACCTACGAGCATTTCGACCGCACCCTGAAGACCAACCTCTACGGCTATTTCAACATGACCAAGGCGGCGGTCCCGCACATGAAGACCGGCGGCGCCATCGTCATGACCGGCTCGGTCACCGGTCTGATGGGCAATAAGGATCTGCTCGACTATTCGCTGACCAAGGGCGGCATCCACGCCTTTGCCCGTTCGCTGGGCACGCATCTGGCGCCGCGCGGCATTCGCGTGAACGTCGTCGCGCCCGGCCCGGTCTGGACCCCGCTGAACCCCGCCGACAAGGATGCCGAGGCGACCTCAAAGTTCGGCTCTGACACGGTGATGAAACGCCCGGCCCAGCCCGAGGAGATCGCGCCCGCCTACGTCTTCTTGGCCTCGCCCCAGATGTCCAGCTTCATCACCGGCGAGATCCTGCCGATCATCGGCGGCTACGCCGGCGGCTGAACCGAAACCGCCGCCCTGCAGTCGCAGGGCGGCGGCATCGCCTAGGCCAAGACGTCGTCGTAGTCGGGATGCCGCTTGTGCCAGGCGACGGCGTAGCTGCAGCGCGGAAACAGCTTCAGCCCCGTCTCGCGCGCGTGTTCGGCCATCGCCTGCATGAACCGGCCCGCCGCGCCCGATCCGCGCAGCGACTGTTCCGCCTCGACGTGCAGGATCATCCGCGCGTCGCCCTTCACGGCATAGTCGGCCCAGACCCGGCCCGCGCCCTTGTCGTCGTCGAACGCCTGTTCGAACCGGTTGTCGCCTTCGACGTCCTCGAACTGTCCCATCGGGTTCTCCTTTGACGGATCAACCGCCAAGGCCGTCGGGACGTTCCGTAAGGCTTAGATGGGCTTGTTGTTCAGCAGTTTCAGCAGGCCGATCACGCTCTTGACCGTGAACCAGACGCCCAGCAGGAACCACGCCAGCACGAACAGCAACAGGAACGGTATCCCGACCAGGATGTGCGAAGCGACGGCGCTGACGATGATGCCGATCCAC
>Ga0157370_10001280_pt1 | contig 31419 bp, 28 predicted proteins | sample C35metaG_FD_113463 | JGI IMG/M metagenome (GOLD analysis project Ga0157370, IMG submission 113463) | Corn rhizosphere microbial communities from Kellogg Biological Station, Michigan, USA - C3-5 metaG | ecosystem: Host-associated > Plants > Roots > Rhizosphere > Soil | place: USA: Michigan...
CATTGGGTACAAGGCAGCGGTGTAAGCTCGATTACTTCGGTTACGGCAAAACCTTCGCAGCCCGCCAATTTCTGGCAGGAGGGGCCTTCAGCAAATGGTAACAATTTTAAAGGGAAGATCAGCAATAGCGCAGCCGGAGATTGGAACTATGATATTACAGCGGCCCTTACAGCCGGAGGCAATGGCAGCCTGGATCCCAAAATCTCCGTTGACTCCAAATAATCACCATGCAGTTTCAGCGAAAAGCTTATTATTTATTGATAGGCTTTTTTTATTTTACTCAGCAGGCATTTTGCCAGGATCAAAAAATTGCAGACAGCCTTTCGCGCATTTATAAAGAAAATAAACTGGCGGATACAGCTAAGTTAGAATTGCTTAGAGAACTATCTTTTAACGAACAGCGCGATTTGCATTTGGGGCTAAAGTATGCTGATGAACTTATAGCAGTATCTAAAAAATTGAATAATTATTTATACCTGCACCGCGGATATTTTCAAAGAGGAAACAAGGAGCGCTATCTGGGCAATCTTCCGCAGGCATTGGATGCATATATTAAAAGTGCAGACGCAGCAAGGCGGGCAAATTATAGCAATGGTGAGGCGAATGCAGATGTTGCCATCGGCGATGTGTATTCTATGTCTAATAATAACAGTGATGCAATGATATATTATAATAAGGGCATTGCAGTGCTGCGGTTGGCGGGCGATTCGGTGGCATTAGGCTCAGCTATTTTTAACGCGGGTGATCAATACATGCTCAATAAAAAATATGATTCTGCATTAACCTATCTTCATGAAGCAAAAAATATATTCAGCAAAAAAAAATATTTGAGTGGTATAGGATTTGCCCTTGGCGATATTGGTATGGTGTATGCCAATACGGGAAAAAACAAACTTGCTGAGAATAACATTACCCAAGCAATCAACATACTGGAACATTCGCAGGATTTTTCACCGATATGCGTTTACCTCATTTCTATGTCCGACATTTATAATAAACAGGGAGATGAAGCCGCTGCAATGAATTATGCAAAAAAAAGCCTGCAACTTGCACAGCAGTTTGACCTCAAAAAGGAAATGAGTGATGCCTATCTTGCCCTATCAAAATTGAATGAGCAGGCAAATAATTTTACGGATGCATATTTTAATTATAAAAACTATGTTACCTACCGCGATAGTGTGAACAATATTAAGTCGGTTCAGAAAATGGCCGACATGAGAACAGATTTCGAAGTATCTCAAAAGCAAATACAGGTAGATCTGTTGAAAGAACAGAAGCGTAATCAACAAATCATGCTGGTATCGCTTTTTATCATTCTTGGATTAGCCGTGGTGATATTGGTAACTCTTTATTGGTACTACCGCACTATATCCAGGGAAAAGAAAAGATCCGAACAACTTCTTCTAAATATTTTGCCTGCAGAAACTGCGAAAGAATTAAAGAAAAATGGTAAAGTAGATGCGGTGAAGTTTGATGAAGTTACTGTTTTATTTACCGACTTTGCCGGCTTTACCACGCAGGCCAGTGCAACAGAGCCGGAGCAATTGGTGAAGAGTATAGATTTTTATTTTAAAAAATTTGATGAAATATCTGCCAAATATCATCTTGAAAAAATAAAAACTATCGGCGACTCGTACATGTGCGCTGGCGGGCTGCCAGTAGCCAATACAACACATGCACAAAATGTAGCAATGGCAGCAAAGGAAATGGCAGCGCTGGTGAGAGATGAGCTAAAAAGCATGGATGGCCTTACTCACTTTGAAGTAAGGATTGGCATACACACCGGGCCTGTTGTGGCAGGTATCGTTGGTATAAAAAAATGGCAATACGATATTTGGGGTGATACGGTAAATATTGCTTCGCGGATGGAATCGAATTCGATACCGGGAAGGATTAATATTTCTGAAACTACTTTCAATTTAATAAAAGATAATTTTGACTGCGAGTACCGTGGCGAAATTGATGTGAAGCACCGGGGGCTTTTGAAAATGTATTTTTTATCGTAGTCATTTATCAGCTACATTTTTTGGCATTGTTTTTAACTCTTCCTGTTTCGTGCAAAATGAAACATGCTTCTGCGGCATGAATGAAATTTGTTTTAAAGAAAATAACTTTTTAACTTGACAAAGATTTCTTTTCCTGTGTAAATCATAATTCCCTTAATAAACACTTTGCAAGTACAGGAAATCCTGTACGCTCATAACTGCTTACATCTGCAATTGCAATTTTTTTTAATAAAAAAACCTGTTTGCATTTAAATAAACCGGGTAATCATGAAAATACTGCGTGGCACTATGTGTTTTGTATGCATTTGTATATGCCAGTTTACAGCATATACTGCATTGGCTCAGCAACCAAGTTTAAAACAAAGCTTGGCCGACCTGAAAAAAGCATTCCATCCCGACAAGGCTTTTATCATGCCGTTTAAAGATACAACCAACGATGACCTGAAAGCATTTTTATTTTCAGTGCAGGGCACCAAAGGAGTAACAGGCACAACACTTTCGCTGAAAAATGGTAAAGCGGTAATAACGGTAATTACAAAAAATAGCCTGCTGAATGTATGGAATAACATGGAAGCAGAAATTCACAACCGCTACAAGGTTACCGATCACACTCCGGATGGATTTATTATTGCAGACAGCTACCAATCGAAATGAAATGTTATTATAATTTATCACCATTAAAACATTTTGAAATGCATACATTGAAATTTTATTTGGTTTTTTTTATTTGCCTGCTGGCCACAACATTTGCCGCAGCACAAAGAACGAGAATCCAAAAGCAAAAAGCTGCAACAGATACCAGTTCTGATGTTCCGAAAACAAAAACAGAAAAAATGCTCAGCGATGCGGGCAATTATACTCAAATGGCGGGCGATGTAAAGTCAAAACTGAAAAATCTTTTTCCATCCAAAGCCGGAGACACTATCTACTTTGTAATTCCCAACATTACTTATACTGATCCAAATCTTAAAATTTTTAAACAAAAACTTTCGGCTGTAAAAAATACAAAGAACCTCACATCCGGCTATAAAGATAATACCGCTGTTGTAAAAATATTATTCAAAGGCGGGGATGCATCTAACTTATACGACAATCTTGATGATGGGCTAAAAGAAATGTTTACTCCGGAAGATATAGAAGGCAACCGCGCTATATTAAATTATAATTCCGGCGATTCAAAAGATGCTGCCAAACCCATGACAGCTACTAAAGTGAATTGAATGACGGTATCAGGCGGGTTATTTATTTTAAACGATGTTCTTTAAAAAACTGTTTTGCTCTGCTCCTAAACGCTGCGGTTTGCCCGGGCAGTTGTTCTTCTATCAACAATTTTATTTCAGGAATAATGTCGGGATATTTTTTAGAAAGATTATTCAATACTGTTATTGAAAAAACTTTTATAGCCACTGGTTCGCCGGGTGATTGAAGATATTGAAAACATAGTTCCATTATATCTCCCTCATGTTTTTCAGGAATATCTACTACCTGCAGCATCCGGACGGTATTGCGTTTGATGGCATCGTGCAGGCTGGGCTTTTTTAAATTAGCAATTAATTTACCATAATGCGGTTTTATAAAATGCGGATGTGCCATTACGCAATAACTAAGCGGCCATGCAGCTCTTTGCGTAACCCGGTATTCACTGTTTAAAAAAAGTTCAAATAATTCGTTGAATCTTTTTTGATCATCGCCCACCCAGGCAACAATGGTATCACATTGTTTTTTGGAATGTTCTGCCAGGATGGTTACTCGCAGGTTCATGCAGGAGTGGAAAAAGTTTTCAGCAAAGAACTCATGGCCATTACTTCGTTTTCATTTACCAAAATTCTTTTCTCTTTTGGTAAATGCGGATTGTGATATTGCATATTGCCTTTGGTAAACATACTTGCAGAGCTGTGAAACTCTGTGGCACCGGTGCTTTCGGCAAGTTGTTGAATGTTTTGCGAATTTACGCCCGAGCCTGGCATGATGATGATTCTGTCATCCGCTTGTTTTACCAGTTGCTTTATCAATGGCGCTCCATCTGTGGCTTTTGGTTGTAATCCCGAAGTAAGAATTCTTTCGCAGCCAATATCAATAACATCTTCCAATGCTTTGAATGGATCGGCAACCCCGTCAAAAGCGCGGTGAAAAGTTACACCTAACGGGTATGCATACACGATAAGCTGAGCACATCTTTTTTTATCTACTGTTCCATCCGCATGCAGCATTCCCAATACCACTCCATCACAACCGGATTTTTTACACACATCAATATTATTTTTCATGATTGCTATTTCATCATTCCCGTATAAAAAATCTCCCCCGCGCGGACGAATCATTACATATAATTCTATGGAAAGATGCTTGCGCGCTGCCTGTATAAAAGCATAAGAAGGTGTAGTGCCTCCTTCAGAATAATTTTCACAAAGTTCAATACGATTAGCACCTGCACGCTGTGCGGCAATGCAACTTTCTATATTGAGACCTATTATTTCTAATTTCATTTTTATAAAGACATTAAATCAATCAGTCATCAGCCATTAGTCATTAATATTGATAATTAAAAAGTCAAAAGTAAAAATTGACCATTCATATTTCACGATTGTCGTTTCACGACTAACCATTCACTTCAAACAAATACTTCGCTGGAATTTGTATTTCTTCGTGATTGCTTTTTACCCAAAAAGAAAAACCTTTTTGAATAGCAAACGCGCCATACTTACCATTTTTATCCAATGCAAGAAAAGCTACCTGCATGTTTCTTGCTTTTGCCGGATCACGTTTTACCACGCGCTCCACTGCTTTGCGGCAGGCCATTTCCGGGCTATTACCCTGTCGCATCAATTCTACTACCGTATGCGATCCACAAATGCGAATGGTTTCTTCGCCCACTCCGGTTGACACAGCGCCACCGACATTATTATCTACAAACATGCCCGCGCCAATAATAGCAGAGTCGCCCACTCTTCCATGCATTTTAAAAGCCATGCCGCTGGTAGTAACGCCACCGCTCATATTTCCTGAAGCATCTATTGCAACGAGCGCCATTGTATCGTGATTTTCCGAACCGCCATCAAGCATTGAAGGAGCATAAGGTCCGTTACCGCTTTTGTTGCGATGATCATATTGTGTATTCTCAATATTGATTTGCGGTTTGTAATCACTTTTCTTCAGCCATTCTTTATACGCCTTTTCAGCATCAGGTGATAGTTCACCCGACTCAAGCGGAAATCCATTCTGCACTGCAAAGTCGGTGGCACCCTGGCCCACAAGCAATACATGAGGTGTTTTTTCCATTACCATTCTTGCAACAGATATCGGGTGTTTTATTCTTGCTATAGCCGCCACTGCGCCGCAGTTGGCATGTTCGTCCATAATGCACGAATCCAGCGTAACGATTCCATCGCGATCCGGATTTCCACCAAGTCCCACGCAACAATTGATGGTATCTTCTATCTGCCTTCCACCCGCTTCTATCGCATCCAGCGCCCGCCCGCCGGAGGAGAGCACTTTCCATGCAGCAGTATTTACATCTTTGCCGCTGGGCCAGGTGGATACTACAATCGGTTTCGTGTATGCGTTACTGTTAGGTGCAAAATTTTTTAGAGAAAGAAGTGGCGCAGAAAGCGCTGAGAGTTGGATAAATTTTCGTCTGTTAACCATGTAAAATATTTTATCAAATGTAATTAACAATGATAAAATTATTACTCAATTAAGTTTTAAATTTTGGTCAACAGCTTAATGAGCTTACCGGGTAATGTTATGATGATACAACGAAAGTTTTTGAATCATTTCATCGGAAAGCGTATCGGCATACGTTCCAAAAGCATTTACCAAAGTTCCTTTCATGTTCCCGTCTTTGGATTCCACCACATATACTACTGCTTCATCAGACGGGTTGGATTCGCCCTCAAAACGATATACTTCGGTAATTTCAAAATCATCGGGATTCAGGTGATCTTCAGTTTCGCTGCAAATAAGTTTATCAAAAGCAATATTAAAATCGCGTGTAAACCCTCGTTGTTTAAGACTATTGAGCGTATTGGATACAGTAGTATAATCGGCCATAAAAATATTTTTCATAAAGTTAGGTCAATAAAATAACAATCTGGTTTATCAAAATCCGATTATAGTTTCAGCAAAGATTTTATGCTTACTTTTAAACATAATTTTAGCATATCAATTATTTCTTATGAAAAAATATTTTATAATAATCCTTACAATATTTATTTCTGTCAATGTGCTTTCGCAAAGGTTGGACGAATTAGAGCCGGTAAGTTTTTCGAAAGTTATTATTGATGATTATTTCTGGAAGCCACGCATTGATAAAATTGCTACGGCCACATTGCCCGCATGTATTTATCAGACAGAAACTGCTACACCGCGTATTCAAAATTTTGTCAATGCGGCTAAAAAGAAGAAAGGCTCTTTTAAAGGACTTGTGTATGATGATAGTGATGTGTTCAAAGCGCTGGAAGCAATGAGCTACAGCATCAAGGATAATCCGGATACAGAGCTGGAGCGCAAAGCAGACGAATGGATTGACATTATTGCTGCAGCACAGATGCCCGATGGTTACCTGAATACTTATTATGAACTAACGGACATCCATAAACGCTGGACAGAAATTCCTAACCACGAAGATTACTGCGCCGGGCATTTGATAGAAGCTGCAGTAGCTTATTATAATGCAACCGGCAAAAGAAAATTACTGGATGTGGCTATCCGTTATGCCAATCATATTGACAGCACTTTTCGTTTGCAAAATCGTCATTGGATTAGCGGCCACGAAGAAATAGAACTGGCATTGGTAAAATTATATCACACCACAGGCAATGATCGCTACCTGAAACTTGCAGATTGGTATTTGCAGCAACGCGGGCATGGAACAAAAATGGGATGGTACACGCCCGAATACTGGCAGGATGTAAAACCGGTAAAAGAGCAAACAAAAATAACAGGGCATGCAGTTCGCGCTATGTATTTATATACCGGCGCAGCAGATGTGGCAGCAGCCACGGGCGATACGGGTTATATGAAAGCTATGAAAAAGGTTTGGCAGGATGTAGTGTACAGGAATATGTACATCACCGGAGGTATTGGCAGCAGTGGCGATAACGAAGGCTTTACGACAGATTATGATTTGCCCAACCAGGATGCATATTGCGAAACATGCGCCAGTGTTGGAATGGTGCTATGGAACAAACAAATGAACCTGCTCACCGGCGAAAGTAAATATATGGATGTATTGGAAAGAAGTTTATACAACGGAGCGCTGGATGGTTTATCATTAAGCGGCGACAAATTTTTTTATGGCAATCCACTCACCTCTGTTGGTGGTTATGGCAGAAGTGAATGGTTTGGTACAGCCTGTTGCCCGGCAAACATTGCACGCCTCGTAGCTTCGCTGGGCGATTACATTTATGCAAAAACAAATAATAGTATTTACATTAATCTTTTTGTAGGCAGCCATACAACAATACCTGTTGGTAGAACAAACGTATCAGTGGAACAAAAAACCAACTATCCCTGGAGCGGGGATGTTACTGTTTATATTTCACCATCCAAAAAAGATCAGTTTAAGGTAATGATACGAATACCCGGCTGGGCAAAAAATGAACCCGTGCCCGGTAATACTTATTATTACTTTAAACCCGATACAACAAATTTTACATTAAGTGTAAATGATAAACCGGCAAATTATACCCTGCAAAACGGCTATGCCGTTATTAACAGAAAATGGAAGAAGGGAGATAGCATACAATTGCATCTGCCGATGCAGGTGCACCGGATCGTTGCCATTGACAGCATCAAAGCTGATGAAAACAGGGTGGCGCTGGAACGCGGCCCGCTGATGTATTGCATTGAGCAGGCCGACAATAATAATATATTAAATGTGGTGCTGCCGGACAATGCATCTTTCCATACAGAGTATGAACCTTCAAAGCTGGATGGGATTGTCCAAATTACTGCTAATGCAAATGCCATAGAACCCGCAGCAGGCGGCATTTCCGTGCAGCAGGTACAACAACCGGTTACTTTTATACCTTATTATGCATGGGCCAACCGGAGCAAAGGCCAAATGCAAATGTGGCTGCCCAGAAAAATATTAGGATTGAGATTTGATGGCAATTAGTTTTTCGTGAATGGTGAATGGTCAATCGTGAATTGTCAATTTTTACTTTTTCATTCTGCATTTTTCATTTTACATTTTACATTTTTGTTTTTAGTACATTGCACCATTATCTATTGAAAAATGTGGTGAAAAGATCTATGAGTAAAAAATCAAACAAACAAAAATCCACTCCGGTTATAAAAGGCATTCTTGATATTACGCGCTCAGGTATTGGTTATGTAATTACAGAAGGAAGAGATACAGATGTTCTCGTAAAGCCAAATGATTTTAATAAAGCTTTCGATGGCGATACCGTTCGCGTAAGATTGAAACCATCGGGTGGCAGGCGCATAGAAGGCGTGGTGGAAGAGATTGTAGAGCGCAAGCAGGTAGAGTTTATTGGCACCATAGAAGTGAGAGAAAATTTTGCGTTCGTGCGGCCCGATACTCAAAAACCAATTCCTGATTTTTATGTAAGCTCTAAAAATCTGAATGGTGCAAAAAATAATGACCGCGTGGTGGTGCGCTTGTTAAGCTGGGAAGAAAAAAAACCCGAAGGGGAAGTGGTAACTGTATTGCAGGGAAAGAACATGAATGATATTACTATGAAAGAAATACTGGTGCAAAACGGATTTGCACTCGAATTTCCAAAAGAAGCCCTGCACGAATCTGAAGCACTACGCGAAACCATTAATGAAAATGAATTAAAAAAACGACGTGATTACCGGAATGTATTAACCTTTACTATTGACCCTGCCGATGCGAAAGATTTTGATGACGCATTATCCATTCAAAAGAAAGAAGATGGTTACGAAGTAGGTGTTCACATTGCGGATGTGAGTCATTTTGTAAAAACCGGTACAGCGCTCGATAAAGAAGCTTATGAACGCGCCACCAGCGTGTATTTACCCGACAGGGTTAATCCAATGTTGCCGGAAAAAATTTCCAATGAACTTTGCTCCCTTCGCCCGCATGAGGATAAACATACCTTTTCTGTTATTTTTAAAATAACCAACAAAGGCAAAATAAAAGATTACTGGATTGGTAAAACTTTTATTCATAGCAATCATCGTTTTACTTATGATGACGTACAACAGATCATTGAAACGAATAAAGGAGAATATGCAGAAGAAATCCATTACCTGAATACGCTTGCAAAAAATTATCGTAAAGAAAGATTTAAAAACGGTGCGATAAATTTTTCTTCAACAGAAGTAAGATTTCAACTGGATGAAGAAGGAAAGCCCGTGGGCATTATGATAAAAGAAAGTAAAGAAGCTCACCAGTTGATAGAAGAATTTATGTTGCTCGCTAACAGAACCGTTGCGGAATATATTGCCAAAGTGAAGATAGATAAAAAGCCATTGCCATTTCCTTATCGCATTCATGATACACCCGACGAAGAAAAATTGAAACCATTTGTTGCATTCGCAAAAAAATTTGGTTACAAATTCAATATGAATAATGAAAAAGAAGTAGCCGCCTCCTTCAATCAATTGCTGAAAGATGTGCATGGAAAGCCCGAGCAGCATGTGTTAGAGCAACTCGGCATCCGCACCATGGCCAAAGCAATTTATACTTCTGAAAATATTGGACACTATGGTTTGGGCTTCGAGCATTATTGTCATTTCACTTCACCCATTCGCCGTTATCCTGATGTGATGGTGCATCGCATTGTGCAGGAAGTGCTGGAAAAGAAAATGAATGCGGATAAAAAAATGGAAGAGAGATGCAGGCATTGCAGTGCTAAGGAGCGTGCGGCAATGGATGCAGAACGCGCAGGCAATAAATACAAGCAGGTAGAATTTATGCGGGACAAAGTGGGCAAAGATATGGAAGGAGTTATCAGTGGTGTTGCATCATTTGGTTTTTGGGTAGAAACAGTGAATGAAAAATGTGAGGGGCTTGTGTCGGTAAAAGACCTTTCTGATTATGATGATTTCCGTCATGATGATACCGATTATGCATTGGTGGGTATATATACGGGAAAAAAATTCCGTATGGGCGATAAGGTAAATGTAAAACTTGTTGCAGCTAATCTTGAAAAAAGACAACTCGATTTTGAATGGATTCCCGGCATAGAAAGCCTCAGAGTAAAGGCTTCCCGGAAACAACATTATACCAATAAAGATAAACAACACGGAAAACATTCCCGCCGGTAACTTCGCATAAGTGCTCCAAAGGAGTCCTTCGTGACCGGCAGACCTTTATATTTTGAAACTAATCTTGAGAAGATGGAGCAAGATAAAATACAGCACGGCACCACATCAGCAAACAATAACCCGGTTAAAAATAACGGGATAAATCTTCACATGTTTTCCGAATTGTCGGCACAGTTTGAACAGTATTTTAATAAAAGACATTTTCCTGCACTGCCTGCTACATTGTATGATGCTGCTCAATATTTACTAACGGTGAAGGGCAAACGAATTCGCCCGGTAATGTGCCTGATGAGCAATGAACTGTTTGACCAAATAAATAAAGATGCGTGGCATGTAGCTACCGCCATTGAACTTTTTCACAACTTTACTTTAGTGCATGATGACATTATGGACAAAGCACCGCTGCGGCGCAACATGCCCACCGTTCATACAAAATATGGCGAATCAACTGCATTGCTTGCCGGCGATGTGATGCTGGTGGCGGCTTATGAATCTATTAATAAAATTGATAGCGCCTTTATACACAGCGTTCTTGCCATCTTTAACGAAACATCCAAAAAGGTTTGCGAAGGACAACAACTCGATATTGATTTTGAAAAAATGTCTTCGGTATCTTTTGAAGATTATGAAAATATGATTGGCCTGAAAACATCAGTGTTGCTTGCTGCAAGCATGCAAATGGGCGCGGTGCTTGGCGGAGCCGGCCTGGGCAACCAGCAACATTTATACGAATTTGGGAAAAACCTTGGTCTCGCTTTCCAGGTGCAGGACGATTACCTCGATGCCTTTGGCAATCCTGAAAAATTCGGGAAAAAAACCGGTGGCGATATTCTTGCCAATAAAAAAACTTTTTTGTTGATAGAGACCATGAATAAATGTTCTGCATCGCACAAAAAAGAATTGATGGAGTTGATGCAACATCAGCACAACGACGATAACAAAATAGATAAAGTGATCGGTATTTACAAATCGTGCAAGGTGGATGAATGGGCGAAAGAACTGAAACAAAAATATATGGCAAAGGCGCTGATGCATTTGGATGATGTTGCCGTACTTTCGTTGCGTAAAAAACCATTGGAGCAGTTAGCGCATTATTTGCTGGATAGGGAAAGCTGATTGAAAAATTTAAAATTAAAAAGTAAAAGCGACGATTGACGATTCACGATTCGCAATTTATAACTCTAAAACATAACTCCTTTTATCATGAAAGTTGTATCTTTTTTTCTTGCTGCTTGTATTATTTCTTTTTCTGCATTGGGGCAGAGCAATTCAAAGATTGCCATTATTCCTGAACCTGTTTCTATTACTGAAAATGCAGGAACATTCACATTGCCGAAAGATATTTCCATCAATGCTCCGTCCAATGCCGATTTGGGAGAAACGATTGATTTTTTGAAAAATCATTTATCATCGTCAACGGGCTACCCGGTTACCATCAGCAATGCCGCGGCTGCAACCATACAATTATCTTTAAATAAAAAGAAAGATGATGCAATCGGAAATGAAGGGTATCAATTAAACGTAACGCCAAATAACATCAGTATCATCGCCAACAAACCTGCAGGTTTGTTTTATGGAGTACAAACATTATTACAACTTTTTCCGAAAGAAATTGAAAGCGCTACACCCGTGCAAAATGTGCAGTGGCAGGCACCTTGTGTACACATCACCGATTATCCAAGGTTTCAATGGAGAGGATTGATGTTTGATGTAGCCCGTCATTTCTTTACCAAAGAACAAGTGGAAAGTTATATTGATAATATGGTGCGTTATAAATTTAACTTACTGCATCTTCACTTAACCGATGATGAAGGCTGGCGCATTGAAATAAAATCATTACCAAAGCTTACACAAATAGGCGCATGGAATGTAAAAAAGGTTGGATATTTTGGCGGCTTCTCTGCACCCACTCCTGATGACCCCCGCAATTATGGCGGTTTTTACACGCAGGATGATATTAAAGAAATAGTGCAATATGCCAAAGAAAGATTTGTAAACATATTACCGGAAATAGATGTGCCCGGGCATAGCCTTGCTGCTATCACAGCTTATCCTGATTTATCCTGTTCGGGCGGCGTAGCCAATCATGGCGTTGCATCCGGCGAACCGATTAAAGACTGGAGCACGCATACTGCACTGGTAGATGATAATCTTTGCCCCGCCAATGAAAATGTATATGTTTTTTTAGATAAAGTATTAACAGAAGTGGCCAAACTTTTTCCTTTTGAATACATACACATGGGCGGCGATGAAACTTTTAAAACATTCTGGCAAAAGAGCGATGCAATAAAAGCATTGATGGCAAGAGAGCATTTAAAAACAATGGAAGAAGTGCAGAGTTATTTTGAAAAGAGAGTGGAGAAGATTGTAGAATCCAAAGGAAAAAAATTTATGGGTTGGGATGAAATACTCGAAGGTGGCCTGGCACCGGATGCTATCGTGATGAGCTGGCGCGGAATGAGCGGCGGAGCACAAGCTGCAAAAATGAAACATGATGTGGTAATGAGCCCTACTACATTTGCTTATCTCGATTATATGCAGGGCGATCCGGCTATTGAACCGCATGTATACGCAACATTAAGATTAAGCAAAGCGTACCAATTTGAGCCGGTACCCGACAGTGTTGATCCAAAATTTATTTTAGGCGGGCAGGCAAACTTATGGAGCGAACAGGTATACAATATGCGTCATGCAGAATATATGACATGGCCAAGAGCATTTGCCATTGCAGAAGATTTGTGGACACCTAAGCAGGATAAAAACTGGGATGATTTTGTTTCGCGGGTAGAACAACACTTTAAAAGATTTGATGTAGCGCAAATAAAATATGCCCCCAGCATGTACGATCCCATCATTAATGCAACGATGAATGCAGATAAAAAAATTATGGTGGATTTAAGTACCGAAATAAAAGGATTGGATATTTATTACACATTTGATAATTCTTTCCCGGATAATTTTTATCCAAAATATACAACGCCGGTGGAAGTACCCGAAGATGCGGTACAATTGAAACTTATCACGTATCGCAATGGCAAACCAATCGGGCGAATGATGACCGTACCTGTGAGTGAATTGAAAAATAAAGCGGCTAATAAAGAAGATGAGTAAAAAAGCAGAGAGGCTTATTATATGTACACTCATCTTTAAAAAGACGATATGAGCATATAAAATGCAATTGTATATTTAGTAAATTACAACTCATAATTTATAACATATAACTTATCATTATGTATGTACTGCATCCCTGGCATGGCGCACATTACGGATCGGAGGCTCCTCATCTTGTTAATGCGCTTATAGAAATTCCCCAAGGCTCTAAAACAAAATATGAAATAGATAAAAAAACGGGTTTATTAAAACTTGACCGGGTTATTTATTCTTCATTTCATTACCCGATCAATTATGGATTTATTCCGCAAACATTGGGCAAAGATGAAGATCCGCTCGATATATTAGTGATGTGTTCTGAATCCATCCATCCATTATGTTTGGTAGAGGCTTATGTGATTGGCAATATGCAAATGATTGATACAGGTAAGATAGATGACAAGATTATAGCTGTGGCGGCGCATGATCCCGGAGTTAATTATATTAAAACCATGTACGATCTTCCGGAATATTTTGTAAAGGTATTGAGAAATTATTTTGAACAATATAAGGTTTTGGAAAATAAAAAAGTTGAAATCAACGATTTTCAAACGAAAGAAAAAGCATTTGAAATCATCAATGAATCTATTGAGTTTTATAAGGAGAAGTATGGAAAATTAAACCATTGATTATGGCATCTTCTGCAGAAGATTTTACCAACCATTTTCCAGTATTAAGCCCTACATTTTAAATGTTTCCAAAAATTTTGTAGTGAAATTTCCTGCACGGAAGTTTTCATCTTTCATTAGTTTTTCGTGGAAGGGGATGGTGGTTTTTACTCCTTCAATTACATATTCGCTGAGTGCACGGCTCATGGTATCTATTGCTTCTTCGCGGGTTTGAGATACTGCAATCAGTTTACCAATCATACTATCGTAGTAAGGCGGAATTACATAGCCGGCATACGCATGACTGTCAACACGCACACCATGCCCGCCCGGCTGATGCAATATGGTAATGCGCCCGGGAGAAGGGCGAAAATCATTGTAAGGATCTTCTGCGTTAATCCTGCATTCTATGGCATGCATTTGTGGAAAATAATTTCTACCGGAAATTTTTTCGCCATTGGCAATTTTTATTTGTTCTTTAATAAGATCATAATTCACCACTTCTTCGGTTACGCAATGCTCCACTTGTATTCGTGTATTCATTTCCATGAAATAAAAATTGCGATGTTTATCCACCAAAAATTCTATCGTTCCCACGCTTTCATAATTAATAGCTGAGGCGGCTTTAATGGCAGCATCGCCCATGCGTTCTCTAAGGTCTTGCGTCATAAACGGAGAAGGTGATTCTTCTACTAACTTTTGATGACGACGCTGAATGGAACAATCACGCTCGCTCAGGTGGCAAACATTTCCATATTGGTCGCCGGCAATTTGTATTTCTATATGGTGAGGTTCTTCCACAAATTTTTCCATATAAATACCATCATTTTTAAAAGATGCTGCGGCTTCCATTCGTGCTGTATCGAATGCCTTTTCAATTTCCTTTTCTTCCCATACTACGCGCATACCTTTTCCGCCGCCGCCGGCAGTAGCTTTCATTATTACGGGGTAGCCAATTTCTGCAGCTAATCTTTTTGCATGATCCACATCTTTCAGCAAACCTTCGCCACCAGGTACTACGGGCACACCGGCTTTTATCATGGTTTCTTTTGCGGTGATCTTATCGCCCATCGCATTGATCATTTCAGGCGTAGGACCGATAAATTTTATCTGGTGGTCGGTGCATATCTGCGCAAACTTTGCATTCTCTGCAAGAAAACCATAACCGGGATGAATACCATCCGCATTGGTAATTTCTGCAGCCGACATCAGGTGTGGAATATTCAAATAACTATCTACGCTTGCAGGCTTGCCAATGCATACGGCTTCATCTGCAAAGCGGACATGAAGACTATCTTTATCTGCAGTGGAGTAAACAGCGACGGTTTTTATACCCATTTCTTTACACGTACGTATCACGCGCAGTGCTATTTCACCTCTGTTTGCTATAAGTATTTTTTTAAACAAGCTGTTTTAATTTGAAAATGTGAAAATGTGAAAATGAAATAATCAAAAGATCATTGTAATTAATCAATAAAAAGATTATTCATTTAATTGGTTCGATAGTATAAATTTTTTCATGTCGTTTAAAACATCGGATTCAATAATTGCCAACGAAAATTCAAAAGTCATTTTCAAAATCGGATTAAATTCAATTCCATTTTTTTCATAATAAAATTTTAACCATGAAAAAAATATTGGCGGATTATCGAATTAGCTAATTATCCAATTACTAAGGTTCTACCAAAAACAGTGGTTGATCAAACTCCACCGGCGATGCATCTTCCACTAACACCTTTACAATTTTACCACTCACTTCGCTTTCTATTTCATTGAAGAGTTTCATGGCTTCAATAATGCAAACCGGCTGGCCTACTTCTACCGTATCGCCCACATTTACGAATGACGGTTTATCGGGACTTGGAGAGCGATAAAATGTTCCGATCATCGGGCTTTTAATAGTAAGAAAATTTTCTGTTTTTGCGGCGGGTTCTGGTGTGGGCTTTGTGGGAGCGGGTGGTGGAGGGGTTTGCGGAGCCTGTTGTTGGGGAAGCAACTGATGCTGCATAGGAGCCACTATCTGTTGTACCGCTTCTTTCTTTTGCTTAATGGTGATCTTAAAATCTTTTTGTTCAATAGAAAGTTCACCGATATTACTTTTGTTAATAAGCTTTACCAGTTCCTGAATTTGTTTTATGTCCATAGCTTGAAATTAAATTAACTAATAGCAAACCAATAGCTAAGATAGGGGAATTAATTTTTTGTTTAAAAATAAAAGAAAATCAAATCGTGAATGGTGAAATGGTTGAATTGGCAATTATCAATCGTTAATTTTTACTTTTTACTTGTTAATACTAAATGACTAAGGACTATTAACTATTGACTGTTTTTACTCCTTCACTCTTTCCACATATTCACCGGTCTTTGTGTTTACACGAATCAGTTCTCCTTCATTTACAAACAAAGGTACATTTACTGTTGCACCAGTTTCCACGGTTGCGGGTTTCAACGTTCTTGTTGCGGTATCACCTTTTACGCCGGGTTCGCTATAAGTTACTTTTACTACTATCTTATCCGGAAGTTCTACGCCCATTGGCTGGTCGGTTTCGCCGTTAATTAAAACACCCACTTCCTGCCCGTCCTTTAAAAATTGAGGTGCATTAACCATTTCGGGCGAAACAGAAATCTGTTCATAGGTGGTGGTGTCCATAAAAGTATAGCCCGTATCGTCTTTATATAAAAACTGGTAAGGTTTTTTTTCCACTCTTACCGGGAAAATGGTATCGCCGCTATTCCACGTCTGTTCAATGGTTCGGTTATTATCAACACCTTTTAGCTTTGCCCAAACTTTTGCTGCTGCACGCGCTGTTTTGTTCTGTCCAAAATCAATTACCGTGTACAGGCTGCCCTCCAGTTTTATGATGAGTCCTGTACGAATGTCTGCCGTAGTAGCCATAAAAAATTTTTTGAGGGTGCAAAGGTAAGAAAATGCGCTGATTTGCCAATTAGTTAATTAGTCATTAATATCTACATTTGACAATGAAAAATGTAAAATTCAAAAGTAAAAAGTGAAAATTCACGATTCACGATTCACGATATTAGTTTTTATCTTTATTAAAAATTACACCCCTTGAAAAAGATTTTATTATTATTCATTGCAATGCTTCCGCTGGTGGTCGTTTTTGCACAAAGCGATTCTACCAAACCAATTTATCTGCAGTTTCCGGAAGTGCCAAAGTTTACCATCAATAAAGCATCCGACAGCACTGCTTTTACGCGGGATGATTTGAAAAAACACAAGCCGGTAGTATTTATGATATTCAGCCCGGAATGTGAGCACTGCCAGCATGAAACAGAAAAGATAATTGCGAATATTGATAAATTTAAAACCAAGGATATACAATTGGTGATGGTTACTTATCTTCCTTATAATGAAATGACGGATTTTTATAAAAAATATAAGATTGCCGATTACCCGCAAATCACCATGGGGCGCGATGGAAAATTTTTCTTCCCTGTTTTTTTTAAAGTGCGAAACCTTCCCTCATTTTATGTGTATGATAAAAAAGGAAAGTTTATAAAAAGATTCGAAGGAAGCGTCAATACAGATTTGATTACCTCGCTGCTCTGATTATTCTTTAATAAACCTGCTGTTCAATTGTTGTTGATTGCCTATGGAGATTTTTATAAAATAAACTCCGGTATGCAGTTTGCTAACGGGTATGCGTAAACGAGAATTGTTAGATGCAGCCCTGAATTTTATAACCACCCTGCCGGTTGCATTCTGGATGATCACATTTATTACATCTTTGAATTTTGCCTTTCTCATATAATTCAGGTAGAGCATATCATGAACAGGATTGGGCACTATTTGCCATAGCGCACCGGTGTTTGATGTGCTTACCTCATCATTACCATGAATGTTTTTTCCGGCAGCTTCATTGTTATCCGTTATTTCATCATTTACCGGCGATTCTTCTGTTTCATCCGCGGCTTTGTGTACACGGTATCTTTCTTCTACAGGATTGGTAACTTTTGTAGTGTTTGAAACTTCTACAATGTTTTCATTTTGGTCATACACTTTCACACGATAGTATAGTTGGTTTTCATCAGTGAAATGATCGCGGTAGGCTAAAATGGTGGCAGCCGTATAATCTCTGAAAACAGGATTGGCTGCTGCAGGCTCCCACGTCATCCCATCAGTGCTCTTATATAATATATATGCAGTGCTGCCCGGGTAATCTACCATATTCCATCGCAACGTCACCATCGGGTTGTCATGTTCTGTTAGTGCACTTAAAGTAATAGTGGCAGATGCGTGCATGCAAGTTAACAGGACAGGCACGATGAATGCAGTGGAGAACTTGTACATTGGTATTTTTAAAAGTTGAGACTATTAAATTATAATAAAGAAAAAATGAGTGTAGTTAACAACTTGTAAAATTTAAAGGCGGAGATAAGATTTAAGTAAAAATTAAAAAGTAAAAATTGATGCTTCAACAATTTAACCATTCAGCCATTAACCATCCACGCATCACGATTGACGTTTCACGATTAACAATTACCTTTGAGCCGATTTTTTTACAACTAAATAAAGATATAAAATGAAAGTAACCGTAGTAGGCGCTGGCGCAGTAGGAGCCACTTGTGCCGACAATATCGCAAGGAAAGAGCTTTGCGAAGAATTAGTTTTATTAGACATTAAGGAAGGATTGTCAGAAGGCAAATCCATTGACTTTTTGCAGAGCGCTGCATTATTAGGAAGCGATACAAAAATTATTGGCAGCACAAATGATTATAAAAAAACAGCAGGCAGCAAGGTAGTTATTATTACATCAGGCATTCCGCGTAAGCCGGGAATGACACGGGAAGAGTTGATTGGAATTAATGCAGGAATTGTAAAAGGTGTTACCCAAAATATATTGGAACAATCACCCGATGCAATTATTATTGTTATCAGCAACCCTATGGATACAATGACCTATCTCGCATTAAAGGCAAGCGGTCTTCCAAAGAACCGTGTGATTGGAATGGGTGGCGCATTAGATAGCAGCCGCTTCAGGTATTATTTATCTGTTGCATTAGGTTGTTCTATGCAGGATCTGCAAGCTGTTGTAATAGGAGGGCATGGCGATACTACCATGATTCCGTTAACAAGATTGGCAATGTATAATGGAACACCTGTTTCAAATTTGCTGGATGCAGAAACATTGAAGAAAGTAGCAGCCGATACAATGGTGGGCGGTGCAACACTTACCAAATTGTTGGGAACAAGCGCATGGTATGCTCCGGGCGCTGCTGGTGCGGCTTTGGTTGAATCAATTGTTCGTGATGAAAAGAAACTGATTCCATGCAGCGTGCTGGTGGAAGGCGAATATGGCCAGAAAGATATTTGCATCGGCGTGCCGGTAATTCTTGGTAAAAATGGCTGGGAAAAAATTATAGACTTTAAATTGAATGATGAAGAAAAGGCATTGTTTAGCAAAAGTGCAGATGCAGTAAGGGCTATGAATGGTGCTTTGCAGTTATAAAATTCAACAATATATTTTTTTGATAATGACAGGCAATCCTGTCATTTTTTTATACCAAAATTATGGCAAATATTTATCCAGTTTGCTGGGTATTAAATAAAGAATGGGCGTAATAAAATAAATGAAGATACTTACCCATGGGAAGAAGAAAGAAAATGGGATAGCGATTGCATACAATACCGGTGAAATTAAAAACAGAAACCTTGCTTCTTTTTTTATTTCAGTTGGGATGGTGCGTGCATGCAATGCTGGCCGGTTTATTCCGTAAGTCCATTGCGCATACAGGCTCATATTGCATAAGCTGAGGTTTAGCCCGTAGGTAACAATCGCAAACCACTGCAAGGTATTTGCAGCAAGAAATTTTGTACTAAACGGCACCAGGCAAACGATCATATAAAACAAAACTCCCAGAAAAATAAAATAACGATTGGTTTGCGAAATGTATTCAAACACCATGCGATGGCCAAACCATATAATGCCCAGCACAATAAAACTGATAAAAAAACAAAACAACTCTTGTCTTATTTCGTACAAGCCTGATAAAAAATTATGAAACGAATTTCCAGCTACATGCGGAATTTTTAATTCAATCACCAGCACCGTCATCACTACGCTGAAGATACCGTCGCCAAGGGCTTCCAGCCTTCCGGCCGACATTGATAGTTTTTCCCCGTTCATAATTGTATCCTAAGTTAAAAATTTGCCGGAAGAAAAATAAAAATTTATTTATTGAAACCGTTATAAAAAAGTTGTTTCAATCCGTAGAATATTAATGAACTTTAATACAAAATTTTTTAATTACACACAATGAAAAGGCACAGTACATTTTTTAGTTTTTTATTATTGTTGATTATTGGTCAACATTCATTTGCACAGCAGGCCCCGTTTTATGATGAAATCCAAAACTTCAAAAGCCAGGACAGTATTCATTTTCCGCCTAAGAATGCTATTCTTTTTGTAGGCAGTTCATCTTTCCGCAAATGGACAGATGTACAATCTTACTTTCCCAAATCAACCATTATCAATCATGGTTTCGGCGGCTCTACCTTACCGGATGTTATTTATTATGCAAAAGACATTATACTTCCCTATCATCCGCGCGAAATTGTAATCTATTGCGGCGAGAATGATTTGGCCTATTCGGATACGGTTACCCCCTCAATGGTATTGAACCGGTTTAAAAAATTATTTTCTATCATTCGTGCATCCATGCCGCACATTCCGGTGGTGTATGTTTCAATAAAGCCAAGCCCATCCAGGAAACAATTAATGCCAAAAATGGTTGCCACCAATGCGATGATAAAAACATTTTTAAAAAAACAGCCGCATACTTTTTTTGTGGATGTGTATCATAAAATGCTGAATAAAGATGGCCAGCCAATACCGGGCATTTTTGTTGAAGACAGCCTGCATATGAATGCGGGCGGTTATCATATTTGGCAAAAAGCATTGAACCCATATTTGCAGCCCGATAAAAAATAACCTTACTAACGGGTAGGCATATACGAAGTTATCAGCGTATTAAATTACTTATGAATCGCGAAACTGCACTTGAAAAAATAAAAACAACTAACGAATGGGATGTGCTTGTAATCGGTGGTGGCGCATCCGGCCTTGGTATAGCATTGGAAGCCGCAAGCCGCGGTTATATAACGCTGTTAGTAGAGCAATCCGATTTTGCTAAATCCACTTCTTCCAAAAGCACAAAGTTGGTTCATGGCGGAGTACGCTATCTCGCGCAAGGCAATATTGCACTGGTTCGCGAAGCAAGTATTGAAAGAGGTTTGCTGAAGAAAAATGCACCACACCTGGTAAAAAATCAAACATTCATTGTGCCCGTATATACGCGGTGGAGCACGCTGAAATATACACTGGGCCTGAAGTTGTACGATTGGATATCGGGCAAATTAAGTCTCGGCAAATCTGTTTACATCTCACGCAAAGAAGCTTTGGAAAAACTTCCCGGCATTAATGCAAGAAAATTACGCGGCGGAGTATTATATCACGATGGACAATTTGATGATGCAAGACTTGCCATCAATCTTGCACAAACTATTTTTGATAAAGGAGGCGTTGCTATCAATTATATGAAGGTGGAAGGTTTAATAAAGAAAGATGATAAAGTATGCGGGGTAAACGCACTGGAAATGGAAACAGGAGAACGATTACGGATCAAATCAAAAACAGTCATCAATGCAACAGGTGTATTTACTGATAATATATTGCGAATGGATAATCCTGTTAGTAAAAAAACCATTGCTGCAAGCCAGGGAATTCATTTGATAGCAGACCGGAAGTTTTTTCCCGGTGATAATGCATTGATGATTCCGGAAACCAGCGATGGCAGGATATTATTTATGGTGCCCTGGCACGATAAACTTTTAATGGGCACTACCGATACGCCGGTAAAAAATATTTCAGTTGAGCCCATTGCTTTGGAATCGGAAATTGAATTTATTTTACATACGGCAAAAGAATATCTAACGGTGCCGCCTACACGAAAAGATGTGCTGAGTGTATTTGCCGGCCTGCGCCCATTAGCTGCACCCGAAGAAGAAGGAAAAAACACTAAAGAAATTTCGCGGGGGCATAAAATCATTGTTTCCGGTTCGGGTTTATTTTCTATGCTGGGGGGTAAATGGACAACTTATAGAAAAATGGGCGACGACATGATGAATGAAGTAGAAAAAATTTTACAATGGAAACATATAGAATCTGTAACACCTTCATTGCCGATTCATGGATATATAAAATCATTTGATAATAATAAGGAATTCAGTTTTTACGGAAGTGATGCAAATGATGTAAAAAAACTTTCAAAAGAACCGGATGAATCTTTAAGTAAAAAATTTTTAATAACAAGATCACAAGTGTTATGGGCTGTGAGAGAAGAGATGGCAAGAAATGTAGAAGATGTTTTAAGCAGAAGAACAAGATGTTTATTGCTCGATGCTCATGAAACTATTCTCATTGCACCTGCTGTTGCTCGCATCATGGCTGAGGAAATTAATAAAGATGATGTATGGATAAAAGAACAAATTCAGTCGTTTAATGCAGTTGCAAAAAATTATGTATTATAAACAATCAACTGTTTGTTTGGGTTTATTTTAATAATTTAGATTTTACTATCGCAAATAAGATTGCATGTCAACATATATTTTATCATTCGACCAGGGAACTACCAGTTCACGGGCCATCATTTTTGATAAAACCGGCAACATTAAAGCAGTTGCGCAAAAAGAGTTTACGCAAATATTTCCGCAACCGGGTTGGGTAGAACATGATGGAAATGAAATATGGTCAACGCAATTAGGCGTGGCTGCAGAGGTGATTGTAAAGGCCGGGCTCACTGTTCACGACATTGCTGCAATAGGCATCACCAATCAAAGAGAAACAACCTTGGTATGGGATCGGAAAACACAGCAACCCATTTATAATGCTATTGTATGGCAGGACAGACGGACTTCTTCCTATTGTGATGAATTAAAGAAACAAGGTCATGCACCTCCTATTCAGCAAAAAACAGGATTAGTGATTGATGCTTATTTTTCTGCAACCAAAGTAAAGTGGGTACTTGATAATATTCCGGGTGCAAGAGAAAGGGCTGAAAAAGGAGAATTGTGTTTTGGTACTGTTGATACATGGCTGCTATTTAAACTTACTAACGGTAAAGCCTATGCGACGGATGTAAGCAATGCATCGCGTACGATGTTATTTAATATTCATACGCTGCAGTGGGATGAGGAATTACTACAACTGTTTAATATTCCACGGTCTGTTTTGCCTGAAGTAAAATCAAGCAGTGAAGTGTATGGGCACACACAACAGATATTGAGCGCTGCCAACATCCCGGTGGCGGGGATCGCAGGCGATCAGCAGGCTGCTTTGTTTGGACAGATGTGCACCAAACCGGGCATGGTAAAAAATACTTATGGTACCGGTTGTTTTATGCTCATGAATACCGGAAACGCACCCGTGATGAGTAAAAATAATTTGCTTACAACCATTGCATGGAAGATCGGGGGAGAAGTATTGTATGCGCTGGAAGGAAGTGTATTTATCGGAGGTGCGGTAGTTCAATGGCTTCGTGATGGATTGGGCATTATCAAAAATTCAAAAGATGTAGAAAGGCTTGCTGCTACTGTAAGCGATAATGGAGGTGTTTATTTTGTCCCTGCGTTTACAGGTCTTGGTGCACCGTACTGGAACCAGTTTGCAAGAGGCAGTATGTTTGGCATTACGCGTGGTACTAAAGATGCACATATTGCAAGAGCTGCAGTAGAAAGTATTGCATTACAAACAATGGACGTATTACATGCCATGAATGCTGATGCTTCATTGCCGATACAGGAGTTGCGTGTGGATGGAGGAGCAACGGCAAATGATATGCTGATGCAATATCAAAGCGATATTTTAAATTGCAAGGTAATCAGGCCAAGAATAACTGAAACCACTGCATTGGGCGCTGCATATCTTGCCGGGCTTGCGGTGGGTTATTGGAAAGATATAAATGAGATTGAACAATACTGGCAGGCAGAAAAAAATTTTATTCCGGCAATGAATGATGAAATGAGAATTAAAATATCACATCAATGGAAAAAAGCAATTAATGCGGCAATGGTATGGGCGGGAGAGAATTAAAAAGTAAAAATTAAAAAGTAAAAATGTAAAATTCACGATTCACCATTCACCATTCACGACCAACAACTCTTATCTAACAACTCTTAACTAATAATTCTTAACCATGTCTATCTTTCTAAGCGAATTTATCGGTACTGCAATTCTCATTGCATTTGGCAACGGCGTTGTAGCCAATGTTATTTTACATAAAACAAAAGGCAACAACAGCGGCTGGATCGTAATTACATTCGGATGGGCTATTGCTGTGTTTGCCGGCGTGTACATTTCTGCAAAGGCAAGCGGTGCTCATTTGAATCCCGCGGTTACCATTGCTTTTCTTTATTTAGGAAAAATCAGCAGCAGTGCGGTTCTTCAATATCTTGCAGGCCAGTTGCTCGGCGCTATGGTGGGCAGTTTGCTGGTATATTTTGTGTATTGGAAGCATTATAATGAAACCGATAATGCACAGCTTATTTTGATGACCTTTTCAACCTATCCTGCCATTAACAGCCCTTTTCATAATTTTCTTACCGAGTTTGTAGCCACATTTATTTTTATCCTTTGTGTGTTATTTATTGCAGCGCCTACCAACAGCCTCGGTGCATTGGATGCATTGCCGGTAGCATTGGTGGTGCTTGGTGTTGGTTTAAGTTTTGGCGGGCCAACAGGATATGCCATTAACCCGGTGCGCGATCTGGGACCAAGAATTTTGCACCAGTTACTGCCGCTCAAACACAAAGGGCCGAGCCATTGGGAATATGCGCCCGTACCGTTTTTCGCGCCATTAGCAGGTGGTTTATTGGCGGCAGTGGTTTTTGGTTTTATTTGATGACCTAACGGTCAGGCGTAAACGAAGTCATTATTTTTAATTTCTTTATTGTGCTCAAAAAAATAAAGCCGGTAAAACGCCGGCCTTATTAAACTTCTTAAATATATCACGCAATCTTATACCGCAACGGGCATAGAAACGGTAATCGGCTCAATCACCGTATGTTTTTGCTTGGCTATTTTTTCCATCACTTCGGGGTCTTTCATTACAGCCTGCATCCCATCAAGGTCAAACACATCAACAACTATCACCACAGAGTTGGGATCGTTAGTATCCTGGTATGTTTGAAACCCTGATGCGAATTTTGAGAATAGGTCAACCCTGTCCTGGTGCCCTTTCAACCAGGTCTTAAAGTTTCCTACTTTGTGACGAACAATAATTGTTGGCATTTTATTAATTTAAAATTTATGTTTACTCTAAACAGTTTTCAGCGTCCCTGTTGCCTGTATGATATTTAATGTCGCTGTTCGGCATCTTCGACATTGGATGGCAGGTATGTTGCCTGCAATGATTTTTTATTAAATCTAATCGTCCTAACGATTCAAAATATGAGGTATGCTTGCATATTGAGTGGAAGCCTTATAGTTTTCTTAGAGAAATGATGCCGGTTTAAGACTAGTAATTAAAGATAAAGAAAAAACTTAAGTAATGAGTTTATAGGACTATTCACCCGAGTCTTTCCAGCATACCTCTGCGTTTCACAATATTTTTATAATCCCATTGAATTTTTTTCGACTTCGCAAGCCATCGTTTCAAATCTTTTGTATTAACCTGATCAGGCAATGTATACCGTATTTCAGCAGCTTTGAATTTACCTTCGGGTTGTAAACCAGGCTCATCAAACGACTGGCCACTCCAGAATAATAACCGGATACTATCTTTTAGCTTACCGTAACCAACAACGGGATTATCATTCAAAAACCAAACAGGATGCCCATGCCATATTTTATTTTCTGCTTCAGGCAGATTACTATTAATTTCTTTTAAAAGTAAATTACAAATTGTTTTTTCATTATCCGGCAACGATTCATTATATGCCAGTATATCTTTTTTCATGTGAAATAGTATTGATGTTTTTTATAAAATGCCAAAACTAAAAATACGAAAGTTGGTTTTTTAGTGCAATATTCATTGGGAAAAAAACTCAAATATTTTATCACTATTTTCTCTTTCAATATTTCCTACCTTTAATACCTCCTTCACTTTTTAATATTACGATATGAGAAAAAATTTTCCTGATCAGAAAAGCAATTCCGGCAATGCAGATAATCCGGAAGATCAAAGTAAAATCCTCACACGCCGCAAATTTGTAGGCATTACAGCCACGTCTGCTGCGGGGTTCACTATTCTGCCACGGTTTGTGCTCGGCGGTAAAAATTACATAGCGCCCAGCGACATGATTACCCTTGCATACATTGGCAATGGCACACAGGGAACACGTGAACTGTTGCCCATGCTTGCCGTACCGCAGATACGCGTTGTAGCGGTTTGCGATCCTAATAAAGAAGCACGCGGTTATCGCGACTGGGGACCTAATTACTTGCGCGATGAAATTCGCAAAACCATACAGGATCCAAATTGGATACCCGGTGGCGATCATCTTATTCCCGGCGGAAGAGATAATGCAAAAGAAATAATTGATAAATATTATTCAAATGTAATGAAGGTGGATGGCTATAAGGGCTGTACCACTTATGCCGATCCGCGTGTGTTACTCGACAAAGAAAAAAATATTGATGCGGTAAAAATTATGACGCCTGACCATCTGCATGGAGTGCTATGCATGGCTGCAATGAAAAGAGGAAAACATGTGCTGGTACATAAACCAATATCGAACCGGCTGGCGGAAGGGAAAAAAGTGATTAACACCGCACGCAATATGCCAAAAATAATTACACACCTGATACCCTGGGATAGCAATGGAGATATGACACCAGTGATGAACTGGCTGAATGCAGGAGCAATTGGTACTCTTACTGAAATTCATAACTGGACAAACCGTCCTGTATGGCCGCAATACGATCAGTTGCCTACTGATAAACCACCCGTTCCTGATGGATTCGAATGGGATTTATGGCTTGGTCCCGAAGCCAATCGCGATTATAGTCCTGATTATACAAACATGGTATTTCGCGGATGGTACGATTTCGGCGGAGGTTGTATGGCAGATATGGGACATTATAGTTTGTGGACTGTTTTCATGGCGCTGAACCTTACTTCGCCCACGCTGGTAGAACCAAGACGCAGTCATGTTTGCAGTTTTAATGGAGCAGTTCCTTTCCGCATCAATAATAATTTTTCATTCCCCACCGCAAGTACGGTTCGTTTTAGTTACCCCGCTAATGGCAATCGCCCTGCGGTTGATCTTTTCTGGTATGATGGCGGTATGCGGCCAGATACTCCGGATGAATTGCTTGCTCAGAATAAACCACTGCCGGAAGAAGGAATGATGTTTGTAGGAACAGAAGGAAAGATACTTGCAGGTTTCAATGTGCAGAATCCGGTAATTATTTCCGGGAAAAATGCAGGTACATCTGCAGGTAAAAAAACAGGAGATGATAACCAGGTGAATGAAACTACCAAGGCATTGCCTTTGTTTGCAGATGCTGTTAAATCAGGTAAACAATATCCCGGCAATTTTTCGGAAGCAGATCATCTTACAGAAGCAATAAACCTGTATGCAGTTGCTTTGCGTTCCAACACTGCATTGCATTATGACGGAGCTACGCAAACGATTTCGAATTCTGCAACCGCTAATGATTATTTGAAACGTGCTTATCGTCCGGGATGGGATCCGGATATGATTTGAATATTTATAAAAAATAAAAATCGAATTCAATATGCAAACAATAAACCGCAGAAATTTTCTCTCAAATACTTCTAAAGCAACTTTAGGCGCTATGGCTTTATCCAAATTACCATCTTCTTTTTTTAAACATGCAGGTTTAGTGAATATGCCAATAGGTTTTCAATCGTGGTCGGTAAAAGAAATGCTGGGCAAAGATTTAACGGGCACATTAAAAATGATGGCTGGACTGGGGTATCAATATATAGAAATGTGCTCGCCGCAGGGATACAAGGATATTGGCTTTGGTGAATTTGCAAAAATGTCAACGGCTGATGTTCGCAAAACCATTGCAGATGCGGGTTTGGGCTGCATCAGTTGCCACTTTGGTTTCGGCGAGCTTGCCGAAGATAAGATAGATCAAACCATTTCTTTTGCACATGATATGGGGCTTACACAAATGATTTGTTCTACATTTTGGTTGCCCGCAACATCTACCATCAAAGATTACCAGGCTTCTGCAGACAAGCTGAATAAAGCTGCAGAAAGAATTAAGAGCGCAGGAATGCAGGCAGGTTTTCACAATCACGATTTTGAATTTCATACATTGGAAGGCCAACTGATTTATGATGCATTGATGCATGAGTTTGATCCGTCATTAGTGAAAATGCAATTTCAAACAGAAGTAATTAACCTCGGTTATAAGGCCGCAGACTATTTTAAAAAATATCCCGGCAGGTTTATTTCATCACATCTTTCCGACTGGACAGCTGATAAAAAAGAAGTGCCCATTGGGCAAGGTGTTATTGACTGGAAAGAATTTTTTACTGCTTCTAAAATTGGTGGGGTGCAAAATATTTTTGTTGAAATGTCGCCATCCACATTTAAGGATAGCGCCATATATCTGAAAGGGCTTGCATAAAAATGTATTTGCATTTTGGTGGTAATAATTTTTATGGAAATTAAGAATAAATGCCATGATGGTTTGATACATTTCGGTTCAATTTTTGGTTATTTTATGTAAACGGCAAGTTGACAACAAAGGAATCATTTACTTTTATACTCCAAATTTTTTTTTGTAAAACAAATAAATTAAAACAATGAAGAAGATTATTTCAAAAGCATTAATGCTCACATTTGTTGGATTGCTCATGACATCGCTCACGTGGGCGCAACAGGATAAATCAAAACGGCCCAGCCCACCAGCAACTGCAACGGGCAAACTGGCCAGTGGCGCTACCATCACCATTGATTACAGCAGCCCTGCCGTAAAAGGAAGAAAAATATGGGGCGGCCTGGTTCCTTACGATCAAGTATGGAGAACTGGCGCCAATGAAGCCACTCTTTTCACCACGGATAAAGACATCATGATAGAAGGTAAATCTTTGCCCGCAGGAAAATACAGCATCTATACAATACCAAACGAAAATGAATGGGTATGGATTTTCAATTCTCAAACCGGACAATGGGGAATAAAAGATGAAGAACACACTTCAGAAGATCCGTCCAAAGATGTATTGCGGGTAACAGTGAAACCGAAAAAATCATCCACCTTTAATGAAAGAATGAAATTCGATGTAAACAAAGGCGGCTTTGTTCTTGAATGGGAAAACCTGAGCGTACCTGTTTCTGTAAAATAAATTTTATACCGTGGCTCGTTATTGCGGGCTACGGTTGTTTTTAATAAAACTAACTTCCCGCCTTTGCTTTCTTTGCGAAGTAAATAAACTCTTAGATTTTGTATTGGTTATTTACCAATTAAATGTCATAAGCTGAAAAAAGTCAGCTAAGAATTCTTTAAAGCAGCAATAAGTTATTTGTCATTATAAAGTAAGAATAATTATTTTTTGCAAAAAATAATCTGAACTATTTTGTTGTACATGTAAAAAAAAATTTATCTCTTTACAACGTTATTTCTACACATTTTTGTCCTAACTGCTGACTATCGGAGTGATGGTATAAACCATTTCATTTATTTATTTTAAATTAAATTCCTGGAAAAACATTTACAAACCTTTCTGAAGAATGCATTTCTATTTTGTTAGGCAAAACCTTCACCCATTGATCGCTTGATTTCGGCTGATGTTATCAAATATCCTTGGCATTACCACCTACCTCAAGGCTCAGGAAAATAATAATTATTCATAAAACTAAATCTATTCAAAATGAAATCAAATTTCACATTTGGACTACCTCTCCATGGAAGGTCTTTCTTACTTACGATACGAAAGACTAATTTTTATTTTAACTCAACATTACTATTAGCAGTCTGTTGCTTTTTTTTATCTTTTCAATCATTCTCACAAACCTTTCCTCCGGCGAGCAACTGTACTTCCAAAGATCTGTCACTCGTTGCAGCCACATTGCCTTTCAGCAAATGCGAAACGTGCACCGGAGGAACAGTAACAAAACCATTGACATTAGCGATCAACAACAAAACCGGATCCACACGAACATCTTTTGCGTTTTGGGCAACGCTGGTAATTCTTAATGCGGATGGTTCAGTAGCATCCACAACACAAATTTCAAAATGTTTTAGTACGATCCCCAAAAACGCAACAACTTCATATCTATATGGCAATCTCTCGTTCCAATGTGGACAATCCTTAATTCTTACAAATATATGGGAAGCATGGACAGATGCTTCACCAAACTCAACCTGCCCCACATTATTAAACAGCACTTCCACTATTAACCCAAAGTGCGGAACACTTCCGATGCTCAACATAGTAGCAGGAGATGATGCCAACTTTAATGTTACCAATGCTACCTGCACTACTACAGGTTCTATACAGGTATCTCCTTTTGGGGGTGCTGGCGGACCTTATACTGTAACAATTAGCAATGTAAACTCTACCACTGTGGCTCAAACTGTAAGTATTGCAACAGGAGGTTCATATACTTTCCAAAATCTCACTTCGGGCGTTTATACTTTCGGTATATCCGATCCGAATAACTGTACGCCGGTTGTAAAAACAAGAACAGTATCAGCATCCGGCTCAGTACCTGCGCCTACAAGTGGTGGAGACCAGACACAATGCCAACAATCACCAATACAAACATTAACCGCAACGGCTACTACAATATCAGGAGGAACCATTACATGGTATAATGCATCTAGTGGTGGATCTGTGGTGGCAAACCCAACACTTAACTCTGTCGGAACTGTTACTTATTATGCACAGGCATCTAATGGTACGTGTACAAGTGCAACACGCACACCTGTAACGTTAACAATAAGCGCTGCACCATCGGCTCCAACAAGCGGCGGTGATCAAACAGAATGTCAACAATCACCGATACAAACATTGACTGCCACTGCATCCGGAGGAACCATTGCATGGTATGATGCATCAAGTGGCGGAAATGCTGTAGCCAACCCAACACTTAATGCGGTAGGTACTGTTACTTATTATGCACAATCATCCAATAGTACATGTAACAGTTTAACAAGAACTCTGGTATCATTAACCATAAATGCAGCTCCATCTGCGCCAACAAGTGGTGGTGATCAAACAGAATGTGCACAAAATCCTGTTCAAACTTTAACTGCTACTGCATCCGGAGGTACTATTACCTGGTATAATGCAGCGAGTGGTGGAAATGTTGTAGCAAGTCCAACACTTAATGCAGTCGGTACTGTTACTTATTATGCTCAATCATCTAATGGAACTTGTAACAGTCTTAGCAG
>Ga0157370_10001281_pt1 | contig 31396 bp, 27 predicted proteins | sample C35metaG_FD_113463 | JGI IMG/M metagenome (GOLD analysis project Ga0157370, IMG submission 113463) | Corn rhizosphere microbial communities from Kellogg Biological Station, Michigan, USA - C3-5 metaG | ecosystem: Host-associated > Plants > Roots > Rhizosphere > Soil | place: USA: Michigan...
AACAATATAGGGATATTATTTTTGGTTAATTGATAAAACCTGTCGGGTTTGCTGCTTTAAAGAAATAGTAATATTTCATTCCGTAGGAATGTCTCGTCGGTAGATATAATTTGATTTGGGTGGTTTACGTTCCATAGGAACGTTTGATTAGAGAACAAATTATTATTGAGGTTAATTTCGTAAAAACAGGTGTCCCTACGGGACACAATGCAATACATTGTTTTTTTTGCTACCGATGAAATATTCCTACGGAATATAACAATATAGGGATATTATTTTTGGTTAATTGATAAAACCTGTCGGGTTTGCTGCTTTAAAGAAATAGTAATATTTCATTCCGTAGGAATGTCTCGTCGGTATATTATGATTTGATCTGGGTGAGTTTACGTTCCATAGGAACGTTTGATTATAGGATAAATTATTGTTAAGGTTAGTTTCGTAAAACAAGTGTTCCTACTGAACACAATTTATCACGTTAATTTTTTTAGACCGATCAAATATTCCTGACGGAATACCGAATACAACATCATTTGAAATAATAAACAAAAAACCTAACAGGTTTTAAAACCTGTTAGGTTTGCTATTCTTGTAAAACTTTATTTTTCTTAATCTCTTAATGGTTAGAAAAAACAAAAAAAAACTAAATCTTCTTTCTCATTCTTGCAACTGGAATATCAAGCTGCTCACGATATTTTGCAATCGTTCTTCTTGCAATGGGATATCCTTTTTCTTTCAAGATTTCCGCCAATTGATCGTCTGGAAGCGGTTTCTTTTTGTCTTCTTCTTCGATTGTATTCTTCAGAATTTTTTTGATTTCCAAAGTCGAAACATCTTCACCTTGATCATTTTTCATCGCTTCAGAGAAAAATTCTTTGATTAGTTTTGTTCCGTATGGTGTTTCAACATACTTGCTGTTCGCTACACGCGAAATTGTCGAAATATCCAAACCAACCATATCTGCAATATCTTTTAAGATCATTGGTTTTAATTTGGTTTCGTCGCCATCTAAGAAATATTCTTCTTGATAATGCATAATGGCATTCATCGTTACAAATAGTGTTTCCTGACGCTGTCTAATCGCATCGATAAACCATTTTGCAGAATCTAGTTTTTGTTTGATAAATTGAACAGCATCTTTTTGAGCCGATGATTTATCACGAGAATCTTTATACGTCTGCATCATTTCCTGATAATCCTTAGAAACATGCAGGGAAGGAGCATTTCTCCCGTTTAAAGTCAATTCAAGTTCGCCATCAACAATTCTGATCGCAAAATCAGGAACCACATTTTCAGTTACTTTATTATTTCCAGTATAAGATCCGCCCGGTTTAGGGTTTAGTCTTTCAATTTCGTGAATTGCTTTTTTAAGCTGTTCGTTAGAAACGCTGTATTTCTGTAGTAGTTTATCGTAATGTTTTTTCGTAAAAGCATCAAACTGATTTTCGATAATATCGATCGCTAGATCAACATATTCAGTTGGTGTTTTGTGTTTTAACTGAAGCAGTAAACATTCCTGTAAATCTCGTGCACCAACTCCAGAAGGTTCTAATTCGTGAATCACGGTCATCATTTTTTCGACCATTGCTTCATCAGTATAAATTCCCTGAGTAAAAGCCATGTCGTCTACAATATCTGGAACGCTTCTGCGGATGTAACCCATATCATCAATACTTCCCACAAGGAATTCGGCGATTTCGCGTTCTTCATCATTTAAAATAAAAGTATTTAACTGATTGATTAAATCCTGATGAAAACTAATTGGAGAAGCAAATGGAGTTTCACGTTCTTCGTCGTCACTGTAATTATTCACCTGAGTTTTGTAATCAGGTGTATCGTCGTCGCTTAGATATTCATCAATATTAATGTCGTCTGCTTCGATTCTGTCAGATTCTGCATCATCATAATCGTCGTAATCTTCATTGGCAAATTCATCTGCTTCGTATTCATCTTCTTTTCCAGCTTCCAGAGCCGGATTTTCGTTCATTTCTTCTAATAAACGTTGCTCAAAAGCTTGCGTAGGCAATTGAATTAACTTCATCAGCTGAATTTGCTGTGGAGATAATTTCTGGGATAATTTTAAATTTAAAAATTGCTTTAGCATAAAAAAAGTTGCTAAGATACTAAGGCACTAAGGTGCTGAGTATCTTATATTGGCGAATTAATTCGCGGTTGAATTATTTTTTATTTATATTTTAAAAACTTAGAATCTTAGCACCTTAGTACCTCAGAATCTTAGATTAAAATTCCGCACTACCAGGAGTTCTTGGGAAAGGAATTACGTCTCTAATATTTGTCATTCCTGTTACAAACAATACCAAACGCTCAAATCCTAATCCGAAACCTGCGTGAGTGGCAGAACCAAATCTTCTGGTGTCTAAATACCAGTATAATTCTTCTTCGTCGATGTTTAAAGCTTTCATTTTTTCAACCAAAACATCGTAACGCTCTTCTCTTTCAGAACCTCCAACGATTTCTCCAATTCCAGGGAAAAGAATATCCATTGCACGAACTGTTTCTCTTCCTGGTTCTGTGTTGTCGTTCAAACGCATGTAAAACGCTTTAATATTTGCTGGGTAATCGTATAAAATTACCGGGCATTTAAAGTGTTTTTCTACTAAATAACGTTCGTGTTCAGATTGTAAATCAGCTCCCCATTCGTTAATTAAGTAGCTGAATTTTTTCTTTTTATTTGGAGTTGAATCTCTTAAAATATCAATAGCTTCAGTATAAGAAACACGTTTAAAGTTGTTTTCTAAAACGAAGTTTAGTTTTTCCAACAAACTCATTTCGCTTCTTTCAGCCTGTGGTTTTGATTTTTCTTCTTCTAAAAGTCTTCCTTCTAAGAATTTCAAATCGTCTTTACAGTTGTCTAAAGCATATTTAATTACGTACTGAATAAAATCTTCAGCCAAATCCATGTTGTCATCAAGATCATTGAAAGCAACTTCTGGCTCGATCATCCAAAACTCAGCCAAGTGACGAGAAGTATTTGAATTTTCTGCTCTAAAAGTTGGTCCAAAAGTATAAATCTGACCCAAAGCCATTGCGAAAGTTTCGCCTTCTAATTGTCCCGAAACCGTTAAGTTCGTATGTTTTCCGAAGAAATCTTTTTTGAAATCAATGTTTCCTTCTTCGTTTTTTGGAAGATTATCCAAAGGCAGAGAAGTTACCTGAAACATTTCTCCAGCACCTTCAGCATCAGCACCAGTAATAATTGGCGTGTTTACATACACAAAACCTTTATCTTGAAAATATTTGTGAACTGCATAAGACAATACCGAACGCACACGCATAATTGCTCCAAAAGCATTTGTACGTACACGTAAATGTGCATTTTCGCGTAAAAACTCCAAAGAGTGTTTTTTAGGCTGCATTGGGAATTTCTCCGCATCAGAATCTCCAAGGATTTCAATTTTAGAAACCTGAATTTCATATTTCTGACCTGCACCTTTACTTTCGACCAAAGTTCCAATTACAGAAACCGCAGCTCCAGTTGTGATTCTTTTTAAAATCTCTTCTGGTGTATTTTCAAAATCAACAACACATTGTATATTATTAATGGTAGAACCGTCATTAAGCGCGATGAACTGATTATTTCTAAAAGTTCTCACCCATCCTTTTGCATTAACCTCCTGAAGCGTCGTAGTACTGTTTAATAAGTCTTTAACCTTTGTGTGTCTCATTTTAATTTTAGATTTATAGATTGCTGATTTTAGATCAAAATAAAACCAGTGTTTTTTATATCGAATTGCAAATATAAACGATAATAATTAATTTTTGAAGCTGTTTCCTGCTCTTCGCTGTATCTTTCTGTTTTTAAAGAAAAAACAGAAAGGATGCCGCTTCGATCAGGGCTAGAGCACTCGGTTTCAAAAGAAGCAATTTTAGTGAGATTTAGTATTTCTCTCATTTTTGTCATTTCGACGAAGGAGAAATCTCCGCAAGTAGCTCCGTCTAGTATTTCCTAGCTTTGCGGAATATATTGCGGAGATTTCTCCTTCGTCGAAATGACAAGATTGGATAAAACTTTTAAGATTAATATTATTCTTAAAATTATAACTCAAATATTTTCTTAAACTTTTGTTCTAAACTTTTCATTTTTCGTTTAGGAAGCCATCTAGTATGTAATACTGAAAAGACAATAAATAAATTAAAGATTAAGTACACTTGGACAGGAACTTTTTCTATTAAAATAAATACTGAATTACATAAAATAAATACAATAAGTGGATAATATTTTAGCCAAATTATCTGAATTTTATGCGTTGGCTCAATAGTGTAATTAACAAATAAAGTTCTGTTTGTAATTCTGTAATTTCCTTTAATCATAAAAAATGTTGGCGATACAGCAGAATTTGTTGTTAAACGAAATGTTGAGTCGTCAAAATTTCCATAGAAAGGTTTTGAAAAACTTCCAAATATTCTAAATACACCAAATGGACTGATTAACTTAAGTTTTGGGTTTCCAATTACCGTATTTTCTCTGATTCGATTTCTGAATTCAGTAATATTAAGTTTTGATTCCATTCTTTATTTTGAATTCAATTCGTGTCAAAAAAAATTACTTCTCCAAACTCTCCAATTCCTCTTTCTTAGTTTTCTTCTTTTCAAAAGTCAAAACCAGCGAAGGCAATACAACTAAATTAGCAAACATCGCAAAAGCCAGCGTACAAGAAATTAATCCTCCAAGAGCAATGGTTCCGCTGAAGCTTGATAATGTAAAAGTTGCAAAACCTAGAATTAAAACTACAGATGTGTAGAAAGTACTAATTCCAGTTTCTCTTAAAGCACTGAAAACCGATTTTTTTACTTTTCCATTACTTTGAAGCAAGTCATGTCGATACTTCGCCATAAACTGAATTGCGTTATCAACCGAGATTCCGAACGCAATACTAAATACCAAAATTGTAGACGGTTTTAATGGAATTCCAAAATAACCCATTAATCCGGATGTAATACAAAGCGGTAAAACATTTGTAATTACTGAAGCCATTACCATTTTGAACGAACGGAATAAATATAAAATTAGAACCGCGATCGTTAAAATTGCAAAAATTAAGGACTCGATTAAATTTTCAACCAAATAAGAAGTTCCTTTTTGGAAAACCAATGCTTTTCCGGTAACAGTAACTTCGTAACGATCTTTTGGGAAAATTTCATCAATTTTAGAATGTAATTTTTTCTCGACTTTCGCCATTTCATCCGTTCCGATATCCTTCATGAAAGTTGTGATTCGCGCATATTGGCCAGTCGAATCAACGTAAGCTTTCATTAAGTTTTCTTTGCTGTTTTTAGTTGCGTTTTTAGCATAACTCAAAATAAAAGTCTGCTCCTGCGAAGTTGGCAGTTGATAATATTCAGGATTTCCATTGTAGAAAGCCTGTTTAGAATATTTAACCAAATTCACAATTGAAACTGGTTTTGCTAATTCTGGAATCTCAGAAATTGTATTTTGCAATTCGTCCATTTTACGAATAGTCGAAGCTTTCATAACACCTTTTTTCTTTTTGGTGTCAATCATAATTTCTAATGGCATCACACCATTAAACTCTTTTTCGTAAAATAAAATGTCTTTAAAGAAAGAAGCGCTTTTTGGCATTTCACCAATTAAACTTCCTGAAACTTTCATTTGAGAAACACCGATTACACTAAAAACCAAAAGCAAACCATAAATGATATAAACATATTTACGTTTTGTTCTCACTAAATCTTCTACAACATTCAGCAAAGTCGAAATGTAGGTTTTAGTCAAATGGTATAAATGTTTTTCATTTGGCAATGGCATAAAACTGTATACAATTGGCACAATGAAAAGCGTCAATAAATAAACAGAAATTACGTTGATTGAAGTTACCAAACCAAATTCAAAAAGTAAATCGTTTCCAGTAATCATAAACGTTGCAAAACCAATCGCTGTTGTTAAATTCGTCATTAAAGTCGAAACCCCAATTTTTGAAATAACGCGTTGTAAAGCTTTTGCTTGATTATTGTGTAATTTAATTTCCTGCTGATATTTATTGATCAAGAAAATACAGTTTGTAATTCCGATTACAATAATTAACGGCGGAATAATCGCAGTTAAAATCGTGATTTTATAACCAAATAATCCAAGGGTTCCAAACGACCAGATTACACCAACGATTAAAATACAAATTGAAATGAATGTCGCTCTAAACGAACGGAAAAAGAAAAAGAAAATCAAAGAAACGGTAAATAAAGCCGCACCGATGAACAATCCGATTTCGCCTTTCATATCGGCAGCATTGATCGTTCTGATGTATGGCATTCCTGAAACCTTAAGATCAATTCCAGTAGTTTTTTCGAATTTATCGATCTTAGGAACTAAGTTTTCTAGAATAAAAGTCTTTCTTTCTGCGGTATTTACCAGTTTTTTATTGATGTAAATTGCAGAACGAACGCTGCCACTTTCTTTATTAAATAAAAGTCCTTCGTAAAAAGGTAAATTATGAAACAAATCGTATTGAACGCTTTTTAAATAAGCTGGATCTAAAACTTTGCTTTGATCGATAAAAGGCGTTAAAACAAATTTTTCGTTAACCGTATCTTTTTCAAGCTTTTTTAAATCATTTAAGGAAACGACCAAATCAACTTCTTTAGATTTTTTTAAACCTGTCATCAATTCATTCCACGCCGCATAATTTTTTGGCGTAAAGAATTTAGGATCTTTAAAACCAATAACTACCAGGTTTCCTTCTTCACCAAATTTATCCAAGAATTTTTGATATTCTTTATTAGCAATATGATCTTTAGGAAGCAAGTTTGCTTCGGCATAAGTCATAGCTAGGTTTTTCCATTGAAAACCAAGGAAAATCGTTAAAGCTGATAGGACAACTAGAATTGTTATTCTGTTCTTAAGTATAATTCGGGCCAATTTCTCCCAAAATCCAACTTGAATCGCGTTTTTCATAAAATCTTTAAAAATGGTTGCAAATGTAGTGAAAAGTGCTCGAAATCATAAATAATCGATTGTATTTTACTTAACGTTAACACAAAAACTCCAATTTATGATTTGTGATATATTTCTTTCTTTTTGCGGTTTACTCATAAGCTTTTCTCATATTTGCACTAATTAAAACGAAGAATTTAAAAATTAGTATAAGTGCTCAACCTGTTCAATATTGTTCTGGTTGCTGAAAAATAAAAACGATAACAAAATGCAGGATAACAATACCACAACTTTTATTTTCTTAGCAATTCTGCTGCTCTTGATCGTCATAATTTGTTTTATGATGTATCAATTAATGCAGACTAAAAAAGCAAAAGAAGATGCAGAAAAAAGTTTTTATGCTTTAGAGGTAAAGGTGAATGATCTGCAGCTGGAGAATCTGGAGTCAAAATTAAATCCGCATTTATTCAAGAATATTCTAAATTCAATTCAGTCGCATGCATATCAGACTTATTTTGCTTTAGATAAACTCGCCAATGTTTTGGATTATATTTTATACGAAAGCAAAAAGAAATTTGTAACGGCGAAAGAAGAGATTGATTTTGCGTTGAATTTAATCGAAATCAATAAAATCAAAATCAGTCCGCTTTTTGAATTAAAAGTTAAAACTAATATTAATCAAGATGATAAATTATACGATCAGCCACTATTGGCGCCGTTAATTTCAATTGATTTAATCGAAAATGCTTTTAAACATGCCGATCTTCAAAGTGCAGATGCTTTTATTTCTGTTGTTTTTGAGTTTAAAGACAATGCTTTTTTTATGACGGTTTCGAATAAAATCTCCGATAAAAAAGTGCTTAAAAAGGAGAGAAGCGGTTTTGGACATGCCACTCTCGAGCATCGTCTTCGAATTATTTATAAGAATAATTTCAAACTCGATAAGTTTATAGAAAACGATGTTTATATTGCTCATCTAAAAATTGATTTACTTGAATACAAAACTGAAATGCTTGCTTCTGGACGATGAGCTTCCTGGATTAACGTACCTTAAAATGCTTTGTGAACAAATTCCTGAACTGGAAATTGTAAAAACGTATAATAATCCGCAGAAACTTTTGTCTGATATTCCAGATCTGGATTTTGATCTCTTAATTTCTGATATCGAAATGCCAGGCATGGACGGTTTGCATTTGGCTGAAATGCTCGATGATAAATTGGTCATTTTTTGTACGGCTTATAAAGATTATGCTGCAGATGCTTTTAATATAGATGCAGTAGATTATATCACAAAACCTGTAAAATTGGAACGTCTGCAAAAAGCAGTCTCAAAAGCTTTTGAACGTTTTGATAAACCAGATTCGGCTAAAAAATTCATACAGTTGAATACAGATAAAGGAAAAACTTTGCTGTATTTTAATAAAATTCAATACATCAAAACGGCTGTAAGCGATAGCCGTGACAAAACGGTTCTGCTTTCTGACGGAAGTTTTCTGAATTTAAAAAACGTAAAATTCGACACCCTTTTAAACGAATTACCCGAAGCTGATTTCTGCCGAATAAACAAAAAAGAAATTGTGGCAGTAAAGGCAATAAAATTCTTTAATCATAATGAAATTGTATTGCATCATCTAGAAGAAAAAAATAAAAACACGACTTTAATTTTAAGCGAAACCTATCGTTCTGATTTTTTGAAGAAAGTGAAGATATAGGGTTTATTGATTTTTCAGGCTGAGCGAAGTCCAAACCCATTTCGTTTCAATAAGCCTTTGACTTCGCTCAGGATGACAGTTGAGTATAAATATTACCAGTTAGCGGGTGTCAGGCTGAGCGAAGTCGAAGCTTTGTTCTCGAAATAAGGCCTTAGATTCCATTCACATTGCTAGTAGATTTTTGTTGAGCTTTAGAACTTATTACAAAGTTTTTCCGACTTGTTACATACATTGAAAATTAGCAGGAAATTTGTTTTTTCACTTGAAGCTCACTTCTGATATTTGCGGCAATAAATTAAAAGAACGAGTTATGAATAACATTAAAAACTCTTTATTCTACGTAACAATTATTGGAGGTTTTACCGCTCTAATATATTGGATAATTTCAAAGGGCGCAGCATTAGAAGTTGGACGCGATATTGTCAAGAAAAAAATAGAAAGTAATCATTGGAATGATTTCCTTCATTCTATGGTCGAAAATTTACAGCATCCGCTGGCTATTTTATTGGCGCAAATCGTGACTATTATTTTAGTAGCGCGTTTATTTGGATGGTTTTTTAGAAAAATCGGACAGCCATCTGTAATTGGAGAAATGATTGCCGGAATTGTTTTAGGGCCATCTTTGGTCGGAATGTACTTTCCAGAATTCTCTGCGGCTTTATTCCCAAAAGAATCATTAGGAAATTTACAATTCTTAAGTCAGATTGGTTTAATTCTTTTCATGTTCGTTATCGGGATGGAGCTGGATTTGAAAGTGCTTAAAAACAAAGCACATGATGCAGTTGTTATCAGCCATGCCAGTATTGTAATTCCGTTTGCTTTAGGATTAACATTGGCTTATTTTATTTATCACACTTTTGCCCCAATTGGTGTTGAGTTTTCTTCTTTCGGATTATTTATGGGAATTGCCATGAGTATTACTGCGTTTCCGGTTCTAGCGAGAATTGTTCAGGAACGCGGTATGCAGAAAACAAAACTCGGAACTATTGCCATTACTTGTGCCGCTGCAGATGATATTACTGCATGGTGTATTCTTGCCGTTGTAATTGCCATCGTAAAAGCAGGCTCGTTTACAAGTGCATTATACGTGATTGGATTGGCGATTTTATACGTGATCATAATGTTGAAAATCGTTCGTCCGTTCCTAAAACGTGTTGGAGATTTAAATTCAACTCGCGAAAGTTTAAATAAACCAGTTGTTGCTATTTTCTTTATTACACTTTTAATTTCAGCTTATGCTGCAGAATTAATTGGAATTCATGCTTTATTTGGAGCTTTCCTTGCAGGAGCAATTATGCCTGAAAATAATAAATTCAGAAATATATTTATTGAGAAAGTAGAAGACGTTGCCATAATTGTATTATTGCCTTTATTCTTTGTGTTTACAGGTTTGCGTACGCAGATTGGGCTACTTAATGATCCTGAATTATGGAAAATTACTGGATTAATTATAGCGGTTGCTGTAGCCGGTAAATTTTTCGGAAGTGCGTTGGCAGCTAAATTTGTTGGACAAAATTGGAAAGATAGTTTGGCAATTGGAGCTTTGATGAATACAAGAGGTTTAATGGAACTTGTAGTTTTAAATATTGGATATGATCTTGGAGTTTTGTCAACAGAGATTTTTACCATGATGGTAATTATGGCATTGGTAACCACTTTTATGACAGGCCCAGCTTTAGATTTTATAGGCTTTATTTTTAAAGACAAAGCGACGAATGTACCGCAGGAAATTGGAAGTAAGAGCAAATATAAAATCCTGCTTTCGTTTGCAACTCCAGAAAGAGGGAAAAAACTTTTAAAAATTGCCAACAGTTTGGTTAAAAAACAACCAGATAATTCAATTGTAACAGCAATGCACTTGTCTTTAAGTACAGAAATTCACTCTTTTGATGTAAAAGATCATGAACGTAAAATGTTAGTTCCAATTATCGAAGAATCCAACCGATTGAATCAAAATATTGTGAGTCTTTTTAAAGTTTCTAATGATATAGATACGGATATTATTGATTCGGCAAACCAAGGAGAATATGACTTATTATTGGTTGGTTTAGGACAATCTATTTTTGATGGAACTCTACTTGGAAAGATTCTTGGTTTTACAACCCGAATAGTAAATCCAGATCGTTTAATCGATAAATTCACAGGAAAAGAAGGATTGTTTGAAAATTCTCCTTTTGACGAAAGAACCCGTCATATTATTGCAAAAACGAGAATGCCGGTTGGTATTTTTATCGATAAAGATTTTGAAGAAATAAATCAGGTTTTTATGCCTGTATTCAGTAGAGAAGATGCTTTTTTAATTGATTACGCTAAAAAACTAATCAATAATAACGGTTCGCAGATTACAGTTTTAGATGCCAGCGGTGAAGTAAAAAACACTCGTGATATTCAGGAAACTATCCGATCTATCGAACAGATTGCGCCAAATCATATTATGATTATGCATGACAGAACTATTAAAAAAGAATTTTTAGATGGTCAAGACTTAATGATTATAAGTTTAGACAGCTGGAAAAAATTAATTGAATCTCAAAGTACTTGGCTGAACAATACACCTTCAGTATTGATTTTGAAACCATAAATTTTTAATAAATATCAATTTTTTTTTCCCGAGGCTTCGGGACCAAATTCCAATTTTTATGATTGTGGTTTGGGATTTTTTTTTGATTCTTTCTTGCACGCATACCTTTGTCAAAGTTTTAAACTTTGATAAAGGTTTTTTTGTCATTTCGACGAAGGAGAAATCTCCACGAGTAACTCCATAACGAATATCCAATCTTTGTAGAGGTTCTTACGGAGATTTCTCGTTCCTCGAAATGACAGACTATCTGAAGATTTTTTTTAAGCATGTTTTTTGTCATCCTGACGAAGGAAGGATCACACTAGCGATTCGGCAAAGTAATTTTACATAAAGAATTGCCAATCTTTGTCGAGTTACGAGTGTGATCCTTCCTTCGTCAGGATGACAAACCTATCGTAAAATTTGAAATTTAATTCTTAAAGTCCAAGATCAAGTACATAAGAAATCTTAACTGCAATATTGTCTTCAAACTTCAATAATTGGTTTGGACCATAACGATAGAATCCGCCAAGACCGAAACCTTTGTAGATTTTGTTTAGCTCAATTCCCGATTCAAAATAACCTTTATCAAGTGTTTTGTAATCGGGTCCAACATGTTGTTCTGGTTTTTCCATATTTCCCCAAGCCATTCTGGTTACTAAAACCAGCGACGGACGAACTTTTCTCATAATTTTAATACGGTCAAAACCATGCTTGATCTGAAACATAAGATATTGACTAGAGAAGAATTCATTAAAATACATGGTTTCAAAGGCATTTCTTCCTGCAAAAGTAATACGCTGAATAACAGTTTCTTTGGTTAAATTATTTGGAGAAGTATTATACAAATGAGTAATAGGAACATCTCCCATTGCATAACCTGCCTGCAAAAGCAAACTCGTCTTCTGGCGATTTAAATATTGTTTTTCGTATTCGGCTTTAAAATCTATTTTGCTGAAAGTAAAATCATTATCAAATACATTTGGTAATGACTGTGTGTATTGAAACGTAAACCTTGGAAATTTTTTATCTGTTTCATTTCTTCCCGTTGGAGTCTGCATAAACTCGCTGAAAGGCGCCCATACAATCGACAGCATTGCTGTAGTCATTACATAACTGGAATATAATTTTCCGTCATGATTAAAAAGATAATCAAATTTAGGTTCAATATAATTTCGCGAAACTTCTAAAACTGCTTCAGTTTTTGGAATAAATTTAGTCTGGATATTACCTCGCCATCCTGAATATTCGTAAAATGTACTAATATTAATTGGCCGCGGGTCATAAATTTTAAACACACGTTTGTCTACACTGAAAACGGTACTTGCAATTTCCCGTACGTCATCAGCATAATAACCATTCAGCCAGGTGTTGGTATATTTATCTAATAAAACGCCGGCTCCCACACTGTATTTAAAAACACCATCTTTGGTTCCGTACGCCGTATAACTTTCAAGTCTGAAGTTTTTCGAAAAGCGATCATTTGTAATTCCGCCTAAACCAATTCGGAAACCTTCATAATTATTAAAACTTATAATCTTCTTTAAATCCAAATCAACAGGACCAATAGGATAGAAGCCATTAATAATTTTTCGGCCTATTCCTAAACGCTTTTCAACTCTATTGCTCACCGAAAGACTGTCTAGTAATAAATATGTTTTTTGGCTTTTTAAGTCAAGATTTTCTTTGCGGTAAGCTTCCCAAAACGATTCAGGTTTTTTGGCCGCATCGTCTTTAATTTCGATATAAAGCGATGGATTTTTTATAGCAGTATTGGTGTTGACACGAATATCGAAACTATTACTTTCTGAAAGTAAATAGGTGAAATCTGAAGCCACTTTTTTTCTGGGTTCAAAATTTTCTTCAACATCTCCGTCAAACTGAATTGTTCCTCCTAAAATTCTAATATCATCGTCATTTTTTCCTTTTACAATTTTGAATGTCGTATTGCTTTGAAACCAAATTTTTTCTTTCGGAATATATTCAAATTCGTGAATGCCGCTAATATCCAAAACACCTTTAATTCGCATTACCGCTTTCGCGACAGCAAAATTTTCTTTATCAATATACAATACGCCTTCTAAGCCAGAAGATTTTCGCTTGAGTTTATTTTTGAAATAAATCATATACGTGTCGCGGCCTTTGATGCTGACAGTATCTAATAATTTATAATTATAACTCGATGGCGCTTGATTAGAAATCGGATTTTCATATTTCGTTTCAAACAATTCGTACTTCGGATCGTAGATGGAAATCGACTGGAGGTTAAATGCCAAAACTTCGTAAATAGGCTGTTTAAAACCAGCTATTTTGGTGCCAAGAACAGTTTCTTTTAATTTGTTATTTCCAAATTGATATTCCGAAACTTTCTCGGTTTGAAATAAATGCTGTCTGCTTACAATTTCTTTAAACTTATAATCAGAAGAATCAACATTGATGATTTTTTTATTTAAATCTTTGTAAGACGCGGTAGAGTCGATCCTGCCGTCTATCGAATCTGGATTAGCGGTTACAATAAGTTTGTTGTATGTTTTGTACTCAAAATTATTGAGTTTTTTCTGCGGATCATTTAGCGGTTTATTGGCAATAACTTTTCGAATTATTGTCAAAGCAGGATTTTCATTAGAAACCACAACTTCTTTCAAATCATCTGTCTGCTGTGCAAGCGAAACGGCATAAAAAGTTTTATTGCTGATTAATGCAATGGTTTTGGTTTGAAAACCAACATAAGATACTGATAGAGTTGTAGCAGATGTGCTGATTTTAAAAATAAACTTCCCGTCAACATCTGTAATAGTATTGTTGTTTTCTGAGGTGGTTATTGTGGCAAACGGAAGAGGTTTGTTATTTGAATCGGTTACGATTCCGTTTATTTGAAATTGCGCTTGAAGAGTAAGCGTAAAAAACAAAGTCAAAAAACAAAATAGCTTCATACAGAATGATATAGTTTCAAAAACGAAAAGAATTTAATTTTCGTATGCAAAAATAACAATAAAAAAATCCGTCTGGTACTATTCACCAGACGGATTTTTTAAATATCTCAGATCTTTGATTACACTTTCATGATTTCGGCTTCTTTTAAAACCAATAATTCATCAATTTTTTTAATAAAAGCGTTTGTCAAGTTTTGAACTTCTTCTTCAGCAGATTTGCAAATGTCTTCAGAAGTTCCTTCTTTTTCTAATTTTTTAATGTCAGTATTTGCATCTTTACGAGAGTTACGAATACCAATTTTAGCATCTTCAGCCTCAGATTTTGCTTGTTTAGCCAAATCACGACGACGCTCTTCTGTCAATGGCGGTACGCTGATGATTACCATATCACCATTGTTCATCGGGTTAAATCCGATGTTTGCAATTAAGATAGCCTTTTCAATTGCTTGCAGCATATTTTTTTCAAAAGGCTGTAATGTAATTGTTCTAGCATCTGGAACACTGATTTTAGATACTTGAGAAAGCGGTGTTGCAGATCCATAATAATCTACAAAAACACCTCCAAGCATTGCTGGAGAAGCTTTTCCTGCACGAATATTAAGAAATTCTTTCTCTAAGTGTGCAATAGTACCATTCATTGATTCCTCAGTACTTTCTAAAATAAAGTCTATTTCTTCAGTCATTGTTTTTTTAGTTTTCAGTTTTCATTCTCAGTTTTCAGTTAAAGTCTTATTTATGCGACTGTAAACTGTTACTGATGACTATATATTAACTACAGTTCCTATGTTTTCGCCTTCGCAGATTTTCAACAAGTTTCCAATTTTATTCATATCAAAAACTACGATTGGTAATTTATTTTCTTGACTTAGAGTAAATGCAGTAGTGTCCATTACATTTAATCCTTTTTTGATTACATCGTCAAAAGAAATAAAGTCAAATTTTACTGCAGAAGCATTTTTCTCAGGGTCAGAATCATAAACACCATCAACACGAGTTCCTTTTAAGATAACATCAGCATTAATTTCGATTCCTCTTAAGACTGCTGCAGTATCTGTTGTAAAATATGGATTTCCAGTTCCGGCACCAAAAATTACGATTCTGCCTTTTTCTAAGTGGCGGTCTGCTCTTCTTTTAATGTATGGTTCTGCAATAGATTCCATTTTTAAAGCAGTCTGCAAACGCGTTTTCATTCCTTTATCTTCAAGAGCACCTTGTAAAGCCATTCCGTTAATTACAGTTGCAAGCATCCCCATGTAATCACCTTGAACTCTATCCATTCCAGAACTTGCTCCAGCAACTCCTCTAAATATATTTCCTCCTCCAATAACAATTGCAATCTCTACTCCTTTACTGTGAATCTGCTTAATTTCATCTGCATATTCGGCTAATCTTTTTGGGTCTATACCGTATTGTAAATCACCCATTAGCGCTTCGCCGCTAAGTTTTAGAAGAATTCTTTTATATTTCATGTGTGTGTCGCGTTAATTTGTGCAAATATAGACATATTCTGATTTTTAGAAATAATGTTTGTAAAATAATTTTGGGTTCACTTTATTATTCAGATTTTTTATTTTTGTAAGAAAAAACTAAAGATAGAAAGATGTTAATATCAGGATTCGATAATGATGATGTTGAGAGAGATATCAAAAATATTCAAAATCAATATGGTTTTGAATTTCCGGAGCAATACAATAATTTTTTACTAAAATATAATGGTGGAAAAACACCAGAAACAAGTTTTAGAATTAATAAAATCTCATCAGATATTAAGGGATTGTATGGAGTTGCTAAGGCAGATCAATTTTATAATTATAAATTTTATTTAGATAAACCATTTTTTTTAAACTTTTTAGCTGATGGTTTTGTTCCAATTGGTCATAATAGTTTTGGAGATTTTATTTTGATTGGAATTGGAGAAAATAACATGGGTAAAATATTTTTTTATTACCACGATAGAGCAGGGAAATATATTGAATTAACTCAAAATTTTATACAATTTATTGAGAAATGTAAAAGTACTAAAATAGGGAAAATAAGATCAATTGAAGAACGGATAGAAGACATGAGAATACTTGGAAAAGAGGATAAAATTACCCCTGAAAAACTTCAAGGCTGGCAGGATGAAATAGATAGTTATGCTAACCTAAAACAAATAGAATTGGTTATTTAAAAGTTTAATTATTTTAGAATTAAGATTAAATATTGTTTGAAATCTGACAATTGTCATTATCCTCGTCTTTCTAAATTTTGTATTTTTATTCTATCCTAAAAATCAAACCAATATGAAAAGCATCGTAGCCAAAGCATTATTCAACAGTCATTCTTATGCTGAATACAGAAAATTAGTAACCGATTTATTGTCTGAAGGAAAGTCGACAGGAAACGAACAATCGGAAAGCTTGACTAATTATTCCAAATTAAACGAAGCGAGAATGAACAGACTGGAGAAAACCATACAAATTGCAGAACCTATTATTGATAAACTACAACATTTAGACAATCATTATATATGGCTGGTACTTTCTGAAGGTTGGTGCGGCGATGCAGCGCAGATTCTTCCCATTTTAAATAAAATGGCTTTGGCTTCAAACAAAAAAGTGGATCTAAGAATAGCTTTGCGTGATGAAAATGATGATTTAATGAATCAATATCTCACAAATGGCGGAAGGGCAATTCCTAAAGTAATTGTTATTTGTAAAGAAGCCGGAATTGTTCGTGCCGATTGGGGACCAAGACCAAAAGGTGCCGCTGAATTAATGGCAAATCACAAAAGAGAGGTTGGCCCAATTGATGAAAAGATAAAAACAGATTTACAATTGTGGTATTTGGCAGACAAAGGAATCTCGGTTCAAGAAGAATTGCTTGAAATTATGGAGAATATTAAATATAATCGGCTTTGATTTTGGTAATGTGTTGATAATAAATAATTTGGTTGATAAAATTATCTTAAAGTGTTTTTATTTTACTTATTATTTTGTAACTTAGTAAATATAATCCCACTTCTATTATAACTTTCTGATTTACTCTTTTTATTGGTGTTTATTTATTGTCTAACATTAAAATACACTATTATGAAAAAGTTATTTGAAAGATTTTATGATTTCTTTTCTCAATTCTTATTTGGAGGGAAAAATGTGCCTCACTATTAACTCAATGAATCAGTATGAGATAATTGTACTATTTGTTTAAAGAGTTGGCACATTACTATTTTCAAATTTGTAATGTGCTATTTTATTTTTTACTGCAGGCTTTCCTCGAAAAGAGTAATATCAATCGCATTTTTTACATCGTAATTGCCAATTTTGGTGCGGCGTAATACAGTTAAATGTGAACCTGAATTCATCGCTTTCCCGAAATCGTAAGCTAGAGAACGAATGTAAGTTCCTTTACTGCAAACTACTCTAAAGTCGATTTCTGGCAGTGCAATTCTTGTAATTTCAAATTCATGAATAGTAGTTTTTCTACTTTCAATTTCTACAGATTCTCCAGCACGCGCATGCTCGTATAAACGAACTCCGTCTTTTTTAATAGCCGAAAAAATAGGCGGTTTTTGATCTATTTCTCCTAAAAACTGCTTTACCGTTTCGTGAATCAAAGCTTCATCGATATGATCTGTTGGGAAAGTCTGGTCGATTTCTGTTTCTAAATCGTACGACGGAGTAGTGGCTCCGATGTAAAAAGTTCCAGTATATTCTTTTGCCTGACCTTGAAGCTCCGAAATTCTTTTGGTGAATTTTCCAGTACAAATCAATAAAAGTCCAGTCGCCAGCGGATCTAAAGTTCCGGCGTGACCAATTTTGAACTTTTTAGGAAGTCCAACTTTATTAATTAAAAGGTATTTTAATTTATTGACCGCTTGAAACGAACTCCATTTTAATGGTTTGTCAATCAATAAAACTTGTCCGTCTAAATATTCTTCAGGTGTCATTATATGATGGTAAGCGGGTGAATGAAAAAGTGAATCAATAATAAAATGATTCCAGCTAAGATTCGGTAATAACCAAAAACTTTAAAGCCATTTTTTGTTAAGAATCCGATGAAAGTTTTAATGGCCAAAAGTGCTACAACAAAAGCAACAATGTTTCCGATAACAAGCATGTTAATTTGATCGTGAGACAATTCAAATCCTGCTTTGTAATAATCGTAACATTTTTTTGCTGTTGCCCCTAACATAGTAGGAACTGCTAAGAAAAATGAAAATTCTGCTGCAGAAGTTCTTGTTAGTTTTTGCGACATACCTCCAACAATACTAGCACCGCTTCTTGAAACTCCAGGAATCATTGCCAGACATTGAAATAGTCCAATTTTAAAAGCTTTTGCATAAGTAATCTCAGTTGAGACTTCAGGATCGTTTGGTTTGTTGAACCATTCGTCTACTTTCAATAAAATAATTCCTCCAATTAGAAGTGAAATAGCAACCGTAACAGGATTTTCTAATAAGCCGTCAATAAAATCACTTAAAAGTAATCCTAAAAGCACTGCAGGAATAAAAGCAACTAAAAGTTTAAAGTAGAAATCAAATGTTTGAAAGAAACGTTTGAAATATAAAATTACAACCGAAAGTATAGCACCAAGCTGAATTACAATTGTAAAAAGTTTAGTGAAATCGTTATGAGCGATTCCAAAAAATGAAGAGGCAATAATCATGTGTCCAGTTGAAGAAACAGGTAAAAATTCTGTAATTCCTTCAATAATGGCAAGAACGATAGCTTGTAATGTATTCATTTAAATTAGATTTTTAGATTTTAGTCCCGAAGCGTCGGGATAGACTTTTAGACTTTTCTAGAAAAGATTAATCTAATAATCTAAGATGTCTGAAAATTCTAAGTAGTCTAAGAAAGTCTATTTAGATTTTTTGAAAATAGAATAAATCGTAATTCCAAAACCGATTAAAACAGTTGTCGGCGCTAAACGGATACGTCTAAAACTAAAAATATCTTCGTTAAAAACATTCGGATCTTTACTTCCTCCGCCAGACATTAGAATAAATCCTAATGCAATAACAGCAATACCAATTAATAAGATTTTATAATTGATGCTGTCAAAAAGGAATTCCTGTTTTGGCTGTGCCTGAGCTTGTTCTTTGTTATTGTTGTTGTTTTTCATTTTGTCATTGCGAGGTACGAAGCAGTCTCACCCTCTTTTGAGTTTATTTTTATCTAAAACAATCTAAAATCTAAAATTAATAAAGATCGTCAGTTCTTAAATTCAAGAAACGTTGTGTTGCAAAATGTGTGCTGATCCAAGTAATCAAAACACCTAATCCGAAAACAGCAACTAAAACCAAAGCGATTAAAACTTTGTCTTCTAAAATTCCTAAACCAGGGAAATTAGTTTCTACATAAATTAAAAGTGCAATCAAGGCGATAATTGCCAAACCAGCGCCCAGCATACCTAATTTTACACTTCGCATTACAAATGGTTTACGAATAAATGCTTTGGTTGCTCCAACCATCTGCATAGTTTTGATGATAAAACGATTAGAGTGAATTGATAAACGCAGTGAACTATTGATTAATAAAACAGCAATTATAGTAAGGAAACCACTGATTATTAAAATCCACATACTAACTTTTTTGATGTTGTCATTTACCAGATTTACCAATTGTTTGTCATAAACAATATCCTCAATCATCGTATTTTTTTTCAAATTACTTTCAATCTCTAAAATGCTGTCTCTTTCTACATAATCAGCTTTTAAGTGAATGTCGTATGAATTTAATAACGGATTTTCTCCTAAAAAAGTTAGAAAATCTTCTCCAATAATATCGGTATGTTCTTTGGCTGCTTTTTCTTTAGAAACATAAGCAAAAGATCTAGCGAATGGTGCTCTTTTCAATTCGGTATTAAAAGCTTTGATGACGCTGTCATTAGCTTCATTTTTAAAGAAAACGGTCATGGCGATTTTTTCTTTAAAATCGTTTGCCAGTTTTTTAGAATTAATAATGAATAATCCCAGTACTCCCAAAAGGAATAAAACCAAGAATACACTTAATACAACCGAAAAATAAGAGGAAATTAACCTGCGCTTTTGAAATTTATCAAAGTTAGAACTCATAGTTTGCTTAAATTATGTGGTAAAAATAATAAAGAATTTCTTTATTTAAAGTTAATAACGAACTTTTATACTATAAATGTACAATTTGATATTGAATAAAAGTTTATTTAACTGCAAACAAGAATAAGTTTTTTTAAGATTACTTATCTGAGGGCATAAAGCAGATTTTACCGCAAAGTGCGCAAAGTAATTTAAATTGTATAAAACACAAAGCTGCGCAAAGTTCTAGCGGCATAAAGCTTTGTGAACTTATATGTTTTGAATCTACCGCTAAATAAAAACCTTAGCGAACTTTGAGGTTGAAAAAAACGGTGAACCTTAAAATTTACTTTCAAAAACTACATGAAATGCGACTCAATATTAAGTATTTTTAATAATTTGAATAAGTATTTTGATATTTTATTTGTTTGTCTGTGAAATGCTTTGGTACAAACCACAATAAATGTAAATTTGCGGCTAATTAACTAGTGAAAAGCCTTAGAACCTTAGTCACTTAGAATCTTAGTCACTTAGAAATGAAATACAATCCAAACGAAATTGACGCCAAATGGCAAAAATATTGGGCAGAAAATCAAACTTTTGCAGCAAAAAACAACTCTGAAAAACCTAAACATTATGTTCTCGATATGTTTCCTTATCCATCTGGAGCGGGATTACACGTTGGGCATCCGCTGGGTTATATAGCTTCAGACGTTTATTCTCGTTTCAAAAGACATCAAGGTTTCAATGTTTTGCACCCGATGGGTTACGATAGTTTTGGATTACCTGCAGAACAATATGCAATCCAGACAGGACAGCGTCCAGAAGATACAACGCGCGTAAATATTGACGGTGGTGTAGACAAAGAAGGAAAACAAATCGCAGGATATAGAAAACAATTAGATAAAATCGGGTTTTCGTTTGACTGGAGTCGTGAAGTGCGAACTTCAAATCCTGATTATTACAAACATACGCAATGGATTTTTATTCAATTGTTCAATTCTTGGTATTGCAAAAAACAAGGAAAAGCATTTGATATTTCAGAATTAATAACTGTTTTTGAAGAAAGTGGAAACGCATTAGTTGAAGCAGTTTGCGACGATAACGTAGTAATTTTTACTGCCGACGAATGGAATTCTTATTCTGAAGATCAAAAAGAAAAAATCTTGTTACAATACAGAATGACGTATTTGGCAGAAACCGAAGTAAACTGGTGTCCAGGCTTAGGAACTGTTTTGGCAAATGACGAAATTGTAAACGGAGTTTCAGAACGTGGAGGCTTTCCTGTTATAAGAAAAAAAATGACACAATGGAGTATGCGAATTTCTGCTTATGCCGAACGCTTGCTTCAAGGCTTAAATGATATTGATTGGAGTGAGTCTATAAAAGAATCACAAAGAAACTGGATTGGAAAATCAGTTGGTGCGTTGGTGACTTTTAATGTGAAAAATCATAACGAAGTTATCGAAGTGTTTACGACAAGACCTGATACTATTTTTGGAGTAACGTTTATGACTTTGGCTCCAGAACACGATTTGGTGGCTAAAATTACAACTCCAGAACAAAAAGCTGCTGTTGAAGCCTATATCGAAAAAACAGCAAAACGATCAGAGCGTGAGCGTATGGCGGATGTAAAAACTATTTCGGGAGTATTTACAGGTGCTTATGCTGAACATCCATTTACAAAAGAAGCAATTCCAGTTTGGATTGGGGATTATGTTTTGGCAGGTTACGGAACAGGTGCTGTAATGGCGGTTCCTTGCGGAGACGAAAGAGATTACGCTTTTGCTAATTTCTTTAAAGGTCAAAAAGGAATGCAGGAAATCAAAAATATCTTCGCGAATGTTGATATTTCTGAAGCGGCTTATGGATCAAAAGATAATGTTGAAATCGCTGGTTCTGATTTCTTAAACGGGTTAAACTACAAAGAGGCGACAGCAAAAGCGATTTATAAATTAGAAGAGATCGGACAAGGAAAAGGTAAAACAAATTACCGTTTGCGTGATGCCGTTTTCTCTCGTCAGCGTTATTGGGGCGAACCATTCCCAGTTTATTATGTGAATGGTCTTCCAAAAATGATTGACACACAGCACTTGCCAATTATTTTACCTGAAGTAGAAAAATATTTACCAACCGAAGACGGATTGCCTCCTTTAGGAAACGCGGCGGTTTGGGCTTGGGATACAAAACAAAATAAAGTTGTCAATACTGATTTAGTAGATAATGTTTCGATTTTTCCTTTGGAGTTAAATACAATGCCAGGTTGGGCAGGAAGTTCATGGTATTGGATGCGTTATATGGATGCACACAATGAAAATGAATTTGCAAGTAAAGATGCTTTGGCTTACTGGGAAAGTGTTGATTTATATATCGGAGGAAGCGAACATGCAACCGGACACTTATTATATTCTCGTTTCTGGAATAAATTCTTAAAAGATAAAGGTTTTGCTCCAACTGAAGAGCCATTCAAAAAACTGATCAATCAGGGAATGATTTTGGGAACTAGTGCGTTTGTTTACAGATTAGAAGGAACAAATACTTTTGTATCTAAAAATAAAATTGGAGATCAAAAAGTACAGCCAATTCACGCTGACGTTTCAATGGTAAATTCATCAGATGAATTAGATGTTGAAAAATTCAAAGCTTGGAGAGAAGATTATGCTGATGCTGAATTTATTTTAGACGAAAACGGAAAATACATTGTAGGCCGAGAAGTTGAGAAAATGTCGAAATCGAAATACAATGTTGTAACTCCAGATGATATTTGTGCAGAATATGGAGCTGATACATTGCGTTTGTATGAAATGTTTTTAGGCCCGTTAGAGCAGGCAAAACCTTGGAATACCGCTGGAATTTCTGGTGTATTTGGTTTCTTGAAAAAATTATGGAGATTGTATTTTGATGATAATGGCTTAATCGTAAATAACGACGAACCGACAAAAGACAACTTAAAATCATTGCATAAAACAATCAAAAAAGTGGCTGATGATATTGAGAATTTCTCTTTCAATACTTCTGTTTCTCAATTTATGATTTGTGTAAACGAATTGTCTTCTCAAAATTGTCATTCAAGGGCGATTTTAGAGCCGTTAGCAATTTTAGTTTCGCCTTATGCGCCTCATATTGCAGAAGAATTATGGTCGCAGTTAGGACATACGACTTCTATTTCTGAGGTTGCTTTCCCAATTTTTGATGAAAAACATTTAATCGAAACCAATAAAGAGTACCCAGTTTCTTTCAACGGAAAAATGCGTTTCACAATCGAATTGCCTTTGGATTTAACCAAAGAACAAATCGAAGAAATCGTAATGAAAGACGAAAGAACTCAAAAACAGTTAGATGGAAAAACTCCGAATAAAGTGATTATTGTTCCTGGGAAAATAATTAACCTAGTCGGTTAATTATTTTAAAATTCCAATATAAAAATTCCAAATTCCAATTTTACGATTGGGGTTTGGGATTTTTTTTATGCTTGTTTTTTTCGCCACGAATTCACGAATTTTATTTTTTAAAAACATATAGTTTGTCATTTCGACGAAGGAGAAATCTTCACAAGTAACTCTACAAAGATTGGCGATTTTGATTGCGGAGCTACTCGCGAAGATTTCTCCTTCGTCGAAATGACAAGATTGAGGAAAAACTTTGCGGTTAAAAACCCGCACTAACATTGGCGTTTTTAATTTTTTTATTAAAAAATTAAAAACTTTTGTAACATTTTAATAGTCGTCGTATCAAAAGCATGGATCCGATTTAATTAACAACTTAAAACTATTAAAAATGAAAAAGTATATCATCTTAATTATCGCATTCTTATTCTCTGCATTATGTATCAATGTTTTTGCACAAACAAAATCATATCCTTTTGAGGTTATCAAAACAGGAAAAGGAAAACAATCTATAATATTTATTCCTGGTTTTGCTTCTTCTGGAGAAGTTTGGAACGAAACCAAAGCAGCTTTCGAAAAAGATTTTACATGCTATACACTTACAATGGCTGGATTTGCCAGAGTAAAACCACAACCTAATCCTTCATTCGAAAACTGGAAAGCAGGAATTGCCAATTATATCAAAGACAATAAAATCGAAAAACCAATTTTAGTTGGCCACAGTATGGGAGGCGGGCTTGCGCTGGCAATCGCTTCTGATTATCCAGATTTAATTGGTAAAATTGTGGTTGTCGACGCGCTTCCGTGTTTGGCTGCTTTGAGCGATCCTTCTTTTAAATCAAAAGAAAATAATGACTGTTCGCCAATGGTTACTCAAATGGCAGCAATGAATGAAACGCAGTTTTATGATATGCAGAAACAAACGATGCCGAGACTTTTGCAAGATTCATCAAAATTAGAAATGGTTGTAGACTGGAGTGTAAAATCGGATCGAAAAACTTTTTCGGAAGTGTATTGTGATTTCTTTAATATCGATTTGAGAGAAAGAATCTCGGCGATAAAATGTCCGTCATTAATTTTATTAGAATCTTATTTTATAAATTTAAAACCGGCAATCGAAGGGCAGTATAAAAACTTGAAAACAGCTAATTTTCAATATGCGGATAAAGGTTTACATTTTATAATGTACGATGACAAAGATTGGTATTTGGCACAATTAAACTCTTTTATAAAATCTTAATATGGAATTCGAAGATATCTACAAAACATATTGGGATAGAATTTTTAGGCTTTGCATGGGTTTTGTAAACGATTATGACGCCGCGCAGGATTTGACTCAGGAAACGTTTATAATTGTCTGGCAGAAACTGGAAACCTTTAGAAATGAATCTTCTATTGGAACCTGGATTTTTAGGATTGCTTCTAACAATTGCCTGAGGCAGATCGAAAAACAGAAGCGTTTCCCAAAATCAGAACTGCCTGTTCATCTTTCAGAAGAAAAACAAACTTCATTAGAACCTCAAATTCAGTTTTTATACAAATGTATTGCTGAATTACCCGAAACAGAACGTATTATTATTTCGCTGGAATTAGAAGATGTAAAGCAGACAGAAATTGCCAAAATTGTTGGACTTTCTGATGCAAATGTGCGAGTAAAAATTCACAGGATAAAAGAAAAACTGACCGAAAAATTTAAAGAAAATGGACAACGATAACAATATAGATTTTAAAGACTTATGGAAAAAACAATCTGTAAGTCAGCCAGATATGAAGGATTTGCTGGCAAGAGTAACCAAGTTCAAAAAGGCAGGATTAAGAAGTTTATGGATTGTTAATATATTGCTTTTGGCTACCTGTATGTTTATTGTTTGTATTTGGATATATTATCAACCACAATTTATTTCGACTAAGATCGGAATTATTATAACGATTCTGGCCATGGTGATTTATTTATTCACCTATAATAAATTACTGAGCAAGTATAAAAATATTGAAGCCACACAAACCAATCAAGAGTATCTTCAAAATTTAATTATAATTAAAAAGAAACAACAATTTCTGCAGACCAAAATGATGACTTTTTATTTTCTGGCGCTTACAGTTGGTATTTGTTTATATATGTATGAATATGCCAGTAGAATGACGCTTTTAGGAGCTGGTTTAACGTATGGTATTACTTTATCATGGATGTGGTTCAATTGGTTTTATCTTCGCCCGAAACAAGTCAAAAAACAGCAGGAGAAAATAAATAGTCTAATTGAGAAGTTTGAAGAAGTGAACAATCAATTAGAGTTATAAAAAAAGAAGCTTCGTAATATTACGAAGCTTTACTTTTTACCAAAAAACTAAAATCTAAATTTTAAAGTAAGATTTATAGAGGAAAAACGTAAGGAGTAAGAGATAAAACAATTATTCCGTCGCTAGTTGCTGTTGCAGTTAGTTCGTTTTGCAATTTTCCGCCAACATAAATTTTACCAGTTAAAGTTTGTCCAGCAACTCCGCCATATCCGCTTGCGCTTAATGATGCTCCCATAGATTTTGCTTCAGCTGTAAATTCTTTAGTCCAAGGAAGCTTAGTAATGTCTTCATTTAGTGCGTTCCCGCCTTTTTCAAAATAAACAGTAGATAGTGTTCCTGTATAATTTCCAGTTATTTCATATTTTACATCTCTTGAAGCTGTTCCAGTGTTATTATCGTCATTGTCGCTGCTGCAAGAAACTGCTGTAAAAGCAAGAGTCAATACAATTGCTAAAGTTTTTAAAATCGATTTCATAATAAAATTCTTAAATTAATATTCATAGTCAAACAAAATTAGACCCTTACTAAAGAGATATCAATACCTGATAAAATGTATTTTTTATTACCTGATATCAGGTAAAAGAGCGGATTTTTTTTCGAAAGTCATTAAGCTTTAATAACTTTGAGTAAATACCCATTTATGAAGAAAATCTACGCCTTTATCTTTTTTTTATTTTTTTCTGCTATTTCCAATTCACAAGTAATTCTTTCATTAGATGACGATACGGTTTACATTGACAGTATTGTTAAGTTTACAAAAAATGTAAAGTCCGACAGCATTAAAAGTTTGAACAGTTTTAGACTGTCCAAATTATTTTTAATGGTTCAGGATGCCAAAAAATCCAAAGAATATCTCGAACAAGGAAATCGATTAAAAGCAAAATTTCCTTTCTTACGGGATATTTCGCTTTATTATAATGCTTACAGTTTTATTGAAAAAGGCGATATAGATGGTTTCGAAAAAGCCTTATTAGAAGCTAATGAAAAACTTAAAAAATACCGCTATAAGGAAGCATATAGAATTCGGGCAATTATACTTCAGAATTATGGCATTATGCAGCAACGCAAGAATAATGAAAATGCTTATATGCGTCTGTTGGTGAATGAAGCAATTCCTATTGCCAAAAAAAGCGGTGATTATGAGTTAATCAGCGGTTTAAATAAAGCCGTTGCCATTATTTTCATGAATAATGGCGAAAGGGAAAAAGCTGCAGAATATCTCGATCAAGCCCAAAAATATATCGAAAATACTACTAAAAAGTCTCCGACGCTGGCAGAGTCTAAAATGGAAACTTATATCATAAATGCAGAGAATTTGGTAGAACTTAAACATTTTTATGATGCTAAAAGTATACTCGATAAAGCCTTTTTGACTTTAAAAAATTATCCAGAATCAAATTTGAATGATTCTTATTTTTATGCAGAAGGGATTTATTATGCTAAACAAAATAAACACAATGAAGCATTAATAAGTTTTGAGAAAGGCATAAATTCTTCTGTAAAACATGGTAACTCTATCGCATTAAACAGATTAAAATTTGCGGAGTATGAAGTGCTTTTTAAACTCAAAAACTACGATAAAGCCAAAAGTAATCTAGAATATTTGGTGCAAAACACACCATTTATTGTTGACAAAAAAAATTATTATAAAGAATTATCTAAAGTTTATAATGCGACAAAAGAATACTCCAAAGCTTATTTGTACTCGCACAAATACAATGTTATAAATGATAGTTTGAACGATGCCAATCTGAAAAACGAAATTATAGAACTCGAGGCAAAATATAAAAAAGCAGAAAGTGAGAAAAAAATCTCTTTACTGCAGTCAGAAAATGAAAAAGCAGTTTTACAAGTCAATAATAATCGATTAAACACAATGCTTTTTGCGGCGCTTTCGTTTCTGTTGTTCCTTACAGTTTTGTTTTTATGGATTTATAATAACTATCAAAAAAAGCTGAGCTTTCAGAAAGAAGTCAATTTGCAGCAAGAATTATCAGCGCTGGAAAATCAACAGAAATTATCGATTTCAAATGCATTGATTCAAGGTGAAGAAATCGAACGAAAGAGAATTGCCAGAGATTTACACGATGGATTAGGAAGTATGCTTTCTGGCTTGAAAATGCATTTGAGTCTTGTCAACCGAGAAAATAACGAAAACAGTCCGAACATTAATGAAATGCTAAACGACTCGATTAAAGAGCTTCGTAATATTTCTCAAAATTTAATGCCCGAAAGTTTAATGAAATTGGGGCTGGAACATGCGTTGAAAGATTTGTGTGTTTCTCATTCTACTTTAGAAACTGCAGTTGAGTTTCAGTATTTAATTAAAAAATCAAAATTTCCGCAGCATTTTGAAATTATGATTTATCGAATAATTCAGGAACTTCTAAATAATGCTTTAAAATATGCTAAAGCTTCACAAATTTTAGTTTCCTGTTCGCAGAATAAAGATGTGTTCTTTATTACTGTAGAAGACAATGGAGTAGGATTTAATGTAAAACACGCCGAAAAAAGAGAAGGTATGGGATTGAGAAATATTAAAAACCGCGTCGCATTTTTGAATGGGAAACTAGAAATTGATTCGGTTGTCAATAAAGGGACTTCAGTATATATTGAATTAAAAATTTAAATCCAGACAATATAAATGACACATAAAACAGTAATTGTAGACGATCATCCGATTGTAATTTCGGGAATAGCAGGTTTGTTGTCGGATTTGGATGCTATTAAGATCGTAGAAAAATTTGAGTCGGGAGTATCTCTTTTAGAATATATCGAAGACAATAAAGTTGATCTCATCTTAATGGATATTTTCCTGCCGGTTATAAATGGCGTTGACTTGTGTAAAACCATTAAACAAAAACATCCTAAAATTGTAATTATCGGTATGAGCAGTCAATCTGAAAGAAGTCTGGTAATGCAGTTTATTCAAAATGGAGGGAATGGCTATATCTTGAAAAATGCCTCTTTTGATGAATTTAAAAATTGTATTTATAAAGCTATTGAAGGCGAAATTGTTTTTAGTGAAGAAGTAAAAACCATAATCAGCCAGCCTTTGTCTGAAGATTTAGAGCGTATTCCTGCTTTAAGCAGAAGAGAGCGCGACATTGCATTACTGTTGTCTCAAGGAAAATCGACTCAGGAAATTGCAGATGATTTATTTTTGAGTTTCTTGACGGTTCAAACGCATCGGCGCAATATTCTTCAAAAATATAAAATGAAAAACGTAGCAGAATTGATTGCTTTTCTGCTTAAGAACAATATGTTAAACTGAGACAAATTCGGTAAATAAATGTCAAAATGACATTTTGTTAAAATGGTTCATAATTTGCAGTTTGTTTTGTAAATTTAAAAATCAATCTAAAAACACTAGAAAATATGGGATCTGGATATCTAATTATTGCTGGAGCTATAATGTTGTTCAGCTGGCTGGTAAGTTCTCAGCTAAAGAGTAAATTCGAATTATATTCAAAATTGCAACTAAGAAACGGAATGAGCGGTGCTGAAATTGCCGAAAAAATGCTTGCTGATAACGGAATTACAGATGTTCGTGTTATTTCAACACCAGGTCAGTTAACAGACCATTATAATCCTTCAGATAAAACAGTAAATTTAAGTGAAGCCGTTTATAATCACAGAAACGCCGCAGCTGCAGCAGTTGCAGCACACGAATGCGGTCACGCCGTACAGCATGCAATTGGTTACGAATGGCTGACAATGCGTTCGAAATTAGTGCCAATCGTAAGCGTTGCTTCAAACTACGTACAATGGATTTTAATTGCGGGAATCTTAATGATTAAAGTTTTTCCACAATTACTATTAGTTGGGATTATCGTTTTCGCGGCAACAACCTTGTTTTCGATTATTACACTACCTGTAGAATACGACGCAAGTAACCGTGCGCTGGCTTGGTTAGAAAATAAACACATGCTGACACAAGAAGAACAGGCAGGAGCAAAAGATGCTTTAAAATGGGCTGCAAGAACTTATGTAGTGGCTGCAATTGGTTCTATTGCCACGTTGCTGTACTATATCTCGATTTATTCGGGAAGCAGGAGAAATTAATTAATTTAAATTTTCAATATTTTAAAATTCCAAATTCCAAATCTGTTAGGTTTGGAATTTTTTTATTCTTTCCGATAACGAATGAATCAGTAATACTTTTCGAATTTGGAATTTGGATTTTGAAAATTGGAATTTTAGATTGCTAAAGCTGAATCTGTCTATCAATCTGCTGATCTAAAGAAATAAAAGTTTCCGTTCTAGAAACACCTTCAATAGCTTGAATTTTGGTATTTAGCAACTGCATTAAATGTTCGTTATCACGACAGATGATTTTAATTAAAACAGACCAGTTTCCAGTAGTATAATGGCATTCTAAAACTTCAGGAATTTTTCTAAGTTCTTTGACAGCTTCCGAATTTCGGGAAGCTTTATCCAAATAAACTCCAATAAACGCCATTGTGTTGTAACCTAAAACCTTTGGGTTTACAGTAAATTTAGACCCAGAAATAACGCCGGATTGCTCTAGTTTTTTTAATCTCTGATGAATTGCAGCACCAGAAATTCCGATTTTATTGGCGATTTGCAAAATTGGTTTTCGGGCATCGTCCATTAAATATCGAAGGATTTCTTTGTCGATACCGTCAATTTCAATTAAGAGGGAGTTGATTTTCATAACTTACAATTTGAAACTATTTTTTGTGATTTGGGTTTAGAATAGAAATCAAATGTAATTAAAATGGCTTGTAAATAGAAATTCCAATGCAAAAAATCCAAATTCCAATTTAAGAAAATCCAAATGCGTTCCAGTGGTTGAAACCACTTATTGTGTTTGATTTATGAAGTCGTTAAAACAAAAAATCCAAATCCCAGTGATTAGTTGGAATTTGGATTTTTAAAATTATATATTTCTTAAGGTTATTTTCCTTTGTTTGCTTCGGCAACGTATTTTTCTAGAGCCATTGTCATAGAAGGTGTTTCAGGAGTTGGAGCAAGAATATCAATTCTTAAACCATGATCTAAAGCTTCTTTTTGAGTTGTGCTTCCAAATACTGCGATTCTGGTGTCGTTTTGTTTGAAATCTGGGAAATTCTTAAACAGCGATTTAATTCCAGTTGGGCTGAAAAAAGCTAAAACGTCATAATAAACATCTGCCAAATCAGACAAATCGCTCATTACAGTTCTGTAAAAAATAGCTTGTGCCCAATCTACTTTAAGACTGTTTAATGTTATAGGAGCATCTGCATTTAATTGATCAGATGCAGGAAGTAAAAACTTTTCGTCTTTGTACTTCTTAATCAGCGGAGATAAATCCGCAAAATCTTTTGCTCCAACGTAAATTTTACGTTTTCTGTACACAACATACTTTTGAAGGTAAAACGCAACAGCCTCAGATTGACAGAAATACTTCAATCCTTCAGGAACTTTATAACGCATTTCATCAGCAACTCTAAAAAAATGATCTACAGCATTTCTACTTGTTAAAATGATCGCAGTGTAATGATTAAGATCGATTTTTTGTAATCGAATCTCTTTTGCGCTAACCCCTTCCACATGAATA
>Ga0157370_10001282_pt1 | contig 31390 bp, 26 predicted proteins | sample C35metaG_FD_113463 | JGI IMG/M metagenome (GOLD analysis project Ga0157370, IMG submission 113463) | Corn rhizosphere microbial communities from Kellogg Biological Station, Michigan, USA - C3-5 metaG | ecosystem: Host-associated > Plants > Roots > Rhizosphere > Soil | place: USA: Michigan...
CGCCACCACCGGGTGAGCGAAGTTGGACAGCAGGCGCCAGAACGGGTGTTCGCGCACGGCGTCTTTCTTGCTGCGCTCGATGGCCTTTTTGCTGATGCCGACATACGAGATGGCAACCGGCAGCAGGATCAGGTTGGTGAACACGATCACGCCCACACCAATGGACGCGCCAATGGCCAGTTCGCGGATCACGCCGATGTCGATAATCAGCAGCGTGATAAAGCCCACGGCGTCGGCCAGAATCGCGATCGCGCCCGGCAGGAACAGTTGGCGGAAGGTCAGGCGCGCAGCGGTCAGCGGGCTGTCGGCCTCACTCGATTGCAGGGCGATACCGTTGATTTTCTGTACGCCGTGGGAAATACCGATGGCGAAAATCAGGAACGGCACGAGCATCGAGTAAGGGTCGAGACCGAACCCTACGGTGTGCATCAGGCCCAGTTGCCACACCACGGCAATCAAGGTGGTGAACAGCACGGCGATGGTGCTGCGAATGCAGCGGGTGAACCACATCAGCAAGACGAGGGTGATTAGGAACGCGATGGCAAAGAACGCCACCACCATCACCAGACCGTCGATAAGGTCACCGACTTTCTTGGCGAAACCGACGATGTGAATTTCCACATTCGGGTTTTGCGCTTCGTACTTGTCGCGAATCTTCGCTTCCAGTTCGTGGGAGAACTGGCGGTAGTCGAGTTTCAGCAAGGTGCCTTGGTCTTGCGGGTCCGGGTAGGACTCCAGCAACGGCACGTCGACGATGCTCGACTTGAAGTTGTTCGCCACCAGGCGGCCGATCTGGCCCGACTTGAGCACGTTGTTGCGCAGCTCGTCGAGGCTGTCTGGCGAGCCGTCGTAGGTTTGCGGAATCACTTCGCCGCCGGCGAAGCCTTCTTCGGTCACTTCAGTCCAGCGAACGCTTGGGCTCCACAGCGACTTCAGACCAGAACGGTCGACGCCTGGAATGTAGAACACCTCGTCGTTCACCTGACGCAGGGTTTCCATGTATTCCTTGCTGAAGATGTCGCCGTCTTTGGCTTCCACCGAGATACGCACGGTGTTGCCCAGGTTGGCCAGATCATTGCGGTGCTCGAGCATCTTCTGAATGAACGGATGCTGCAGCGGAATCATCTTTTCAAAGCTGGTGGACGGGCGCACTTGCAAGGCTTGGTAGCACAGGAAGACGCTGACCAGCAGACAGATGAGGATCACTGTCGGCCGGTTGTTGAAGATCAGGCGCTCGAGAAAGGAGCCCTTATCCTGATGATGGTTACTCATCGTACTCATACCTCAAAGCCACGGCTTATTGTTTTGGGCTAGCGTCTTCACCGGTGGGCGAAGTGACATGGACGCCACCTTGACCGACCAACACCAGATCACCTTTGTCGTCAGCTGCAACGCTGGACAAGGACAAGCGATCCGGACGGTTGATCAGGCTGAAGGTCAGGCCGTTATCGGTGCTTTTCAGTACGCTGCCGCCGTGCCCGACGATGACCAAAGAGCCATCTTTAAGCAGTGCGCCGCCAGACAAACCGAAGTCGAGTTTGCCGCGAGGCGACTTGACTTTGATGGGCGTCCAGGAGGTGCCGAAGTCGGTGGAGCGGAACAGGTTGCCGCGCAGGCCATAGGCCAGAAGCGTGCCGGGCTCTTTGGTGCCGATCACGCCAAACAGCGAACCTTCATAAGGGCCCTCGAGGGTTTCCCAGGTTTCGCCGTCGTCGGCACTTCTAAACATGCTGCCCATTTCACCGACGGCAAACAGGCCCGAGCCTTTGACTTCGGTGATGGCATTGATGTGGTAACCGTCGGGGTTATCGAGACGGTCGCCGGCGTCTTCCCAGTTCTTGCCGCCGTCGGTGGTGGCGAACAACGCGCCGTACGCGCCAACCGCAAAACCGGTGGAAGCATCTTTGAACCAGACGTCGAGGAACGGCGCGCCCTCCTCCCGTTCCTGGTCGCTGAATTGTTGGGTCCACGTGGTGCCACCGTCTTCGGTAGCCAGGATCAGTGCGTCGTGACCAACCGCCCAACCGTGTTTGTCGTCACCGAACGCCACCGCTGTGAGCATCATCCGGGTTGGCACTTTGGCCTGCACCCAGGTTTTGCCTTCATCGTCGGAATACAGAATGTGGCCACGGTCACCCACAGCGACCAGGCGTTTGCCGGCGTTGTCGATGTCGAGCAACAGGGAGTCTGCAGCCTTGGCGGATGGGATTGAGTAGACGGCCGCCGAATCGTCGGTCGCCGCGTGCACATTGAGGGGTGCAACAAAACTCAGAACGGACAACACACTACACAGCGAAAGCACGTTAGCCAGCGGCGAGTGGAAGCGGAACGCTGGTGTGCGCAACTTCTTAGCCTCACCAGACTGGGTGCGCCGCATGACGGGCTCACTCATACACCTTTCCCCTTTATTGTTATGGGATATCAGCCTTTTTGCAGGCCGCCTATCCTATCCAGCTTTCGAAAGGTCTGACAATCAACGTGACGTTATGTTTTGTTAAGGCAAACCCGCGTGATTGACGCGTTATAGGCACCTCTGATGCATCGGAATAGATACCCCTGATGCACAAAAGCCGCTACGACTGTAGCGGCCTTTGCCGAACACTACACAACCTGAGTTGTGTTGCCTATGGGCATCTAACGTTGGGCTTCGCTTCGCTCAACCCAACCTACGCATGACACCGACGTAGGTTGGGTTGAGCCATCGGCGAAGCCCAACACAGCCCCATCGATTAACGCGTACCGCGACGACGCAGAGCAGCGGGCTTGAAGTAGCCGTCGTCTGGAATCGGCTGACTGAAGTCGATGGTGGTCGGCTCTTCGTTGTCCAGGTTCTGTACGTGGTAGCGACGGGCTTGCAGGTCGTGGAACACGTCCAGGGCAGTCCAGGTGGTTGGCAGTTCGTAGAAGTTTTTCAGGTACGCCAACGACACGCGCCACAGCTCGCCACGGCCGTCGTATTGGTCCACTTCTGCTGCTTGCCAGCTGTCTTCGTCGAGGAACAGCACGCGCTTGGAGTAGATGTGACGGGCGCCAGCTTTCAGCGTGCCTTCAACTACCCACACACGGTGCAGCTCGTAACGGGTGTAAGCCGGGTTCAGGTGGCCCACTTTCAGCAGGTCGGCGTATTTCACGTCGGGGCTGCTGATTTTGTAGTTGTTGTACGGAATGTAGATTTCTTTCTTGCCGATCAGCTTCCAGTCGTAGCGGTCTGGCGAGCCGTTGAACATGTCGGTGTCGTCTGCAGTACGCAGGCCGTCAGCGGCAGCAATCGGGGTGTCGTAAGCCAGGTTCGGCGCGCGACGTACGCGACGCTGACCGGCGTTGTAGCCCCAGGCCTGACGCGGTTCTTTCACCTGATCCAGGGTTTCGTGTACCAGTACCGCGCCGCCAGCCAGGCGTGCCGGGCTCTTGGTGAAAGACAGGTAGTAGAACAGGATGTTGTTCAGGTTCGAGTAGTTACTTTTCGGGTCGTAGAAACGGAACATCGCTTCTTGCTGGGACGTCACCAGGGTGAAGTCGCCATTGCGCTGCACGGCTACTTCCGAAGCGCGACGCACGATGTAGGTGCCGCGATAACGGGCGATGTGGTTCCACACCGCTTCAACGCCGTTCTGCGGAATCGGGAACGGAATGCCGCCGTATGCGTCGGCGAAACCGTTGCCGCCATCGAGCAGTTTGGCGGTGGTGGCGTTTTTCTGGGTGTTGTCATAGACCCACTGCGGCGCGGAGCCGGAGCGACGGGTCGGGTACACCGGCAACTGGTAGTCAGTCGGGTAGGCGTTGAACAAGGCGATCTGGCCTGGGGTCAGGTTGGCCTTGTACTGGTCCATGTTGGCTTTGGTGATGGTGAACAGCGGCTTGTCGTCAGCGAACGGATCGACATGGTGCTGGCCCGGGGTTTTGTAGCCAGCCGGTGCCTTGGTGATACCGCCAGTCCAAGCCGGAATGGTGCCTGCCGCGTTACCCGCTTTCTCGGCGCCGAACGGCGTCAGCGTAGTGCCGAGCTTGGCGGCTTCCGAAGACGAAACAGCGGCCAGCGCGCTACCGGCGGTAAACGCCAGTGCGATCGCTGCACTAATCAGCGTGTGCTTTTTCAGCATCTTGATTCTCCGTGGTCAATCATCGTCCGAGCGCCCGTAGGCGCCCGGCTTCTTATATAGAGGGTGTTAGAACGAGTACTTAACGTTGACGCCGATGTTGTCGCGGTCACGGCTGGAGTTGTTCTGGCCGGCACCGGAGAATTCGGTGTACGCCAGTTCGCCTTCCAGGCTGTTCAGGTAGCTGGCTTTAACGCCGAGGGTGTAAGCCTTGCGGCCTTCGATGAAGCTACCGGTCTGGTAGGAGTTACCTTCGAAGTCGTCTTTGTAAACCACGTACGGGGAAACGTTTACGCCGGCGTATACGTCGTTCCAGGTACCCGAAAGCACCAAGGTGTAGCCGTAGGCGTTTTTGTTGACTTGGTCGTCGCGGTCGCCGCCACTGATGTAGGAGGTGTTGCCGCGGCCGGAGTAGTAGCGGGTTTCGCCGAGGTAGTCGGTGTACTTCAGGTCGCTGCCGCGCAGGTGCTCGGAAGCCAGTTCTGCTACACCGAACAGGGAGTCGAAGCTGGCAACCGGGCCGAAGTTATAAATGGTGCCCAACGAGGTGTTGAAGGCTTCAACACGCTCGGAGTTGTGGATTTCGTCACCCAACTGCACTTGCTGGCCACCAATATTAACGGACGTGCCTGGCGTAGCCAGACGTGGCGCTTGCAACAGCAGGTCGCCCAACAGGTCGTTGGTAGTGGCGATGCCGATTGGCAGGTTCGGGCGATAGGCAAGCTCACCGAATACGGAAGCATCGCCCAGCGTGGTGTTGAAACTGAACCCGTACATTTGCACGTCTTCGCCATACTCACGTTGAGCGTTGACTTGGTTGGCTACGTCAACAGTCGCAACACCGCCAGTGGCGCGAGACAGCGTCGAGGCCGGGTCCGAAAGACCAGTGGCTACGGTCGCGGGGATGGCTGCGAAAGCACCGCCAATCGCGGCATCCGCAGCAGGACTACCGGTGCTGCCACCGGAAAGAACGGTTTGGATTTGCGCCAGGCTAAAGCCTGCGCCTTGCAGACCTGCCAGGGTCTGGCCTTGAACAATACTGGTAGCAATGCTCTGCAGGTCCAGACCCGCGTAGCTGCCCAAGTTAGCCGCAATGGTCGGCTCTTTAGAGTGGTAGTTAACGAAGTACAGACCGAACTCGGTGGAGTTCAGCTCTTCGGCAATGTAGCGAAACGCGACGCCGAACTGACCGTCGTTCTTGGCGTTCAAGTCCGAGCGAATGGAAGCCACTTTAATGGTGCCATCAGAGCTAACGCCACGACCGCCTTGCAACCCACCGGCGTTTATCGCGCTCAATTGGTTGTACGCACCAGCGACGGCGGCCAATGCCGGCTGATTGGAGTACGCGGTGTTACCGCCGTCAGCAAACAGGTCGGTCTCAGAGAAGTAAGTACCAACCGGGTCAATGGCCGATTCTTTCCAGTTGAACTGGTAGAAGGTTTCCATCGACAGGTTGTCGGACAGACCCACGTTGAAGCTCAGCGCTTCAACCGGCACTAACACTTCTTTCAACTCGGAACCAGGCAGACGGAATTTTGCAGCGTCTACCGGGTTAGTGGTGTTTACACCGCCACGGTAGAAAAGACCTTCACCCCAGTTGAAAACTTGTTTACCCAAACGCGCCGTCACCGGCTTATCTGCTACGTCCCAGTTGCCATAAACATAGGCATCGAGAATCTGCGCATCACGACCGGCTTTGTGGCGCGTCTCGTAAGTGAAGCTGGAGTTATCCGGGAAGCTTTGGCTCGGCTGATTCGGATTGTTGTTGTCGTTGTAGTCGGTGCGCTTGTCCATGATCTGGGTGTCATAGAAAGCGGTACCGCGAACGAACACACCGTAGTTCTTGTAGGTCGCCTCCAAGTCGGAAGTGATCTTGTACACCTCGGAAACCAGGCCCGTATCGAAGTTACGGTTGCCGTCGTTGGTGTTGATGTCGTTGTTGTTCTTGTCCTGGCCTTGCACGCGCCACAACTGGCCGTAAGACACGGTGGTGTCGATGGAACCGCTGACTTCATTGTCGGCAAAGCTGAATTCCACGGCCTGGGCTTGAACAGCCACCAGCAACGGCAGAAGACCGGCGAAGGCAAAGCCTGCCTTGGACGGCGCGAAACGCAACATAGGACTACGGGACTTGAATTCCATCGAGACTTTACTCCGTGGACAGATCGTTATTCTTATCGGCCCGCGCTTAGTAGCAAGCGGGCTCATGTACGCCGCTGTTTAGAGGCGGTCTTTTTAGTTGATTGGAAGATTCCCCTCCAACGCGTCTAGCACGCACCCCCGAGCATTGTCTGCACCATTGCGGGGCCAATTACAGTCGAGCAATGCAACCATGGTGCCAAACAAGCGTTTTAATTCAATTTAATGACGCCAACGTTTTATGGTTTGCCAGACAAGACGTGACTGATCATTCATTAACCAACGCACCCACTATTCAGGAAACTATTGCGCGGTTTGTCCTACGATGTGGCGCGGATAGCCACTCGCCGCCGTTCCAGCTCAAATTCCTGGCCGCACAATCAGAAAAGAGTCAAGGGCGAAGCCCCAACCTATTAAGGGATTTTTACTAAGCAGCGGGCGCGTTATTTCGGTAAGTAACAAAAAAGTGTTACCGGCATTTCGCCAGTAACACTTTCTGTTCTTCGGGGAAGGGATGAATCAAACCTTAAGCAAGGCTCTTGCTGACCACTTCATAAACGTCCGAGGACAGCTCGCCAGAGGCGAGAATCCGCTCTAGCTCGGCCTTCATAAGCGCTTGGCGGCCGGCATCGTATTTGCGCCAGCGGGTCAGCGGCGCCAGCTGCCGGGAAGCGATCTGCGGGTTGAAGCCATTCAGGGTGATGACCAGGTCCGCCAGGAAGCGGTAGCCCGAGCCATCGGCGCTGTGGAAGTTGACCAGGTTCTGCCCGGCGAACGCACCGATCAACGCACGCACCTTGTTGGGGTTTTTCAGGGTGAAGGCCGGGTGTTCCATCAGCGCTTTAACCCGCGCCAAGCCGCCAGGTAGAGCGCTCGCCGCTTGCACGCTGAACCACTGATCCATAACCAGCGGATTGTCTTTGAAGTGCTCGGCGAAGGTGTCCAGCGCTTTGGCTTTCTCGGCCTCGAACGGCGAATTGACCAACACGGCCAGCGCGGTGAGGCGTTCGGTCATGTTGTCGCACGCGTCGTACTGCTCCAGACAGGCCGCTAGCACCTCGGGTTTGCCACTCAGCATTAAGTATGAGAGCGCGATGTTTTGCAGGCTGCGGCGGGCGAAATGCTCGGCTTGCGCCACGTACTCACTGTTACGCGAGGCCTCGCGGTTCTGCTGATAACGCTGCCACAGCGGCTCGAACAACGCCTCGGCCAGTTGCTGACGGGCGAATTCGCGGGCGCTGTGAATAGCGTCCACGTCGGCCACTTCGCTGATTTCGGTGAGGTACGCCTCGCTTGGCAGCGAGAGCATTTCAGCCACCATGGCCGGGTCAAGCGTGCTATCGGCAAGCAAGGTGCCCAGCGCGGTAATCAACCGCTGATCCAGCACCAGCGCTTCGCCACGTTGATGCTGGCCGATCAGCTCTTGCAGCACTTGCACCGACAGTTGCTGGCCGGCTTCCCACCGGTTGAAGCCGTCGGCGTCGTGCTGCATAAGAAACATCAGTTGGTCGCGGTTGTACGGGAAGCTCAGCTTCACCGGCGCCGACAGGCCGCGCAGCAACGAGGGCAACGGCTGCTCGTCCACGTCCACAAACGTGAAGCTCTGCTCGGCTTCAGTCACCGCAATAACCGTGGACTCGCCACGCGCCACGCTCTCACCTTGCAGCTTCAACGTCAGCGCCTGGCCCTGGGTGCCGAGCAAGCCCAGCTCGACGGGAATCACGAATGGCAGTTTTTCAGTCTGCCCTGGGGTTGGCGGGCAGCTTTGGCGGAAGGTCAGGGTGTAGGTTTTCGCGTCGGCGTCATACGCCTCGCTCACCTGCAAACGCGGTGTGCCGGCCTGGCTGTACCAGCGCTTGAACTGGGTGAAGTCGGCGCCGTTGGCGTCTTCCATGGCCTTGATAAAGTCGTCGCAGGTCACGGCCTGACCATCGTGGCGTTCGAAGTACAGGTCACTGCCTTTGCGGAAACCGTCGTTCCCCAGCAGGGTGTGGAGCATGCGCACCACTTCCGAGCCCTTTTCGTACACGGTCAGGGTGTAAAAGTTGGAAATCTCGATAAAGCTGTCCGGGCGCACGGCGTGGGCCATGGGGCCGGCGTCTTCGGCGAACTGGTGGGTGCGCAGGTAGGCGACGTCTTCAATACGTTTGACCGTGCGCGAGTTCATGTCGGCCGAGAACTCGGCGTCGCGGTACACGGTGAAGCCTTCTTTGAGCGACAGCTGGAACCAGTCGCGGCAGGTGACGCGGTTGCCGGACCAGTTGTGGAAGTACTCGTGCGCTACCACGCCTTCAACGCGCTGGTGCGCGGCATCGGTGGCGGTGTCGGCTTTGGCCAGTACGCAGCTGGAGTTGAAGATGTTCAGGCCCTTGTTTTCCATGGCGCCCATGTTGAAGTCGTTGACGGCGACGATCATGAAAATATCCAGATCGTATTCGCGGCCGTAGACCTCTTCATCCCAGCGCATGGATTTTTTCAGGCTGTCCATCGCGTGCTGGCATTTGTCGATGTTTTCCGGCTCGACATAAATGCGCAGCGCCACTTCGCGGTTGCTCATGGTGGTGAAGGTGTCTTCGATGCACCACAAGTCGCCGGCCACCAGGGCGAACAGATAGGCGGGCTTCATAAACGGGTCTTCCCACGTCGCCCAATGGCGGCCGCCCTCGCCCTCTTCCGGGCCGCTGGCAATCGGGTTGCCGTTGGAAAGCAGCACAGGGTATTTGTGCTGTTCGGCGCTGAGGGTCGTGGTGAATTTGCTCATCACGTCCGGGCGGTCGAGGTAGTAGGTGATTTTGCGGAAGCCCTCGGCCTCGCATTGGGTGCAGAACATGCCGCTGGATTTGTATAAGCCTTCCAGCGCGGTGTTGGTTTCCGGGTGAATGCGCACGCTGCTGTCGATGACAAAGCGCTCACCGGCCGGTTGCAGCGTCAGGTGGCTGTCGCTGAGCTGATAGTCGCCCGGCTCCAGCGTCTTGCCGTCGAGGCTGAGGGACAACAGCTCCAACTCCTGACCGTCCAGCACCAGCTGCGGCAGGCCTTCACCGCGCACCGGGTTGCGGCGCATCACCAGTTGCGCATGAACCAGGGTGTGGTCCTCGAACAACTCGAAAGTCAGATGGGTTTCGTCGATCAGGTAATCCGGCGCCTGATAGTCCTTGAGGTAAATCATCTTCGGTTGTTCGGTGCGCATGGCAGTTGCCCTTACGTTCAGGAATGCACGGCCAGTTGGTAGGCCGTGTATTTGCGGATATTGATAACGCCGGTATCGAACATCAGGTATTGGCCCTTGATGCCCAGCAGCGTGCCTTCGGCGATGGGGTCTTTATCCAGATTAAAGCTGGTTATCTTGGCCGGGTACGCCTCGATCGGATACGTGATCTCGATGGGCTCAACGTCGGTCAGCGCCTGAATCGCCTGCAAGCCAAAGCGCTGCTGCAAGCCCAATAGCCCTTCGGCGCAGGCGGCGAAAATTTGCTCGCGTACGGCTTTAAGTTCGACGGGCGCGGCGTGGCTTTTCAGCAAGGCGCGCCAGTTGGTTTTGTCGGCCACCTGGGTGCGCAGCAAATCTTCGACGAAACCGGATTGCTGGCGGGTGCTGACCCGCATGATCGGCAGCGCCTGGCTGGCGCCCTGGTCGAGCCAGCGGGTTGGCACCTGCGTGGCGCGAGTGATGCCCACTTTCACGCCCGACGAATTGGCCAGGTACACGATGTGATCGGTCATGCAGAACTGCGCCGCCCATTCCGGCTCGCGGCAGGTGCCGGCCTCATGGTGGCAACGCTCGGGGCTCATCATGCAGGTGTCGCATTGGGCCAGCTTGGTCATGCACGGGTAGCAATACCCCTGACTGAAGCTGGTTTTGGTTTTGCGCCCGCAGTGGCTGCAGTGAATCGCACCCAAATACTCCAACCGCACGGTCTTGCCGATCAGCGGGTTGACCGGAATTTCGTCGTCACCCAACCGAAACGCGTACTGCACCGGCGCGCCCAGGCGGGCGGCCATTTTGCTCAAGGCACCGCGACCCAATTCACTCAATGGATAGCGTCCGACTTAAACAGAATGTTCGGCACGGTTTTCGATTTCGAGCTGCATTCCTGCACGGCCATGTAACCGGTGCGCTGGTCTTCCGGCAGGTTTTGCAGTTCCCAGGCGATAACCGCCTGCATGCTCAGTTCTTTCTGTTCCTGGGTCAGCTTGCGCCCGTCCGACCACTTACCAATTTCCACGGCCAGCTTCAGGCTTTCGTAGATATCCGGGGTGATGTTTTCAATCATTTCAGCAAAGGACGACATATTCGCCTCCAAAAACAAAGTCGCAGTTTAACGACGACGGCGCGCCAGTGCACCGCCCAACAGACCGGTGAGGCAGCCCATAACCAGACCGCCGACATGAGCGCCGTTGGCGATGGCGCCAATGCCGGCCACCTCGGTGATGCCGCTCATGCAGATGACCAGCCAGATCAGCATCATCACCACCACGCCTTTGGGTAAGTGGTAAGCACGATTTGGGGCCAGCAATTGGTAAATCCAACAGTGGCCGAGCAGGCCGTAGAGCACGCCCGACAGGCCGCCGAAAATTGACGGGCCTGCCCACCAGAACTGCGCCGCGTTCGAGGCCAGGCCGAACAGCACCGTCAGGCCCAGCAACGCGAAGCCGCCTTGGTACGACTCGATACGCCGCCCCAGCTCCCAATACCACATGCCGTTCATGGCCAGATGAAGAATGCCGAAGTGGATGAAGATCGGCGTGATCAGCCGCCAGTATTGGCCGGCAGCCAGGGTGTCAGGCCAGGGAACAAACGTGGCGTACTCACCGGACACGTGAAAATCCATCCAGCTCAGCCAGCGGATGGCGTCGAAGTTGTCGCCCAGCAAGGTGATGCCTGCGACGATCAACGTCAGCACCATCATTAAGGTGGTCAACGGGCTCTGCCGCAGCTGCGCGACAAACCCGACCTTCACCGGCTTTTCCTGCTCCGGCAACTGCAACCGCTGTTCAGGATCGCCGTCGGGATACTGCTGATACAAACCGCGCACATCCGCCGCCAACTGCTCGCCGGGCACCCACAGCACCTGCTCGCCCGACTCTTCGCTCACCCGGTGCGGCACCTGCAAGCGCTGCAATAGCTGAACGAAGCCGGCCAGATTGACGCTCACGGGCAGGCGCAACACTTCAACCGGGTTCATGGCGTTACTGCTCGATGCCGTATTACTCAACGGGAACCTCCGGGCGCTCGACGTCTACCCAGGCGAATTTATTCGGATCGATGCGGGTTTCCTGATCCATGCGATACGCCACCAGCTTGCCGTACAGCACGGCGCTGTAATCGAGGCAGGCCAGGTTCGGCCGAATCGGCGCCGGCCGGCCTTTGCGCCAGTAATGGCCGACAAACAATGGCGGCTCTTTCGGGCCGTAGCGCAGCAGTTGGTTTTTCTCTTGCGGCGTTAGCGGCGTGCGCGCCACGTCTTCGGGCAAGGCGTCGGGCTGGAAGACGATATCGCCGTAGGTTTGCGGGTCTTCTTCCCAGAATTTGGTGCGGAAGAACGCGCGGGTATAGCCGTCACCGCTGGTCAGCGTCAGGCCATCGGGCAGGCGCATATCGGTGCCGCGCAGCAAGCGGCTAAACACTTTGTTGGCAAAACTGCCGGGCACCGCCGAGGCCTGGATAAAGGCTTCATCGACGCGCCCGTCAGGGTGCTGAGTGCGCAGCGAGTCGATCAGGCCGGCGTCCCAGCAGGCGTGCACCACGCGAAAATGCCCGGCGTCGATAAACAGCGGCAGCTCGTAAAACCAGCGCTGGAATTCGCGCCACTCGTTGGGATAGGCATCGAATTGCGCCAGGCTTTGGGTAATCAGGCGGGCATTGCGCGGCGTGTGCTCGCGGACGAACTGGCGGCCGCTGCCGGGCGGCGCCGGGGTGCTCCAGCCGAGGGCGTCGAATTCGTGGTTGCCCATGATGCACAGCGCCTGCCCGGCTTCGACCATGTCGTGCACCATGTGCAGCGCCTCGCGAATACGCGGGCCACGGTCGACGATATCGCCGAGGAAAATCGCCATACGCCGCGGATGACGCCACACGCCGCCCTGGCGTTGATAACCGAGGCCGTCGAGCAGGCGCGCCAAGGTGTGCGCGCAACCATGCACGTCACCAATCAAGTCATACCCGCGCGCCGGATCAAGTTCCATCAGTCGTTACCGCCCCCGAGGCGACTGCCCCAACCCAACTTGGTCCGGCAAACTTCGTAATAGTTGTGGTCCAGCGGATGAATCAGGCGCAGTTTCTGCGGCTTCTTGCTGACAATCAGCGTGTCGCCTGGGGCGCAGGTGAAATGGTTCTGGCCGTCGCACGACACCTGCGGATAAATCTGCATGTCTTTTGAGGCGACAATTTTCAGCTCGCTGTTGCCGTCCACCACAATCGGGCGGCTGGACAAGGTGTGCGGGTACATCGGCACCACCACAATGGCGTCCAGCTTGGGATGCATGATCGGGCCGCCGGCTGACAAGGCGTAAGCGGTGGAGCCGGTGGGCGTGGCGACAATCAGGCCGTCGGCCTTCTGGCTGCACACGAACTGGCCATCGATGTGCAGCTCGAACTCGATCATGCGCGTCGACTTGCCGGGGTGCAGCACCACATCGTTCAGCGCATCGCCCTGGCCGATCACTTCGGCGTGACGGCGCACTTCGGCTTGCAACAGGAAGCGGTTTTCCACCAGATACTGGCCGTCGAGCACTTCGGCGACTTTGCTTTCCAGCTCGTCGGGGCGAATGTCGGTGAGAAACCCGAGGCTGCCCCGGTTGATGCCCAGCACCGGCACATTGAACTGCGCCAGGGCGCGAGCGGCGCCGAGCATGCTGCCGTCGCCGCCGACCACAATCACCAGGTCGCAGGCTTCGCCCAGGCTTTTGCGCGACGAGGTTTGCAGGCCATGGCCAGGCAACACCTCGGCGATGGTGTCCTCGAGGATCACGTGCAACTGGCGCTCGATAAGCAGTTTTTTCAGGCGGCGGATGGTGTCCAGCACCTGCGAACTGCCCAAGCGGCCAATGATGCCGATATTGCGAAATTGCTCCATGAGGCTCCTGGCAGACGCTGGCAGAAAATGAAAAAGACGCCCTCTATCCAGAGAGGTGAGCTCAATTATGGGCGAAAGCGGCGGGCCAAACCAAGGCGCACTTCACCCCAGCGACCCGCTATGCTCGCAACATGACGCTTTTTCCCACGCTCACCGCCCTGCCCCAGCACCTGCACCAGCCCGCCGTGCGCGACCTGGCCTGGGTGCTGCTGTCGCCGCCACTCATGGACCCGGCGCATTGCCGGCAACGTCATCCATTAACCGCCAGCACCTGGGCCGCCGCGCCTGAGCGGTTGGCCGACTGGCTGCAACAACTCGACCGCGACCCTGCTGCGCTCAGCACGTGGCTGACGCAACACAGCATCCGGCGTTTGGGTTTGTACTACGAACGCCTCTGGCAATTCGCCCTGATGGCCGCGCCCGGCGTGCAACTGCTGGCCGCCAACCTGGCGATTCGCGAGGGCGGGCATACCTTGGGTGAGCTGGATTTGCTGCTGCAAGACGATGACGGCGTGCACCACCAGGAACTGGCCATCAAGCTCTACCTCGGCCCGCAACACGGCGATGGCCGCAACGCCCACGAATGGCTCGGCCCCGGCAGCCAGGACCGCCTGGCGCGCAAGCTCAGCCATTTGCTGGACCACCAACTACCGCTGTCTTCCACGCCGCAAGCGCAGGCGGCGCTGGCCGAACTTGGCATTGCCAACGTGCAGCCGCAACTGTGGTTGGCCGGTTACTTTTTTTACCCCTGGCCTGGCCACAGCGAGCCGCCTGCCGGCGCCTTGGCTGAGCATTTACGGGGACACTGGCTGCATCGTAAGGACTGGGCCGCGTTTGCTGCCGAGCAAGAAGGCGCCGGGCTGTGGCAGCCGATTCCTCGGCAAACCTGGCTGGCACCGGCGCGGGAACAGGCAAACACGGTGTGGACGGCTGAGCGGTTCGCGCAGTACTTGGAAGAGCTGGAGGTGGATGCGCAGGCGCAGTTGTTGGTGCGGTTTGAGCGGGATGGGAGTGGGAATTGGCGGGAGGCGGAGCGGGTTTTTTTGGTGGGGGATGGGTGGCCGCAGTGGGGTGGGTGAAGGGGCTTGGTTCTCGTCGTTCGCCGAGGCATCACCGCTCGACTCGAAATTCTGGATTCCGAATCGTCGGACCGCCGCTTTTGCGGGAATGACGGTGTTCTCTACAAAAAACTCCGTCATTCCCGCGAAAGCGGGAATCCAGGCTCGTTCAGGCAACCTCGCTTCCCGACCACATCTCGAACCCAAAAACACCCCTACCGACTCCGCTCCGTCCTCCCCCCCGACCGCGCCAAATACCCCGACCCGCTCTCACACAGCAACCCGTCACGCAACACCGCCGGCAACGCATTCAACCCGTCACGCAACGCATAAGCGTTGAACCCCAGCTGCGAGAGCAAAAACACCGCACTGGTGCTGCGCGTACCGCTGTCGCAGTAGCACAGATAGGTGCGGGTTTTATCCAGCAGCCGCGCCTTCAGTCGCAGCAGTTGCAGCGGCATGTTCAGCGTTTCCAGGGCGTGGCCGCGTTCGTATTCTTCTTGCAGGCGCACGTCCAGCCACTGCGCGCCGGCCGATAGCAGCCGCGCGGCTTCGCCGAATGACACCTCGTCGACAATCGGCGCCTTGAGCAGGGAGAAAAAATCCTGGCGGTCCAGGCGCAGCACCACCCCGTCTTCGAGCATGGTCACCGTGGCGTTGCGCGGCTGGTCGACGAGCAAGGCTTCTTCGCCAAAGCAGGCGCCCTCTTCCAGTTCGGCCAGTACCTGCTTTTCACTGCCGGCACTGCGCATCACTTCCGCGCGGCCGCTGTTGAGGAAAAAGCAGCAGTCACCGGTTTCGCCTTCGCTAAGCACGGTGCTGCCCGCTTTCAATTCCAGGCGCTGCAAGCGGTCGAGCATGGCGCGCACGTTGGGTGGCGGCACTTTGGCGAATAGCGGGTTTTGCAGCAGGCGCTCCAGCCACTCGACGTCACCGCCGCGTTGGCCCAGCTCCAGCAGCAAATCTTGATACGCCAGGCGCCAGGTCAGCAGGCGCGTGAGGGTCGCGCTGTCGAGCACCAGAATGCTGATATCGGTGAGCGCCCGTGCTTCGTGCAGGCGCGGCAGGTTGGGTGACACGGGATGGCAGCTGGCTTCGCTGCCAGCCTGCAAGCGCTGCTTGCGGCCGTCGGCGTCGGTCAATACCAATTCGCAGGCCAGCAGGAAATACGTAACCCGCGCCTGGTCGCCCGCCCTGAACAACAGCTGCCCGGCCAGCATCGGCTGCGGCACCAGCTGGCTGCGCAATTCGCGCCACTGCTGTTCCGACAGCACGTTGAGCGGCGTCAGGCTGCGCAGTTGCTCAAGGTTCAGGGGTTCACTCATGGAAGGCGGCTACTCATGAAAGGGCTGGTGCAACGGGCGGGCAATGTTCACTGGCGTGGCGCGCCGGCCCTGCAAACCGCCAGTGTGGACGAACAGCAGGCGAGTGCCGCGCGCCACGTTACCGGCCGCCACGTGCAGGCGCAACGCCATTAGGGCCTTGCCGGTGTAAATCGCTTCCAACGGCAATTGGCCCTCGCGCTCAGTCTGGCTGATGAATGCCGTTAGCGCTTCATCGACCTTAGCAAAGCCCGCCCGACTCGCTTGCAGCAACTCGTAGCCCTGATCCGTGCAACCGGCCTGTTCGAGGATGTGCCGAAGGTTTTCCTCCACACCGTGCCCCGCCGGCACCGCCGACGCCCCGTACACCAAACGCTGGCCGCCCTCAGCCAGCACCAATCCGGCCAGCGTGGTGCCGGTACCAACGGCCAGCCACCAGGCGTCGAAGTCATCCCAGCCGATGCTCGCCAGCTGCGCCTGCACCATCTCGCGCAGGCCCATGCAACCCAGCGCGCCGGGCAAGCCGCCACCGCCTTCGGGAATCGGGTAGAAGCCGGGGTATTGAGCCAGCCACGGTTGCCAAAAATCCGGCTGATGCCGTTGCCGATAGCCGCCGTAGCCAAGCCAATGCAGCGTCATGCCCCAGGCTTGAAGGTCGCGCACGGTCGGAGTGTCAAGCGCATCGCCGCGCAGCAGACTGACCGTGGCGAAACCAAAGCGCTGGCCGGCAGCCGCCAGCGCATGCAAGTGATTGGAATGGGCGCCGCCCAGGCTGATCACCCCGCGTGCGCCAGCCGCCGCAGCGGCGTCGAGGTGGTGGCGCAACTTGAACCATTTGTTGCCGCTGATCAGCGGGTCGATTTCATCCAGTCGCAGCACCGCCACGTCGACGCCGGCTTCGTGCAGCCATGGCGTGACCAGGCGCTGAAGCGGCGCCCGGGGTGACCAATCGGAAACGTCGAGGGACAAGGGTTAGCTGACAGTCCGCAGGCGGGCGCCGGCTTTGTGGCGGGCGCAGCAGTTGGAGTCGCCGATAACAAAGCGGCTCGGCGTGTCGATGCGGTCCAGCGGAATGCCGCAGCGATCACCGTTCGGCAAGCTGGCGTCGCAGCTGGGTTTTTCGTAATGGGCCAGCCACTGGCGGTATTGCGGCTCGGCGACAAAACATTTGGCCGCCGCGTAGGCCATGGGGTTGTCTTGGTAGCGGGCGATGTCTTGCAGCGGAATGGTCAGGTGACCGGCGCCCGGGTGGTACACCACGAACACCACGCCGAGTTTCGACAGGCGTTCCAGAATCTGCTCGCCGCCCTGGCTGGCAAAGGCGTCGCGCTCTTTCTTGAGGCGCTCGACCTCTTCTTCCAACTGCGTGTCCAGCTCGTTGCGGTAGGCCAGCTCGACGTCGCGAATGGCGATCTGCTCTTTGTACTCGACCACAGCGGAGGAAATTCGCGCCTGCAGTTCGCTGTCGAATTGGGCGCGCAGAATATCCGCCTCGGCACGCCCGTGACGCTCGATGGCGCGCAGTTGCTCGGTCATTTCCTCGCGATTTTTCTGAAAGGTGTCGGCCTGGGCGGCCAGCTGCGATTTCAGGCTGACGTTCAATTCTTCCTGCTGGCGCAGTGCCTGATGCAGGCTTTGAATCTGCCCGAGCATGGTTTGTGTGTCTTGCGCGGCGGCGAGCTTTAGCTTGGCCAGCTCTTCTTCGTACTGCTGGGTTTGGCTGCTGATGCGCAGGCGCTGCTGCTTGATGAGCTGAGCGGTTTTGAGGCGGTGTTCCTGCTCGATTTTCTCCGCCATCTGGTCAGCGGCTTCTTTGGCCGGATCCGGCGCGTGCCACTGATCCTCTGGCGCGAGTTGCAGACGCTCCGGGGCAACGCTCTGGCCGGAGTCGTCTTCCACCAGCAAGCCGAGCTGATTACGTCGCACGGTATCGCGCAGCAGCACCAGATCGTTCTGACCCGGCACCAAGCTCGGGTCCCACAAGTGCATTTGATGCCACGACACCGGGCACTGGCTGCGGCAGGCCAGGCGGATGGGACCGGCGCCCAGGTCCGGGCCACGGCCAGAGCGCTCGGCCAGGTGGCGCAGCGGAATGTTCCAGCCGCTATCGGGCGAGCCGCGTTCGTCGAAGTCGAGGAAGAAAAACACCGCCGCGCGTACCAGCAAGCGTGGGTTAATCAGCACGTAGGCCACGCGCATTTGCTGATCTCTGAACTCGGGCATGTTGACCACGCCGTCGAGCAAGGCCTCGAATTCGGGGTACAGCATTTCTTTGCAGATGCCGCGTTCACTGAAGAACATCACGGCTTCAACCATTTGCGGCTTGATCTGCATGCTCATCAACGAACCCCTAACCCAGATACATGGCGACTTTCGCGCTTATGAATACGCTCAATTTTTTCTGCGCGCACGGCGAGAAAGTAGGCGTATTCCTACATTTGGCTCAAGTCTAGGGTAAAAAGTATCGACGGCAATGTGACTGGGTTGGCAGTCACCCGTGCCGGGCGCCTGGTGAACAGGCGCTGACATGAAAGTGTGACGGAATCGGTACAAGCGGTCAGGTTTGCGGCATTAAGCCGAGGCTTTGGCTTTGGCCAGGAACGGCGCCAGGCGTTTGCCCATCTCATCACCCAGCGCTTGCAGGCCGCTCATGGGGCGAACCATGACCTCGAAGTCGACGATTTTGCCGTCTTCATTGAAGCGCACCATGTCGATGCCCTTGAGCTGGCGCGCGCCGACCGTGGCGCTGAATTCCAACACCACATTCAGGCCGTCGTCGCTGACCAGTTCGCGGTGGTATTCGAAGTTTTCGAACACCTGGATCACCGTGTTCAGAATCACGTTGACCACCTGCGCGCCCTCGTACGGGTTGTAGGCCATGGGCGAACGAAACACCGCCTTGGCGTCGAGCAACTCGGGCAAGGCCTTGAGGTTTTTGCTGGCGATCATCTGATGCCACTGCTCGAGGGCAGCAGTGACGGCGGGGTTGGAACTGAGGGTGGAAGTGGTCATGGCAACTCCTTTTTTGTTTTTGGATTTTGTGGGACCGGGGATGACGGCAATCCAAAAGAAACCACCGTCATTCCCGCGCAGGCGGCGGTCCGACGATTCGGAATCCAGAATTGTTGGGGAGACGAACATCGCTGCCCTCACCCCAGCCCTCTCCCGCAAGCGGGAGAGGGAGCAGATCGCGGTGGATTACAGCCCTGCAGCCAAACGGGAACCCTGGTTGATTGCGCGCTTGGCATCCAGCTCCGCCGCCACGTCCGCGCCACCAATCAGATGCACCACCTGCCCGGCCGCTTCCAGGCCTTCCTGCAGTTCACGCAGTGGGTCTTGGCCGGCGCAGATGATGATGGTGTCGACCGGCAATACCTGCGGCTCACCTTCGGCAATGCGAATGTGCAGGCCGGCGTCGTCGACGCTGAGGTATTCGACGCTGTTGAGCATCTGCACATTCTTGTTTTTCAAGCCGGTGCGGTGGATCCAGCCGGTGGTTTTGCCCAGGCCATCGCCCACTTTGCTTTTCTTGCGTTGCAGCAGGAACACTTCTCGCGCCGGGGCGTGAACTTCGGCTTTGATGCCGGCGATACCGCCGCGCGCTTCCAGGGCTTTGTCGATACCCCACTCTTTCCAGAACGCATCGCGGTCCTGGCTGGTGGCGTCGCCTTGGTGAACGATGAATTCCGACACGTCGAAACCAATGCCGCCAGCGCCGATCACGGCCACCTTCTGGCCAACGGGTTTGCGCTGCAGGATGGCGTCGAGGTAGTTGATCACTTTCGGGTTGTCGATGCCTGGAATCGCCGGCGTGCGCGGGGCGATACCGGTGGCCAGGATGATTTCGTCAAAGCCGCCGTTAACCAGGTCTTCAACGCTGACGCGGGTGTTCAGGCGCAGGTCGACGCCAGTGGTTTGCAGCTTGCGGCCGAAGTAGCGGATGGTTTCGTAGAACTCTTCCTTGCCTGGCACGCGCTTGGCGATGTTGAACTGGCCGCCAATTTCGCTGGCCGAGTCGAACAGGGTCACGCTGTGGCCGCGCTCGGCCGCCACGGTGGCAGCAGAAAGCCCCGCCGGGCCGGCGCCGACCACGGCAATTTTCTTCACGGCAGCGGTGGGAATGTAGTTCAGCTCGGTTTCGTGGCAGGCGCGCGGGTTGACCAGGCAGGTGGTGAGCTTGCCGCCAAAGGTGTGGTCCAGGCAGGCCTGGTTGCAGCCGATGCAGGTGTTAATTTCGTCGCTACGGCCTTCAGCGGCCTTGTTGACGAACTCGGGGTCGGCGAGGAACGGGCGAGCCATGGACACCATGTCGGCGTCGCCATCGGCCAGCACTTGTTCGGCCACTTCCGGGGTGTTGATGCGGTTGGTGGTGATCAGCGGAATGCTGACTTCGCCACGCAGTTTGGCCGTCACCTTGGTGAACGCGGCGCGCGGTACTTTGGTGGCGATGGTCGGGATACGCGCTTCGTGCCAGCCGATACCGGTGTTGATGATGGTGGCGCCGGCTTTCTCGATGGCTTTGGCGAGGATGACGATTTCATCCCAGGTGCTGCCGCCTTCGACCAGGTCGAGCATCGACAGGCGATAAATAATGATGAAGTTCGGGCCGACGGCTTCACGCACCCGGCGCACGATTTCCACCGGCAGGCGCATGCGGTTTTCGTAGCTGCCACCCCAACGGTCGGTGCGCTGGTTGGTGTGGGCGGCGAGGAATTGGTTAATGAAATACCCCTCGGAGCCCATGATTTCCACGCCATCGTATTCGGCGACCTGGGCGAGGCTGGAGCAATTGACGAAATCGGCGATCTGCTTTTCGATGCCCTCTTCGTCCAGCTCATGGGGCTTGAACGGGTTGATCGGCGCTTGAATCGCGCTCGGCGCTACCGATTTCGGGCTGTAGGCATAACGGCCGGCGTGGAGGATTTGCATGCAGATTTTGCCGCCCGCTTCGTGCACGGCGCGGGTCACGATGCGGTGCTGCTCGGCTTCTTCCGGGGTGCTCAGCTTGGCCGCGCCGGAGTAAACGCCGCCTTCTACGTTCGGGCCGATGCCGCCGGTGACCATCAGGCCGACGCCGCCCAGAGCGCGTTCGGCAAAGTACGCCGCCATGCGTTCGAAGCCGCCCGGTTTTTCTTCCAGCCCGGTGTGCATGGAGCCCATCAGGGTGCGGTTACGCAGGGTGGTGAAACCCAGGTCCAGCGGGGCCAACAGGTGGGGAAATTGGGCGACGGTCATAGATAGCTCCACATCGAGGGTTAATGCACGGAATGCCGCTGCCTCATGAATCCGGCTTTGTGTTCAAAGCGTGGGCGGCGGTCAGTTGTGAGCAGACGATAAAGAGCGCGCCGCGCCCTCTCAATGATCCAAAGTGACAAGTTATTGATCCAAACGCGCAGCGCGACTTGGCAAGCGCGGTTCGGCCCCCTACCCTTATGGCCTAATTTCACACCCCGACGACCATGCGCAGACTATTTGGCAACGCCCTCGCCTCTTCCACCATCGTTCTGCTGGGCGCTTATGCGCTGTGGACCGATTTGCCGTCCGAGGCCCATTACCTGTCCGACCTTCGCAGCGAAGTGGCGCTTAATCAGGGCCAGCCAGGCATCAACGGCAACCTGCTGGGCATTCAGCCGCTGCTGTATTCCGGCGATTACCACAGCGCCGACTTGCTGCGTTTGAAGCTCGCCGCCTACCTGCACAAAGCCAACGAAGCGGGCTTGCTCAATGGCAAAACTGTCGCCGTGCTGCCCGAACATATCGGCACGGGCCTGGTCATCAGCGGCGAGAAAGTCGAGGTGTATCAGGCGCACACGGTCAACAGCGCGATGGCCTGGCTGGCAGCAAGCAATCCACTGAAACTCAGCCGCGCGCTGCTGTTCGCCAAAGGTGAGAACCGCTTGCACGACGCCCTGCTGCGCATGAAGGGCGAGCACATGGCGCGCGACTACCAAACGGTGTTTGGCGGCCTGGCCAAAGACTTCGGCATCACCCTGGTGGCCGGCTCGATCGTGCTGCCCGAGCCCAGCGTAGAAGACGGCCAACTGGTGGTCGGCAGCGGCCCGCTCTACAACGTCAGCCTGGTGTTTGGCAGCGACGGTGCGCCGCTGGGGCAGCCTCAACGCAAGGCGTATCCCAGCGCCGATGAGCTGGGTTTTGTCGCCGCCGCACCGCGCGAGCTTCAGGTGATCGACACGCCTGCTGGGCGCTTGGCCGTGGTGCTGGGCAGCGACAGCAAGCGCGCCGATGCGTTTGCCGAGCTGAGCAAACAAGGCGTGCAGGTGCTCGTGGTTCCGGCTTTTCAAATGGCCACTCGCTCAGACAGTTCGACGCCGCCAGTGGATGGCAGCAGCGCACGCCTGGGCATGACGGTTTTTCTCCATGGCCAGTTCTGGAACCTGCGCAGCGATGGCCAGAGCCTGTTGATGCAAGACCAGGCCGTGAGCACGCTCGACGACAGCGGCGGGCCCGGTGGCCGGCTGCTGAATATTTGGCTGTAGGCCATGAAGCCGGTACGGGTTCGGCTGGGGGATTTGTCGGTCGGCTTTGTGCATGGCCTGGCAGATGCCGTGCGCCATGCCGGGCATGATCCGCTGCCGTTGCTGGAGCAATACGGGCTCGATACGGCGCGCCTGGCCGAAGCGCGAGCGCGGTTGTCGATTCCGCGCTACATGCGTTTGGGCCATGCCGCGATTCAACTGACCGGCGATTCGGCACTGGGCTTGAGCATGGGCGTGCACACCCGTCTCAGCCAGGTTGGGTTGGCCGGCGTCACCGCCGCTCAAGCCCCCACCGTGCGCGAGGCAGCCCGCGCCCTGATTCGCTTCGAGCCGCTGTACGCCTACAACTACCGAGGCCAATCGAGCTTTCACGAAGACACCCGTGGCGCCTGGCTGCGCTTCTACTCGATCAACCCTTATAACGCCTACAACCGCTTCGTCGTCGACTCGGTATTGGCCGGCTGGGCGGCGCAACTGGGCGCGTTGGCCGGACAGCGTCTGGACGTGGAAAAAGTCGACATCGAATTCCCCGCCACGCCCTATGCCGAACGCTACGGCGAGCTGTTTGGCTGCGCCGTGGAATTCGCCAGCGCCACTAACCAACTGCGCCTGAACCAGGCCACGCTTGCCCTGCGCAACCCCGAACACTGCCCGAGCACATGGCGGCACCTGCTGGACATCTGCGAGCGAGAACTGGAGCAACTGACCCGCACCCGCAGCCTGCGCGAGCGCATCAGCCAGTTGCTTGGGCCGCTGCTAAACGGCCGCGAGCCGGACCTGGAGGAAGTGGCCAACCGCCTGCAACTGCCGACCTGGACCTTGCGGCGCAAGCTTGCCGAAGAGGGCACGCAGTACCGCGCCATCCTCAACGACACCCGCCGCGACCTGGCGATGGCGTATATCCGTGACACGGAATTGGCGTTTGGGGAAATTGCGTATTTGTTGGGGTTTGCATCGGCGGAGGCGTTTCAACGGGCGTTCAAACGCTGGAACGGGCAGACGCCGGGGGAGTTCAGGAAGGCGCAGCGTAAGGCGGGGTGACCGCGTTTTGCCCGGCCCTCACCCCCACTCGCGGGCGAGGGGAGACAATCGCCTTTCTGCTGACTGACGCGATTTGCTTTTAGTCCCCTCGCCCCTCAGGGAGAGGGCTAGGGTGAGGGGGGAAGCCGGCGCAGATTTAAAGCTCTGTAGCGTCTTCCACCAATTCAGCCGGCTCATCCTGCTCAGCCGCGCGGTATTCCAACAACTCTTCTTGGTACTCGTCCATTTGCTTGTGCTCGCTCTATTTTCGTTTGGGTCAAGGCCAAGCCTAAAACCCGCAGATGACTAACAGATGAACGAACCCAAGCGGCCAATCATTAAATCGCAGCCAATAAAAAACCCTTGGACCTTTCGATCCAAGGGTTTCGTATATGGCGCAGCGGACGGGACTCGAACCCGCGACCCCCGGCGTGACAGGCCGGTATTCTAACCGACTGAACTACCGCTGCGTGTCGGTGGACTTTCGTCCGGTACAACGTGAAACGTGCTGCGTCTGATCGTAAAGCCCTGGTTGGCTTTTGATCTCAAGCTCGACAACGTCGGACTTGGCAAATAATGGCGCAGCGGACGGGACTCGAACCCGCGACCCCCGGCGTGACAGGCCGGTATTCTAACCGACTGAACTACCGCTGCGCGTCGGTGGACTTTCGTCCGGTTTCACAAGTGGTGGGTGATGACGGGATCGAACCGCCGACCCTCTGCTTGTAAGGCAGATGCTCTCCCAGCTGAGCTAATCACCCCTTGCTTGCGAGGCGCGAAATTTACGCGGGGGGCATACCTAAGTCAACACCCTGTATAGAAATTTTCTGAAATTAGGTGAATTAGGCTGTTTTGGCTGAGCCGCACGTTTTTGCGCCTAAGCGCTACATCAAAGTGGGTGCCGCCCAGCAGCACCCACAGCAAGTAATGTTTCCTGTGAAAGCGGCTTTAGCCGCGATTACTTGCAAAAGGCAATTCCAGACCCGTTACCTATTGCCCAACCCGCAACGTCAACCGCGCCGTCACCAATCCTTCTTCGTTGCGGTCCATGCCGGCCTCGTCAATTCGTACGCCCTGCCCTTCCAACGCCTGGAACCAACGCAACAGCACGTTAAAGGCCACCGGTTGCAGGTTCACTTGCAAGCTGCCGTCGCCGGCGCTGTCGAGGCGTTCGATGGTCAGCTGGGCCGCCGCAGCACTGGTGGTCACATAACCTTGCAGCTGTTCCGGCGCCAGGCTGGTGGTGGGTTTTTCCACCAAGGCACGGGCTTGCGGGGCTTTGGCTTGCAGGTAGCCGCTCAGCTCCAATTGCTGCGCGAGCGCTTCGCGGGCGTTGTGCAGGCGATGTTGGGCGGGCTGCCAGAAGCTGATATAGAGCAGCGCCCCGAGCACGCAGATAACCATCAGACCGAGCGCCAAACGCTCACGCGGCGCCAGGGTGGTCCAGCGCCGTTGCACCGGTGAGCGATGCCAGCGGTCCAGCAGCTGCGTTTTAAACGTGGCGGTATTCATCCCTGCCCTCCTACGACCAAGCGGGCGCTGACGCCATTGTTTTCTCGACTCGCCGAGCCCAATTGCACGGGCAAACCGGCATCCGCCAGGCGTTGGCGCAGGCGCTCCAGTGCGCTGAAGTCCGGCGCTTGCAGTTGCAGCGCGAGGTCGCCGCGGGTGTCGCTGAAGTCCAACTGTCGAACGCGCACCAGACCGCCATCAGCTTGCACAGCGGTGCTGGCCAGGTCCATCAGGGCAAGAAAGCGACTGCCCCCAGCCGTGCGGCCTTGGCTCAGGTGCTCATCGAGCTGATGACGCAGGTTCACCAGCTTGCTGTCCTGCGGAAACAACTCGCGGTACAGCGCCGCATTGGCGGCGGCGATGGTGTCGCTCTTGTATTGCAACTGCCAGGCCTGCGCCAGGTTGAAACCCCACTGAAGCACCAGCCATAAACCGACCAGCCCCAGCACCGGGCGCCAGCGTTTCCAGCCTTGGCTGTCTTCGCGGCTGGCCAACTCGCCTTGGGCCAGGTTGCAGCCGGCAGTCTGCGCAGCAAGCCAAAGGTAAACGTCCTCTTCACGCTGCGCGGTTTCGATGCCGTCCGGCAACGCCTGCGTCGGCGGCGCGATGGCGTGCAAGGGCAGCGGGCACTGGTCGGCAATGTGCGGCCAATCGTCCTGCGCCACCGCCATACGCGTGGCCAACTGGCCGCCCAGCAGCCAGCGCTCGCCAAGCCAGCACAACTGGGTGCCGACGTCAGGCAGCAAGTCGGCATCGACATGAATACTCATCGGCGCCACCGGACATGCAGCGAGCCAGCCCTGCAGCCAGGCTGCGCGTACGGCGACAATACGGTGACGCCCGTCCCCCAGCGGCGTGCCGAGGGCCAGGTGAAATTGCTCGACGTCTTCGGCGAGCAATTCCTCCACAGCAAACGGCAGGGCCTGATGCAGCCAGCGCGCTTTCTGCGTGGGCAGCGCCACGGCACAGGCGGTGACAGCCTCCACCGGAATCACCAGGCGCCACGGTTCATCCAGCTCCACCATCGCTTCGGCGAGCAACAGCTGGTCGTGCACACCCGCGCGGATGCGTTGCACCAACAGGGTTTCGTCAACAGCCACCGCAGCGGCCGCCGGTAGAAAAATCGTTACCAGGCTCATCGTGCCTGCTCCTCATTTGTTGCGGGGGCGGTCGCGCCAATGGCGATCAGCCCGTCTTGTCCAAGGTCGCGCGCCAGTACACGCACGCGCCCTTGTTGATCTCGGTGCATGTTACTCACCACCACCTGCCGGCGATCACCCATCCGCACCTCGCTGATCGCTTGAAAATACGCACTACCGACTGCCAAGCCCTGCCCCTCGATTCCCTGCCCGGCCAGCCCGGGCTGGGCGAGAAAGGCGTCCACGGAGGCGAAGCCCTCCTTCCCGCGCGCCAGCACAACACCTTGTGCCAGCGCCGGCGTCAGGCCGTCCGCCAGACACGACAGCACCATGGCGCCAGCCGTGTTGACGTTCAGCGGCGCGTCGCCCGGCAAGACACTCACGTAGGGCTGCAGCCGTCGGTAGTCGGCCTCGGTCATGCCCAGTAATAACCGTAGCTCGGAGACGTCTTGCAGGCGACGGTTGGCGGCGCGATAGGCCGGCTTGGCAAGCAGATACTGATTGTCTTCGGCGCCTTCGCTGCCGGTGGCTTCCTGGTCCACGTCAAGCCAATCCACCAGGCGTTCGGCATAGGGCGTGGCAATGTCCAGGCGCAGCAGCAGGCGGCGAAAGCGCAGCACCGAGGGTTCGTCGACTTGCTGCTGGCGCACCAGGCTGTTGAGGTTAAAGCGGCCGCTGGGGTCTTCGATGCGCACGCTGAGCACGCCGCCTTCATCGAGCGCAAACGGCTGCATGGGTTTGGCCCAGTCCTCGCCAAGATGATCCACCGACTGACGCGGATCGCCGCCACGCGCATCGCGTTTAAGCACGGCTTTGGCCAGCGTCTCACCGCCCAGCGCGTACTGCCAGGCTTGACGGGTATCGAGCAGATTGGCGCTGCTGCGAATGGCAACATGTTGGCGGGCGATCATGCCGGCGCACACCACGGTGACTACCGCCACGACCAGCAGCACGGTGATCAGCGCCACACCCTGTTGTCGCTTCATTCCAGCACCTGCGAATCATCGGGCGCCGGGCTTTGGCCGTCCGGGTTGGCGTCAGGGTTATCCGGATTCTGACCGCCGCCAGGGTTGCCTTGAGCGGGAAGATCCGGCAGGCGCAACACGCGGCGAATCTGGCCGTAGCGCCGGTGTTCGAGCACCACTTCCAGGGCTTTGGGCAGTTGTTCCAGGCGCTCACCTGTGTTGCCGTCGGCAGGCGGCCAACTGGTTTGCCATTGGCCCTGGCGGTCGAGGTAGCGAAGCGTCATGCGCGTCACCCCATCGAGTACGGCTTGCACTTGCGGCTGGCTGTCTTGCGCTTGATCGAGAACCGGCCAATAGCGACGTTGCAATTGCTCGCCGCTGAGTTCCCAGCGCACCCGTTGCAAGCGCGACCGCGCCGCGCCCATGGGGTTGCGCCAGCCGGTGCGGGTGAATTCCAGAGCAGTGGCGTCGCCGTCTTCACCGCGCAACGCGGCACGTTCATCGCCAAACGGATCACGAACCGGGCGCGGCACCGTTTGCAACACATCACGCTCGAACGCCGCCATGCCGCGCACCAGTTCGCGCAATTGCTGCTCGTGACTGCGCGTGGCGCTGTCGGCCTGCATCACGCTGCTCAGCATGCGATAGGTCGCCAAGGCCAGCAGCGCAAAGATGGCCACGGCAATCAGCAGCTCCAGCAGGGTAAAGCCTTGCGCGCGTTTCATTGCCCGGCCTCAATCGGCTCGGTGGTGACAAAACCGACCAGGCTGGCGACGGCGCGGTCTTTGATTTCGCCCCCGCGCCCACGCTCGTCCCGCGTGGCGACCCACACGGTGATGCGGCGCATGGTCGGCTCGCTGGTGTCTTCCACGGTGCTTTGCCATTGCCACTGACGGTTGGCGAAATCGACCTGCCCTTGCTGATTGCCGACCCCCGGCACGGTCGGGGCCAGTTGCATGTCGTTGAGTTGGTTGTCGGCAATCCACATGGCCAGGGTTTTGTCTTCGAGCCGTGCAGCGGTTTGCAAGCTGCGGGCGCTAACGCCCAGAACGCTGGCCGCCACCAACGCAAATATCGCCAGGGCTACCAGCACTTCGAGCAAGGTGAAGCCACGGCAACGGCTCACTTGCCGGCTCCTTTGCCGTCTGCGGCTTCGACTTTGGGTAAGCGAAAACCGTCGGTGGACATCTGCAAGCGCGCGCCTTGGGCACGCTTCTCGGCCAGTTGTAAGCGAAACGGACTGAGCTCACCGCTAGACAGAATCAACACCTGCGGGCTGCGCTCGGCGTCTTTGGGTTGGTCTTCTTCAGCGTGTTGGCTGGGAAGTTTCAGCGCGGCACCTTCGAGTTCGACCGTCAGCACGGCATAAGCGGGCAACTGGTGCGGCGCGCGATCCACCGGCTGCCAGCGGTTTTTGCCGGGCTCGTAGCGCAGCACTTGATAGGACGAGGCGTCAAACCATAAGCCGTACTCGCGGTTGTCCAACACGGCTTCATCGGCCAGCACGCCAACCAGCCCACTAAGGCGCTCGGCCTCGTTGCGCAGCTCGCGCGCCGGGCCTGCAATGCCGGTGCTGAGCACCGCCAGCCCCACCAGGGTGCCAAGAATCACCAGCACCACCAGCAGCTCCACCAAGGTGAAGCCGGCCAGGGCCTGCGGCCGCTTGAAACTCACTGATCCCAGTTACCGATATCTGCATCGTTGTCGCTGCCGCCCTCTTTGCCATCGGCGCCGAAGGAGTAGAGATCGAACGGGCCTTTGCTGCCCGGCGCCAGGTATTGATACGGGTTGCCCCATGGGTCCACCGGCACGCGCTTGAGGTAGCCGTCAGCGTTCCAGTTTTTGGCTACCGGGTTGCCGCTCGGTTTTTTCACCAGCGCTTCGAGGCCCTGCTGGGTGCTCGGGTAGGCGTGGTTGTCGAGCTTGTACATGTCCAGCGCAGCGCTGATGCCTTTGACGTCGCCTTTGGCCACGGTGATTTTCGCCTGGTCGGGACGGCTCATTACCTGCGGCACGATCAGCGCCGCGAGAATGCCGAGAATCACCACCACCACCATGATTTCAATCAGGGTAAAACCGCGCTGGCGTTGCCGTTGTCGCAGCCCGTTTTGCATGACGTTTGCTTGCATCGTGATCACCCCACTAGTTGGTTCAGAGACAAAATTGGAAGAAGAATTGCCAGCACGATGAGCAGCACCACAACGCCCATAAACACCAGCATAAAAGGCTCGAACAGGCCGACCATCAGCGCGATCTGGGCGGCCAGGTCGCCCTCCTGATTGCGCGCGGTGCGGGCCAGCATCTGGTCCAGTTCGCCGGAGCGTTCGCCGCTGGCGATCATGTGCAGCATCATCGGCGGAAACTGTCCGCTGGCTTCCAGAGCACGGGTCAGGCTGCCGCCCTCGCGGACTTTTTGCGCAGCCAAGACCACGTCGGCGCGTATCACGCGATTGGAAATCACCTGGGCGCCAATGCTCAGCGCTTCCACCAGCGGCACGCCGCTGCGGGTGAGAATGGCCAGGGTCGAAGCGAAGCGCGCGCAGTCGGTGGCACGCACCAATCGGCCCACCAGCGGCAAGCGCAATTGAAAGCCGTGCCAGCGCCGTTTGACGTTGTCATCGCGCAGCGCCCAACGCGCGGTGAAGCCACCGGCAATCACCAGCAGCACAAATAACCAGCCCCAACTTTTCACCGCATCACTGAGGGCGATCAGCCCCCGCGTCAGAGCCGGTAGCGTTTGCCCGGAGTCGATAAACACCCGCACCACGTCCGGCACCACATAGCCGAGCAAGAAGCCGACGATTATCAGCGAGGTGATCATCAGCACCAGCGGGTACAACAACGCCAGCTGTACTTTCTGCCGCGACTGTTGGCGCTGTTCGGTGTAGTCAGCCAGCTGTTCGAGCACCGGGCCCAAGTGCCCGGCGTGCTCGCCCGCTGCCACGGTGGCGCGGTACAGGTCAGGGAATGCTGCGGGAAATTCTTTCAGCGCCGCCGCCAGGCTGTGCCCTTCCAGCACCCGAGCCCGCACTGCCAGCAACATTGCCTGCACGCGCGGTGCGGAGGCCTGAGCGGCGGCGGCGCGCAACGCTTCTTCGATAGGCAACGCGGCTTGAATCAGAGTGGCTAACTGGCGCGTGAGCATCGCCAGATCGCGTGCCGACAGCCCGCGCACAAAGGTGAAATGACCATCGTTGCTCGCCTGCTCGCGGGTACGCGTGGCGTTGACTTGCAGCGGCGCCAGTTGCTTTTCGCGCAGCATCTGCCGCACCTGCCGCGCGCTGTCGGCTTCCATCACGCCCTTTTGCTGGCGCCCCGCGTTGTCCAGGGCAAGGTATTCGAACGCTGCCATCAGAATGTGCCCGGTTGGGTGACGGTCAGAGCGCGGGCGACGGACTTAACGGTCTTCACGTCGCTCGCCCCTACGTTGGTGTTGATTCGGCGAACTGGCAGATAGTTCGCGCCGTTGCGCAGCGGTGGTCGGCGCTTCGTCTTCGCGCGTCACGCGCAGCACTTCTTCCAGGCTGGTGACGCCCTGCATCACTTTGCGCCGGCCATCATCGCGGATGCTCGGACCGTTGCCGCGTGCATGACGGGTCATCTCCTGCTCGCCGGCGCCGCTGTGGACCAGCGTGCGCATGTGGTCATCGAACACCACCAACTCATAAATACCAGTGCGCCCGCGATAGCCCTGCTGCTTGCATTCCGGGCAGCCGCGCGGGTGATGAATGACCGGCGTTTCGCCGCTGCGCACGCCCAGCACCTGGGCCTCGGCTTCAGTGACCGGCAGGCCCTCTTTGCAGTGCGGACAGAGCACACGAACCAGGCGCTGGGCCAACACACCGAGCAGCGAGGACGACAACAGAAACGGTTCAACGCCCATATCCACCAAGCGCGTTACGGCGCCAATCGCGCTGTTAGTGTGCAACGTCGAGAGCACCAAGTGGCCGGTGAGCGAGGCCTGCACGGCAATCTGCGCCGTCTCGGCATCTCGGATTTCGCCGACCATCACCACGTCCGGGTCTTGCCGAAGGATGGCCCGCAGGCCGCGGGCAAAGGTCATGTCCACCTTGGTGTTGACCTGCGTTTGGCCAATGCCTTCAAGGTGATATTCGATCGGGTCTTCGACGGTAAGAATGTTGCGCGTGCGGTCGTTCAGGCTGACGAGGCTGGCGTACAAGGTGGTGGTTTTCCCCGAGCCCGTGGGGCCGGTGACCAGAATGATGCCGTGCGGTTTGCGCACGCTGCTTTCCATTAACTGACAGTCCCGGCTGGACATGCCCAAGTGCTGCAAACTCAAGCGCCCCGCTTGTTTGTCCAGCAGCCGCAGCACCACGCGCTCACCGTTGGCCGAGGGCAACGTCGACACCCGCACGTCCACTTCCCGCCCGCCCACGCGCAAGGAAATACGGCCGTCTTGTGGCACACGTTTCTCGGCAATATCCAGGCGCGCCATCACCTTGATACGAGACACCAGCAACGCCGCCAACTCACGTTTGGGCTCCAGCACTTCGCGCAGCACGCCATCGACGCGAAAGCGCACGACCAAGCGTTTTTCAAAGGTC
>Ga0157370_10001283_pt1 | contig 31390 bp, 20 predicted proteins | sample C35metaG_FD_113463 | JGI IMG/M metagenome (GOLD analysis project Ga0157370, IMG submission 113463) | Corn rhizosphere microbial communities from Kellogg Biological Station, Michigan, USA - C3-5 metaG | ecosystem: Host-associated > Plants > Roots > Rhizosphere > Soil | place: USA: Michigan...
GCAGAAAGAGCATCAACAGTTTGTGCGTTTAAAAGAACATCCAGTTTTACTAATTTCGAAGTACGCATGCCAATAGGAGAGTAATCAAAAGAAGCATAACCTTTAGAAACTGTTTTTAGACGATCGTAAAAATCGAATACAATTTCGGCAAGAGGCATGTCGAAATTTAATTCAACACGTTCTGTTGTTAAATACGTTTGGTTGGTAATTAAACCACGTTTCTCGATACATAGGCTCATTACGTTTCCTACGAAATCAGCTTTAGTAATGATGGTAGCTTTAATAAAAGGTTCTTCAACTCTATCTAAACGAGATGGTTCAGGTAAGTCAGAAGGATTATTTACAACAAATGAAGTTTCGGGATCTTTTTTGGTGTAAGCCAAATACGAAACGTTAGGTACAGTTGTAATAACTGTCATATCGAATTCACGCTCTAAACGCTCCTGAATAATTTCCATGTGAAGCATTCCTAAGAAACCACAACGGAAACCAAATCCTAAAGCGGCAGAACTTTCAGGAGTAAAAACTAACGAAGCATCATTCAATTGCAGCTTCTCCATAGAAGAACGCAAATCTTCATAATCTTCAGTGTCTACAGGATAAATTCCGGCAAAAACCATTGGTTTTACATCCTCAAAACCTGTAATCATATTTGTAGTAGGTGTTTTGGCATCTGTCAAAGTATCACCCACTTTTACTTCTTTTGCTTCTTTAATTCCAGAAATCAGGTAACCAACATCTCCGCTGGAAATTACATTTTTAGGAACCTGATTTAATTTTAAAGTTCCAATTTCATCAGCAAAATATTCATTGCCTGTAGCCATGAATTTAATTTTTTGCCCTTTTTTGATTTCACCGTTTACAACTCTAAAGATTACCTCAATTCCACGAAACGGATTATAAACCGAGTCAAAAATCAAAGCTTGCAAAGGCTCATCCGGATTTCCTTTTGGAGCAGGAATTTTTTCGATAATAGCAGCCAAAATATTCTCAACACCAAAACCTGTTTTACCAGAGGCATGAATAATATCTTCTAATTTACAGCCTAATAAATCGATAATATCGTCGCTTACTTCTTCTGGATTTGCACTTGGTAAATCTACCTTGTTTAAAACCGGAATAATTTCTAAGTCGTTTTCAAGAGCTAAATATAAATTTGAAATCGTTTGTGCCTGAATACTTTGTGCCGCATCAACAATCAATAAAGCACCTTCGCAGGCAGCAATAGATCTCGAAACTTCGTATGAAAAATCTACGTGGCCCGGAGTATCAATTAAATTCAGAATGTATTCTTCACCTTTATAAGTGTATTCCATCTGAATAGCATGGCTTTTAATGGTAATACCACGCTCACGCTCCAGGTCCATGTTGTCAAGCAATTGTGCTTTTTCTTCACGAGCTGTAACGGTTTGTGTTGCGCCTAGTAATCTGTCCGCCAGTGTACTTTTACCGTGGTCAATGTGTGCAATAATGCAAAAGTTACGAATCTTCTTCATTTTAATATATCAGTTCTCTTAACGAGTTTTAAGTATTTTTCAGCCTCTAAAGTGCGCTGTAGCAATTGCTTTAACGCCTCTTATTAAGGGGCAAAGATAGCGCAAAGTTTTGGATTCTGGAATTTAGTTGTAGGATTTTGAGTTTTGAGCACAAAAAGCTGTTTTTCAATGATTAAACACTTTTGGTATTTCTTAGTTTGTCTTTAGCTTACTATTTAAAACTTCAAGAATACTTGTTTAACTGAACTTGTTTTTAAAATTCAAAGTTGAATCCCTTTTCAGTCAGTTTTTTGTAAATATCAGGATCGAACTTATAGAGTTTTGCAGCTCTGTGTGACACGTCTTGTTGTTTTTCATCTAAAGCAACGAGTAATTTCATATGAAGAATTTTTCGTCGGAAATTAGATTTGTCCAATTCAATCCCGAGGATTTCTTCATAAAGATGCATCAGCTGTAATAAAGTAAATTTTTCCGGCAGCAAATTAAAACCAATTGGCGCCTGACGTACACGGTTTTGAAGCTGCAGTAAACTAAAGTTTAAAATCTCGTTATGATCAAATATTAAATTTGGGATTTCCTTAATCTTGCACCATCTCGCTTCTCTTACTGTTATACTCGCTTTTACATTGTAATCTTCTTGATTTACAAGAGTATAATAGCCTATAGTTACAATACGACGGTCTAAAACACGACTGGGGTTTGTAAATGCTTTTAACTGCTCCAGGTAAATATTGCTAAGACTCGTGAGTTCATAAAGAATTCGGTGTGCGGCATCATCGGCGCTTTCTTCTCTTTTCATCCAGCCTCCAAGCAGTCCCCAGTTTCCTTCGCTTTCTCCTCCGGCATGCTGTACCAAAAGTACTTCAAGACTTTCTTTCTTGAAGCCAAAAATGACACAGTCAATTGAAATTCCGTCAATTGCGGGTGTTTTAGAAATATCGTTAGAAGGTAATGCTGCCATTCTCTGCTTGTATAAGCGTGTTATTAAAATTCAAAATTAAAACCTTTTTCAGTCAGTTTTTTATAAATATCCGGATCGAACTTGTAGAGTTTTGCAGCTCTGTGTGATACATCCTGCTGTTTTTCATCTAAAGCAACGAGTAATTTCATGTGAAGAATTTTTCGGCGGAAATTAGATTTGTCCATTTCAACACCCAAAATTTCCTCATAAAGCTGCATCAGCTGTAATAAAGTAAATTTTTCAGGCAGAAGATTAAATCCAATAGGTGCCTGACGGACACGGTTGCGGAGGTTTTGAATGCTGTATGACAAAATTTCGTTGTGATCGTAAATCAAATCCGGAATGTTATTTATTTTATACCATTTAGCATCAGAAGCGGTAAAACCGGCCTTAATATTATAAGCTTCTCTTTTTACGAGCGCATAATACCCAATGGTGATAACACGTCGAAGCGGAAAACGATCCGGATCTCCAAATGCTTTTAACTGCTCCAGATAAATATTATCCAGACCCGTAAGTTCGTTTAATAAACGGGTGGCTGCAGCATCAGTACTCTCTTTTTTATAAATCCATCCTCCCGGAAGTCCCCATTTTCCTTTACTGATTCCTTCGGCGTGCTGTACTAAAAGCACTTCCAAACTTCCCTCATCAAATCCAAATACAACACAGTCAATAGTGATTGCATTCATTGCATTTTGTTCGCTTTTTGCAACAGAGTCGGCATCTACTTTTTTATCCATTTGCGAAATAAGTTTTGACAAATTAAGCAAATAAAATGCATAACTGTCTTTAATGATTACGTAATATTTTTTTAACAAATCAAAAAATTGATAATCAGTTGTTTAAAATTTATTCGAAGGCAGAATTAAAAAGAATAAATTCTTAAATACTTGATGGTCAATTTTATAATTGATTGTTTTTTCTAAAATTTTTATTTCGATTTAAATTAAAATCTTATCAGATTGATAAAAATGAATCCTTATAAATCAGAATCGAAAAAAAATAACCTTAATATTTTGCTAAAATAGAAAAAAAGTTTTACACTTGTAGTCAAAATCACCATAAGATAAGTTCAATACGACTATAAGCTTTGAGAAGAACCATTTTATGCTTTATAAAATCAACCAAACCTACTTATAAATATTGTGTGATTTGACTGAAAACCAATTCTCTATGGAACTTATACTTTAATCAATATAACCGTAACTAACTTAATTTAACCAACTCTTATTTATTATGAAAAGCAAAGATTGTATTCAAACAACCGTGTTCTCGTTTTGTACGACGCTGTTGTTTAGCTTATTTATGATACAGTCGGGTTTTGCCCAGGCACAATCCCGATCTGTAAGTGGAAATGTAACATCCGCTGTTGACGGAATGGGAATTCCCGGAGCGACTGTTGCAGTAGAAGGAACAAAAATTGGTGCAGCCACTGATTTTGATGGGAATTATAAAATAGAAGCAAAAACAGGCGATGTACTTGTGTTTACTTTTATTGGTTTTAAACCTCAAAAAATAACCGTAGGATCTCAAAAAACAATAAATGTTACTTTACAGGAAGAAACATCAGAACTTAAAGAAGTTGTAGTTATTGGATACGGCTCTCAAGAGAAAACATTAGTAACCAATGCCGTTAGTCAGGTAAGCGGTGAAAGTCTTGTAAAAACCAATACTACAAATGCGCTTCAGGCATTACAGGGACAGGCAGCAGGACTTCAAATTACTTCCACTTCAGGGCAGCCGGGAGAAAGTTTAAATGTGGTAATTAGAGGTGTAGGTTCTACGGCAGGAAGTAATCCGCTTTATGTAGTTGACGGAATTCTAACGGGAGATATCTCATATTTGAATAACTCAGATATCGAATCTATTTCTGTTTTAAAAGATGCTGCTTCTGCCGCAATTTACGGTTCGCAGGCATCAAACGGAGTGGTTTTGGTAACGACTAAAAAAGGAAAACGCGGTGCAACCGGGCAAATAACATTCGACCAATACTATGGCGTACAATCGGTAGCCAGAAAAGTAGACTTGCTGGATGCCAGAGAATATGCAACCATATTGAATGAAGCAGCAGTAAACTCGGGTAAAAATCCATATTTTACTAATGCTCAAATTGCAGGATTAGGTTCTGGAACAAACTGGATGGACAAAATGTTTACCGAAAATGCAGCAACAAAAAACTACTCTTTTGGTGCATCCGGCGGTTCAGACACTTCGGTTTATTCTACTTCATTATCTTATTTAGGACAAGAAGGGGTAGTAGGCGGCAAAGATTTGTAGAACTACGAGCGCTATAATTTCAGATTCAACTCAGAACATAAATTATACAAAGACATCCTTACGATAGGAGAGAATTTGAGCTTCGCTTATATCGATAAAAACGGAATTGGTGTTGGAAATCAATACAACAATTCTTTAAGAAGTGCTTTTCAGGTAACGCCATTACTGCCAATGTATGATGCAAACGGAAATTACTTTGATACTTCTGCCAGTACAGAACCTTGGTTAACAGGAGTTGCGAATCCGTATGCTTTAATGACCTACAATAATCAGAATGAAAGCAACAGCCAAAAGTTATTAGGAAACGTTTACCTTCAAATTCAGCCTTTCAAAAATCTGACTTTTAGAACCACTTTGGGATTGGATTACAATGTAAACGAAGGACATTCTTATTCGCCTGTTTATAGATTATCGATTTATGCGAACAGCGCTTTTGATAGAGTAAATCAAAACATGAACAAAAGTAAAAGCATCAACTGGGATAATTTGCTGACTTATAAATTTGATGTGGCCGAAAATCATCATTTTGAAGCCATGGCAGGAACCTCTTTTATTAATTATGATATCACTTCTATAGAAGCGGCCAATGCAGATTCTGTTTTTAACGACTTAGAACATGCCTGGATAGATAACACTACAAACAAAGACGGCGCGAGAATGACCATGAAAGGAAGTAAATTCGAGAATAAATTGATGTCTTACTTCGGAAGATTGAACTACAATTACAAAGAAACTTATTTACTAAATGCCACTCTTAGAGCCGATGGTTCCTCAAAATTTGCTCCGGGAAATCAATGGGGATATTTCCCGTCAGTTTCCGGAGGATGGGTTGTTTCAAATGAAAATTTCCTAAAAGATTCACGTGCGATAAACTTCCTTAAGCTTAGAGCAAGCTGGGGTCAGGTTGGTAACCAAAGTATCAGGTCGTTTCAATATTTAGCCTTGGTAAAATCAAACAATACCAATTATATTTTTGGTGATAAAGAAGGCGTTCTTACACCGGGAAGTTACCTTGAAAATATAGCAAACCCTGATTTGAAATGGGAAATTTCAGAACAAATTGACCTTGGTTTAGATGCCCGATTTTTAAATAATGCATTGAGTGTCAATTTTGATGTTTACAAAAAGACAAACAAAGACTGGTTGATTTTAGCTCCAATCTTAGCAACTGCCGGTGCTAATCCGCCTTATATGAATGGGGGTGACGTAGTTAATAAAGGAGTAGAGTTAAGTTTAAATTATCAAAATAAAATTGGAGATTTTAATTACAGCATAAGCGCAAACGGAGCTTACAATAAAAATACAGTAGGACAAATACCAACTTCAGATGGTATTATTCACGGATTAAGTAATGAACTTTATGACAATGCCGGTGAATTTTACAGAGCGCAGAACGGATATCCGTTAGGGTATTTCTGGGGATACAAAACAGGAGGTGTTTTTCAAAATCAAGCACAAATTGACAATTACAAATCTCCAGGCGGCGTAGTGTTACAGCCAAATGCAGCTCCCGGCGATATTATCTATGTAAATACAAATGGAGATGATAAAATAGATGCGACAGATAAAACCAGTATTGGGAATCCAAACCCTGATTTTACTTATGGTTTTGCTTTATCTGCGAGCTACAAAGCTTTCGATTTTTCGCTTAATGCAAATGGTGTTGCAGGAAATCAAATTGTACAATCGTACAGAAACCAAGCTGGGGCTTATGGCAATTATACTTCGGCAATATTAAGCCGCTGGCACGGTGAAGGTTCTTCTAACACAATGCCTAGAGTGACTGAGGACAATCGAAACTTTGCACAATTTTCAGATCTATATATTCAGGATGGCGATTTCTTGAGAATCAATACCGTAACATTAGGATTTGATTTAGCAAAAATGAAACAGTCAAAACCATTTTTTGCAAGTCAGTTTAGAGTGTATTTCTCTGTATTAAACCTTTACACTTTTACGAAATACAATGGTATGGATCCTGAAATAGGATTTGGATCTTCAAATGACGACCAAAAGTTTTCATCAGGGGTTGATGTGGGGTATTATCCAAGACCAAGAACATTCATGCTGGGTCTAAATGTTAAACTTTAATACATAAAAAAATGAAAAATACTTATTTATATATTTTCTGTTTGAGTTTATTTTCTCTGGGTTCTTGCAGTTTAGAAACAGAACCGCTGACACAGCAGACAGATACCAATTTTTATAAAACTAAAGACGATGCTTATGCAGCATTAGTAGGCTGCTATGACGGAATGCAGGTGGCAACAGGAGCTGCTGGTTTGGGAGTTCCGGTAATCAGCGAAGTTATGTCTGATGATTGTTTTGGAGGAACAGGTAATTCTGACGGATACAATTATGCAGCCATTGATGAGTTTGATATCAAACGTTCACCATCAGATGTTGATATGCTAAACGGTAACTGGATTGCCTACTACAAAGCACTTTATCGCTGTAATGTGCTCCTTACTAAAATGGATCAAATTGAGTGGGACGGAGATACCGCTTTAAGAAACACTTACGAATCTGAAACAAGATTTATTAGAGCTTACTTGTATTTTGAAATGGTTCGTTTATGGGGAAACATACCTTTATTGACAGCACCTTCTACCGAAAATATTCCTCAGGCAGCGCCCGAAGAAGTGTACAAAGTAATAGCGCAAGATTTAGTTTTTGCTTCAAACAATCTGCCGTCAACAGCATACAATGCAACAACAAGCGGACGCATTACAAAATGGGCAGCAAAATCTTTGCTGGGACGTGTTTTCTTGTATTACACAGGATATTACGGAAAAACTGATTTAGCCGGAGTAGTGACAAAAGCACAGGCTTTGGCACATTTAGAAGATGTTGTAGCCTCAAGCGGACACGGATTAGTAGAGGACTTTTCGACTCTTTGGCCTGCAGCTTCTGTAGATAAATACGCAGGAGAAAGTAATAAAGAAATTGTTTTCTCTATAAAATATACCTACACAAGCGATTATAACGGAAATACTGATGGTAATCATTGGCTGGTAATGTTTGGTATGAGAGAGTTTTCATCTTATCCGTACGGACGAGGCTGGGGAATTACAGTAAATTCTAAATTATGGAATGCTTATGCGGCTAATGATACAAGGCGTGTTGCAACCGTTATAGGAATTACAGAAGAAAAAATCCCATTTGATAAACTAAACAACCAAAGAGAATATACCGGTTACTACAACAAAAAATATTCTCCAATGGTAGACAAAGACGGAAAAGACCTGCCTTTAACTATGGGAAGCCAGTTTTGGGATATCAGTCAGTTTCAGGATTATGTGGTGTTAAGATATGCGGATGTATTGTTAATGGCTGCTGAATTAGGAAGCGGAAGCGCGCAGGATTATTTTGATAGAGTTAGAAAAAGAGCCTATAAAACAGCTTTTACTTCTCTGCCGGTAAATTATGACAATATTATGGCCGAAAGACATTTAGAATTTGCGCTCGAAGGTGTGAGATATTGGGATTTACTGCGTCAGGGAATTGGAAAAGCATCGACAAGTATTGCCGAAACGACGACTTTACTTAACGGAGGAGCCCAAACAACCAAAACAATTTCTGCAGTAAACATTCAAAACACAAAAGGATTGCAGCAAATTCCAAACACACAGATCACCTTATCTAATGGAGTTTTAAAACAAAATGCCGGCTGGTAATTTTAACTAAAAAAGAAAGAAATGAAAAATATAAAACTAATAATCACAACATTTTTGATGCTGGCCATGCTGGTATCATCTTGTTCGCCTGATAGTTATTCTCTTGACGGCGCGATGGATAAATCGGATATACATTTTGAAATTACTCAGGATCTAGCAGCAGATCCGGGCGGCAATACCGTCATCTTAAAAAACACAACTCCCGGAGTAATATTAAATTGGGATTATGTTACAGGAAAATCAGATAAGGCTATACAAACCGTAAAATATGCCTTTAAAGGAAATTATACCATAAAAATCGCAGCTGTTACCAGTGGCGGCATTGTGCAGTTGGACCCTGTAACCATTACCGTGAGTCAGGATAATTTAAATTATGTTAACGATCCGCTTTGGACCGCTTTATCCGGAGGAGTAGGAAAACAAAAAGTCTGGATTGCCGATAATGGAAAATACGGTTTAGCAATGGGCGCCATGTCGTATGCAGATCCGAGTACAGTAGTAGAATGGGGTAATTTTACGCCAAACTGGGAGCCGGAAGGAAATGCAAATTCGAGTTCAGATGCCGATATGCACTGGGGAAGAACCATGACTTTCAGCCTTGAAGGCGGGCCATTCATGACAGTTCGTGAAAAGATGGAACAGTAAAAGAAAATGGTACTTATTTCTTAGACATCAATACGCATACTTTAACCACAACTGGAGCTGCGATTTTAAGACCAGACAATTACATAGCAAACGCAAGTAACTGGAACAACAATATCAAGATTTTAAAACTTACTGAAAACCAGTTAAGGATTGCGATCATGAGAACTAACAGCGAAGGACCATGGTGGTATATCTGGAATTTTGTCTCAAAAGAATATGCAGATAGTTATGTGCCGCCTGTTACGGGACCAACTTACGACGAAGGCTTCAATCCAACTTTTGCTTCAGGCGAATTATTAAAAATGATTACCGGAGGCGTTGGTGCAGGAAGAGTTTGGAGTTTAGACGGAAAAGGAAATCCGGTTGACTGGTTAGGAAAAGGAAAAGGATGGACTGTCAACGCAACAAGTTCATACAATTGGGGATGGAATGACGACTGGGCAGACGCTGCAGGTAATTCTTGGATTCGTTTCGATCAATTTGGAGGAAAACTGAATTACACCCGAAGCCAAAATGGAGTCGTAACCACAGGATTATTTACAATAGACGAAGCAAAAAATGAAATTAATTTAGGAAGTAATACACTTATCCAGAATTCGACAAGCTGGATGAACCCAACAACCAATGTTATTAAAGTCGTAAAAGCTTACAATACTGATTTCCTTCAAAAAGGTATTTGGTTTGGAACTTCTTATGATGCGGGTAAAGACGAATGGTTTGTATTCCACTATATAATTCCATAAAATGAAATAAATTTTGGTTAACTAATAACTTGGAGGCAGGATTAAAACTGCTTCCGGGTTATTTAAAATTTAGTACACTATGTTGCAGCTCACCTCATATAAAAAAATAGGATTACTCTTTGCAGGCTTTCTTTTATTGGCGGCATGTACAACATCAAACAATCAAAAGTTTGAGAATCGCAAAGTTTCTTTCAATTCAGATTGGAGTTTTCATTTAAACGACAGCATAATCGACAAAGACACCATTGGAGCTTCAACCAAATGGAGAACTTTAGACCTTCCTCACGATTGGAGTATCGAAGGGAAATTGGACGAAAAAAGTCCGGCAGGATATGGAGGAGGAGCCTTAAACGGAGGTTTGGGCTGGTATAAAAAAACATTCAAAGTTGCCGCAGAAGACAGCACAAAAATAACTTCAATCACTTTCGACGGCGTTTACAAAAACAGTGAAGTCTGGGTAAACGGACATTATTTAGGAAAACGTCCAAACGGATATATTGGTTTTCAATATGAAATTTCACCGTACTTAAATTACGGAGACAAAAACAACGAAATCATTGTAAAGGTTGACAATTCAAAACAACCTAATTCACGCTGGTATTCAGGATCAGGAATTTTTAGAAATGTCTGGATCGAAACGACAGACAAACTTCATGTTGGCCAATGGGGAACGTATATTACGACTCCAAAAGTTACAGCCGAAAAAGCTTCGGTTAATTTTGAAACTACTATCAAAAATCAATATGCTGAAGAAAAGAAAGCAACAATAACCACTACTATTTTTAAAGAAGATACCAAAGTAACCTCGGTAACTCAAAATATAACAATTGGTGCCAATGTCAATCAAACCTTAAAACAATCGGCAGAAGTTGAAACGCCGATTTTATGGTCGGTTGAAAAACCAGAATTGTACACGGCAGTTACCGAAATTTCGCTTGACGATAAAATTATTGATCAATACAAAACCAATTTCGGAATCAGAGATTTTAAATTCGATTTGAACAAAGGTTTTATTTTGAATGGAAAACAGGTCAAAATAAAAGGAGTTTGTTTACATCACGATTTAGGTCCGTTGGGTGCTGCAATTAATACGCGCGCGATTGAACGCCAATTGGAAATCATGAAAGAAATGGGCATAAACGGAATTAGAACTTCACATAATTCTCCCGCTCAGGAACTTTTGGATCTTTGCGATAAAATGGGTTTCATTGTCATGGATGAAGCTTTTGATATGTGGAAGCAAACCAAAACCAAATTCGATTACGGAAACGATTGGGACAAATGGCACAAGAAAGATTTAATCGATCAATTGCTTCGTGACCGAAATCATCCCAGTATTTTTGTTTGGAGTATTGGCAACGAAATCCCGGAACAATGGAATGAAAAAGGGGTTGAAATTGCCAAAGAATTAGCCGCAATTACACGTCAATACGACAAAACGCGTCCGTTGACAGCAGCGATGAATCCGCCTGTAAATATGAATATTGATGCCGTGACTTTACAGTTTGAGAAAAAAGAGGTGTCCATTAATCCGCTTGCTGGATCTGGTGTTTTAGATTTAATTGGGTACAATTATGCGCATCAAACGTATGAACATCATCAAAAAAACTTCCCCAATACCCCTTTCATCGCAACCGAAACGACTTCAGGTTTGCAGACAAGAGGCTATTATGATGCTGTTTCAGACACCATCAAAAAATGGCCGGTAAGATGGGATCTTAAATTTACTGAAGGAAATCCAGGAAATACCGTTTCCGCTTACGATCAGGTACAAACGCCTTGGGGATCAACGCACGAAGCAACTTGGAAAGTCATTAAAAAACACGATTTCTTGGCAGGAATGTACGTTTGGACAGGCTTCGATTATATCGGAGAACCAACTCCTTACGAATGGCCGTCAGTAAGTTCCTATTTCGGAATTGTCGATTTAGCCGGTTTCCCGAAAGATGTTTATTATATGTACCAAAGCGAATGGACAGACAAAACCGTTTTGCACATTTTCCCGCATTGGAATTGGAAACCCGGACAAACTGTTGATGTTTGGGCCTATTACAACAAAGCCGATGAGGTTGAACTTTTCGTAAACGGAAAATCAGTTGGAAAAAGAAGCAAAAAAGGAGACGATTTACACGTAATGTGGCGAGTTCCTTTTGAAGCAGGAACTTTAAAAGCCATTTCTCATAAAGATGGAAAAGTAGTTTTAGAAAAAGAAATTAAAACAGCTGGAAATCCTTCTCAATTAAAATTAACTGCGGACAGAAGTACAATTAAAGCCGACAAAAACGATTTATCATTTATCACAGTTGATATTTTAGATGATAAAGGAACGATTGCACCAAATGCGAATAACGAAATTAATTTCTCTTTAAAAGGAAATGGAAAAATCGTTGGGGTTTGCAGCGGAGATCCTGTAAGTCATGAATCGTACAAAGGAAATAAACATACGGCGCTGGCAGGAAAATGTCTGGTCATTGTACAATCAGGTGATAAATCAGGAAGATTGGAACTAACCGCAAAAGCAAACGGATTAAAACAATCGACAATTGTTATTACAACAGAATAAGAAGTCTAAGGCCTAACCTAACAGGTTTCCAAAACCTGTTAGGTATCAATAGATTTTTGAGGTATTAAAATATTTTTATTAAAGTATTAAAATAAAATACCTAACAGGTTTTGGAAACCTGTTAGGATAACTAACATCTAGATTATTAATCAATGAAAAACTCAAAACTAACCGCATTATTTTCTGCTCTTATGTTTGGATTGTTAGCAGTTCCAAATGCTAATGCGCAAATTCAAAATGCAGACGTACTGAATGCACCAATAGATATCAGTAAAGATTTTCAGAACTACCTGAACACTTTTTATTTCGCAGACGAATTGGCTTCTTTTGATCCTGCAACCGGAAAAGGAACCATCAAATATTTGAGATACAATTACAAAACACGTCAGGCTTTTAACAACATGATGATGAAACCAGATGCCGAAAAACCAAACGAATTTCCCACAACAGAATACGCAGAATCTCCTGTTTTGCCATTCGAAATTCAGTTTGTTTCAGATCGAACAGTTAGAATCAAAACCACTTCGGGACCGCAATTTCATCCACAGGCAGCGTCATTAATGCTGGTTGATGGCGTTGCTCCAAATCATCCTGAATTATGGAAATATGCTAAAATTGAAGGCGGTCATAGTTATACAAGCAAACACGGAAAAGTTGAAATTTTGACAAAACCCTGGCACGTAAAAATCTATGACGAAAAAGGAAAACTGCTGACAAGCACACTTCATGATACTGACTTTAAAAATACCTATACGCCAACACTTCCGTTTTCTTACGTTCGCCGAAACAGCGATTATTCAAGAAGTATGGGTGCGGCTTTCAGTTTAGAACCAGACGAAAAAATATTTGGTTGTGGAGAATCCTTCACCCAATTCAATAAACGCGGACAAAAAGTAGTTTTATGGACGGATGACGCCAACGGAATCCAAAATGAAACCATGTACAAACCGATTCCGTTTTACATGAGCAGCCGTGGTTACGGAGTTTTCATGCATCATTCCACACCAATTACAGTTGACTTCGGAAAATACTTTTCAAGTGCCAACGAAATGTACATTGGAGACGACGAAGCCGATTTGTTTTTATTTATCGGAGAACCAAAAGATATTTTAGATCAATACACCAATTTGACTGGAAAAGCTGCCATGCCGCCACTTTGGTCTTTTGGTTTCTGGATGAGCCGAATCACGTATTTTTCAGAAAAAGAAGGAAGAGATGTTGCCAGAGATTTGCGTAAATACAAAATCCCAACCGATGTAATTCACTTTGATACAGGCTGGTTTGATGTTGATTGGAGAAACAACTACGAGTTTGCAAAATCTCGTTTTCCAGATGCCACAAAAATGATGTCTGATTTAAAGAAGGATGGTTTCCAAGTTTGTCTTTGGCAATTACCATATTTCACGCCAAAGAATACTTTGTTTCCTGAAATTATGGATAAAAACTTAGCAGTAAGAGACCGTAAAGGAAATCTTCCGTATGAAGATGCGGTTCTAGATTTCTCAAACCCGGAAACGGTAACCTGGTACCAGGGTAAATTGAAAAAATTATTTGATGAAGGCGTTGCGGTTTTCAAAGTAGATTTTGGAGAAGCGGCTCCGCCAGACGGAATTTATCATTCTGGAAGAACGGGTTTTTATGAGCACAATTTATATCCGTTGCGATATAATAAGGCTGTCGCCGAAATTACGCAAAAAGAAAAAGGATATACTTTAATCTGGGCAAGAAGTACTTGGGCAGGATCACAGCGTTATCCATTACATTGGGGCGGAGATTCTGAAACTACTAACGGCGCAATGTCGGCAGAGTTACGCGGCGGACTTTCATTAGGACTAAGCGGATTCAGTTTCTGGAGCCATGATGTTGGAGGTTTTGCAACTAAATCTCCTGAAAATATTTACAGAAGATGGACACCATTCGGGATGTTGACTTCGCACGTAAGAAGCCACGGAGAACCACCTCGCGAACCTTGGTTGTACAGCAAAGATTTCTTAGAAGGATTTAGAAAAGCAGATAATATGCGTTACGAATTGATGCCTTATATCTACGCTCAGGCAAAAGAAAGTTCTCAAAAAGGCTTGCCAATGATGCGCGCTCTTTTTGTAGAATATCCAAATGATCCCGGAGCTTGGTTAGTAGATAATCAATATTTATTTGGTTCAAGTATGTTGGTCGCGCCGCTTTTTGAAGAAGTTGAAGAAAGAGACGTTTATCTTCCGGAAGGAACTTGGATCGATTACCAAACTAAAAAAGTATACCAATCCGGCTGGCATAAAATTAAAGCCGGCGAAATTCCAATTATAGTTTTAGTAAAAGACGGAACGGCGATTCCGCATATCGGTTTGGCGCAGTCAACGAAAGATATGGATTGGAGTAAATTGACTTTAAAAGTTTACGCCAGCGACAAAACAACATCGGCGACAGCCAAAGTATTTTTACCGGAAGGCGATGCAGTACAAGAAATTAAAGTAACCAAAAATGGAAACAATTTTGAAGTAGCAGCAAACCCGTTAAACGGAAAAACTACTTTTAAAACAGAGTGGGTAAAATAAAGATAAAATACCACAGATTACACAGATTAAAAGGATTAAAAATTAAAAATTAAAAATCTGCTTAAATCTGTGAGATCTGCGTGAAAAAATAAACACACAGAATTTAAAAATCATTTTAATCTGTGTAATCTGTGACCAAAAAAATAATCCCAACCAGGATAAAAATAAGTTTTTGTTGAGTTTCTAAATCGGGTGTAAGCCTTGCCAACACCCGATTTATTAAAATGAATTAAGAAAAATATCATGAAAAAACACCTGATTCTTCCCGCTTTATTACTTTCAGTTTCGATTGGCTACAGTCAGAAAGCAAAAAACGCTTACGAACTCGTTTCGCCAAACGGACAAAATAAAATCAAATTTGAGCTGGTAAAAAATGCTCCGAAATATGCTGTTTCCCACGGAAAAACCGAAGTGATTTCTCCGTCAGATATGGGATTTCTATTGAAAGGAAATGAAGACTTAAGTTCAAATTTTGAAATTAAAGGAGCCAAAACTTCTACGTTTGATGAAACTTGGGAACAAGTTTGGGGAGAAAAGAAAAATATTAGAAATCATTACAATCAGCTTTCGGTTGAGTTACAGCAAAAAAACGGAAACAAGCGCAAACTTGAAATTCAATTCAGGGCTTTCGATGATGGAGTTGCATTTCGATATGTTTATCCCAAGCAAAATGTAAAAGACAGTATTTTCATTATGGATGAAAAAACGACTTTCAACTTAAAAGAAGATGGAAAAGCGTGGTGGATTCCGGCCAACAGAGAAAACCGTGATGAATATTTGTTTAAAGATGCTCCGGTAAGCACGCTTGATACGGTTTTAACACCGCTGACAATAGAAAGCAAAAACGGATTAGCGCTGAGTTTTCACGAAGCCAATCTAATTGACTTTGCCAGTATGACTTTGGTCAATACAACCGGAACCCAATTAAAATCGGATTTGGTGCCGTGGTCAGACGGTGTAAAAGTTCGTGTAAAAGACACCTTTACTTCTTCTTGGAGAACTATTCAAATAGGCGAAAAACCAACAGATTTAATTACCTCCTATCTAATTTTAAACCTGAACGAACCAGACAAATTAAAAAACACCGCGAGCTATTTTAAACCATATAAATATTTAGGAATTTGGTGGGGAATGCACATCGGGAAATATACTTTCTGGGAAAGCGACAAACAAGGTGCGACCACAAAACACGCTGAAGAATATATTGATTTCACGGCCAAAGAAGGTTTTCATCATTTATTAATCGAAGGCTGGAACAAAGGCTGGACACCAGGTTGGTATGAAAACCGTATGCACATGTTTAGTTTTACTAAAAATGCAGACAATTTCGACTTAGAAAAAGTAGTAGAATATGCAAAGAAAAAAGATATAGAATTAATTGGTTACCACGAAACAGGCTCAAATCTTATTAATTACTTAAAACAAGTTGATGAAGGTTTTGCTTTGTACAAAAAACTAGGAATTCATACCGTAAAAATTGGCCATGTAGGTTCTAAATTAAACATGAAAGAAATGCACTTTGGGCAGTTTGGAGTAAATTATTTCAGATACATTTTAGAAAAAGCAGCGCAGTACGATTTAGCTGTTTTGTATCATGAATCCATAAAAGATACCGGAGAACGCAGAACTTTTCCAAACATGGTTTCGAGAGAAGCAGCGCGCGGACAAGAATATAATGCGTGGAGCGAAGGAAATCCGCCGAACCATTTAAGCATTATTCCGTTTACAAGATTACTTTCGGGGCCAATGGATTTTACGCCTGGAATTTTTGATGTTGAGGTAAAACAAGGTTATCCGGGAAAAAGAATCCAGGGAACAGTAGGACAGCAATTAGCAATTTATATCACGACATATTCTCCAATTCAAATGCTTGCCGATCTTCCGGAAAATTACGAAGGAAAACCAGCCCTTCAATTCTTAAAAGATGTGCCTACAGATTGGGAAGATACAAAAGTTTTAAACGGAGAAATTGGCCAATACATTACCACAGTCCGTAAAGACAGAAACAGTGCCGATTGGTTTCTAGGAAGCATTACAAATGAAAACCCAAGAGAGCTTGAAATTTCACTTTCTTTCTTAGATTCCAATGCAAATTACGAAGCTCAGATTTATGCCGATGCTGAAAAAACTGATCAAAAACACAACCCGGAAGCCGTTACAATATCAAAGAAAATAGTAAAAGCTTCAGAATCACTAAAGTTACGTTTAGGGGGCGCAGGAGGCACAGCAATTCGGTTTAAAAAAATATAATTATTTTAGATTTTCAAACCCGACATGTTCTAAAAATCTGTCGGGTTTTGTAACGCAATGATTAATTATCCTAACAGGTTTTCAAAACCTGTTAGGATTACAAAACATTTTCAAATGAAAAGATATTCCGTAATACTATTTCTTTTGTTACTGTCAAACAATATCATTTTGTTTGGACAAACCGCTGAAAATCGAATAATAAAAGTTGATTATAAAAAAGAAGCAGGAAAACTAAACACGATGTTTAAAGAATGCATTGGTGCAGGAAGAGCCAACGAAGGTCTTCGTGCCGATTGGCAGCAGCAATTGGCATTGGTGAAAAAAGAATGCGATTTTAAATACATCCGATTTCATGGTTTATTGTCTGATGATATGGCCGTTTATCGCGAAGACGAAAAAGGAAATCCAGAATACAACTACCAATATGTAGATGTTTTATTCGATTATATTGTGAGTCTTAAAATGAAACCGTTTGTAGAATTAGGTTTCATGCCCTCAGCGTTAGCAAGCGGGAAAGAAACCATTTTTTGGTGGCGCGGCAATGTAACGCCTCCAAAAGATTATAAAAAATGGGAAGATTTAGTTCGAAATTTAACGCAGCATTTTAAGGAACGTTACGGAGACGAAGAAGTAAAAACATGGTATTTTGAAGTTTGGAACGAGCCGAATTTATCTCCAGGATTTTGGAGCAGCACGCAGCAAGAATATTATAAATTATACGATTACGCGGCTCGAGGTGTAAAAGCAGTTAACGCAGCTTACAAAGTTGGCGGACCAGCAACAGCAGGTTCTGCTTGGGTTGCTGAAACTATTGTTTTTTGTGCTAAAAATAATGTTCCGATTGATTTTGTTTCGACACATACCTACGGAGTTAAACATGGATATCTAGACGAATTTGGAACTTCGGGAACGATTTTAAATCAAGACGAATGGAGTGTAAGCGGTGAAATCATCAATTCTAGAAAATTGATTACGGAGTCAGCTAAGCCAAATTTGGAATTGCATTATACAGAGTGGAGTTCATCTTACACGCCCGCAGATCCAATTCACGATAGTTATCATTCAGCAGCTTATATTCTGCAAAAATTAAAACAAGTTGGTAATGCTGCAAACTCCATGTCATATTGGGTTTTTACCGATATTTTTGAAGAGGCAGGACCAAGATTTACGCCTTTTCATGGTGGTTTCGGATTGCTGAATACGCAGGGAACTAAAAAGCCGGCTTATTTCTCTTATTATCTATTGAATAAATTGGGAGAAACAGAACTTCAAAACAGTGATAAAGCTTCTTGGACTTCTAAAAACGCAAAAGGCGATGTACAGGTTTTATTTTGGGATTTTACCAATACACATCCAGGCGATAAAGAATTGAATCAGACCTATTACATAAAAGATCTTCCATCAAAAGAAAAAGGAAAGGTGAAAGTTGAAATTGATGGCATTCAAAAAGGAAAATATCTTTTAGAAATATATAAAGTCGGCTATAAAGTAAATGACGCTTACGCGGATTATTTGGCGATGAATAAACCAAGTCAGTTAACACGTGAGCAAGTAAATTTCATAAAAGAGAAAAATAAAGGAGCGCCGATTTCGAAAGAAAAAATCACAATTGACGGAAAAGGAAATTTCAGCAGAGAATTCAAAATCAACGAAAATGATGTTGTCATGCTGAATTTAATCAAACAATAATAAAGAGAAAACCACAACATAAAATAGTACTAACTGCATTTAAAGAAAACATGTGAGGCTTAGAATCTTTAAATCAAAAAACACCTAACTATCTATGAAAAACAAAATGATATTCCTTTCGTCAGCTCTAGTTTTTGCATTTTTTGCTTCTTGTAAAAATGATGCGCAGACAAAAGCTTCAAATTCGGCGCAGACCGAAGAATACGTTGGAAAAGAAATAAGCACAGACCATGATGCAGAAATCGACAAACTGATTTCGCAAATGACATTAGAAGAAAAAGTAGGAATGCTGCACGGAAACAGTATGTTTACCAGTGGCGGCGTAAAACGTCTTGGAATTCCGGAATTAAAAATGGCCGACGGACCGCTTGGAGTTCGCGAAGAAATATCGCGCGACAGTTGGGCTCCGGCTGGTTTAACCAATGATTTTGCAACATATTATCCGGCTGGAGGTGCTTTGGCCGCAACTTGGAATGCCGAAATGGCTTATACTTTCGGGAACAGCGTTGGACAGGAATTACGTGCCAGAGATAAAGACATGCTGCTTTCTCCGGCAATTAATATGGTAAGATCACCGCTGGGAGGAAGAACGTATGAATATATGTCTGAAGATCCGTTTTTAAACAAAAAAATCGCCGTTCCGTTAATTGTTGGTTTACAAGACAATGATGTTATGGCTTGCGTAAAACACTTCGCAGCAAACAATCAGGAAACCAATCGTGATTTTGTCGATGTGCAAATCGACGAGCGTACACTTCGCGAAATTTATTTACCGGCATTTGAAGCAGCAGTGAAAGAAGGTCATGCGTATGCCATAATGGGCGCTTACAATAAATTTAGAGGAGAATATTTATGCGAAAACGATTATATGCTCAATAAAATTCTTCGTGACGAATGGGGATTTAAAGGCGTTGTAGTTTCAGATTGGGCTGCGGTGCATTCAACAGTAAAAACACTTCAAAACGGATTGGATATTGAAATGGGAACGCCAAAACCTTTCAACGAATTTTTCCTTGCCGATAAATTAATCGCGGCCGCTAAAAACAAAGAAATTTCAGAAGCCGAAATCGATAAACATGTAAAAAGAATTCTGCGTGTCTTGTTTCAGGTAAAAGCAATGGGCGGAAAAGACCGAGTGAAAGGAAGTATTTCTACCGAAGCACATTATCAGGATGCCTATAAAATTGCCTCAGAAGCAGTGGTTTTATTAAAAAATGACAACAATGCCCTGCCTTTAAAATTAGACGGAGTAAAATCAATCGCTGTAATTGGGAACAATGCAACAAAGAAAAATGCTTTAGGCGGATTTGGTGCCGGAGTAAAAACAAAAAGAGAAATTACACCGCTTGAAGGTTTAAAAAACAGATTGCCATCCAACATAAAAATTAATTATGCCGAAGGATATTTAGAAAGATATGATGAAAAGAATAAAGGAAATTTAGGAAATATTACTTCAAACGGCCCTGTTACAATCGATCAGTTAGATCCTGCAAAAGTTCAGGAAGCAGTTGAAGCGGCTAAAAAATCAGATGTTGCCATCATTTTTGCGGGTTCAAACCGTGATTACGAAACCGAAGCATCGGATCGTAGAAATTTAAAATTACCATTTGGACAAGAAGAATTGATTCAGAAAGTACTTGCCGTAAACCCAAAAACAATTGTAGTAATGGTGGCCGGAGCACCCTTTGATATTGATGCCGTAAGCAAAAAAACGTCAGCTTTGGTTTGGACATGGTTTAATGGTTCTGAAGGAGGAAATGCTTTAGCCGATGTATTATTAGGAAAAGTAAATCCGTCAGGAAAATTACCTTGGACAATGCCTAAAAAACTTAACGATTCGCCTGCACATGCAACAAACAGTTTCCCGGGCGGTAAAACAGTAAATTACGCCGAAGGAATTTTAATAGGATATCGCTGGTTTGATACTAAAAACGTTGCACCATTATATCCTTTTGGATATGGATTGTCATATACCACTTTTGCTTTTGGAAACGCAAAAACAGATAAAACTTCGTATGCTCAAAATGAAACCATTTCAGTTTCTGTTGAAGTAAAAAACACAGGAAAAGTTGATGGAAAAGAAGTTGTACAGTTATACGCTGCTAAATCAGATTCTAAAATAACCCGTGCAGTTCAGGAATTAAAAGGATTCAAAAAAGTATTCGTAAAAGCAGGAAGTTCGGAAACTGTAACCATTCAAATTCCGGTAAAAGAGCTTGCTTATTATGATGTTGCTGCCAAAAAATGGACAGTTGAACCAGGAAAATATACTTTAAACATAGGAAATTCTTCAAGAGATTTAAAATTCAAACTTGACTTAACAATTAAATAAAATGGAAAAGATAATCAAAGGTTACCTATTAAGTTTTCTTCTGTGTTTTTCTTTTTTAAGTATTTGGGCATGCAGTTCAGACAAAGACGAAGAAAAAGCCACAGCAGAAAAAACGCTTACGGTTGATACAAACAAAATTGATTTTACTAGTAAAGGAAATGATGTCAATATAAAAGTGAGTACAACGGCAAATGCCTGGACAATAAGCAGTGCAAATACGAGCTGGATTCAATTGAGCCAGACATCTGGAGTTACCGGATCTGTTTTAGTTAAAATTACAGCTTTAGAAAATACGACAAAAGAGGTCAGAACAGCTGTAGTAACGGTAACTTCTGCTGAGGCTGGAGCAGTTCAGATTTCAGTTTCACAAGCTGCAGGATCTGCCGTTACAGGTTTGTATCCGAGTTACAATACAAATCCAATCGCAGCCGATCAAACAGGAATGTCTAGTAATGCTGTGCAGTTGGCAGCAAAAATAAAATTAGGCTGGAATATTGGTAACACGATGGAAGCTACAGGCGGAGAAACCGCATGGGGAAATCCAAAAGTGACAAAAGCCCTGATCGATGCCGTAAAAGCAAATGGGTTTAATGCAATTCGTATTCCGTGTTCATGGAATCAAAATCTGGCAAATGCTTCAACAGCACAAATTCAAACTGCATGGCTGAACCGGGTTAAAGAAGTCGTGCAGTATTGTGTAGATAATGATATGTATGTTTTGGTGAATATTCACTGGGACGGCGGCTGGCTGGAAAATAATATCAGCGAAGCCAAAAAAGCAGAAACCATTGCCAAGCAAAAAGCTTTTTGGGAACAAATTGCCACACATTTACGCGGATTTGACGAACATCTACTTTTTGCCAGCGCCAATGAACCAGCTGTTGACGAAGCAGGACAAATGGCTGTTTTAACATCGTATCATCAAACTTTTATTGACGCCGTTCGTTCTACAGGAGGAAAAAATGCATATCGTACTTTAGTAGTTCAGGGACCAACAACCGATATTGAAAAAACAAATAAATGGATGACCGTTTTGCCAACTGATTCAGCCGCCAACCGAATGATGGTGGAGGTTCATTATTACACACCATGGAATTTTGCAGGTTTAACCAAAGATGAATCCTGGGGTAAAATGTTCTATTATTGGGGTTCAGGATATCATTCAGCAACCGATACAGAACGTAATGCTAACTGGGGAGAAGAAGCAGATTTAGAGAAAAACTTCAAATTAATGAAAACCCAATTCGTCGATAAAGGAATTCCGGTTTTATTGGGAGAATTTGGTGCAATACGCAGAACAAGTTTAACTGGCGATGCTTTAATTTTACATTTGGCTTCGAGAGCCTATTATTTAAAAACGGTTGTAAAAACAGCAAGAGCAAACGGGTTATTGCCTTTTTATTGGGATGAAGGAAGCACGGGAGATAATAGTTTTGGAATTTTTAAAAGAAGCGATAATACCGTTTTTGATACTCAGGCTTTAACAGCTTTAAAAGAAGGATTACAATAAGAAAAGCTTTTTAAACCATATAAGTGATATAAGTAAATATAAATTCATTATTAAAAAAAAACTTAAAATATCTTATATCACTTATATGGTTTAAACAATTTTAAATTGCGAGATATGAAAAAATATTCAATGGTTATTTTGTTGATATTTAGTTTATTTGCTAATGCTAATGTCAAAATGCCTTTATTGTTTTCTGATGGAATGGTGCTGCAAAGAAACAAACCAATACCAGTTTGGGGTTTTGCTGATGCGAATGAAAAAATAGAAGTCCATTTTAACCAGCAGATTCAAAAAACAACAGCCGATAAAAACGGAAAATGGACGCTTAATTTAAAAGCAGAAAAAGCCGGCGGCCCTTTTGAGTTAATCATCATCGGGAAAAATAAAATCAGCATCAAAAATGTTTTGGTTGGAGAAGTCTGGATTTGCAGCGGACAATCGAATATGGAATTTCAGGTTTTTAAAACCAAAAATGCCAAAGAAGAAATTGCAGATTCCAATTATCCTATGATTCGTCATTTTGGAGTTGCACAAGATCTAGGCGGAAAACCCAAAGACGATTTAAAAGCCGGAAAATGGGAAGTTTCCAGCAAAGAAACCGTTGGTAATTTTACAGCAGTGGGATATTATTTTGCCAAAAAAATATATGCCGAATTAAAAATCCCAATCGGAATTATCAATACTTCTTGGGGAGGCACCAATGTAGAAACCTGGACAAGCCGCGAAGCTTTTCAAAACAGTCCCGATTTTAAAGCCATGATCGCCGATGTTCCAACGCTTAATATCGATTCGATTTCAAAATTATACGCCAGGCAAATGAAAGAAAGAGTCGAAAGAATTCAGGGAACTCCGGTAAGTTTAGAAAACGAAAATACATTCAAAGAACTAATTTTCAACGATACATCTTGGGGAGAACTTTATACTCCAAGTTTATGGGAAAACCAGCCTTTGGGAGATTTAGACGGTGTAGTTTGGATGCGAAAAACAATTACACTTTCAGCAGAAGATATTAAAAACAAAGCAACGCTAAGTCTTGCCAAAATCGACGATGAAGATATTACCTACGTTAACGGAATAGAAGTAGGTAAAAACTCCCAATATGATCTAAAACGTGTTTACGAAATACCAGCAAATATTTTAAAAGTAGGCAAAAACGTCATTGCCGTTCGAATCGTTGACAACAGCGGAGGCGGCGGCATCTATGGCGAAGCAACTGATTTAAAATTAACATTAGGAAATAAAAACATACCGCTTGACGGAAATTGGAAATTTAAAGTTGTTGTGGTAAAAACATCATTATCGCCAAACAGCTATCCGTCATTATTGTATAATGCCATGGTAAATCCGCTGGTTCCTTATGGCATTCAGGGCGTTTTATGGTATCAGGGAGAAGCTAATGTTTGGAGAGCAAAAGAATATAAAAAATCATTTCCGTTACTAATTCAGGATTGGAGAACCAAATTTAAGCAGGGAGATTTTCCTTTTTACTTCGTTCAATTATCCACTTTCAATGAGCAAAATGGCAACAGTAAAGTAGGCAGCCGTTGGGCAGAACTTCGCGAAGCACAATCTGAAACCTTAAAAGTGCCTAATACCGGAATGGCCGTTACCACAGATATTGGGAATGCAAAAGACATTCACCCAACAAATAAACAAGACGTTGGATTGCGTTTAGCTGCAATTGCACTGAACAATATTTATGGTAAAAAACAAGTTTACAGCGGCCCAGTTTACAAATCGCAGGAAGTCAAAGGAAATCAAATCATTTTGACTTTCGACAATATTGGCAGTGGATTATCAACGCCGAATAACGATGAAGTAAAAGGTTTCGAAATCGCAGGTGCCGACAAAGTTTTTCATTCCGCGAAAGCGATAATTAAAGACAACAAAATAATAGTTTACAGCGATCAGGTTCAAAATCCCGCTGCGGTTCATTACGGCTGGGCCGATGACGATTCAGGAATCAATCTTTTCAATAAAGAAAAATTCCCCGCATCGCCTTTCAGAACTGATAATTGGGAAATGATTACGGCAAATGAAAAATATAAGGTTAGTAAATAGTTATTGAGTAATTAGTGATTAGTCCCCAGTAAAGAGCTAGATAGTAGACAACGACATATGTTCCGTTAGGAACATTTCATCGGTAGCAACGGATGAAATCCGTTGAACAAAATGTGTGTAACAAAAAAATGTTCCGTAGGAACATCTGATTTAGTACCGTTTTTTATCCTAACAGGTTTTCAAAACCTATATAGGTATCAAATAGATTTTTATTAGTTTTAGATATTCAATAAATACCTAACAGGTTTTGGAAACCTGTTAGGATAAGATAACCAAATATGATAAAAAAAACATTTCTCATTTTACTTCTCACATTTTATTATATAAACATTTCGGCACAATCGAAACATGTTTTGTGGTACAAACAACCCGCAGATTTTTTTGAGGAAAGTTTAGTTTTAGGAAACGGAAAAATGGGCGCAACCGTTTTTGGAGGAGCAAATTCAGATAAAATTTATTTGAATGATATCACACTTTGGTCGGGAGAACCCGTAAATGCCAATATGAATCCCGAAGCGTACAAAAATATTCCAGCCATTCGCGAAGCTTTAAAAAATGAAAACTACAAACTGGCCGAAGAATTAAATAAAAAAGTAGAAGGCAAAAATTCCGAATCTTATGCGCCGTTGGGAACATTAGAAATTAACAATACTCAAAAAGGGAAAGCTGTCAATTACCATCGGGAACTCGATATTTCGAACGCCATATCAAAAGTAAGTTATGAAATAGCCGGAATAAAATATACACGCGAATATTTTGTCTCGGCTCCGGATCAAATCATGATTATCAAATTGACAGCAGATGATAAAGGCGATTTAAACTTTGATATTAATTTAAAAAGTCTTTTAAAATCTAATGTCGAAGTGCGAAATAATATCTTGATCATGACGGGTTCTGCGCCAATTCATGAAAATCCCGGATATACCGTTTTACCAAAATACCTTGATATAAAAGAAAGAGGAACAAGATTTACTACTTTAGTTCAAATTAAAAAAACGGACGGAAAAATTACAAGTTCCAGAGAAATCTTAAGTTTAAGAGACGCAACCGAAGCAGTTATTTATGTGTCTGCCGCTACAAGTTTTAACGGTTTTGATAAAAATCCTGCGACAGAAGGTGTAGACGATGTAGCAATTGCGGCACAAAATCTAAATAAAGCTTTTGCAAAACCATTTGATAAACTAAAAGAATCTCATATTGCCGATTATCAAAAATTCTTCAATCGGGTTAATTTAGATTTAGGTAAAACCACAGCGCCAGATTTGCCAACTGATGAACGATTATTGCGATATTCAGAAGGTAAAGAAGATAAAAACCTCGAAATTCTTTATTTCAATTACGGACGTTATCTGCTTATAAGTTCTTCGAGAACTTTGGGTGTTCCGGCCAATTTGCAAGGAATTTGGAATCCGTATTTAAATCCGCCTTGGAGCAGTAATTATACCATGAATATTAATTTGGAGGAAAATTACTGGCTGGCAGAAAACACCAATCTTTCAGAAATGCATTTGCCGCTTTTAAGTTTTATTAAAAACCTTTCGGTAACAGAAAAAGTAACGGCTAAGACTTTTTATGGCGTGAATGAAGGCTGGGCTTCGGCACACAATTCAGATATTTGGGCCATGACCAATCCGGTTGGAAATTTTGGAAACGATGATCCAAGCTGGGCTTGCTGGCCATTATCCGGCGCTTGGCTGAGCACGCATATTTGGGAACATTATATTTTCACCCAAGATAAAAACTATTTAAAAACAGAAGGATATCCGATAATGAAAGGCGCTTCGCAATTCTTTTTAGGATGGCTGGTAACCGATAAAAACGGAAATTTAATTACGTCGCCTTCAACTTCTCCCGAAAATAAGTACATAACGCCAGACGGATTTATTGGCGCAACGATGTATGGAGGAACTGCCGATTTAGCGATGATTAGGGAATGTTTTGATAAAACAATAAAAGCTTCAGAAGTTTTAAATATTGATGCCAGCTTCAGAGCAAAATTAGAAACAGCACTATCCAAATTACATCCGTATCAAATTGGAAAAAAAGGAAATCTGCAGGAATGGTATTTTGACTGGGAAGATGAAGAACCTAAACACCGTCATCAATCGCAGTTATTCGGACTTTTTCCAGGCGATCAAATTACGCCTTTAAAAACACCGGATTTAGCCGAAGCCTCAAAGAAAACACTAGAAATAAAAGGCGATGAAACTACAGGCTGGTCAAAAGGATGGAGAATTAATCTTTGGGCAAGACTTTGGGATGGAAATCGTGCTTATAAAATGTTTCGCGAATTACTTCGTTATGTTGATCCGGACGGAAAGAAAACCGATAAACCAAGAAGAGGAGGAGGAACATACCCGAATTTATTCGATGCACATCCGCCATTTCAAATTGATGGTAATTTTGGAGGAGCTGCAGCTGTTGCCGAAATGCTGGTACAGTCAGACGAGAAAGAAATCAGATTACTGCCTGCTTTACCAGATGCTTGGGATGAAGGTTCTGTAAGCGGTATTTGTGCAAGAGGCGGATTTGAAATTGAAATGATGTGGAGTAATAAAAAGCCTCAAAGAATAATTGTTTTTTCTAAAAATGGAGGAAAAACAACTTTGATTTTCGGCGATAAAAAACAAGATATTGTTCTAAAAAAAGGAGAAAAATTAGAGGTGAAATTCTAAAAGTTGTTTTGAAAACAAAATGTCATTCTGAGCGAAGTCGAAGGTTTATTTGATGTGAAAGGCTTCGACTTCGCTCAGCCTGACAATAATGTAACAAACCCGACAGGTTTTCAAAACCTGTCGGGTTTGTTTGTAAGGACAAGCTTCGTAGAAGCGAAATATCTATAGAAAAGAATGACAGCTACAATATAAAGCTCCAGCGGAGCGACATATGAATCTGTGCAAAATGAAATATTTCGTCCCTCTGGAACTTATTCTTTTGCCGTTTCCTCTTTTTCTTCAGATTTATGAGATTGTGTTTCTTTAAATTCCTCGTACCATTTCTCGATTGACGGATAAACAAAGGCAGCGACTTTTTTCACCGGATTATAAAAAATCGATTTGTCTAAAGTTTCTTTTTTGGCAAAAGTATTATTGAAGTTGATTTTCTCGAACAAAGCGATAAAAATACTTAGAATGAGAATTGTTTTTAGAACTCTAAAAAATCCGCCTCCTAATTTATTTGCCCATCCTAAGAAAGCAAAATCGGCAATTCCGGTAAGGATTTTAGCTAAGAAATAAACCCCAATTACGACTAAAATAAAAGTCAGTATAAAAGCAGTAATTTGTATTGTGTTTGGATTCCAGGAAACATGTTTGCTAATCATTTCTTTCATTATCGAAGAAAATTTTATGGCGAGGTAAATTCCCAATAACAAAGAGATAAAAGAAGCAACTTCTACAAAAAGGCCATTTTTAATTCCTTTATATAAACTAAAAATTAAAAGTGCGGCAACGATAATGTCAAAAAAACTCATGTTTCTGTATTTTAAATAAAGGCGCAAATATAGATTTTTTTTAGGTTCATAGCCCACAGATTATAGGGATTTAATGGATTAACGCAGATTAAAATTATTTGATTTATAGCTTAAAGTTTTCGTGATTTATCATAAAAGATTAAGATAATGAAATCCGTGTTAATCCATTAAATCCGCGTCATCAGCGTGCCATTTTACGCACTATAAAAACGGAAGTTTTCGTTTTTTAAGGTCTTTGGGTTTGAAGTCCGTATCTTTGCAAGCTAAATTTTACGTTTTTTGAATTTATAATTCACAATTCATAATTTATAATTATAAAAAATGTCTAGAGATACACAACTAAAAGAGCGTTGGGAAGCGCTTGTCGATATACTGTCAAATCAATTTTCGCAAGGCGAAGATTTAGATTTAGATGCCATAATTTACCTAATTGGAGTTCAGGAACTCGGAAAAGTGCACCGCGAATTTAAAAAAGACGAAAAACTAAACCTGATGCATATTGCAATTTGCAGATTGCTTGAACCATACGGATTTTATGAGTTTGAATTTTTTGATGAAGAAGGCTGGCCGCATTACAAAGTAAAAGAACAATTACCTCCTTTAAAAGCCGGAGAACAATCGGTTTTAATGAAAGAAGCAATTGTGAATTACTTTTTAGAAAGAAAACTTATTGAGTAGTTTTTTAGTATTCAGTTTACAGTCGCAGTTTACAGTGATGTTATTTAGAACTGCGACCGAGAACTGTGACTGAATACTACGACCGCGACTGAAAACTAAAAAAAATGTGTAGATACGCCATGACATCCTATAAGCCTCATTATGCTTGTTTTAATTGTCGGAAGACATTTAAGAGAAGACTAAAAGGAGATATTAAAAAAGGAGAAGAATCAACTTACGAAGCCAAATGTCCGGAATGTGGTGAATTAATGGCCAATATGGGACTCGATTTTGAATCGCCAAAGAAAGACGATATCAAAAAATGGGAACATATTAAAAGCCTATATTCTGTTGGAATTACATTTCATTCCTGTGGTTGCAGCGGGCCGGGTTATATTCCGAATTCAAAAGAAAAATTAATTGAGTATTTTGAAAAGCTGAAAGAAGGATATTTTAAAAATCTTGATTTCTGGCGAACCAGAATTGAACCAACAAACAATGTCGAAAGAGATAAAGATTGGAATAAAAACTGGGCAAAATTGGGCAGTATAGCATCAAAACACAGAAAAGAAATTGTTAAAAATCAGGAAGGCATAGATCATTGGCTTACAAAAGTCAGAGAAATTGAGAGTAAAATTGCGCTTATTAAGTAATTGAAAAATTCCTGCGATTCTGTAAATACAGTTGCAAAATTCTTAAAACTGCTGCTGTGACTGCACACTTTAAACTAAAAACACTAAATTTGTAATTCAATTATTGAAGGAAAATGATAGACAAGATAAAACAACACATAGAGGAAGCCAAAGCCTTTAATGATAAAAACAAAGAATCTTTAGAACAATTCCGCATTAAATATTTAGGTAGTAAAGGGTTATTAAAAGAGCTTTTTACTGAGTTTAAAAATATTCCGAACGACCAAAAAAAGGATTTCGGACAAGTTATAAATACTTTAAAAGCGGTTGCTGAAGAGAAAGTAAGAGTTATTCAGGAAGAGCTTGAAAGCAAAGAAGAGAAAAAAGGAGTTTTTGGCGATTTAACACGTGCTGCAGAACCAGTAATTATTGGTTCTCGTCATCCAATTTCAATCGTTAAAAATCAAATTATAGATATTTTTGCTAACATCGGATTCAATGTTTCTGAAGGACCGGAAATCGAAGACGACTGGCATAACTTTACTGCTTTGAACTTGCCAGAATACCATCCGGCTCGTGATATGCAGGATACATTTTTCATCCAGACAAACCCGGATGTGTTATTGCGTACGCATACATCATCTGTTCAGGTGCGTTATATGGAAAATCACAAACCGCCAATTCGTACTATTTCTCCGGGACGTGTTTTCCGTAACGAAGCGATTTCATCTCGTTCTCATTGTATTTTCCATCAAGTTGAAGGATTGTACATTGATAAAGATGTTTCTTTTGCCGATTTAAAGCAGACTTTGCTTTATTTCACTAAAGAAATGTTCGGGAAATCTAAGATTCGTTTACGCCCGTCATACTTTCCGTTTACAGAACCAAGTGCCGAAATTGATATCTATTGGGGTTTAAAAACCGAAACGGATTATCGTATCACAAAGGGAACAGGCTGGTTAGAAATTGGAGGATGCGGCATGGTTGATCCAAACGTTTTGAAAAACTGCGATATCAATCCAGACGAATACAATGGTTTTGCTTTTGGAATGGGAGTAGAGCGTATTGCCATGCTTTTATATCAAATTGGTGATATCCGTATGTTCTATGAGAATGATGTTCGTTTCTTAGAGCAGTTCAAAGCAAATATTTAAAAAAAGTTATATAGTAAATAGTGATTAGTAAAGAGTTTTCTTTCTAATCACTATTTACTTTTTACTATTCACTAAAAAAAATGAAAAAAGATATAACAATTCCAGAAGTAGAAAACGTATTTCTTGCAGCAGTGCAGGAATGGAGCGACGATTTTATGGAAAAAGTATGGTACGCTTACTTGGTTAACGACAGCGATTTTAACCTGGACAGCGTAATGGTGGTTTCAAAAGCATTTGGAACAATCGACGGCGAAATGAAAAAAACTTCAGTTTTGCGCCACGCTTTTGTTGAGGTTCCTGCGGTTTCTGTAGTGAAGATAGAAATGGTCGAGAAGAGCCTTTTAGCACTTAATAACGAATTCATGGTGACTTTCTTTATTGGAAATACTTTATACGACAAAAAGTTTATTTTCAAATCTAACCTTATTAATGAAAATGATACTGAAGAAGTGCCAATTTTATTTGTTGAGGGGATTATGGTGAAGTAGTGTTCAGTTTTCAGTTTTCAGTCGCAGTATTCAGTCATAGTATTCAGTCACAGTGCGTGAAAGTATAAAAAAAGTCTAAAATTTTATTTTAGACTTTTTTTATTGTGAAGACTGAGACTGAGACTGAGACTGAGACTGAGACTGAGACTGAGACTGAGACTGAGACTGAGACTGAGACTGAGACTGAGACTGAGACTGAGACTGAGACTGAGACTGAGACTGAGACTGAGA
>Ga0157370_10001284_pt1 | contig 31367 bp, 39 predicted proteins | sample C35metaG_FD_113463 | JGI IMG/M metagenome (GOLD analysis project Ga0157370, IMG submission 113463) | Corn rhizosphere microbial communities from Kellogg Biological Station, Michigan, USA - C3-5 metaG | ecosystem: Host-associated > Plants > Roots > Rhizosphere > Soil | place: USA: Michigan...
ACTAAAAAATGCTCCGGGGGCACTTTTAGTACAACCTTTCCACTTTAAACCACGGTACAACTGCCCGAAAGCTTTGGTGAACTCGTCAGGTCTGACCTGAAAGCTGACTAAACTTTTCGTTCTCGGTACCCCAGACTTCGAAAGGAGTTGAAGCATGGCAGCGCGGCACTTCAAAGAGCCCGCAGAGCCTGAGCCCAAGAAGCCTAGGCCTCGAAAGGCGACAACTCCCGAGGGTCGAGAGCAGCAACTGATCGCACTCGCCGTCGATGTCGCTGAACAGCAGATGTTGAACGGCACCGCGTCGGCTCAGGTCATCACGCACTACCTCAAGATGGGTTCGACACGCGAACAGGTCGAGCTCGACCTCAAGCGCGAAGAGATCGAAGTCGCCAAGATGCGCCGAGAGGCGATGGCGGCCCAGGGTCGAATCGAAGCTGTCTACGAAGAGGCTCTGTCGGCGATGCGTGGCTACCAGGCCGGCATGCCTAAGGAGGAGTACTTTGAGGAATAGGTCTTACCAAGAGCTTCTCAGCCACGAGACCTTCGAGGAGCGTTTCCGTTACCTCTCTCTCGGCGCACAAGTCGGAGCAGACACCTTCGGGTTCGACCGCTACCTCAACCAGTCGTTCTACGCGTCGCGTGAGTGGAAGCGTATTCGCCAGCAGGTGATCGCTCGAGACGAGGGCCGCGACTTGGCCCTTCCCGGACACGAGATCTACGACAGGATCTACGTCCACCACATGAACCCGATGACGCCAGACGACATCAAGCACGGGAACGATGACATCCTCGATCCCGACTTCCTCATCTGCGTCACCCACCAGACCCACAACGCAATCCACTACGGCGACGAGCGAGCACTTCCCCGCCCTCTCGTCGAGCGTCAACCTGGAGACACAAAGTTGTGGTAACCCGAAAGGAGTACCAATGGAGTTGATGGACAACGGACACCCCGTCCGCGACTATGACCCCAATGCTCGACCCGAGGGATTCGAGGACGCGGCCAACGTCGTTGCCGAGGACTCCGAGGAGGTCGACTTCGCCAAGGACCAGAGCCCCGAGCTCGACGAGAACGACCTCGAGGACGACGGCTCCGAGCCCGACCTCAGCGGTCCTGCCACGGAAGGAGCATGATGGGCGGCATTTCCCCCACCCCAACCAAGCTGCCCACGGCAAGCGACTTCCTCAAGATGGCTGCCAGCCAAATCGGCACCATGGAGGGTCGCGACCCCAGCGGCAACTGGAACAACCTCACCAAGTACGGAACCTGGTACGGGATGAACGGTGTCTCCTGGTGCGGCATTTTCGTCTCGTGGGTCGCCTTCATGGTCGGCGCTCTCGGCACCCTCGTGCCCAAGTACGCCTCGTGCTGGCACGGCCTCAAGTGGTTCCGTGACAAGGACCAGAGCGGCAACTGGCCTCCGCGCCCCGGCGACATCTTCATCATGCGGGAGTACCACCCCGGTGTCTGGAACGCAGACGCCGACGGCTGGGCGACCGTGCACACCGGCATCGTCGAGAAGTACCTCGGCGGCGGTCGCATCCAGACGATCGAGGGGAACACCAACAACGGTGGCTCCGCTCAGGGTAACGGCGTCTATCGCCTTATCCGTCAGGACAGCGAGACGGGCAAGCGCTTCATCTACTGCCGACCGAACTGGGCTCCCGAGCCCGCGCCGGCTCCTGCGCCTGTCGTCAAGCCGCCGACCACCACGACCCGTCCTCCGGCACCTCCGGCTCCCAAGCCGATCCCCGGCGCCAACTACACGGGCTCGAGGAAGATCGACGTATCCATGGTTCGTCCCGGCTATCGGAACGAGTCCGTCCGTCGCTTCAACGCGCTCGTCTGGTCGTGGCTCTGCAAGAACTCGCCGACCTACGCGCGCAAGAACGCCGGCGCCTGGATGAAGGAGCCCTCGGCCCTCTACGGTCCGCAGGCTCAGCGTGCCACGCAGGAGATGTACCGCGTCCTCTCGGCCCGCAACCCGAAGATCTTCAAGCCCGTCACCCTGCCCACGTGGCCGGGAAAGGACGGCGTGAAGTTCATCGGCGGTCAGCCCTACTGATCGCCACCACCACTAGTAACAGAAGGAGGTAACCCATATTGGCTGACGTTGAAGGAAGCATCCTGCAGGACGTCAAGAAGATGCTCGGTCTCGCCGCGGACTACTCCCCGTTCGATGCTGAGATCGTCCTGCACACCAACTCGGCCCTGTCCAAGCTCGACCAGCTTGGTGTAGGACCCGCAGGAGGGATGAGCATTTCTGACGAGCAGGCCACGTGGGCTGACCTCATCGGAGATGACCACCGCCTCAACATGGTCAAGACGTTCCTTGGCCTCACGGTCAAGCTCGCCTTCGACCCTCCGCAGATCGGCCACGTGCTGACTGCCATGAAGGAGCAGATCGCAGAGCAGGAGTGGCGTCTCAGCTGCACGATCGAGAACGATCGCTGGGAGGCTGCACGAGCTGGGAGGTGATCCTAGAGCGTGGCGTGGTTATTCAACTGGGGCTCACCTGCCGAGTCCTGGGACCACGAGCTGTATCTCGGCCAGTTTACAGGTCCTCTAATTCTTTGTTACAGGAGTGACTGATGTTACTGGTGTTACTAGTGTGACAGAAGTCCGTTTTGTTCCCCACCTTTTGAAAGGAGGTGAGATGGAAGCTAAGCAGGTCGCAGTCCCTCGTATCTCGGACGAAGCGATCATAAAGCACTACGGTGTCCGAGGCATGAAGTGGGGCGTTCACAGGGATCGAACGCCTCAGCCGGTGGTGACCATCACCCAGCCCGGCAAGAGGGTCAAGTCCAAGGGAGGCAAGAACCAGCCGCCTTCCGAGGATGCGATCGCCGTCTCGAACTTCCACCGTCAGGCTCTCAAGAGCACGACGGACTCGCTCTCCACCAAGGAGCTCCAGGCGCTTGTCAACCGCATGAACCTGGAGAAGCAGTTCGCCGAGCTCGAGAAGTCGGGCATCCGTGACAGCCAGGGCAAGAAGTTCGTCAAGGAGTTCCTGAACACCGCCGACAACAAGAACTTCACCATGGACATGATCGACAAGGGGACGGATCTCATCCCCGGCAACAAGCTCGTCAAGACCGGCGTCAAGATCAGCGCCGTCATCGCCAAGGCCTACGTCAACAAGCTGGGCCCCAAGGACAACGGCGGCAAGAAGAAGAAGTAAGGAGATCCATAATGATGCTTGGACCTGAAGAGATCGAGAACCGTTTCGGTTTCCACAAGGGCACCGTCGAGGGCCCCGACGCCACCGCTCCGAAGCACGCCGGCCTTCGCAAGAAGTTCGTCGAGCTGGCCCAGGAGCTGGACGAGGTCGTCCCCGACAGTCGCGCCAAGAGCGTGATGTTCACCGAGCTCGAGACCGCAGCGATGTGGGCTCACAAGGCGATCGCCGAGAGGGCGCCGCTGATCCGCGAGTAACGAAAGGAGGAGCGATGGCTCTGTCGAATACCGCGGTGCCGTACTACTACGGCATCTTCCGGGAGAAGGTCAAGCGCGGAGAGATCCCCGTTAACCGAGAGATTTCCCTCGAGATGAACCGCATTGACGCGCTCATCGCAAATCCCAACGTCTACTACGATCCTGAGCCCGTGGAAGGCTTCATCGCCTACTGCGAGAACGAGCTCACCCTGACGGATGGGTCGGATCTGGTTCTGCTCGACACCTTCAAGGTTTGGGCGGAGCAGATCTTCTGCTGGTACTACTTCAAGTCGAAGACCGTCTACGTGCCTTCCGCCGACAACCGTGGCGGCAAGCACGTTCGTAGGCAGGTCAAGAAGCGGTTGATCCGCAAGCAGTACCTCATCGTCGCGCGAGGCGCAGCCAAGTCCATGTACGCCGCCTGCATCCAGGCGTTCTTCCTCAACGTGGATCCTCAGACGACAACGCAGATCACAACGGCTCCCACAATGAAGCAGGCTGAAGAGGTGATGTCGCCCATCCGGACGGCCATCACCCGAGCCCGGGGTCCAGTGTTCAAGTTCCTCACGGAAGGTTCGCTGAACAACACAACTGGATCCCGGGCTCTTCGGGCCAAGCTCGCGTCCACGAAGAAGGGCATCGAGAACTTCCTCACGAACTCGATCCTCGAGATTCGTCCCATGTCCATCAACAAGCTGCAGGGCGCCCGCCCTAAGATCTCGACAGTCGATGAATGGCTGTCTGGTGACCTCCGCGAGGATGTCATCGGAGCTCTCGAACAGGGCGCGTCCAAGCTTCCCGACTACTTGATCGTCGCCATCTCTTCGGAGGGCACGGTCCGTAACGGCTCCGGCGACACCATCAAAATGGAACTCAGCAACATCCTCAACGGCGAGTACTCGGCGCCGCATGTCTCCATCTGGCACTACAAGCTGGACGACATCGAGGAAGTGGGCATGCCGGAGATGTGGCCGAAGGCCCAGCCCAACATCGACCTGACTGTCAGCTACGACGTCTATCACGAAGAGGTGGAGCGAGCCGAGAAGGCTCCTGCTACTCGGAATGACATTCTCGCCAAGCGATTCGGGATCCCGATGGAAGGTCACACGTTCTTCTTCCACTACGACGAGACGCTTCCGCACACGCCACAAGAGTTCTGGAACATGCCATGTGCTCTGGGCGCGGACCTCTCGCAGGGTGACGACTTCTGTGCGTTCACCTTCCTCTTCCCGCTGCGACGTGGGAAGTTCGGCGTCAAGACTCGGAGCTACATCACCGAGCTAACCCTCAAGAAGCTTCCGGGCGCAAGCCGTGTGAAGTACCAGGAGTTCCTCGACGAGGGAAGCCTGCACGTTCTCGAGGGAACGATCTTGGACATGAACGAGGTCTACGACGATCTCGACACATACATTCAGTCCGAGGGCTATGACGTCCGAGCTTTCGGCTTCGACCCCTACAACGCTCGCGAGTTCGTGGAGCGCTGGACCACCGACAACGGCCCTCACGCCGTCGAGAAGGTCATCCAGGGTGCGAAGACTGAATCCGTTCCTCTCGGTGAGCTGAAGGATCTCGCGGCGGAGCGCATGCTCCTCTTCGACGAGCGCCTGATGCAGTACGCCATGGGTAACTGCATGGTTCTCGAAGACACCAACGGGAACCGCAAGCTGTACAAGCAGCGCCGAGACGAGAAGATCGACAACGTCGCAGCCATGATGGATGCGTTCATCGCTTGGAAGCTGCACAAAGAAGAGTTCGAGTGACCGACAAGAAAGGACGCTCTATGAGCGACACAGATCTGACACCGGAGGAGTGGCTCGCTCACTTCGGCGTCAAGGGCATGAAGTGGGGTGTCCGCAAGAAGTACAACGAGCGACAGACCAAGAAGATCGACAGCCTCAAGCGGGTTGCCGACGGCAAGGGCACGGCAAGGGACAAGCTCAAGGCCCTCAGTGGGTCCAGCGCGGCCGAGCTCGTCGCCAACAAGGGCCTCAAGAACACGGCCAAGAAGCACGCCGAGGTTCGACAGGCACACCTCGACCGCATCAACAAGGGCGAGGCCAAGACGAGCGACCTGGTCCGGATGTACGGCAGCATGTCCACCGTCGATCTCATCAACGCCGGCCGCAACAAGAACCGCAGCTTCCGGCCCGCCTGATCCAGCGTCAAAATGAGACCACTAACAAGAAAGGGCGTCCATGAGTGACACCGACCTGACGCCCGAGGAGTGGCTTGCTCACTACGGCGTCAAGGGAATGAAGTGGGGCGTCCGTAAGAAGGACGAGAAGTCGAACGATGCCAAGGCTGGCGTCGATCCGGCAACGGCGATGCTTGCCATCTACGGCGGTGTCGTTCTCTCGGCCTTCATCGGCGCGAAGATCGCCCAGTACCACGACAGCGGCATCAAGAACGCCAAGAAGACCGACGTCGCGGACTGGAAGAAGGATCCCAACCTCACCAAGAAGATGAACGTGACCCAGCTCCATGCCAAGGTCGTCAAGCCGATCAACCCCGGCTTCGGCGAGAAGGGCACGATGATGAACTGTCGTCGGTGCACCTTCGCTTACGAGCTTCGTCGTCGTGGTTACGACGTCAAGGCCACGAAGAGCAAGTACGCCACGGGTCAGGACACCGACGGTCTCCGTAAGGCGACCAACAAGAAGCACGACACGTTCGAGTCGATGTGGGGAGAGAAGGCAGTCAAGACGCCAATCCACCTCGATGCCGGACCGCACAAGACGGCGAAGTCCATCTTCGACCACATCAACAAGGAACCCGACGGTTCTCGTGGCGAGCTGGCCGTTTCCTGGCTGTTCGGCGGCGGCCACAGTGTCGCCTACGAGAAGGTCAACGGAAAGGCCGTCGTCATCGACGCTCAGTCCGGCAAGACCTTCAAGTCCGTCGACGAGTTCGTCAAGAACTCTGGGTTCGCCGATGCGATCACCAGTGCATCGACAACGCGTCTGGACAACGTCGAGCTCAACAACGACTTCCTGAAGAGGTGGGTGGGACCCAATGCTTAGCCCAACAGAAGCGAAGGACCTGCTCGAGAAGTCGATTCCCGAGGTCACCGTCAAGGTGATGGTTCCGTTCCGTGGATCATTTCTGGTTCGCGGAGAGCTCGAGGACCCGAACGAGGCGGAGTTCACTCCGTTCTTCATCGTCAACCCGAACACCAGCCAGATCGACGAGTTCTCGCCTGCCTACGACGGGGACATGCCGACGATCATCAAGGCATTTTCCCAGCCCAGTCTGGTCTAGGCCAGAGTCCACCACTATCTAAAGGAAGGAGGTGACTTGTGGGATTTGGTGAAAAACTGAAGCATGCATGGAATGCATTTTCGGTCACGGAGCCGGACCGTTACGCGACGGCATTCCCTGGCGGAGGCGACTTCGTCATCGGGAACAGTCGTCCGGATCGTTTTCGGATCACGACGACGAATGACCGCTCAATGGTCGGAGCGATCTACACCCGTTTGGCGACCGATTTCGCAGCCATCAGCATCAGACACGTTCGGCTCGACGAAAACGACCGTTTCACGGAAGAGATCTCGTCGGGACTGAACAACTGCCTCAAGCTCGAAGCCAACCTCGATCAGGGTGCGCGAGCATTCAAGCAGGACATCGCGCTCTCGCTGTTCGAGCACGGTTATCTCGCCTTGGTTCCGGTGGACACCTCCGTGGACCCCGGCATCACCGCTGGATTCGATGTCCTCACGATGCGAGTCGGCCATATCGTCAAGTGGTACCCCCAGTACGTCCGGGTGAGTGTCTACAACGAGAAGACCGGCAAGCGTCAAGAGGTCACGGTGCACAAGACCAAGTGCGCTGTCATCGAGAACCCGTTCTACAACGTGATGAACGAGACGAACTCAACGCTCCAGCGACTTATTCGGAAGCTCTCGCTTCTGGACTCGGTCGAAGAGGCTGCGGGTTCGGGCAAGCTCGACCTCATCATCCAGTTGCCGTACGTCGTCAAGTCCGAAGCACGCAAGGCTCAGGCTGAGCAGCGACGAACCGACATCGAAGTGCAGCTCAAGGGAAGCAAGTACGGTATCGCCTACACGGACGGTACCGAGAAGGTCACGCAGCTCAACCGCCCGGCCGAGAACAACCTGTTGGGGACGATCGAGTACCTCACCAAGGAGCTCTACGGCCAGCTGGGTCTCACCCCAGAGATCATGAACGGCACGGCGGACGAGAAGACGATGCTCAACTACTACACGCGGACGATCGAGCCTCTGCTCGAAGCCGTTGTGGAGGGAATGAAGCGCGTATTTCTCACGAAGACGGCCCGCTCCCAGGGGCAGTCGATCGAGTACTTCCGCGACCCGTTCAAGCTGCTTCCCATCTCTTCGATCGCCGACATCGGCGACAAGCTGACTCGCAACGAGGTTCTCACCTCCAACGAGCTCCGTCAGGTCCTCGGCTTCAAGCCGAGCAAGGACCCGAAGGCAGACCAGCTGATCAACAGCAACATGCCCCAAGCCGACACGGGTCTACCCCCCGCCAATGATGGCGTGGACCCGAACGCGGATCCAGCGGCACCGACAGACCCTGCGGTCCCAGGTAACGACGCCGAATCGATCATGAACTCGGCTCTGGATGAAGTGAACTCCTCGCTTGACGGGATCTTCCAGACTCTCGGGATCGAGGGTTAATGGCGCAGGCTTACGACGCGTACGACCGGGCCAAGGCCCACGAGTACTACCTCCGAACCCGGAAGCTCAAGGGTCGCCAGAAGGGGACGGCCAAGCCGGCTCTCTCTTCGATCCGACCGGGGAGTCATGCGCCACGTGGACTCGGCAAGAAGGCGTCAAAGGCGACCAAGTCGCCCGAACAACTTCGAAGCGAAGCTCAGGTCAAGGTGGCAGCCATCAAGGCTCGCATCACCAAGCTTGAGTCGGCCTTGAAGGCGTTACTCAAGGAGTCCGAAGCCGGAAAGCACAAGGCCAAGACCCCGGAGAAGACTGGCACACAGAGCAAGTCGAGCGCGAAGCCACTGACTGCTGCCCAGAAGGCAGACAAGAAGAAGGCCAACGCAGAGTATTACGACAAGAACAAGAAGCCAGCCGAGAAGAAGTCGACCGGAACGCACGAGATGACGAACGAGCAGAAGATCGAAGAGGTCCGAAAGCAGATCAAAGCGGCCAGAGCCCAGCTCAAAGCCGCACTCGCTCGTGCTCACCGTTCGACACCCCAACCCGCAAACGGCATGAAAGGCCGTTGAACCCACTTAGGAAGGAGATAGCCTCAAAATGGAAGGTAACGCTGACTTCAGCGGATACGCCACAAAGGCAAATCTCGAGTGCTCCGACGGGCGGACCATCATGCCGGAGGCTTTCCAGCACATGGATGGCCGGCAGGTCCCGCTCGTCTGGCAGCATGACCACTCCAGCCCGACCAACGTCCTGGGCCACGCGATCCTCGAGGCGAGGGAAGACGGCGTTTACGCGTACGGCTTCTTCAACGACTCGAAGGAGGGCCAGAAGGCCCGGCAGCTCGTCCAGCACAAGGACGTCAACTCGCTGTCGATCTACGCGAACAACCTCGTGGAGCGCAGCAAGCAGGTCTTCCACGGTGTCATCCGCGAGCTGTCGCTGGTTCTCGCCGGCGCCAACCCGGGCGCACTGATCGACAACATCGCCATCGCCCACGGTGACGGCGGCATCACGACGCTCGACGACGAGGCCATCATCTTCACCGGCCTCACCCTCAGCCACACCTCGCTCGACGACGCGCCCGAGGGCGTCGAGGTCGAAGAGGAGGACGAGGTCGAAGAGGAGGACCAGGAGCTGGAGCACGCCGCCGGCGACACCAAGACCCTGGCCGACGTCTGGAACTCCATGAACGAGGAGCAGCAGGCTCTCGTCAACTACATGGTTGGCGCTGCCATGGAGGACAACAGCTCTGTGCAGCACTCCGCGGACTCCGACGAGTCCGACAACCCCGACTCCGAGAGCGACTCGGACGACGACAACGAGTCCGAGGACAACCCGTCCGACGACGCTCTCACTCACGCCGACAAGGAAGGCACCAACGAGATGACCCACAACCTGTTCGAGGGCGCCGGCGACCGCAAGGCCGCTGCCCCCACCCTCTCCCACGACGCTCTCGGCGTCATCGTCTCCGACGCCCAGCGCCTCGGCTCGCTCAAGGAGTCCTTCCTCGCGCACGCCGGCACGTACGGCATCGACGACATCGACATGCTGTTCCCGGACGCCCAGGCGGCTTCCGCGACGCCGGAGCTCATCGCTCGCCGCACCGAGTGGGTCGCCCCCGTCCTCGACGGCGCGAAGCACTCCCCCTTCTCGCGCATCAAGTCGCTCGCGGCGGACGTGACGGCGGACGAGGCCCGAGCCAAGGGTTACGTCAAGGGCAACCTCAAGAAGGACGAGGTCGTCAAGCTCCTCAAGCGCGTCACGACCCCGACCACGGTCTGCAAGAAGCAGAAGCTGGACCGCGACGACATCGTCGACATCACCGGCCTCGACGTCATCGCCTGGCTCAAGTGGGAGATGCGCTTCATGCTCGAGGAGGAGCTCGCGCGTGCGATCCTCATCGGTGACGGCCGCGAGCCCGACGACGACGACAAGATCAACGAGGAGAACATCCGTCCGATCGCGTGGGACGACGACATGTACTCCCACAAGGTCACGGTCCCGTCGAACACGGACCCCGAGGGCATCGTCGAGACGATCCTGCGCTCGCGCAAGCACTACAAGGGTTCGGGCTCGCCGACGCTCTTCACCACGGACGACATCCTCACGGACATGCTCCTGATCAAGGACTCGCTCCGTCGTCGCGTGTACAACTCGATGGACGACCTGTGCCAGGCGATGCGCGTCAAGAACATCGTCGTGGTCGAGGTCATGGAGAACGAGGCCGACCTCCTGGCCGTCATCGTCAACATGTCCGACTACACCATCGGTGCCGACAAGGGCGGCCAGCTGGCGATGTTCGACGACTTCGACATCGACTACAACCAGCAGAAGTACCTGATCGAGACCCGCATCTCGGGCTGCCTGACGAAGCCGAAGTCGGCCCTCGTCATCCAGCGCGTCTCGGGCACCACGGTCACGCCCGACGTGCCGGCTTTCAACCAGGCCACCAACACGATCACGGTCCCCAACGTGACGGGTGTCGAGTACTACGACGTCACCGACCCGACGGGCACGGGCGTCAAGCTCACCGCCGGCGCCAAGGTCATCACCAAGACGACCGACGTCGAGGCCCGTCCGGTCGACGGGTACAACTTCCCGCACAACACCGACGCCGACTGGACCTTCGCCTTCAAGGCCTGAGTCCGGTAGCAAGCCAAGGCTATGCGGTTCTACGGGAACATCGGCTACGGCTTGCAGACGGAAACCGCGCCCGGCGTGTGGGACGACATCATCACCGAGAGACCATATTTCGGAGAAGTTGTTCGTTCCGCACGCCGGCTGTCGGACGGCACACAAGTCCTCCCGGACATATCTGTGTCGAATTCCATCAGCATCGTTGCGGACGCGTTCGCACTCGACAACTTCATGTACATGAAGTACGCCGAATGGAACGGGGTGCGCTGGGTTGTCAATCTAGCGACGATTCAGCGCCCCCGGCTCGTTCTGGAATTGGGAGGTGTGTACAACGGACCGACGCCTGGAACTTCATGAGACTCTCAAGTCTCTAGTTCCTGACGACACCCAAGTATATTTCCAACCCAAGCCCGGAATCACGATGACCTACCCGGCCGTCGTGTACAAACGAGCACCTGCGAACACCAAGCACGCGGGAAACCAGCCGTACAACGTCACTGACCAGTACGAGATCACGGTTATCGACCGGAATCCTGATTCTCAGATCCATCGATCGATCGCGACTCTACCGTCGGCTCGACACAATCAGTTCTTCATCTTCGAAGGCCTGAACCATGACGTCTACACCATTTTCTTCTAAGAAGGGAAGAAACCAAGCATGACTCGAGTTCTTTGGGACCAGGTCGGTGAGCGCCGGATCGAGACCGGTGTCGACCGCGGTGTCCTCTACATCCCCAACAACGTCGGTGTCTACGACAACGGCTACCCCTGGAACGGTCTCACGGCCGTCACGGAGAAGCCGTCGGGCGCCGAGAGCAACAAGCAGTACGCCGACAACCAGGTGTACATCAACCTCATGTCGGCCGAGGACTTCAGCGGCACCATCGAGGCCTTCACCTACCCCAACCAGTTCGCTGCGTGCGACGGCTCGGCCGTCTCGGCGGCGGGTGTCTACATCGGCCAGCAGGACCGTCAGTCCTTCGGCCTCTCGTACCGCACCCTCGTCAAGACCGACACGAACGCGAACGCCGGCTACAAGGTCCACCTCGTGTACGGCGCCATGGCGTCGCCGTCCGAGAAGGGCTACAGCACGGTCAACGACAGCCCCGAGGGCGTCGGCCTGAGCTGGGACTTCTCGACCACCCCGGTCGCGATCAGCACCCAGGTCGGCGGCAAGACGCTCAAGCCGTCCGCCATCATCACGGTCGACTCGACCCAGGTCCCTGCGTCCAACCTGCAGGCCCTCGAGGACGCCCTGTACGGCACGGCCGGCACCCAGCCGCGTCTCCCCACCCCGGACGAGGTCATCGCGATGTTCGCCGGCGCCCTGACGGTGGTCACCCCGACCGTCCCGACGGCCACCACGGCGGGTCTCATCACGATCCCGACCGTCACGGGTGTCGAGTACCGTCGCGGCGACACCAACGTCAAGGTCACCGGCACGGTGCAGGTCCCGGGTGCCATCGGGCAGTCGCTGATCATCAAGGCGGTGCCGGCTTCCGGCGCCTACGTCTTCACCGCCGGCGTCGACGACGACTGGCTGTTCACCAAGACGACCTGATCTTCCTGATCAGCGTCTAGCACAACGAAAGGAGGCCAGAGAGTGCTCTCTCTACCCATCTATGGACCGGAGTCGTATGACAGTGTCAACGACCGGTTTACGCACGCGGAGCTATTCCGTTTGGAGCTCGAGCACTCTCTGGTCTCCCTTTCAAAATGGGAGTCAAAGTTCGAAAAGCCCTTCCTTGGGGAGGGTGAGAAGACCGAAGCCGAGCTGCTCTGGTACATCAACGCGATGCATCAGGGCGACGAACTTCCCGAAGATCTTCACCTGTACCTTACGGACGACCATGTTCGGCAGGTCAACGACTACATCAACGCCAAGATGACGGCGACCTGGTTCTCCGAAGTCGACGACAAGAAGAACAAAGAAGTCATCACTGCGGAGGTCATCTACTACTGGATGGTCTCCCTCCAAATCCCATTCGAGTGCCAGGACTGGCATCTCAACCGTCTCATGACGCTGGTTCGAGTCATCAACGAAAAGAACGCCCCGCCCAAGCAGCTCTCACGCGAGCAGATCATGGAACGGAACCGTCGTCTCAACGAAGAGCGCCAGCGCAAGTACGGTACATCCGGCTGAAAGGAGGTAACTAATGTCAAGAGTGACCTGGGCCGATCCCGGTTCCCGTTTCTACGAGACCGGTGTGGATCGCACCGTCCTCTACGTCAACAACGTCGGCATTGCTTGGAGCGGCGTCCAGTCCATTTCCGAGAGTCCGACCGGTGGGGAAGCCAGGCCGTTCTACATGGACGGCATCAAGTACCTGAACATCGCCGGCAAGGAGGAGTTCGAGGCCACGATCGAGGCGCTTGGATCTCCCGCGGAGTTTGGCCCCTGCGACGGCCGACAGGCCATCAACAACGGCCTCTTTGCGCACCAGCAGCCTCGCAAGGCCTTCAGCCTCTCCTACCGCACGCTCATCGGCAACGACACGGTCGGTCAGAACCTCGGCTACAAGATCCACCTCGTCTACAACGCGCTGGCGGCTCCGTCCGATCGCTCATATTCGTCGACCGGAGACTCCTCCGATCCGACGACCAAGAGCTGGGCTCTCACCACGCTGCCTCCATCCCTGACGGGCATGAAGCCGACGGCCCACTTCGTGATCGACTCTCGGTCGACGCCGAAGATGTTGCTCGCGGCCATCGAGGATATTCTGTATGGCAGCGATGCCGCAGATCCTCGTATGCCACTGGTCTCCGAGCTGATCGCGATGTTCAAGAGCGAAGGTCCGCTCACGAGGACGAACCTCATGACCAACCCGTCATTCCGTTCGACAACGACGCCGACTGAGGTTCTGCGGAACTTCATCAAGAACCCGTCGTATCGTGCTACGTCGAACTATGTCGAGCGTCTTCGCAACAAGTGCGTGAATCCAAATCCGGCGACAACGAGCGGATACAGCACGGGTACGCCAACGGCCGTTCCCGCGCCATGGGATGCAAGTCGAGGCGCCATTCGAGGGACGGGCACCGGATCTTCGACGTTCTACCTCTTCAGTGCGACGGCTGACGCACTCATCCCTTCGGGAACTCCCGTTACGGTCAGTGGGACGATCCAAGTTCCTGCGGGAAAGTACTACCGGGTCTACGTGCACGTTCGAACCGGAAACTACTACTACTCCAGCGCCACGGCGCCGTATGTTCTCTCGGACGGAAACCCGATTCGAGTCTCCAAGACTGAGACCCTTACGAGCGACGCAGCTGATGTCGATCTCGCAATTCTGGTTTACGACACCAACACGGGCGGTGTTCTTTCCGCTGGCGTCAACTGCTACATGGGCGATGTCATGATTCAGAGATCGAGCATCTTGAACTCATATTTCGATGGCGACACACCGGCTTCCGGCGACTTCACGTACGCTTGGACCGGAACTGCCAAGGCATCGTCTTCGTATCAGCGAGGAGCTTACGTCCCAAACGTGCTTTCTTCTGGAAACGTCGCCATCATGCAGTCAACAGCGTGGGTGCGACCGGGACGTTCATATTCGGCACGCCTCGCAAGTCTTTACGATTCAACGGGTTCGGGTTATGGCGATCTTGGAACACTCATAAGCGGGGTGCAAATCCTCGAACGGGGCAAGACCTACACCGTTAGTGCTTGGTTTTATTCGCCACCGTCCAATCCGAACACGACGGCAGGTTTTCAGTTCACCGTCACCGGCGTCACAGGTCTCAACAAGAACGCCATCGTGGCACCGGGGGGAGGCGAACAGTTCCTTTCACTGACCGTCACGGTACCGACGGATGTCAATGTCACTGGTGCGTATCTTCGCATCCAGAACAACGACAAGCGCGGTTTGGCCGACATCTGGATCAGTGACTTGATGTTCGTTGAGGGTGAGACCGTCGTTCCATTCTTCGATGGAACTACGCCGGCGGCAGATGGATTGACATACTCCTGGTCGGGAACCGCGGATGCTTCGGCGCCAATTGCAACTGGACTCCAGATCAGCACATGGAGCGGCAGCAACGGCGTTCGAACTCAAGGCCCGGCCATCGGTTTGGGTTACTCCATGGACATTCGTAAGTCATATACCTCGTATGGTCCGATCGTTCCATATTCTGCGGTTGGAGACTACTACTCAGCACAGGTGACGCTTCGAGCTATTCCGGGAGAATCTCTTTCGGATGCCTCGGTCAAGGTTCAGTTGCACGATGGCACACAGTACGTGTCTACGGCGGCGTACGTACTTCTTCCGGCAGATGGTTCGCCGGTTGTGGTCCAAACCAATGCGTCACTCCCGATCGCTAACACTGGAGTTCGTCTCTACGTCTATCCAACCAAGGGGAATCCAGTTCGAGTGACTGAGTCCATCATCGAGAAAGTTACGGGACCGGATCTCCCGGTTTCTGGTCCATTCTTCGATGGCTCGTCGGCAGACGTCGACAAGTACTTCTACTACTGGGACGGGACGCCCGATGCTTCAACGTCCCACATCAACACCTGGAACTAACCAAGGAAGGAGACTCATTCATGACCAGACTTATTTGGGCCGACAGGTCCTACGAGGCTGGAGTCGATCGGGGCGTTTACTACACCCCCGGGGGCACCGGCGTGGCCTGGAACGGCTTGACGGACGTGAATGAGTCTCCTTCTGAGGTAGACCAGCTCTCAAGCCATATCGATGGTGTCCGCGTCTACCGACGCCCTCGCGGCGAAGCATTCGGCGGATCCATCGAAGCCTTCACGGCTCCCGACGAGCTGTTCGAGGACATATTCTCGCAGCGTCGTCGCAGAAACTTCGGTATGAGCTACCGTGTAATGACGGACGACTCATACCAGATCCATCTCGTCTACAACATTCTTCTGTCCGTCCCGAACGTGACCTACACCCAAGAGAAGGAAGAGGCCGATCCATTTTCATGGGACTTCACGACAAGGCCTCTTCCCATTCCTGGGATGAAGAACTCGGCGCATCTGGTGATCGATGCCCAGACGGCGTGGCCTGGTGCTCTATCGGCCATCGAAGCTGTCATCTATGGGGACGATTCTATGGATGCATCGCTCCCGAGCCCCATGCAGGTTGCCGACATTTTCGAGATCAACTCGATCTTGCGAATCACCGATAACGGCGACGGGACGTGGACTGCGACTGGTCCGGACGAGGCCATCCAGATGCTCGACTCGACGACCTTCCAGATCAACTGGCCCTCAGCCGAGTACATCGACACCGACACATACACGATTCGTTCTTGGTAAGGAGGACACATGGCAGTCGTCACCGGCTTCACTGCCGATCGAATGCTCGAGATGGAGAACGCGACCGTCATATCCGGAACAGTGAACGCCTCCGGGCAGCTGATCCTCATGACCAAGGGCGGAACCGTCATCAACGCCGGCATCGTCAAGGGAACCGATGCAACCGCACTCCTGGGGATCATCGACAGCTCGACCGTCGACCTCACTCTGAGTGGCGCCGGCACTCCCGCATCGCCTTGGCAGCTCTCAGCCACGGTCGCCATATCTTCGACGTCCACGCAAGGACTCGTCGAGCTGGCTACGACTGCCGAAACGGTCGCTGGGACGGACACCGCTCGTGCGGTAACACCTGCCGGCCTCCAAGCAGCCTTCGATGCCGGGCTCGCATCCCCGACGCTTCGACTCAGTTCGACCGCAGACGTCTCGCCAACGACTGATGGCGCTCTTGTCATCGGCCCGACATCGGCAGTGAACATGACGATCGACAACAACGAGATCATGGCACGAACCAATGGCGCCGCATCGACCCTCAATGTCAACATCGAGGGCGGCGACGTCTATATCGGCAGTGCGGCCTCGAAGGTTGTTGTTCCCGGACATCTCGTCATGTCGGGAAGCAACCGTCAGCTTTGGACGGGCGCCTACTTCATGCACGAGACGCAGACCATCACACTGTCCGAGAAGGTGACCGACCAAGCCAACGGCATCGTCCTTTGTTGGTCATATTACTCGGGCGGCGCAGCACAGAACCACACGTGGACCTACGACTACATCCCCAAGTGGCATGTCATCAACAGACCGGGCGAGGGCGTCGTATGCATGGCCCCTCAGTTCACCGGAAACCCCGCAACTCCTGGCGGTGTAATCACCAAGTACATCTACATCGGAGACACCTCTATCACAGGACAAACCGCTAACGACGATAATCTCGGAAACACCCGCGTTCTCCGAGCCGTCATTGGCGTCTGAAAGGAAGCTATGCCCGACCTACCTCCCTTGACTCTGAACCAAGAGCAGTTTGACCGAGTGGTCGCTGCTTTCCCGGGGGCAGACCTCACCGCGAAGGCGAACAACTACAAGGCGTGGTTGACGGGTCAGCTCATCGACTACGTCTTCACGATCGAGATGACCGCGATGCGTCGATCGCTCGACATTCAGGCTCAGGCGAAAGCTGCTGAGATCCAGGCTTCGCTCCCACCGAGGCCGGCTTTCACCCCGCTCGGATCCCCCGCCGTCTAACCCAGAAGGAGTCCCGTGTCCATTTCCTTTGAGTCGAAGGGCTCCTTCAAAAACCTCGAAAAGTTCCTGTCGCGAATGAACAACCTGCAGATCGAGTCGATTCTTTCGAAGTTCGGCGCACAGGGAGTGCAGGCACTTCAGGCAGCAACCCCTGTTTCCACCGGTCTCGCCGCCTCTTCTTGGTCCTACGAGGTCATCAGGACGGGGCGGCGATGGACCGTCGCTTGGAACAACACCGACATCGAGAACGGCTACCCGGTTGCCGTCATGATCCAGTACGGACATGGAACGGGTACGGGCGGTTACGTCCAAGGCATCGACTACATCAATCCCGCACTCAAGCCCTTGTTTCAGCAACTCGCTGACGAAGTATGGAAGGTGGTTAAAACAGCATGAGCAGCATCGACGAGCGCGTTGTCGAAATGAAGTTCGACACTTCCGCCTTCCAGCGAGGCGTTCAGGTGACCCTCGACGGTCTCGCCAAGCTCAAGGACAAGCTCGACTTCAAGGGCGGCGGCAAGGGTCTGGAAGAGGTCGAGGCGAAGGCCAACAAGATCTCCTTCAAGGGCGTCGAGTCGGGTCTTCAGTCCCTCACGGACAAGTTCAAGACGATGTCCGTTGTCGGCATCACGGCGATCTCCAACCTCACCAACAAGGTGATGGATGCTGGGCTCAACATGGCGAAGTCGCTGTCGATCTCTCCGATCATGGACGGCTTCCAGGAGTACGAGCTCAAGATGGGATCGATCCAGACCATTCTGGCGAACACCCAGAAGGACGGCACGAATCTCAAGCAGGTTTCGGGCGCCCTCAGCGAGCTGAACAAGTACGCCGACCAGACGATCTACAACTTCGGCGACATGACCAAGAACATCGGTCTGTTCACCAACGCCGGCATCAAGCTCCAGCCGGCCGTCGACATGATCAAGGGTTTCTCCAACGAGGCTGCGGCCTCTGGAACCAAGGCTGAAGACGCCGCTCGTGCGGCCCAGCAGCTCTCCCAGGGTCTCGTCAAGGGCAAGATCACGCTCGAGGACTGGCGCTCACTCACCAACGCCGGCATGGGTAACAAGAACATGCAGAACGACCTCGTCGCCCTCGCGGACGGCATGGGTGCGTTCAAGGGCAAGGGGACCGACGCCTCCAAGGCGCAGAAGGGGTTCAACGACTCCCTCCAGAAGGGCTGGCTCACGACCAAGGTCATGAGTGAGTACCTGACGATCATGTCCAAGGACTTCAGCAAGATGACCGCCAAGCAGAAGGCTGCTGAGGTCACCCGCATGAAGGGCCTGGGTCTGGACCAGAAGGAGATCGACGGCCTCATCGCCAAGCAGAAGACGGCGCAGGAGGCTGCTCAGAAGGTTCGTACGGCGACCCAGCTGTTCGGCACCCTCAAGGAGTCGATCGGTTCCGGCTGGTCGGACACCTTCGAGCTGGTCCTCGGTAACTTCGACGAGGCAACCAACTCCTTCACCAAGCTGTCCAAGCTTTTCGGTGGGGTAGCTAGTGCCTCGGCAAACTCCCGCAACAACATGCTGAAGGACTGGAAGAAGAACGGAGGCATGACCGCGCTGGCCGACAGCATGGTTGCCGCCTTCGAAGCACTCATGGCGGCCGTCAAGCCGATCAAGGATGCCTTCCACGAAATCTTCCCGCCCATGACGGGCAAGCAGCTGGCGAACATGACGATCGCTCTCAAGGAGTTCCTCCAGGGGCTCAAAATGGGACCCGAAACGGCAGCAAAGGTGAAGGCCGCTTTCAAGGGCCTCTTCGCGATCACCAGTATCGGATGGACCATCACCAAAAAGATCCTGCAAGTTTTCGTGGACCTTTGGCGGACGCTCACCGAGGGCTCGGGTCCGTTCCAGGATCTGATCCTCAAGGTCAGCGCTTGGCTCGTCGGCGTCGACAAGGCGCTCAAGTCAGGCAAGGGTCTCAACGATTTCTTCCGAGGTCTGACCACCGTCCTGACGGCGCCGATCAAGTTCTTCCAGGCCTTCGGCCGGGTCATCATGGACATATTCTCGGGCAAGGGCATGAGCTCCAAGCCGATCACGGACGCGCTCGATGCGATCAAGAACCGCATCAACCCGCTGAAGGGCTCGAGCGAGAAGCTCAAGCAGGCCTGGGACGGCGTCAAGCAGATGTTCTCGGGCATCGCGACGTTCTTCGCTCCAATCGGGCTGGCGTTCAAGGACGCGTTCAGCAAGCTGTTCCAGTCCATCAAGGACGGGGTCGCAACGCAGGACTACAGCCAGATCCTGGACACGATCAGCACCGGAATGCTCGGAGGCCTGTTGGTCATGTTCAGGAAGTTCTTCAAGAACTTCGACGGCAGCATCGGTGTCGATCTGGGTGGCGGCATGCTCCAGAAGATCGGGGACTCTTTCGAGGGTCTCACGGGAACGCTCGAGTCCATGCAGACGAAGTTGAAGGCGGACGCTCTGTTCAAGATCGCGGCTGCGGTTGCGGTCCTGGCTGGGTCGATCGTCATCATGTCGCTTATTCCCTCGGACAAGCTGGCTCAGGCCACGGGCGCCGTGGTGGGTCTGTTCGCCGGCCTCATGGTCGCCATGAAGTACATGGACCAGATGAGCTCGATGAAGGGTGCCATCAAGTTGCCTCTTCTGGCCGTTGGTATCGCCGCGATGGCGGTCGGCATCCTTATTCTCTCTGCGGCTGCGAAGAACCTCGCGGACCTCAGCTGGGAAGAGCTCGCCAAGGGTCTGACTGGCGTGGTCGGTCTTCTGCTCGCTGTCGGTGGAGCTGTCAAGCTCATGTCCGGCAACACCAAGGGGATGATCACCGCCGGCATCGGCATCACGGCAATGGCGATCGGAATCAAGATCCTCGTCAGCGCCGTGAAGGATTTCGCCTCGATGGACTGGGGCGCCATGGCGAAGGGTTTGACCGGCGTAGCCAGTCTGCTCGTCGCGCTCGGCATATTCACCAAGCTGGCCGATGCAAACAAGATGGGCATCTCACAAGGTGTCGGTCTTATTCTTCTGGCGGCGTCTCTCAAGATCCTCTACACGGTCGTCAAGGACTTCGCGGGGATGAGCTGGGAGGCCATGGGCAAGGGGATGGCCGGAATGGCAGTGGCACTCGGCCTCGTCGCCGGGGCCATGAACCTCATGCCGAAGGACATGCTCGTGTCGGCTACTGCGCTCGTCGTTGTGGCTGCATCGCTCGTTATTCTCTCGGGCGCACTCAAGACCATGGGCGGAATGTCGTGGGAGGCGATCGCTAAGGGTCTGGTCACACTGGCCGGCTCGCTTGCGATCATTGCCGGTGCCATGTACCTCATGAGTGGTGCGCTTCCGGGCGCTGCTGCTCTTCTCGTGGTGTGTGGTGCTCTCGCGATTCTCACGCCGATCCTGCAGGTCCTCGGTGGGATGGATATTCCGACGATCGCTACGGCTCTTGGAGTCCTGGCGGGAGTCTTCGCGCTCCTGGGCGTCGCAGGTCTGCTTCTGGCTCCGGTGGTTCTGCCACTCATGGGTCTGGGAGCGGCCATCATGCTGCTCGGTGCGGGCACGGCTCTGGCCGGTCTCGGTCTTCTGGCATTTTCTGCAGGACTCACGGCGCTCAGCGTCGCGGGAACGGCGGGTGCTGCGGCCCTGACAGCCATCGCGGCTGCGATCATCGGTCTTATTCCCATGGCTCTACAGGCTGTGGGCGAGGGCCTGGTCCTTCTCGCAGGGGTCATCGCCAATGCGGCTCCGCAGTTCGTCGTCGCCATGGTTGCTCTGATGCTCGGTCTCCTGCAAGCGATCAACACGGTCGCGCCACGGGTCATCGACACCATCCTCAACCTGGTCCTGCGACTGGCGAACTCGATCGCGAACGCGACACCCAAGTTCGTGGACGCTGGCATGCGAATCATCATCGGTCTCATCAACGGCATATCCAACAGGATCGGCCAAGTGGTGGACGCGGCGGTGCGACTGATGACCAACTTCATCGACGGCCTCACGCGTAACATCCCGAAGGTGGCTCGTTCGGCCAGCAACATGATCATCGCGCTCATCGAGGCGATCGGTAAAGAGGGGCTTCGCATCACCAATGCGGCTGCCGAGACGATCCTCAAGTTCGTCAATGGTCTGGCCGACTCCATCCGCCGCTACGGTCCGCAGTTCGGGGCCGCCGGCGCGAATATTCTCACGGCCATCGTTCAGGGTCTTGCCGGTGGTGTCGGTTCGTTCGCCGGAATTCTGTGGGACGCTGCTCAGCGAATTGGTTCTCAGTTCATGGACAGCATCAAGAGCTTCTTCGGTATTCACTCGCCTTCGCGAGAGATGTACAAGATCGGTACCTTCGTCATGCAGGGTTTCCGACTGGGTCTTGACGGCAACAAGGACTCTGTCCAGAAGTCGTTCGAGTCCTTGAAGACCATGCTCACGGACATGCGCAAGCACTCCGCCGAGGAGGTCAAGAAGCAGAAGGCAATCCTGGCGAATCTCTACAAGAAGCCGCGGACCAAGGCGAACAAGAAGGCCATCGTCGACACCAAGGCCAAGATCGCTCAGGCGCAGAAGGAATCCACTCAGTCGACGAACGCGTACAACAACCTGACCAAGAACTGGACCGACGACAAGAACAAGTTGGGCCAGCTGGCAACTCAGTACGACGTCTACACCGAGAAGATCAAGAACGCCAAGAAGGCGCTCGAGGATGCCAAGAAGGTCCGTGCTGATTACAACAACAGCGTCAAGGACCAGTACAACAACCTCCCGACGATCTCGGGCGAGACGAAGCTTCAAGACTTCGCCAACGATATTCGTAAGAAGATCGAGGACAACAAGGCTGTTCTCAACAAGCTCAACGCTCTTCGGAAGCTCGGGCTGAACGACACTATGTACAAGGAGCTGGTTGCCAAGGGCGCGGACGCGATCCCGTTCATGGACGAGCTTCTCGGTACGGGTAAGTCGGGCGTCGACCAGATCAACAAGCTCTCGGGCGATCTGGACAAGACGGCGGGAGCTCTCGGTACGGCCACCTCGACGGCGCTCTACAAGGCCGGTGAGGATGCTGCGGCAGGACTCGTCAAGGGTCTGGAGAAGTCGCAGGCGGCCATCGAGAAGCAGATGGACAAGATCGCCGACGCCATGGTGAAGTCGATCAAGAAGTCCCTCGGTATCAAGTCTCCTTCACGGGAGATGATGGTGGTCGGTAAGTACTCCGCTCAGGGCGTCGCCAAGGGTCTGGAGAACTTCGGTCACCTCGCCGAGGAAGCTTCGAAGCAGGTCGGTGCCGACACCATCAACGCCATGCGCAAGTCCATCGTCGGTCTCGACGATATTGTCAATGGCGGGAAGATGGACATGAACCCGACCGTGCGTCCGGTCCTCGATCTGACCGATATCAAGAGCAAGGCTGCTGCCATGCACGGCATGATGGCTGGGGCAAAGGTGTCCGCAACCGCTACCTACGGCCAGGCCAAGGGTGCGTCCGTCGGATATTCCGAGAACCAGCAGCGGTCCTACGCAATTCCGGTGGCTTCTGTCGCCGGTAAGCAGGTCAGCTTTGTTCAGAACAACTACTCTCCGAAGGCTCTCGGCGCTGCCGAGGTCTACCGCAACACCAACAACCAGCTTTCGAAACTGAAGGGAGCGCTGGGTAAGTAATGCTGACACTTGTCGAAGCACGGAGCCCGCTGGGCTCACTACTCTCGATGCCGATGGGCGACGTCTCCTCTGGCATCTATATCGAAGACATCGAGGGTCTGGGTCCGGTCAAGGCAACGCTCGTTTCGTCGAGTTTCGCTGGTGAAGACGGAGAGCAGTACCACTCGATGCGCCGGGAGGCCCGGGACGTGAAGCTGAAGTTGGGTCTAGAGCCTGACTACGTGAGCTCCACGGTCCGGGCCCTCCGGGCTCGTCTGTACAACTACTTCATGACCGGCATGCCCGTCAACCTCCGTCTGTACGATGTGGACGGAGCAACCAACCTCACGGTTGGCATCGACGGGCGTGTCGAGACGTGTGAACCTGCGATCTTCGATGAGATCCCGGGCGTGGAGGTCGGCATCCGATGCTTCAAGCCCGACTTCCTCGAGCTGACTCCCGCGTCAGCCACGGGTGCGACCGTCTCCACGGCCACCGACACCATCATCAACTACACGGGCACGGTCGAGACCGGCGTCCTATTCTCCATGACCGCCAACAAGGCGATCAGCGACTTCACGATCTACCACACGCCGCCGGACGGTCTGGTTCGAACTCTCTACTACGCCAACGGTTCTCCGCTCGGCGTCAACGACAAGATCGAGATCAGCACCGTTCCCGGATCCAAGTACGTCCGACGTACTCTCTCCGGCGGTGGCGCCTACACGTCCATGCTTAGCGGCATGTCGCCGCAGTCCAACTGGATCGAGCTTCAGCCCGGTCCCAACAAGGTTCGAGTCCAGACGGCCGCCGCTTCAACCGGCATCACCTGGCGCATGGACTTCACGAATCGACACGGAGGTCTGTAATGGAGGTGTACACGCTCGACGCTCTTCTGAAGCGCACCGAGGTTGTCGACGTGTTCGACTCCCTCATCTGGACCGAGCGTTGGCAGAAGGAGGGCGACTTCGAACTGAACGTCAGCTCAACCCCCGCCAACAAGAAGCTCTTCACCTCAGGCACCATGCTTGCTCTGAACGAGTCCAGTCGAATCATGGTTGCCGAAACCTATGAGGACACCGTTTCCTCTGAAGGCGAGAAGGCCCTGAAGGTCACCGGTCGATCCGTCGAGAAGTGTCTTTACGACAGGACCGCTCGGGCCTCTATGGGCAGCCTCACGGCAGAGTCAAAATGGAGCCTTTCGGGAACGCCTGGAGCCATCATGCGAAAGGTCTTCCACGATATTTGCGTGACCGGCGTTCTCGATGCCTCGGACAAGATCCCCTACATCTACGAAGGGACGATCCTGCCGGCCTCCACCATTTCCGAGACGACCACCGTTGTCAACATCGATCTCGAGCCGATGAACGTGGCGGACGCCCTCAACCAGATCGGCGTCCAGTACGACCTCGGATACCGCATGGTTCGCAATGGCGACTTGTCGCAGATCTACTTCGACGTCTACGCGGGAAGCGATCGCACGACGGGCCAGACCGGCCTGCCAGCGGTCATATTCTCGCCAGACCTCGGGAACCTTCAGGACACGAAGGCCTTGGTCAGCGACGCCGTTTACAAGAACTGCGCCTACGTTTTCGCACCCAACGGCTCCAAGGTCGTGTGGCTGGATGGAATCGACCCTGCGACGGCCGGTTTCGACAAGCGAGTTCTCCTCGTGAAAGCCGACGACATTACCCTTGCCGCCGGCGCGGCTCTCGATGCTGCGCTCACCCAGCGTGGTAAGGAAGAGCTTTCGAAGAACCGACAGATCTCGGCATTCGACGGGGAGATCACGCAGTACTCCGACTACAAGTATGGCGTCGACTACCAGCTGGGCGACCTCATCGAGCTTCGCAACACGGACGGCTCGACGAACAAGATGCGTGTCACGGAGCAGATATTCGTGTCCGACAAGGAGGGCGACCGGAACTACCCGACGCTCTCGGTCAACCAGTTCATCACACCTGGCTCGTGGCTCTCTTGGGACTCGAACCAGAAGTGGGCTGACCTCGACCTCAACACGACCGCCGTGTGGGGAAACCAAGTCTAAAGGAGGTGTAACACATGGCAGAAGGCGATGCAGCACAGGCTGCTGGATACGCGGTCGTTCCCGACACGGGAGAGGCCGGTCGCGTCCGATGGGGTGGTCGAGAGATCAACCGAACACGCGACTATATCGCGCAGGTCCTCGGACTCATTCCCACGAATCCGCAGGGCTACCGTGACAAGGCCGGTATCACTTCCGGTACGAACACGCCCACCGGTGGCGCCAACGGCGACATCTACTTCCAGATCCTCCTGTAGGAGGTGACATGGTCGATTACGATTACTCGTCCGGCGAAGGCACCCTAAGAATTCGGGATCTCGGTTCCACGATCGAGTTTTGGGTCAAGGCGGGTTACACCAACTTCTGGTGGGATGGCCTTGACTTCAATGTCACCGCCAACGGAAGTACGACTCCATATTCGATCAACTACCCCTCGGGCGCTGACTGGTACAAGGTCACCTCTCGAACGGTCACGGATACGCAGACGGTCGTCTTCCGCCTGCTACAGGCGACCAACACCAGCAGCCTCGCTGGCCCCACCACGGCCAGCAGGCTCATCGACCGTGGTTCTGTTCCCGATCCTCCGGGAGCGGTAACTTTCACGAGCCTCACGTCGACGAGCCTCACGGCGTCCTTCACGGACCCAGCGGACAACGGCGGTTTGTCGATCACGACTCGGCAGATCGCATACAGCAAGGTCAACAGCACGGCCTCTGGTTTGACGCTGGTCACCTCGGATCGCTCAACCGCCATCACGGGGTTGAGTCCGAAGACGACCTACTATTTCTGGGCCCGAGTGTTCAACTCAAAGGGCTGGAGTGGTTGGTCGTCCGTACGTTCGGTCAAGACCTACGCCGTTCCGGATGCGCCTGCGTCCGTAACCTTCACCAACGTCAAGCAGATCTCGGTCGACGCCGCATTCAAGGACAACGCGAATAACGGCGTCAGCATCACCACTCGGCAAATCGCATACAACACCGCGAATACCCTGACTGGAGCAACGAGCATCACTTCGGACGGATCTACGTCCATCACGGGGTTGAAGCCCGGGCTCAAGTACTACTTCTGGGCTCGCACCTACAACTCCATTGGTTGGAGCGCATATTCCCCCGTCACTAGCGTGCAGCTCCGGGCCGGCGCCTTCGTGATCGTGAACGGAGTCCCAAAACCCGCAGTCCCCTACGTCAACGTGAATGGTGTCTGGAAGGTTGCGAAGCCTTGGCAACGCAACGGAGACATCTGGAAGGAAAGTGCAACATGACCAAATGGCTACGCCTAGGCTACGCCTGGGTCCACCCGATGGTCGAACCCTGGTACATGAAGATCGCCGAGCCCCGCATCATACGCTTGATGCAGTTCGGAATCTACCTCTGCATGTTCTTCGCGGGTTCGAAGCTGATGATCCAACCCCCGAGTCAGTTCCAGAGCGTACTGGGACTGGTTCTTTCATATATGTTCGCGTCCTTCATTTTCCTGGGAGCACTGTTCGGCGCCATCGCCGTTCTCCCGGGGATCTGGTGGCTCGAACGCGTGGGCCTGATCGCCCTCACTACCGGCATGGGGATCTACGTGATCGTCGTCGTTTCCTTGGGCTCTTCGGCCCTCGGGATCGTCACGGCGCTCGCGTTCGGACTCACCTTCCTGCAGCGGTACATGGAGATCAAGGGCCCCGATCTGGCACCTCGAGAGGAGTAACCCGTGGACAAAGCGCAACTGCTAGCAACCGTGTTGGGGGCAGGCGGCGGCGGTGCAGCGTTGTTGGCTTTGGTCAACGGAATGGTCAAGTGGCTCTCCGGGGCCTCTGCAAGGGAGCGTGCGAAGAACACGGACTTGATATCGCAGCGCACCAAAGCAATCGAAGAGCGTGACAAAGCTGAAGCAGAGCTCGACGTGGAGACACGTAAGCGTCGCGAGGCCGAAGAGCACGTAGCCATACTGAAGCGCCAGCTGATCCTAGCTGGGCACGAGCCGATCGAACGGAAGATGATCACATGAGTGACTACCAGCCCAAGCACACCGAAGAGGTCAAGCCGCTCCTGAGCGATGGCCTGTACAACCGCATCAAGGACCTCAACACCAAGGTCATCCCCGCCGTCGGCGCCCTCTACTTCGCGCTCGCGCAGATCTGGGGCTTCCCGAAGGGCGAGGAGGTCGTCGGCACGCTCGCGATCGTCGCCACCTTCCTCGCGGTGCTCCTGTCGTGGGCGAACAGCCGCTACGAGAAGAGCGGGGCCGGCATCGACGGCACGGTGGAGGTCCAGCACGTGGAGGGTCAGAAGACGGTCGTCCTCGACATCACGACCCTGCCCGAGGACATGATCAACCAGAAGCAGGTCAACCTCAAGGTCAACGCCAGCTGAGGTCCGCTTCGCAGGAAAAACTTGGCCTATAGTGAGACCCCCCTGAAAGGAAACACTATGTTCAACAAGAAGCCCGACACCAACCGTCAAGGCCTTGAGGCGACCATCGATGACCTGATGGCTCAGATGTCCGATCACAAGCCCGACTCCCCCGAGTACAAGGCGATGACCGAGAACCTCACCAAGCTGTATGCCCTCCGCGACGAAAAGTCCGCGAAGGGTGTCAGCCCGGATGCAGTTCTCGCCGTCGCTGGAAACCTCATGGGAATCGCAATGATCGTCGGACACGAGCGCATCGGCGTCGTGACGTCCAAGGCCCTTCAGTTCGTGATGAAGGCCAAGTGACCATCCTGTACCCCATCTTCGGTTGATGAGCTAGAGGCTTTGTGAGATTAAAACCCTTACAAGGCCTCTAGCTCTGACCCGATCATGGGCTATATTTTTTGGCCTTTTGGATCTCAAAATTTCCGCGGGGGGACTTTTCGGTACAAGCTCGCAGGAATTACAGGGCCTATAATAGAGACCCCACAACTTAGGAGATAACCATGTTCCGCTCCGTCCTTATCAAGGCGAAGAACGTGCGCGTCGGCGACATCATCAAGATCGCTGGAACGAAGTACGAGATCGAGGCCATCACTACCTACCACGGTACTGACGACATCGAGCTTGCATTCAAGTCCAGCTCCACGATGATTCGCTACAGCACCTTCCTCGTCAACAAGAACGAGCTCATCAAGATCCACTCGAAGTGACCTCACCGCCTACTGGCCCGTTTACACAAGGGCTTTTAGGTTTCGCCTCGTAACTTTTACATGGCCTATAATGAGACCCCACTCTAATTAGGAGAACCCCATGAACAAGAAGACCATCGCAATCGCCCTGGCCGCCGTCATCACCGCATTCGGTGCTGTGCAGTACTTCACCATGCTGAGTTCCGAAGTTGCTCTGTTCGAGCGCTTTCCCGACATCGACCCCAAGATCGTCGTGAAGGCACACCGAACGATCATCCGAGGAATTTGGACCGGAAAGTACAACAGCACCGACATGAGCGATGACGCCGCCTGCGACCGCCTGTTCCTCGAAGTCGTCGAGACCCTGACCAAGTAGTCCCCAAAGCCTCAAGCCCCCATATTCACGGGCTTTAGGTTTTCGCCTCGCAGCCAGAACATGGCCTATAATGAGAACCCTACCACTAGGAGAAACCATGTTTGGAATGAAGAACCACTCGTTCCAGGTCAAGCTCGTCAAGGACACCAACGCCCCTGCTGAGACCGACACGCCCGCTACGCCCCATATCCCGAAGGAAGAGATCCTTGATCTCTACGACGAGGTACTGAAGCGTACGGCCGTTGCCGTCATCGCAGTCGTCGGAGCCATTGCCGTTGCTCGAACTGGATCAGACATCATCGTCCACCACGCAACCAAGTGAAGTTCCCCTAAGGCCCCCACAAGGGCTTTAGGTTCGGCCTCGCAATAAAAACACGCCCTATAATGAGACCCCACCGTCTCACCCTACATTAGAAGGAGTTCGCAAGAACTGACTAGACACGAATGTGGCCGGTTCGATTCCGGCAGTCGCTGATCCACTCTGGTGAAAGGATTGTATAGAGTTCGTAAGCTCCTACAGCCCTTCTAATTTTCGCCAGCCTCGCAGAAAAAACATGCCCTATAGTGAAGAGATAGACGCTAAGTCTGAACCGATCGTGACCCTCCGTCGCGAGAAGGAACTCTTCATCTATTTTTTGCTCAACCCCACACAACCCACGCATAATCGTCAAACAAGGAGACCCATCATGAACAAGCTCATCCTCAAGCTCGCCGCCGTCATCGTCGCCATCTTCGCCACGATCGGGCTCACCGCCTGCACCGACGACACCACCCCGCGCGACCTCAACGGGACCTACGTCTACACCGGCGACGGTTCCGCCATGGTCGGGGAGGTCAAGGACGGCACCATCCTGATCAACCTGCAGAGCCGGGACGACTCCAGCCTCTACTGGTCCGGCGACTTCGCAAAGACGGCCATGACCGGCGACAAGGTCGTCTCGAACGCCAACAAGGAGCAGCTCTCGCGCTCGATGACCGGCTCGGTCGACCCCACCAAGGAGTTCACGATCGACGGCGACACGATCACCTTCCAGATGTCCGCCATGGGCATGACGAAGACCGTCGAGCTCAAGAAGAACAGCTCCTCCACCAACTGATCCACCGACAACCGCATATTCAAGGAGTTCTGTTGAACCTGCATCGCGTAATCAAGCAGGCGGGAAAGTTCGCTCAGGACAACTCGCCAGTCATCCTCACCGTCGCCGGTGCCATGGGTGTCGTCGCCACGGCATATCTCTCGGGTCAGGCAGGCTTCAAGGCGGCCCTCGTCCTCATCGAGGAGGACCACAAGGCCACCCAGGAGAACCCGGACGCTCCGCCGTTCACCACCAAGCAGGTCTTCAACGTGACGTGGAAGTGCTATATCCCGCCGGCCATCGCTGCTGTCGGGACCGTGGCGGCCATCGTCGGTGCGAACAAGATCGGCATGCGACGTGCGGCGGCCATGACGACAGCTCTCGCCCTCAGCGAGAAGGCCTTCGACGAGTACCGCACCAAGGTTCTCGAGAAGGTCGGTGAGAAGAAGGCCACGCAGATCCGCGACGAGTACGTCCAGGACCAGATGGACCGCAACCCCATCGGCCGGAACGAGATCATCATCACCGGCAACGGCGACGTGAACGTCTACGAGACGTACACCGGGCGTTATTTCAAGTCCAGCGTCGAAGCCATCAAGTCGGCCCAGAACAACATCAACTACCGCGTCAACAACGACGGGTACGCCTCGCTCAGCGACCTCTACGACGAGCTGGGCCTGGGCCACACGGATATCTCGGACGACATGGGCTGGAACAGCACCAAGCTTCTCGAGATCGAGATCATCGGCCACGTCGATGAGACGGGTCAGCCGTGCCTCGGCGTGATCTACCAGACGATCCCTGTGAGGGATTACTGGAAATTTCGGGGTTAAGGGCTTCCCCGACGCCTGTAAATGGTGCTACATGGACCATTGCTAGCGCACACCTCGCAGAAAAAACAAGCCCTATAGTGAGAACCTACAACCCTCAGAAAGAGAGATAATCATGTCGAACCCCACCCAGACCCCCGAGACCCCCGTCGTCGAGGGCGTCGTCATCGACTCCTCCCCGAAGAAGTTCTGCTTCACCCGCAAGCAGATCATCACCGCGAGCATCGCAGCCACCACCGTGGCCGCCAGTGCCGCCGTGGTGGTCTACCTGCGCGCGAAGGGAACCGACCCGAAGGAGATCGTTGACGTCGCCGTCGAGGCCGTCAAGGACACCGTGGAGAACGCCAACTGATCCTCGCTGATCAACAGGTTTAAAGGCCGAGGCCCTATGGAAACATAGGGTCTTAGTCTTTGCCTACATGTTTTGCTCATGCAAGATCGATATTCGGAGGTAATCATGAAGAAGATCAACAAGATCGCCATGCAGGACGCCACTCGCTACATCGAGGCGAACAAGTTCCTGTCTGACATCGGCGACCGGTTCTACACGGACCCGGCCTACGCCAAGGCGTTCGACGCCGCCTACACCAAGATCCAGCAGAACCAGACCGCCGTCCTCGTCGCCGAGAAGCTGGGTACGCCGCTCGCCGTCAAGGTCCGTCGCGGAGCGATCCTCGTCGCCGCCGTCGTCATCCTCCACGAGACCGGCTACGACACGATCATCTGGAACAAGCTCAAGGCCTACGGCCGCAAGGCTCGCGCCAAGGCCCAGGAGGTCAAGGACGAGAACCCGGACGTCGTCATCAAGGCCGCCACCGAGACCGTCTACGAGGGCCACGTCGGCGAGACCTACAAGGACAACATCCGTGCAGAGGGCTGAGTTCGAGGAGGTCCTCGAGAACCAACTCGAGCTGCGCTACACGACCACCTGCGACCCCCGCCTCAACGGGAGCCAGTCGCTGGACCTGGCCTTCCGGGTCGCCGAGCTCCTTCGGGCGGAATAGCACCGGAATAGGTCGAACGCCTCATCCCCGGGGTACGGCTGTCGAACAAGAGATGAGACAACGCAGCACCGGGAGGCTCTCATGGGTGTCGACGTCGCAGCTGA
>Ga0157370_10001287_pt1 | contig 31344 bp, 16 predicted proteins | sample C35metaG_FD_113463 | JGI IMG/M metagenome (GOLD analysis project Ga0157370, IMG submission 113463) | Corn rhizosphere microbial communities from Kellogg Biological Station, Michigan, USA - C3-5 metaG | ecosystem: Host-associated > Plants > Roots > Rhizosphere > Soil | place: USA: Michigan...
AGAACCTGTCCAAGAACTATCCATGAACCGCAAGAGCATATTCAACACGGGTTCCCTCAGGGGCTAAAGCCCGGACAAATTTGGGCTGTTTGCGGCATGGCTGAAGCCATGCCCTTTCAAAACACAGCGTCCCACAAGGGTTTCTGGACGGGTTCTGAGGGAATTTTCGGCCTCGCTCCCTGTACCCTGTACTCATGTTCACCGGCATCATCGAAGCCACCGGGACCGTCCTGGCCGTCACGCCCACTGCGGGCGCGACGCGCATCACCATCGCCTCGCCCACACTGACCACCCGGCTCGCCACCGGCGACAGCATCGCCGTCAGCGGCGTCTGTCTCACCGCGCTTTCCATCGAGCCCAACGCCTTCCCTCCGCGCTTCTCCGCCGATCTCGCCGCCGAGACCATCGCCCGCACCACGCTCTCCGGCCTCCAGCCCGGAGCCATCGTCAACCTCGAGCTGCCCACCCCCGCCGGCTCGCCGCTCGGCGGACACGTCGTGCAAGGACACATCGATGGCACAGGCACCCTCGTCGCCCTCGACCCCATCAACCCCGCCGCGCCCGAGACGACCGACTGGCGCCTGCGTCTCACCCTTCCCAACGCCCTCACCCGCTACGTCGTCGAAAAAGGCTCCATCACCATCGAAGGCATCAGCCTCACCGTGGCTGCCATCACGGGCAACCGGGTCGAAGTGGCCATCATTCCCCACACCTACGCGGCCACCAGCCTGCGCACGCTCATCCCCGGCTTGCCGCTCAACATCGAGGTCGATGTCCTCGGCAAATACGCCGAACGCATCCAGCACCCCGACGCCTTCCACCTCACCGAGCAATACCTCATCGCCAACGGTTACTGAGCCGCAATCCCGCGACATTTTCGTTCCGCGGCAATTTGCATTTCCATTCCGCAGCGTTTTGTATTTCCATTCCGCAGCTTTTTTGTATTTCCATCCCGCAGCTTTTTTGTATTTCCATTCCGCAGCGCAGCGGAGGAATCTGCTGTTCCTTCATCCGCCACCGATGCCCGGGTGCCCCATCCTTGGCAGCTTCATCGCCAAGGGTGGGAGTCCATACACCCCACCCGCCACCCGAAACTCCATGTCGGGTAAAAGGCAAGAGGCCCGGACGCACCGGGCCTCTCACATGAATCACAACCGCCTTTCGCTAAAACTGTACCTTCGCCGCGAATTGCAGGATGCGCTGGTCGTTGGCCGTCCCGTTAATCTGCCCGAAGGTGGACTGGGTAGTGACCGTCGCAGCCGGACCGCTGAGAACAGGGTGATTGAAGACGTTGAACGCTTCGATGTCGAGCTTGAGCGCCAGGCTCTCATGGATGGGAAAGAGCCTGTGAATGGAGGCATCGACGTTCCACAGGTTCTGGCCGTGCAGGAAGTTGCGCGGCGAGTTGCCCAGCGTGCCGTTGGCCGGAATGCCGAAGGCGCAGGGGTTGAACCACTGGGCGCGGGTGTGGGTCGGGCCGGTGGGCGCTATGCAGCTTGGATTGTTCGCAACGGTGCCGCTCTTGTACGGGTCGCCCAGCAGATTCGCGCGCTCGTAGGTGCTCGCGTTTCCTGTGTTGGCGATGTCGCCGCCCGCCATGACGTTGAAGTTCTGGCCGGTACGAACGGTCAGGATGCTGTTGACCTGCCAGTTGCCGATCAGGTAGTCACCAATCCGGTTGCCGGTCGAGAACTGCTTGCCTGTGCCGAAGGGAAGCTGGTAAATGACATTGCCGGTGAGCACCTGCGGGATGCTGAAGCTCGCGGGCCCGCGGCTGCCCTTCGGATTGTACGGATCTTCGGGAACTCCGCCCTCGACGCCGAAGTATCCGTCGCCGCCTTCATTGAGGGTCTTGCTCCAGGTGTAGGCCACGGTGTAGCCGAAGCCCGAGCTGAACTGTCGCGCCAGCGATGCCTGCAAAGCGTTGTAGGATGCGCTGGCCCCGCTGTGGTCCCACGATTTTTCCGGCGGAGCATACGGAAAGGGCTGGCCGGTGGTCCCGGCCTTTTGTCGCGCGCCGAAGGAGACCGCCGGCGCGGGAGTGCCGGTGTTGTAGTAGCCGCCGACGTCCATGCGGTGCGAGGTGGAGCCGACATAGTTCACCGAAAGAATCGTGCGGCTGCCAAGCTGCTGCTCGATGCCCAGGTTGTACTGCTCCGAATACGGGTTCTTCCATAGCGGATCGACCATATAGTTCACGTTCGACTTATCGAAGGGCGTCGCCGAAGGCAGGTTGCCGCCGTTGTCGGCAAACGGGTCCTGCGCCGAGGTGTACGGCGTGCCCGGCGCATTCGTACCGTTGATCTGGAGCGTGCCGGTGTCCGGCCACGAACCCTGGTAGTTCTGCGTCATCTGGATGATCGCGGCCCAGTTGTCGTAGCTCATGCCAAAGCCGCCGCGCACCGACATCTTATCGCTCACCCGGTAGGCAAAGCCGAAACGCGGGCTGATGTTGTCCTTGCTGCCGTGCAGAATCTTCTTGCCCAGAGCGACGCGGACATGCGCGGGAAGCGTCGCGCTGGGCAGGCACGGCGCATGATGCCGGTCGCTGCACAGCGGCGGCAACTGCTGCACGATGTAGTCGCCGGTGTTGAAATCGAAGTCGCCGGTCTCGATGCTCCCCTGCAAGCCCACCGAAGCCTGCGTGCCGAACGCCGGAATCACGCTGCGGTCGTAGCGAATGCCGTAGTTGATGGTCAGGTCGCGGGTCATCTTCCAGCTATCCTGCAGGTAGATGCTCCCGATGCCGCCGGGACGCTCGGTGAGCAGCACGTTGCGCTTGTTCTCCGAGTTCGGATAGTCGAGCAGAAAGTCCGCGAGCCCGAATCCGGATTGCGTCGAGGCCGTGGATGAAGGCCCGACCGAAGGCACCGTCGAGCACTGCACGCCAGCCGGGCAGCCCGGAGACGAGGCCGTGGGGTTGGGGCTTTGCGTGTTGTAGTTGAAGTTGGCCGTGGACGCGCCGGAGAAGGTAACGGAACCCTGCCGCAGCTCGGCGGTGTAGTTCACCTCGTCCCATCCTCCGCCCGCCTGTAGCTGGTGATTGCCCAGCGTCTTCATCACGCTGCCCGACCACTCGTGGATGCTGGAGAGGTTCTTCGATGGACTATTGGCCTCGCCGCCGCTGAAGCCGCCTGTGACGCCTTGCGACACAAGCACGGTCGCACCGCCCACAAACGAGTTGCACATGTCAGCCGAGCACCCATAGATCTGCCACATCTTGGGGTTCTGGAACTGCGTGAGCCCATTGTCCTCAACGTGTGTACGGCCATACTGCACCTGCATACTCGTCGTCGGACTGAAAACGTGCATCCAGCTCACCCCGTACTGCTGCGCCGGAATCTCCGTCGTCGAGAAGAGCGTAGGCAGCGTGCTGGGCGAGGTCTGCGTCCATTGGATACCGGCATAACGGAAGAAGATGAAGTCCTTCGTGCCGATGTGCTGGTCGATGCGGCCGGTGTAGTTATAGACGGCCTGCCGGGTCGGGTCGGTGATCTGGTAGTTGTAGGTAGTCGAAGCGATGCCGGGAATGACGATGGGCGTCAGGTTGCCGAAGACGGCCTTGATGAAGGCAAGCGAGTTCGGGTTCATCTCGCCGACAGGAATCTGGTTGCCGAGATACGCCGGCCGATACGGGCCGTAGTTGCTGGAGATCGCGTAGGAGTTGCCCCCGGCGGTGGGGTCGTACAACTGACAGTTGCCTTTCGAGTAGGAGCCGGCGGTGCATGCGCCGTTCTTGGTGACGCCGGTCGTTGCGCTGCTGAAGTCGCCGTTCAGTTGCGCCTGCGTGGGCATCAGGATCTTGGTCGATCCTGCCTTCGAGTAATGCGTCCCCTCAAAACCAATCTCGAAGAAGGTCTTGTCGCGCCCGTTGTACAGGTGCGGCACCGTGATGGGGCCTCCCATCTGGCCGCCAAACGTATTCAGATGATAGGCAGGCGGCGAGGAGATGAATGGCCGGGCGTCGAAGGCGTTATTGCGCACAAACTCCCACGCCGAGCCGTGGTAGGAGTTCGTGCCCGACTTGGTGACGACGTTGACCACGCCGCCCAGCGAGCCTCCGTACTCGGAGTCGTTGTGCGAGTTGATCTTGAACTCCTGAATCGTGTCGATGATCGGCGGAACGGCGTAGGTGTTGTACCAGGCCTGGTTGTCGTTCATGCCATCCACCAGATAGATGGTCGAGCGGTTGCCCGCGCCGTTGATCGAAGGGAACGAGTAGCTGCTCGACGCCACGACGGCCGTGTTGCTCGCCGTGCGATTCTGGCCCGTGCTGATCGACGTGACTCCAGGCGTCAGCGTCAGCAGTTGCGTAAAGTTGCGCCCGTTCAGCGGCAGGTCGTTGACGGCCTTTTCGCCGATGACCGTGCCAAGCTGCGAAGTCGAACTCTCCACCTGCGTGCCCGTCGCCTCCACCGTCACCGTCTGCGACACATCGCCGACCTTCAGCGCCGCATTCACCGTCACCGCCTGCGCCACCGCCACGTCGAACGCAGCGATGGTCTCCTTCTGGAAGCTCGCCGCCGAGAATGTCAGCGTGTACCTCGCCGGAGGCACGCTCGTGAAGAAGTAGTTCCCGGCCGAGTTCGACACGGTCGTGCGCTCCACATTCGTGGCCACGTTCCGAAGCACGACCAGCGCTCCCGGAACCACGCCGCCCGTCGGGTCGGTCACGATGCCGTTGACCGAAGACGACGAAGTCTGCGCCGTCGCAACCGCGCTCAAACCGACGAGCACCGCCAGCGCCAGCCCAAGCGCACGCGCCGTCCGCGCGGCAGGTTTGTTCCATATCCGAACTAATTTTATGACTGGATACATGGTTTCGCTCATAAAAATGACTCCAGGAGAAGGATAGTTGCGAATCCTATCCGGCGCGGAAAGCGCATGTCAAGAAAATTTTTACTAATTGCAATTTTCTTTCGTCAGTCAAAACACAATGCAAAATGATATATACGTATACATTTTTCGCGCCGTCCCACGCCCTCATCCTGCCCCGCCAGCCCGCTTTTGCATTTCCATTCCGCGGCGCCTTGGCATTTCCATTCCGCGGCTTTTTGTATTTCCATTCCGTAGCGCAGCGGAGGAATCCGCTGTCTCCCCATCCGCCACGAATGTTCGGGTGCCCCATCCTTGGCAGCTTCATCGCCAAGGGTGGGATTCGACACGCTCCACCAGCCTGCCTCTTGTCGTTGCCTTGAATGAAGCTCTGAATGAGTCCGCTTTAAAAGCGGCGCGGCTCTACAAGCTGTGGAAAAATGCGCGCATTGTGCTTTTCGGTGGGAGGGCAGGGCTTCAGAGGCTGCTGAAAAAGTCGCTGTGGTTGCATTTAAGGATGAGCGTGGGGCTTCAGCCCCACGAAAAAGCCGGCAAACTGAAGGGGCTTTAGCCCCGGGCCGTTCCACACAGACTGCCGGACTCACGCTTTCCGCAACCTGTTGAGCCGCTGAGGGAGCTTCGCCAACTTAGTCAGTGAACGAGCCTTCCGCCGGACACCCATCCAGGCGGACATCCTCAACAGGCAGATCTGGCGGTGGACGCAGTCTGCATCGAACCCCTCTCTGAGTAATATTCCCGCAAACAGGGATATTTTCAGGGAATTCCGCAGCTTCGCACGGCACGTCGTAGCCTGGATTGCCCATTTCTCCCGGGAATTGACCTCTCGATCGAGGTTGCGCAGATGACCGAACAGGGAAAAAGAGGGAATTTGCAGCGAATCCGATTGGGGTGGGCCCTGGCATAGCCTGTGACTGTCCATTGCCGCTGCACGTTCGGACAAACATCGCAAGTTTCTTACAACAGTCTGTCGCTAAAACGGGTCCGAAAGCCCACTAATAAGTGAAGGCCTTTTGCTGATCTATGTCCCCAAAACGGGAGCCTTAATCTGACCTGAGTCGGTGAACATGGACAGCCTTCGACTATTCCCGGTCGTCCGACCGCCGTCTCGTGAGGCGCAATACATTCTCATATCGACAGAGCTACGGTCACCGTTTTCTGGTCATCTTATCCCACCCAAACTGCAGATAATGCTCCAAGAAGTCGTCCGTACCTTTCGAAAGGGGGTCCAACCTAGCTGCGTGACCTTTTGCCCACGCCAGCCATCGCTCGGCAAATTCGGGATTCTTCGAAGGATCCTTCTCCAGAGCCTGCTCTACCTGTTGGAGGAACCGACGAATCACCTCGGCCTTCGACCAGTCGGCGAGGTCCGCCTCGAACTTTTTGTGCTGTATCTCACCCCTCCGGCGCTCTTCTTCCCGCTCTCTCGCAAGTTCCGCATCTCGAGCTAATTTTGCCGCACGCTCTCGCAATTCGTGCGCCGCTTGAAATAGCGCCTGAATGACAATGCCCAACTGCTTTTCCAGTGGTTCATGCGCTCGATCCGACCAATTCAGTTCCTTTCTTCCTCCGACCGCTTCCCGGAGTTTAAAGGTCAACTTACCCGTCGGAGCGTAGTCGCCGCTCGGATGGGAACCGGATAGTCGGTCGTTCTCCGTCAATGAACCTGGGGCGGGGCGGCGTACTCCCTCATGGATCAAGAATTTCAACCCCCGCCCTTCGATCACGATAGATTGTCCTCGATCGCGCTCAGGATCCAAGATGGCGAAGCGACACCCGCGAGCTTCGGAGGCCTTCACAAACGCATCAACGATCCGGAGGACTCGTGGAATCGATTCGGTCCCCACCGCAACATCGATATTGTCCCGGCTTGAGACAACTCGTCCGTACGAGTCGGGCCTTTGTTTCGCTAGACTTCTCTGAAGACCGGCCGTCAAGCGATGGGGATTCATGAGACTGTCTGGGACAGGGATCTCCTCCGTAGGCGCGGACTCGACCGGGTCTATCCAGTGGACTGGCTGAACAGGATTGACTCCGACCTGTTGCGGGACCTCGTTGGTGCGTTTTGGCAGAGGCTTTTGCTTCGGCTTCTGACCGGTTGCCACTCTCGCCCAATATCCCCGCTCTGGCACCGGAATGGCCATCTTCCGACAGATCTTCGCCAGCGCGACATCGGAGATCTCATAGCGCTTGGAAACCTTCGTCATGGGCTCCGCCCAAACCTCTTCGTACAGTTTGTCGCGGTCTAACGTGTAACGATCTGTCATCACGAAAGAGTAAACGAAGGGACTGCTTTAAAATGGGGAGCCAACCAAACATGGCTCGGCTACGGTGGCACGTGCGACGATGACCGTGTAACGATGCCAGTGCCGAACAAGCGAAAAAGAAATTCCAAGCATCAGTTCGAACGCATTCCGGGGATTCGTACTTATGAGATTCCTTCCTCGGAAGTGAACCCAGCCTGAGCTTATGGTTCAATGAGTGCCTCGCCCTGTTAGCACCAGTTGAGAATTGCTTCCGGTTAGCGGTAATCCGTCCGCGACTATGGGACAGACCAAATGTTGTGAATCGTTGTAACCTGATCAGACGACGATGCAACGACATCATTCACATTGCGTCGCCGAGAGTATTGGCTGTGTATCCGCATTTGCTATTCCAAATTGTTCCGCCATGCGCTGGAGCGTGGTTTGCCCGTATACTGCTTTACTGATTTCGCTCTCAAATCTTGGAGTGCTGAACGTGGCTTGGCGTTTTCGAAGATCAGCACGCTTACCGCTGGGTTTTCGACTCAATGCGTCGAAAAGCGGCTTGGGATTCTCATGGGGATTTCGAGGTTTTCGCATCGGGCGCGACGCCAAAGGGCGCACTGTCCGCAGCCTCTCAATACCCGGCACTGGGCTTTACAACCGGCAGGTGATTTCCACCGCCCGCTCCCGCGCAACCTTCGTCACCGTCAATTCTCGCGGAGTGGGCTATCGACGGCGTGCAGAGAGTCTACAGCCGGGCCTGCCCGAAAACGATCCGCAGCAGGTCCCACTGGACTCGGTGTTCCAGGTTCCTATATCCGAGCTGACCGCCACGAACCAGCGTGAATTCATTGCCAGGCTGAACAACAACGTTTCGGCTTTGAATCCTGGTCGGATCCTGATCGTTTTTTCTGTGTTTGCCCTGCTGCTTGTATCGAGCAACCTTATTCTCGGACTGGTGCTGTTCTTCCTTGGCCTTGGTCTGGGCATATTTGTATCGAAGCGTTTTGCGGAAAGCCACACCGACGAGATCAACTTCTCTTTGGATCAGGAATCAGAGGAACAATTTAGAGCCAGACAACAGGCGCTCTCAATACTTGCGTCGTCCGCGAGGATCTGGGTTGTCAATACTAGCGCGTCGAACGCTGACGCGAAACGAAATGCGGGAGCTTACACGCTCATCTCTCGCGGGCCAGCCGCCGTCGGCATTCTTCCCACCAAGGGTTTCAAGTGTTCACTGCCAATCATTTCGATCAGAGCCAACAACATCGTGCTCCACTTCCTGCCAGACCAGATTCTAATTTTTACAGGCCAATACGGGTCTATCTCCTATGCGCAACTTTTCATCGAGGTGCGGTCGACCCGTTTCTCGGAAACGGAGCCGATCGCCGGCGACAGCCGAAGAATCGACACGACCTGGCAATATGTCAACAAGAGCGGGGGACCGGACCGAAGGTTCAACAACAATCGGCAGATACCGGTTCTTGAATACGGAGAGGTTACATTTCGCACCGCGACGGGGCTCCAGATAGTTCTTCAGACGTCGAACAGCGAGAAGGCGAAGGCGTTCGCAGGGCAGTTTTCAGCGGTTCGTTCAAGCAATACAGTGTCGCCTGCCCAGGCAGCGGTCCCGCCACCGGCATCGCTCCCAGGCCCAACCCCAATCCCTCAGACACGGCCGAATGAAGTCGAGATGCCGCTTTCTCCTATACAGCCCATTCTGCAAGAAGAGCTCACTTCATCCACCTTGGCCGATCTCGATACGATCTCCGTCGAGGTCAACACCGCGCTGGATGAGCTTTCGGTTCCGCTCAAAGAGGAGTTGCGCCAATATCGCCTGGCGAGCAGTGCGAGAGATCTGCTCGACGGTGAAATCAGCAGGATGATCACCCGTACCGGATTTGATGGCACGCACTATTCTGCGCGGGCAGTTGACCTTCACCTGAGCCTTACGCGGCAGGCTCATCCCAAGAGCATGCGCTTGTTGCAGCGTGATGCTATGGCTAGAGTGATGGACGAAATGATCCAGAAGAACCGCGACTTCTATCTGCCACAGAAGATGAAGCCCGACATCTTGCGGTATTTTGGGTCGTATGACGGAAAACACGGAACGCAGTTTGCAGTTCGTGCCGCTGAATTGTTTTTGAAGGTGGCTGCTGCCGCGGCGACCGAGAACGGTACGATCCCCGAACCGAAGAGGATGATTCTGGAGCAATTGGCTTCTGAATGCAGATCTCAGAGCTGAACTGCGTCTTGAAATGAGCGGACACGCCCTTTCGCGTGATCACGAATGACTGAACTGTGGATCGTCGAGGGAAAGCTCCAACGCCTCCGATAATCTAGAGTCAACCGGTGCTCTGCCAGCCTTCGAGAATCAGTTGCAGAAATCCCGATCTCGACGGTGGTTTCAGGGATAACGCCAAATCGCCAATGCGCTCACCGACCTGCAGACCGGTAACGGAAGTCGCCTCACCGGGAGCGATCCCGTCGGTTCACTCTTGCAGAGCCCTCGACCTGGAAGCGGCATTTTGCGAAGCCCGGATGGATTGGCCTCTGTTGTCCAACTCCGTCACAGAGCGGATCCGCCGGATTGAGCCTAGACCTCCAAGACCAACGCGACCGATAGTGTTGGATCCTTTGATGGGCTACGCGCGACTTCTCTGGTATTCGTCGGTTCCGCTGGAATGATGCCCGCGATAAATGGTTCGCTCTGAGAATTCGTCATCATATCCCAACTCCCCAGGCATCCAAACCCGAAAGTTCTCTAAAGTCATTTCAGGGATAGTTTCGGCGGCTGAAAATCTCTTGGCCTAACCCTTGATTCCAATTCCCGAACCTTAGCCCGCATGATCTCTACTCATCGGCTGATCATATTTCCAATCATGATGGGGCGGCTTACGATATCTTCAATAAACCACCCCCACGCGGGACTGCCGACAACGGTGATCTCGCTGGGCCAGACCTAGAGAAGAGTTCAGCCTCGTATGGACGTATTCGATCTTGACTTCAAGATTCTTGAGGATTACCGGCAGTTTGCGCGTTCGTTTACGCAAATTAGAGCAAAGGACATTCAAAACGGTGTCGATAGGATCTACGCCACAAATCACTTCTGGCCCGATCCGCTGATCTCGATAAACCCGAACTTTCAAAAAGGCTCTTTCGTCACTGCTCTCGTCGCAGAGGGCGTTTTGCATCCCCTCACCGCCGAGGTTTTCCGGGTCAACGGTGTTCCAATCCAGCTTCATAGGCATCAGCAGGAGGCGGTCGCGTTGGCCCACCGTCGGAAGAGCTTCGTCGTGACGACGGGGACGGGATCTGGCAAATCCATGTGCTTTTTCATTCCTATTCTGGATGCAGCGATCCGAGCACGCACTGCAGGGCAGCAGCCTCGCACCCGGGCCATCATCGTGTATCCGATGAACGCCCTTGCCAACAGTCAGATGGAGGAACTCAAGAAATTCTTGGCCCACTCAGGATTGCCGGAACATCTTCGTCCCACGTTCGCACGCTACACGGGCCAGGATGACGCAGCCGATCGACAGGCTATCCGCGATGGCAAGCCTGACATCCTCCTAACGAACTTCATGATGCTTGAACTGCTTATGACTCGTCAGAGCAGCGACGACCAGCAGGTCATTGAAAACGCGCAGGGGCTTGATTTTCTTGTTCTTGACGAACTCCATACTTACCGTGGACGCCAGGGAGCGGATGTCGCGATGCTGATGCGACGTGTGCGTGACCGACTTTGCAGGGACCATGAACCAATCTGCATTGGCACTTCTGCCACCATGGTCAGCGAAAGTGAAGGAACAGACACGTCGGGCAGCGTCGCGGAAGTTGCAAGCCTTCTCTTCGGTACCGAGATCACTTCGGACAACGTTGTGACTGAGAGCCTGGAACGTGCCACCAATGAGAAATGGAACTCTGTCTCGATTCGGCCACGCCTCCGTTCGGCGATCGAAGGCGAGCTGCCTGCTTTACTCAGTGACGAGGAACTGAAGCAACATCCGCTCGCAATTTGGACAGAACTGGAGATTGGCCTCGACGACCGCAAAGAGTTGAAGCGACATCGACCAGTAACGCTGGACCACGCAGCGACCGTACTTGCGGAACACTCCGGATGCGAGATCGAACGTTGTCGAGGTCAGCTGCGGAAATTGCTCATTTGCATGAGCCTTCCGGCAGAACAGCGCAGCTCCCCCGGGACAAGGGCGTTTCTTGCGTTCAAACTTCATCGCTTTCTCTCTGGCGCTCGGTATGTCTACTCCACGCTTCATGGGGAAAACCGCACGATCACTTTGGATGGGCAGCTATTTGTCCCAGGAGATGAGGAGGCCCGACTGTATTCGACTTTCTTCTGTCGGAACTGTGGCCAGGAGTTCCACCCCGTCACCTTAGTGAAGGACGCTGTGTCCCAATTCTTGCCGCGAGCGATTGACGCCCTGCCGGACGAATCGCAAGAAGATGATCGGCAAGAAGGCTATCTGATGCCCGTTCCAAGGAACGCTGCCGATCCAGACTTCACTTTTGGGGGGGATATTGACGACTATCCGGATGATTGGAAGGAACTGGACGCTCAAGGAATCCAGCGGTTCCGTCAGGGGCGGAAATCACAGCTTGCGAAGAGCTTTCATGTGGCTCCAACGGGAGAATGCGTGGGAGATGGCCGTCTCGTCTGGTTCTTGCCAGGCAAATTTCGGTTATGCCCTGCTTGTCTGGACCAGCCAGTTGTCCAGGCGAGAGAGATCAACAAGTTGGCAGGTCTGTCTGCCGAAGGGCGAAGTTCTGCCACGACACTCTTAATATCGAGTGCGTTGCGAGCGATGCATGGTGCGTCCGCTCACCTGCACCCTGATAAACAAAAGGTTCTGGCATTCACCGACAATCGCCAGGACGCCGCTCTGCAGGCTGGACACTTCAACGACACACTCTTTGTATTGATTTTGCGTGCGGCAATCTTCGCCGCAGTGCAGCGATCTGGAGCCGAAGGACTCGCACATGAGGATTTTGGCCGACGAGTGCAGGCGGCCCTTGGCTTTACTGCTTTGAACAAGGAACGACGCAAAGAGTGGTTGGCGGACCCTGAAACCCGAGGCGTATTGCTCAATAATGCCGAACGAACCCTTGGGCGAGTGTTGGCATATCGTGTCTGGGCCGACCAACGGCGCGGATGGCGGTTCACGAACCCAAACCTCGAAGACCTTGGCCTCATCCGGGCTACGTACGTGGGCGTGGAAGAACTCGCAGAAGATGACACTGCATTTGCGGCGAATGCAGTACTTCGCGGCGCTTCTCCCAGGAACCGTGTCGAATCGCTAACGATCATCCTCGAAGCGCTGCGCCACTCGTTAGCGATCGCGAGCGAATCACTCGAGACGACGGAGATCGAAAGCCTAGCCAACACTTCGCGAAATGTCCTTCGTGATCCGTGGCGGATCTCGCGCAAGGGCGAGCGGGAAGCGGCCGTGATGATGGTCGACGTATCGCGCGGTCGGCCAAGGACTGCGCTGGACGACCTCGCTATTGTGCGCGCCGGTCCGATGAGCGCTGTCGGCAAGAAACTGAAGAAAAAATGGGAGTCTATCCTTGGCGCTAAGATCAAGGCCACTGACTACACCTCAGCATTGAACAACATGCTCGAGATCGCGAGGATTAGCGGACTCGTTCGCAAGGTTGCAACTGTCTACGACGAAGATGGCTGGCGTCTTCAGCCCGAGGCAATGCGTCTGGTTGAATCCAACGGAAGGCAGGACGGGCGCCCAGTCAATCAGTATTTCGCGTCCGTTTGCCGTACGATCGCGGCCGAGTTGATTGCTGGGGGAACGGGATTGTTTGGCGCTGAAGGTCGCGAACATACCGCACAAGTCGCGCAGGAGCTCCGGCTCGCAAGAGAACGACGCTTCCGCTGGGGAAGCGAAGACCGGGCGGAGCTTGAGGCATCAAGTGATATCCTGCTTGCAAATGGGGAGCCATCGACACGCCTGCCAGTGCTCTTTTGCTCGCCGACTATGGAGCTTGGAGTCGATATCTCTTCGCTGAACGCCGTGTATTTGAGAAATGTTCCTCCGACTCCGGCAAACTATGCACAGCGCTCCGGGCGGGCGGGACGATCAGGCCAAGCCGCTCTCGTCGTTACCTACTGTGCTGCTCAAAGCCCACACGATCAGCACTTCTTTTCCCATCCCGAAGAGATGGTTAGGGGGATCGTACGACCACCATCACTTGATCTTGCAAATCGAGACCTCATCACATCCCATCTGCATGCGGTCTGGCTGGCGGAATCGAAGCAGCGGCTCGATTCCTCCATCATTGACATCCTTGACCGGAGCGCCGAGAACGACCAGCTTCCATTGCGTGGTGACCTTCGAGAAGCACTGATCGAATCGGAGCTGACCCTGCATGCCCAAGCCCCAATGCTGCGCATCCTCAACACCATCAGTCCACTGCTGAAGCCAGCGAATGCATCGTGGTTCAGCGATCCCGAGATTTTTGTCCGCCAAGCATCGAAAGAAGCCTATTCGCTATTCGACCGAGCTTTTGGCCGCTGGCGTCAGCTCTACCTCAGCGCTCGAGCCCAGTTGTTGGAAGCACAAAGGAAGCTTGCAATGCCGGTCATCAGCCCGGACGAACGAAGGCAAGCCAAGCAAGCGCACGACCAGGCAAATGATCAGATCATGATTCTCGAACGTCACGATCAATCGAGTAATTCAGACTTCTACACGTATCGCTACCTTGCTACGGAAGGTTTTCTTCCGGGCTACAACTTCCCCCGTCTTCCGCTCTACGCGTATATCCCGGCGACCGGGTCCGGTGGCCCGAAAGCGGCTTACCTGCAACGCGCACGGTTTCTCGGCATCTCGGAGTTCGGCCCGCGCAGTCTTATTTACCACGAGGGTAGAGCGTACAAAGTCTATAAGGCTAAACTCAATGCCGAATCTCGCTCTGTCGACGGCACCACATTGAAACCGCAAGTTCTATATCTTTGTCCCTCTTGTGGGGGATCCCAAGAGGTCAAACGAGAACTCTGCCATGCTTGTGGAACGTCGCTGGCGGGAGTCGCCGCGATACCGAACATCCTTCGCATCGATAATGTCGAGACACAGCCCACCGATCGCATCACGGCCAATGACGAAGATCGCCAGCGCCAGGGCTTCGATATTCAGACCGTATTCCGCTGGCCGGAGGAAACGCGGGATCTGGCGACAGTGATCCTGTCGGATGAGGGCGTTGGGTTCTGCCGCCTTGACTATGCGCCAGGAGCCAACATCAGCCGCATCAATAATGGCCTGCGACGGCGCAAGGATCAGGGCGTTCGCGGATTCCGGATTGAAGTCGCGACCGGGCGGTGGGCGAGTGGTCCCGACGAAGAGGATGACGCTACTCTGCTCAGCCGACACACTGAGTGGGTGGTGCCGATCGTCCAGGATCACAAGAATCTCACTCTTTTGCGTCTGGCTGGAGGTCGTCCTTCGCAGACGACAATGGCCACTTTGCAACATGCGCTGGTTCAAGGAATTGCTCTGTGCTTCCAGTTGGAAGAAGGGGAAATTGTGACAGAGCCGACACCGTCGCGCGACGATCGCCGGTGCTTGCTTCTCTATGAGTCGTCCGAGGGAGGCGCGGGCGTTCTGAGCCGACTGGTGCGCGAAGAGGGAAACATTGCTTGGGTAGCTAGAACGGCCCTCGAACTCATGCACTACGGATTCATTGATGAAGCGATTGCGAATCTGGATACCTCGCTACTAGTGTCGTTGCCTGAATCGCTGTGCGTCCGAGGATGCTACCGATGCTTACTCTCTTACTACAATCAACCAGACCATGAACTGATCGACCGTACAGATAAATCCGCATTGCTGTTTCTGCTTCGTCTCGCCCGCGCCACCGTCCAGAGGCCTGAGGGCGTCGCCTATTCTCCATTGCCCCTGGCCGGGACGTGGCAGTCTGCGTTGGCGGAATGGCAGCTGCCTCGTCCTGTTCTTGTGAACGACGACGATGAATCCATGCTCATTTGGAAGCAACACGCGGTAGTCGCTTTTACAAGACCGCGCACTGTGGAAGAGTCTGCGAGGTGGGACGAACGAGGCTTCACCGTGATCGACCTCCCGAAATTTCCTCCTCCAGCGCCACCGTCTAACCTCCTCGAATTGATTGGCAACCCTGCCGGAAGTTCTGTATGACAACCAAAGATCTTTCCGCATTGAATTTCCGTCCAGGCGACCTTATCCGTGCCCGTGGTCGCGAGTGGGTGACCGTCCAGATCCTTGCAGAGGGCTGGCTCACGCTGCGTCCGCTGATGGGAGGTGAGAAGGATCTCCAGACGATTTGTTTCGACCTGGAACCCGTTACCCACGCATCGTTCGCGCCTCCTTCCGCAACTTCCATCGCAACGCAGGACACCGCGCGACTACTATCCGAGGCTTTACGCCTATCGCTCCGAAGCGGAGCTGGACCATTTCGTTCTGCTGCTCGTGTGGGGTTCGAACCCCGCGCGTATCAACTCGTTCCCCTGCTCATGGCTTTGCGTCTTCCCATTATCCGGTTGCTCATCGCGGATGATGTCGGCATCGGAAAAACGATCGAAGCTGGCCTAGTCGTGAGGGAGCTTCTGGATCGCGGTGAAGTCGAGCGGTTTTCTGTTCTATGCCCGCCCCATCTTGTGGAGCAATGGACCGGCGAGTTGCGGTCAAAATTCGAGATTGATGCGGTTGCAATCACCGCCGCCACCGCTGCACGTTTTGAGCGTTCCTTACAGCCATCCGAGACAATTTTCGACGCTCATCCATACACAGTAGTCTCGCTTGATTACATCAAGGCGGACCGCCGCCGGGAGAGCTTTGCCCGAGCTTGTCCCTCTCTCATTGTGGTAGATGAGGCGCATGCGTGCGTGGGTGCCGAAGGTGGTCGTCAGCAGAGATTTGATCTACTCACGCGACTCGCACAAGACGCTAGCCGACACATCCTGCTTCTAACTGCAACGCCGCACAGTGGCAATGAGACTGCATTCGATCGTCTCCTCGCACTTCTTGATACATCCTTCGCTGGTGCCCGACTAGATGACGATGCATTCCGAACTCGGTTGGCTCGCCATTTTGTACAGCGCCGGCGATTGGATGTCACAGCTGGGGGATGGAACGACGAGAATTCGCCCAGGGTCTTTCCAGAACATCGGAGCAGTGAAAGCACCTACACGCTTTCAGGACCACACCAGGTATTTCACGACTCCGTGATCGATTACTGTCTAGGTATCGTCGAAGGAGCCGAAAGCGGCGACCAGAATCGCCGCCTCGCATTTTGGGGCACGTTAGCGCTGATGCGCTGCGTCGGTTCGTCACCGGCTGCAGCTCTAAGTGCTCTCCGCAATCGAGCTGGTTCTCAGGCCGACGCCCTTCAGCAGCAGCTCCTAGATGAAGACGAGGAAACCGATGCGCCTGACTTAGAGCCGGATACCGGTCTGAATACCGTGCCAGATGCTCTTGCACGGTTAGTCGATCAGGCAACTAAGCTTCTCGCTGTCCCCGATCCAAAGTTTCAGGAAACGGTGAAGCTGCTCCGACCGCTCCTCAAGGATGGCAAAAGCCCGGTCATCTTCTGCCGCTATCTTGCAACAGCGGATCTGCTTTATGAAAAGCTGTGCAAGGAATTCAGAGACCTGCGGAACCTGCGCATCGAGGTGGTCACGGGGGAGTGGACGCCGGACGAACGACGGGCGCGCATTGATGCTCTGGTCGGCACCGAGCAGCGACTCCTCGTCGCGACGGATTGCCTTTCAGAGGGTATCAACCTACAAGAACTCTTCGATACGGTCATTCACTACGATCTTTCGTGGAATCCGACGCGCCATCAACAGCGCGAAGGCCGCGTCGATCGCTTTGGACAGCCAGCCAAAGTTGTTCGCTCGGCCATCCTCTATTCTCCCGACAGCGCGATCGATGGCGCCGTGCTTGAGGTCATTCTGCGTAAGGCCGCAAGTATCCGCAAGGCGACCGGAGTCACTGTCCCATTGCCGGAGAAGCAGAGCGCTATCGCGGGTGCACTTCTCAACTCCGTGCTACTGCACCGCGGGCGCACTCGCCAATTGCCGCTTGCTCTGACGATGGACACAACGTTTGCGACCGACGCCGAAAGCCTAGACATCATCTGGCGCAACGCAGACGAGGGCGAACGTCGCTCGCGTTCTAAATTCGCTCAAAACACGTTGAAACCGGGCGAAGTCCTGCCCGAATGGCACCGTTGGCGTTCTCTGTTGGGAACCCCCACAGAGGTCGAGACGTTCGTCGAACGCGCCTTCGGACACATGGGCGCACCTCTGCATCGCGTCTCTCCCCAGGTCTTGCTGGCTCATCTCGAAGTCCTACCGCAGTGGCTATCCGAACAATTTCTTTCGTTTAACCTCAAGGCAGCGACTCCTCTATCGTTCCAGCCGCCCGCGCCTCTCTACCACGGCTCGCCGTCGCAGCTCGTTATTCGCAACCATCCCATAACGACCACAATGGCCGACGCGATTCTCGAATCTGCGCTTACCGCGGATCGAGGCGCTTCTTCGCTTCCGATGATCGGGCGAACTGGCGCTTGGTTTTCTCCTGCCGTTTCCGTCGTCACAACGGTCGTGCTGCTGCGTCTGCGGTTTAAGCTTTCCATGGCAACATCCCGGTCACAGCTTCCATTCCTCGCGCTTGCGGAAGAGCCCGAAACTCTTGCATTCGCCGGTGGCGCCCTGGCCGATCCAGCTGCCCCACCTGTGCTTTCGGGCGATGCCGCCCGCGTTCTCCTTGCCGCTCCAGCGAACGCCATCATGGCCGATGTCGCTCGTGACCGGCAAATCGCTCGTGCGCGTGATTTCCTCGATAGGACTCTGCACTCCACCATTGCCGACTTTGCCAGGGAGCGCGCGGCGTTGCTCCAACAAGATCATCTTCGCGTTCGTGAGGCGGCTCGGTCCACGCTTCCGCACGTGACGGTCGAGCCGGTGCTTCCGCCGGACATCATCGGCTTCTTCGTTCTCCTGCCGTCACCTGGGGAGGTCGTATAGTGGCCCGTCCCGCTCAGTTCTCCTTCACCGGCCTCACGATCGAGGGTAACCTCATCACGCCAGCAATCCTGAAGCTGGTGGCAAACCCCAAAGTCGGCGACACCACCGACGCCGGCTACGACATACCTCGCGGTGTCACTCTGCGCGACGAGATGGCGCGTTATTACCGCATTGGCCAGGCAACACTCAGGCATTTGCACTCTTCGCCGAGTCCCTCGCTTGCCGCAACCGAGCGCTTCACCTCAGAATTGCTCACCCAGGTTCTCGGCTTCAGCACTCTCAACCCCGGCACCACCGAGGAGCATGACAGTCGACTTTATCCCGTCAGTATGCAGGCGCTGGACGGCCGCGTCCCCGTGCTTGTGGTGCCTCCGAGCGATAGCCTCGATGCCTCGAGCGCCCACTTGCGCCCCGATGGCCGCCGCCGGTCCGCCGCTACCGCGCTGCAGGATTGGCTAAACGTCTCCGACCCGGCGCTGTGGGGCCTCTGCACCAACGGGAAGCAGCTTCGGCTACTGCGCGACAACCCCTCACTAACCCGCCCAGCCTTTCTGGAGTTCGACCTCCTCCAGATCTTTGACAATGAAGACTACTCGTCTTTCACGCTGTTGTGGCTTCTCCTACATCGCTCACGCTTCGGCAAGCCGGGTACATCGCCGACAGACTGCGCCCTTGAGCGTTGGCGCGAGGAGGGCACGAAGACCGGCGAACTGGCCGTCAAGCGGCTGGCCGGAAACGTCGAGGAAGCTCTGCTCGCGCTCGCCAACGGGCTGCTCTCACATCCGGCTAACGCCGAGCTTCGCCAGCGGCTGGAATCCGGTGCCCTTCAGCTCAGTTCGTCTTCCAGCCAGAGCGGTTCATCCACGGGACACAGCTTCTTCTCGCAGCTCCTCCGCCTCGTCTACCGGCTCATCTTCTTGTTGGCCGCCGAGGACCGCGACCTCCTCCATCCGCCCGACACCCCCACCGCATTACGTGAGCTCTACGCCACCGGCTACTCCGTCGGCAGCCTGCGCGACCGTGCCATCCGCCGCGCCGCTCACTCGGGTGTCGAGAATACCTACGGCGATCGGTGGCAGGGTCTCGTCCTCACCTTCCGCGCCCTCGCCCACGGTGAAGCGCGACTGGGCCTGCCCGCGCTCGGCGGACTCTTCCGCGCCTCGCAGACCCCAGACATCGACGCGCTGCAGCTCTCCAACCGTGCTCTGTTTGAGGCCATGTACAAACTCGCCTGGCTTCGTGACGCGAACGCGCCCGTCCGCGTCGATTGGCGCAACATGCAGACCGAGGAGCTCGGCTCCGTCTACGAGGGCCTGCTCGAACTCACCCCGCGCCTCGCCGACGACACTCGCTCCATCACCTTCGCCACCGGCGCCGAGCAGAAGGGCAACGAGCGCAAGACGTCCGGCAGCTACTACACCCCGGATTCGCTCGTCCAAACCCTGCTCGACTCCGCGCTCGACCCCGTGCTCGACCGCATGGAGGCAGAGTCGCCATCGGAACCAGGCCAAGACCTCGCTGCCCACCTCCTCACCATCACCGTCCTCGACCCGGCCTGCGGCTCCGGACACTTCCTGCTGGCCGCTGCCCGTCGCATCGCCACTCGCGTCGCACGTCTGCGGGCTGGTGGCGTTCCCACCCTTGCCGACTACCGGCACGCCCTCCGCGATGTCGTGCGGCTCTGCATCCACGGAGTCGACCGCAATCCCATGGCCATCGAGCTCTCCCGCGTCGCGCTCTGGATCGAGACCGTCGAGCCCGGCAAGCCGCTGGGCTTTCTCGACGCCAACCTACGCTGCGGCGACGCTCTGCTTGGTATATTTTCACTCGACGCTCTTACTCACGGCATCCCCGACGCAGCCTACAAGCCGCTCGCCGGAGACGACAAGGCCGTCGCCAAGCTCTTCTCCGCACGCAACAAGGAAGACCTCAAAGGCCAGGGACGGCTCGGTCTCTTCGGCGGCCCCACCACCATCGCAGTCCCACCCACGCTCGCCGGCGACGCCTTGGCGCTGCGTTCGCTCCCCGAGGACTCCGAAGGCGACATCACCCGGCGCGAACAGGCCTTCGAACGCTTCCGCACCAACCCCATCCTCACCCGCTACGAGCTCGCCGCCGACCTCTACACTGCCGCCTTCCTCATCCCCAAGGTCACGCCTGCCCCCATTAGTTTGTCATCCCGTAGCGAAGCGGAGGGACCTGCTTCTGCTCTTACTCCACCCCAAAACCCCGAATTCCCCGGAATGCCCTTCGTCCCCGTGACCAGCCACGTTTGGCGCGTTCTGGAGAACGGACAAGTTCTAGGTCAACTCGCCGGGGCATCACGACAAGCCGCCAGCTTCGCCCGAGCCTTCCATTGGCCGCTTGAATTCCCACACATCTTGCTCGACCGAAACGAGCAACAGCGCGGCTTCGATGTCGTCCTCGGGAACCCGCCCTGGGAGCGAGTCAAACTACAAGAGCAGGAGTTCTTCGCCGCCCGAGAACCCGCCATTGCCGAGGCCCCGAATAAGGCTGCCCGTGAACGACTCATTGGAGCGCTGAAATCTGCCCACATCGGCAGCAGGGAGTGGCTTCTCCACCAGGAGTTTGAGGTCGCAAAGCGAACTGCGGAAGCGGCCAGTGTTTTTGCTCGCGTACCTTCCAATGAGGCTGGCCGCTTCCCACTCACAGGTCGGGGTGACATCAACACCTACGCTCTCTTCGCGGAACTATTTTCGGGCCTTGCGAGCTCCCGCGGTCGGTCGGGCGTAATCGTTCCAACTGGCATTGCAACAGACGCCACGACCGCTCCGTATTTTGCCTTTCTCGTAAAGCATATGCGACTTGCGCGGCTCATTGATTTTGAGAATAGATCTGGAATATTCCCGCACATTGACAGCCGTATCAAGTTCAGTTTGGTGACGACTGGGACAGGAATCGACAAAGCGTGGTTCACCTTCTTTCTGACTGATCCTGTCCAACTTTCGGAGCCAAACCGCACATTTCAACTTTCCACAGAGCAAATAGCTGCTATCAATCCCAACACTAAGACGGCGCCAATCTTTCGATCTACCGCCGACGCAAAACTAACGGCCAACATCTACGGAAATGTTCCTGTGCTGCTCGACGAGAGTCGGGGTGGACCGGGAAACCCATGGACTTTCGGCTACATGACGAAAATGTTTGACATGGCTGATAGCAGTGGAAGTTTTAGGGGAAGTTCTGAGCTTCACGAGTCGACCGAATGCGTGCGAATCGATGATGAAGGGGCAACTTGGATACCTATTTACGAAGCCAAGCTGATAAACCACTACGACCATAGATGGGCCACGTTTTCCAACGATAATGATGCTCGGCTCGTAACTCTGGAAGAAAAGTCAGATCGTACTTTCGAACCACGACCTCGGTATTGGATACCCAAACTACGTGTCGAAGAAAGACTGATGGCCAGGTGGGATAGAGACTGGCTAGTAGGATGGCGTGACATTACAAATGCTACCAACGAGAGGACAATCGTGGCATCGGTATATCCGAAGGTCGGTGTTGGGCATACGCTGAGAAACATACTCATCCCCAAGTCGACAGAGCTCAATGCGGCCTTTCTCGGGAATCTTACAAGCATCGTCCTCGACTACGTTTCTCGCCAGAAGCTTGGAGGAACACACCTCACGGTGGAGACCCTCCAGCAACTTCCCATCCTTCCTCCAAGCCGTTACGATTCGACCAGCCTATCTTTTATCGTCCATAGGGTTCTCGAACTGACCTACACCAGCTATTCGATGACGCCGTTCGCCCGTGATCTGGGCTACTCTGGCGAGCCCTTCGCGTGGGACGAAGATCGCCGCGCCCAGCTTCGCGCCGAACTCGACGCCTGGTACGCCCGTGCCTATGGACTGTCGCGCGACAACCTCCGCTATATCCTCGACCCCAAAGACGTAATGGGCCCGGACTACCCATCCGAGACCTTCCGCGGCCTCCAAAAGAACGAGATCGACAAGTTCGGCGAATACCGCACCCAGCGCCTCGTGCTCGCCGCCTGGGACCGCCAAGCCGCGGGCCTTCCGCCTCTCAGCGAAGTACACCACACACCAGCAGAAGTACCGGTCGTTGAAGTGCCGACGACACCCCGGTACGAAGACCTACCTGACGGTTCTTGGACCATCTATCGAGTCGAGCCGTATATCCCCGCCGTATATGCGGCTCGCCTACTTGCCGCCATTCTGGCGGAGCTCCCCCAAGCGACACCTCAGGACGAGATAGGTCTGATCTACCACTACGCGAGCAAACCTGAGAAACTCACACTCATGTTGCAAGGCAAAGAACGCGACACCTGGATCCGGCTGGTGGGCAGTGACGCTCAGCCGCCGAACCTAAAAACGCTACAGATGCCCATGCGGAGCGATCTGCCATTCGCTGAGGCAGTGACTTGGCTGAAGTCTAGGAACGCACTTATCGAGGACCATATAACGCGAACTTGGCAACGAGGCGCAGTCGACTCAGGTCTACCTCTGACGGGTTGGCCCGAAGGACGCGCACAATTCGTATCAGCGGTGCTTGGGTCAGTTGGCTTCGATACTCTCCGCTCGAATGTTGCTCCGGAAGATGTCGTCTGGGAGGAGCATAAACGTGCCTGAACTCTTTCCGAGAACGCAGCTTCGACTTACGGTGCCACCCGGCACTGTAAGCAAGCCCCGCTTCTGGGTTGAGCGCTTTTGCGTGTGGGGTGAAGAAAACAAATTGGTCCGTGAAATCCCGTTGAAGCCCGGCCTAAATATCATCTGGTCGCCTGATGCGGAGAACGACGACGACCCCATTGGCCACGGCGCGGGGAAGACGACGTTCTGCAGACTGCTCCGATTTTGCCTGGGGGAGAATTCATTCGGGGCCGGCGAGCAACAAGACCGGATCAGGGCCGCGTTCCCGACCGGTAAGGTTGGAATCGAGGTGCATGTCGATGGAGTAAGGTGGTCCATCATCCGTCATTTCTGGCGCTATAAGAGAGACCTTATAGCGCGCGATGTAACGTTGGAAGAGTGTATTTCGGGTGAGCATCCCGTCGAGACCATAGGCAACTTCATCTCCGCTGTCCAAGCAGCGTTCTTCGATGAAGTACATGAGCTCTTGCCAGAGAAGGTGCACAAAGACGAAGTCTGGGAGGCGGCGCTGGCATGGCTAAGCCGTGACCAGGAGTGCCGCTTCGATGGACCGCTTGACTGGCGACACTCGCTGACGGAATCGGAATCGACTGTAAGAAACCTTAAACTGGAAGAGCGCTCTCAGGTGGCTCGAGCGATTCTTGGTTGCTTTTCCGCGGAAGAGGCCGTTCTCGAACAGGAGGGTGCTACGTCCGGACCCTCGGCAACGGAGACTGAAGCAGATCGTCTTGCCTGGGCAATCAGTAGACAGCAGAGAAAGATGGCCGAGAAGCTCGGTGCGGACTTCGACTTCGGAATCGGAAGAATAGACGCAGACTTGCTAGAACATCATGTGCGGCAGAAATTCCCCGCAATGCCTGAAACGACCCGACTAGCGGTCCAATTGGCGAGACAATCTGCTGCCATCAAAGACAAGCGCGCAACGCGCAAGTTGCTTGAAGCCCAAGAGGCGCACAGCGCCCAGGTACAGGTTCATTCGGGTGACAGTGGCATCCTCATTCAGAAGCGGGGAGTCGTAGACAATTATGCCGCGAGTGCTACTTTCAATTCGAATCCTGCGTGCCCCGTATGTGCCGTCCCCTTGGATCGTATCTTTGAGGAGGGATGCCCATGCAGTACGGCTCCGATAGATCTGGAGGTGACTCAGCAGCGTTACGATCAGGCTGTCGTGGATTTGGACTACGCAATAAAGGCCGAGGCGAACTCCAAACAACGTCTGCACAATCTAGCACTGGCGTTCGCGCAAGCCAAACAGATATCAGAATCAGCCTCGCGAGAGCTAGAGAAAGCCGAGGCTGACGAGGTTAGTGCGACTAGCGCTTCCGATGAAGGGCAGCGGCTCCTTGAGAATATCGAAACGATTCGTGGGTTGATACGGGACCATGAGCGAGCGGTCTTTCAGGTGAGAAATGAAAGGGATAAAGCACGCGAGCGGACTGAACAACTTTCAAGTTTAAGGGCTACTAGCCGAGTCTCTCTTCAAGGGCTTTCAAGAAGGTTTGATGATGTGATTCGAGAGTTGATTCCAGGCGACGTGACGGGCAAGGTGAGTCTCAAGGGAGCAAATCTTGTATTGACGGTTGGGCCCGGGGAGCGGTCCACGGCGGCTATCGATTCCTGGAAGGCCGTTGCTTTCGATCTCTCGGCGCTAACACTGGCTTGTGAAGGCGAAGCAAAACTTCCGCCGTGGCTCTTACATGACAGTCCCAGAGAGGCTGACCTTGGTGAATCCATCTACGGAAGGCTGTTCACGTTCGCATCAGCTCTTGAGCAGATGGCAGGATTTCAGTACATCGTGACAACCACAACTCCTCCTCCTTTGCACATGCGAGAGAAGCCCTACCTTCGCGTCACCCTCAAGGGTGGCCCCGCAACTGAACGGCTTCTAGGTTGCACGCTTTCTTGACTCGTCTATTGAGGTAAAAGGTTGATAGAGCACACCGAATCGGCAATTCTCGAAGTCCCGCCCTCCTTCACCACGCGTGTCGAAGCAACAAAGGCAGCGGCCGACAATGGCTACCGGCTCATACGCGAAATTAATGAAGGGTGGCAACAGTTCGCCTCGACTACGGCTCCCGGCAACATTTTTATTGCTCACACGATGACCGAGCCCAGATGGTGGCTGCTATCGCTTCAGCATCAAGGCGTCGCACGCGAATTCGGGCCATCTGTGTGGTCCGGCCCGGCCACAGCCACATTTGCATTCCCCACTCTGACAGCGCTTCATGAGGCCATTGGCCGCACCTATCGGCTAAGCGTAAGCTTGCCGCAGCTTCCGCTCGAGGCCTTCAGGGAACAGACATCTGCTCTGCCACGACAAACGGAAGCGGAGCGAGTGGTCATCATGCGTGTCGGACAGAATATCTTCCGGGATGCTTTGATGGAATATTGGAATGGCACATGTCCGCTCACCGGTATTACCGATCCGACGTTGCTTCGTGCGTCGCACATCGTCCCATGGGCTGAATGCGAGAATGATTCGCTTCGCCTCGATGTTTATAACGGCCTGCTGTTGTCGTCGCTATGGGATGCCGCGTTTGATTCTGGCTTGATAAGCTTCACCGAACACGGAGTGCCATTAGTTTCATCAGCCTTGAGTGTATGCGCGGCAGCAGCTCTCAAATTGAGTGAGGGGCCGATCTTGCGCGGCCTGGCAACTCCTCATGAGCAGAATTTAAGCCGCCATCGCGCAAAGTATCTCCCTCCGGGAAATCAAGTGCTACAGACCAGGCGGCTTTAGATCGCCACTGTTCACAGCACGGGTGAGCCATCGTTTGGTAAATCTGATGTCGCGCGCTATCCAGGCCTTCCAATCCCCCCGCCGTTTCTTCTCTTTCCATTTTTCGATCAGTGCTTGCGCGGCCTTGACCTTTTCTGCGTGATCCCGCTCCCGCTTTGTCTTGACCGCTACAACAGCCGATACTCTGGCGCCGCATCGTGCGGAACAGAACTTCCTCGGTCGATCGACCGCTTTAATGAAGTAGTCGGTACAACAAAGACAGGGCCCACCGAGGGCATCCCAGTTGGGGTTGGTTATCAAGGTCATGAAACGATCACGGGCCACGTCTTTTGGCGACGACACCCCTTCGACGACGTCCGACGGAGACCATTCTAGGTAACCTCTGCCAGTATTCGTTGGGTGAAAGAAGATCTGGCTTCTCACGGAGAACGCGGCCAGCTCAGGCTCTTCCTGGAAAAGCTTTCGAACGTTGGGTCCCGATCGCTTCCACGCTTCAACTAGGCGTCGCAGTTCATCTTCCAACTCCGAATGTGGTAGCCGCCGTCGCTTCCAGGTTGCAGTGTCGGCGCCAGCGCGACGCGTTTTGATCACAGGCCCGTTCAAACAGTCGACGACAAACTGCATTTGTCTCGACGCTGAATGTTCGTCGGCGGTCCATCCGATACCGCCTTTCGCTCTCACGCGTCTTCCCATTTATTGATAGTACGATATTGGCTCTTTTATATAACAGAAATAGTACACATATCGACCTCAAACGTTTGCGATAGTCAACGCATGAACACACACTCGACTGCAAGCGAAACGCTCACCTCGTCCCTGGTCGTTGCTTATCTTCCCGTCACCTCATTGACCAGCTACCAACGAAACGCGCGGACACATTCGAAAAAGCAAATCCGGAAGATCGCCGATAGCATTCGTGTCTTCGGCTTTACCAATCCCATTCTTATCGACACTGCCAAGACGATCATCGCCGGCCATGGGCGAGTCGAAGCAGCGCGGCTACTCAGCCTCGAGCAGGTTCCGACTATCTGCCTGGACAACCTCACCCCGGCGCAAATCCGTGCCTATGTCATAGCAGACAATAAGCTTGCGGAGGAGGCAGGGTGGGACCCAGAGATCCTCAAGATTGAGTTGCAGCACCTCATCATCGAGAACGAGATCGACATATCACTCACCGGTTTTGAGACGCCTGAGATCGATCTCATCCTAAGCACCCCTCAAGCGGAAGCGGATCCCGCAGATGAGTTTCCTGATGAGGTCTTACAGCTTACGACTCAACCAGGAGACCTCTGGTCTCTGGGTGGGCACCGCATTTTCTGCGGAGACGCTCGTGATGAGTCTTGCTTCGCTTCCCTCATGGTTGACCGTCGCGCGACCGTCGTGTTCGCGGACCCGCCGTATAACGTAGTTATCGACGGCCATGTGAGCGGTAACGGGAAGGCACGTCACAGCGAGTTCGCCATGGCCTCGGGCGAGATGAATGAAGCCGAGTTCACCAAGTTTCTGAAGGATTCGCTCTCCCAGCTGGCCGCCTGGAGCATGAACGGCTCGGTCCACTTTCTTTGTATGGACTGGCGCCATATGTCGGAGCTTTTGGCTGCAGGACGGTCCGTCTATGACTCGTTGCTGAACGTGTGCGTTTGGGCCAAAGACAACGGCGGGATGGGTTCCTTCTATCGTTCGCAGCACGAGATGATCTTCGTCTTCAAGAACGGCAAGAGAACTCACCGCAACAACGTGCAACTGGGTAAGTTCGGTCGCAACCGTACCAATGTGTGGCGGTATCCCGGCGCGAACACTCTCACGAGAAGTGGTGACGAAGGAAATCTTCTCGCTATGCACCCAACGGTAAAGCCCGTTGCCCTAGTGGCGGATGCGTTGCTGGATTGCTCTGCGCGCGGCGATGTGGTGCTGGACTCATTCCTGGGATCCGGTAGCACTCTCCTGGCCGCTGAAAGGGTTGGCCGCGTCTGCTGCGGCATGGAAATCGAGCCAAAGTATGTCGACATCGCCATCCGCAGGTGGCAGAACCTTACAGGCGAGCGCGCAATCCACGTAGCCACCGGGGTCGCGTTTGACGAGGTTACGCCAAGGGAGGATTCCAATGCCTAACGACTACGAAGTTGGCTATGGGCGGCCACCGAAGGAGACCCAATTCGTAAAGGGCCAATCGGGCAACCCGAACGGGCGTCCCAAAGGATCGAAGAGTCTCATTACGATGTTCAGCGCAATCGCTCTGAAGCAAATCATAGTCACTGAGAACGGGCGAGCAAAGACCATGACCACCATCGAGGCCGTTCTACATCGCGCAATGAATATGGCGATGTCAGGAGATATTCGCGCCATGAGGGACGTCCTCCGTCTGTTTGCGCTCTCTGAGGAAGCTGAATCTGCTCAGGATGCCGCTCTCCTTTGTCTGTCGCGACGGGAAGCACGGTTGCTCCGGATCGGAGGGACTTCTCCAAGAATTGGATTACCGCAGCCTCGTAGTTTTGATCCGACCGGTTGAAGAGAATGACCGCGTCCCCTCGGTCGGGTTCTGTTGAGCGCATCGCGCTGTCACTCCGGAGAATCGGCGCGCTATTGTAATCGCTCAGAATCCGGTGAAGAGAATCTGAAAACGTCTCCGCGACGACTGAAATGCCAATGGTGAGCGTGGGCGCGATAATGTATGCGTTGTTCATAGGAAGGTAATCCTTGGCTAGCGCTTGCTTGCTGGTGTGACCGCGTCTTCCACCTATGTCCCAAAGTTCTTATAGGCGTCGCTCGATACCCAATCGTATGTCATGGGGACCTGGAAGAAATAGACGTCGTTACCGTTCTCGTCTTTTTCCCAACGAGCCGAAATCAGTAGAGCCGCCCGGTCTGTATTGTCAGAAAAGTCTTTGATATTGTGTAGCGTTACGGCGAGCAGACTATTCCCACGGCGTACCTCGCTGAAGTTCATATTGAACCCACGTCCTGGAATCCGTCTCCGGGCCTACAAGCACCTGGTCACGGAAGTGCCGGTCAGCTGCTCGCCGATCCATTTCTAACATTCTCTGGAGTGCACTTTTTCGACCGATCCCGGCATTTGCCCGCCCATATCACAACTACCCATAACTACCGGGTAAATGCCGCCCCGGAGAAGACTGTGTGGCGGACCGAATCAGATCCGGACTTGGAGCACTTTTCGAAGGCGAAAGTTTACTGATTTCCCGCAGAATTCCAACCACATTGGCAAATCTAGCTAAATGGAGAATTTCTTTGACGTTTCGCCGACGATTCTCCTCTCTCCAATCCGACACTCTTCCACCGAATTTGCGCCAAATCTGGCTCATCTGGCCGCCTTATGTCCGTGGCTCAGCTGTGCAGAAGTTCGCTTGACTCCATGGCCAAGCAGAGCGGAAATGGACTTACCGCGAGGAGGCAAGTCCATGGAGATGAATAAGATAGCCCAACCAAAACTCACCAAGGATGAGGCTGTTGACCGGCTTTTGACACAGTTGCCGACGATGGATCGAGAGGAGCTCCTGAAGCTTTGGCAAGATCTGTTCGGTCGCATGCCCGGCCCGGATTTATATAGAACAACACTGATTCCGATCCTGGCCTATCGCATTCAAGAGAAGGCCTATGGAGGGCTCAAGGAATCCACTCTCAAGCGCTTGCACGAACTCGCCAAGGATCATGCCGACGGTAAGAGGGCAGTCGTTCAGCCGATGATCCGACCAAAGATTGGCACGCGCTACGTGCGAGAGTACGGCGGCAAACTGCACGAGGTCACAGTTCTGGAGGCTGGATACGAGTATCAGGGCCAGGTTCACCGAAGTCTGACCGAGGTCGCCAAGGTCATCACCGGAACCAAATGGTCCGGACCGGTGTTCTTCGGTTACAAGCGGCCAGGAAAGAGAGCGCAAGTATGAACCCCCGCAGCCGTTGCGCTATTTACACACGCAAGTCTTCAGAGGAAGGCTTGGAGCAGGCTTTCAACTCACTCGACGCCCAACGGGAAGCCTGTGAGGCTTTCGTGAAGAGTCAGCAGCATGAGGGCTGGCAGGCCATCGGGACCCACTACGACGACGGCGGCTTCTCGGGCGGCAACGTGGACCGTCCTGCGTTGAAGCGTCTGATGGACGATATTCACGCAGGCAAGGTCTCGGTCGTGGTTGTTTACAAGGTTGACCGACTTACCCGCTCGCTGGCCGACTTCGCCAAGCTTGTCGAGCAGTTCGATAAATTCAACGTCAGCTTCGTTTCGGTCACTCAGCAATTCAACACAACTTCTTCGATGGGTCGACTTACGCTCAACGTCCTGCTTTCCTTCGCACAGTTTGAACGCGAAGTCACGGGCGAGCGCATCCGGGACAAGGTTGCTGCTTCGAAGAAGAAGGGAATGTGGATGGGCGGCACCATCCCACTCGGCTACGACGTGCGCGACCGTCTCTTACAGATTAACGAAGCGGAAGCCACAACCGTGCGCACGATCTTCAATCAGTTTCTGCAGTTAGGCAACGTCACCGTCCTGCGGGATTGGTTGCGTGAAAATGATATCCGCAGCAAGGCAGGCAGCCATTTCTTTCGCGGTCCGCTTTACGAGATGCTGCACAACCCTCTTTACATCGGTCTCACCCGACACAAAACAGAAACCTACCCCGGCCAACACCAAGCCATCCTCGATGGTGAGACCTGGGATAAGGTACAAGCGCTGCTGGTCGCGAATCGCCAGGGCGGCAAACGAAAACCGCGTGCAACCAAAACCAGCCTCTTTACCGGGCTCCTCTTCGACGCTGAAGGCACGCGCTACACGCCGACCCACGCAACAAAGAACGGCCGCCGCTACCGCTACTACACCTCACAGGCGATCATTAAGAAGACAGAGAAGGTTGAAACGCCCACGCGTATCCCCGCGCCCGACTTAGAATCCGCTGTAATCGAACGCCTTTTGAAACTCCTTCGTGAACCAGGGGATCTAGTCACAAGCATCCGAGATGATTTCCAAGAGGGAGCGAGTCTTCCGGGCGACCTTTTCACAAGGATTGTCGCCCGCGCTACATCGACCGCAGCGACATGGCAATCCCTCCCCGGCCCCGACAAAGAGCATTTCCTCCGCGCCGTCATCGACCGCCTCATCATTCACCCTACCCGCGTGGAAATCCGAATTCGCGTGCCCCAGTTCATCCAACAACTCCTCGGCAACAATACTCCTACGGCTGACAAACGAGGCGGAAGCACCACCGCCCCACCCCAGGACCACCTGCAGCTTGTAACCTCGATCGAATGCCCCTTCCGCCATATTTCCCAGGGCCGCGCACTGCGCCTGATCGTCGGCAATACGAACATTACGACAGAGGCAAGCCGTCAGGCCATCCTCAAAGCTATTGCCCGGGCCCGGCTCTGGTACGAGCAACTTACCACCGGCGAAGCCGGCAGTATCTCGGAGCTCGCTAGCAAGCATGGCCTGTCACAACGCTTCCTTCACGCGCAGATGAAGCTGGTTCAGCTTAGTCCTCAGTCAATCGAAAGTCTGATGAACCGGCCCGAATCGCTGCCGTTGTCGCTTGGCGACCTGCTCAAAGTAATCCCAATGAGCTGGCGTGAGCAGGCATTCAATCTGCGGGCAAAGTCTGCCTAGCGAGTACGCCAATCCCTTCAAGCCGCCAACCCCGGCCGCTTGCGCTGAGGATTTCACGCACTAGCCAGACCATGCCACCGCCCAAGAGTCAAATTCCTCCAGTTACGATGCGCACCGAAACGGAACTGCCAGTTTGGCCAACAGAGAAGTACCGGCAAAACGGCACACACCTGCATTATCGGAGAAAGCTCTCCAGTTCCATTCCGATCGACGATCTGGCGAGATTGCCGGGAAACCCAGAAGTGTCA